>Ga0302193_10001166_pt1 | contig 22717 bp, 20 predicted proteins | sample II_Bog_E3_3_FD_200228 | JGI IMG/M metagenome (GOLD analysis project Ga0302193, IMG submission 200228) | Peat permafrost microbial communities from Stordalen Mire near Abisko, Sweden - II_Bog_E3_3 | ecosystem: Environmental > Terrestrial > Soil > Wetlands > Peat | place: Sweden: Abisko...
TCGATGTCGTGCGGCCGAGGTACACCCCATCATAGTTAACCGCGACAGCCGAATCCGTATACGGATTAGCCGAAAACGTCCCGACGCCGCGGATGAAGAACAGCGGCGTGGAGCCACCGGCATTGCCGAACTGCACCGAGGGCGCCAGCGTGGTCAGCTGATCGATCGCCGTCACCCGCGTGATCTGGTCTGGCTTCAGCACGTCGATGGCGATCGCCGCCCGCTGCGAGCTTTCCGCGCGGCGCTGCGCCGTCACGACGATATCGGCGATGCCCGTCTGCGCCGGGCCCGCCGCAGGTGCGGCAGCGGGCTGATCGGCTTCGGTATCGGCGAATGCCGGCGCCGCCAACACGAAAGCAGTGGTCGTCAGCAACATGCTCAATAGACAACGCTTGAACATTTAATTCTCCCTCACCCTCAAAATTTACGGTCGCGCTTCAAGCCCGATCTATTATCCATTTCTAATATATCAGTTTTGCAACTTGTCAAACTCACCGCCCCGGTTTCGTTTCATGCGCGACATATTTGTCACACTCAGTGGGGTGCAAAAGTGGTCGCGGGAAATGCAAATAGCAATTGAGGTGGCAGATATACGTAACTACTCGCATCATGATGATAGCTGCCACTCGTAGACGCACGACGAAAGCGATCACTGCGCCTGATTAATTTTATTTATTTGAAAACAGTCTGCTAACGGATACCGACAGCGCAATTCTTTCTGGCCTAGGACTGACGCCGTTTCAGGCACCCCACCCGCCCAAACGGCGGCGCGGGACACCTCATATATCATCAGAACACGATCTAGATCTTCACTCAGCCGCAATCGGCAATGGGATATCGGCTTTCGCCAGAATCGGCAGGACCTTCTCCCAAAGTTTGTAATTGTGAATGATCTGCTGCTCATTCAGCGTTGGCACAGTATAGGCCATGATATTGCCAGCGCCAAGACGACGGCATTGATCGATGATCTGCTCGGCAACGGTTTCGGGCGAGCCCGAGATATATTCATCCGGCGAAACCACCAGCGATGACGATGCCTTGCGCGCCATATTGTTGACAGAATTATCATCCTTCTTGCCGTGAGGCACCGAGGCCGCGTCCATCACGCCGCTATCCTTGACACTCTGCGCAGGCCCGACACCGGCCTTCTCCAGACGCTGAAACACCAACTTAAAGGTGTCGTTCATGCGAGCCTTGGCCGATTCCTGCAGTTCTGAATTGAGAGCCTGCGCCGATTCGTGAGTGTCCCACACCAAAACCTGACGACGAACGCCAAGGTCGTCAGGCCCGACAGCCATGCCCAGGCGATCCGCCTCATCATAATAGCCATCAAAGGCTGCTCGGGCAGCCTCGACCGACTGGTAGCCCGTAGCGATCTTGGCATTGCGGCGGGCGGCATCGCGACACGAGCCTTCCGAGTAGATCGTTATCCAGTTGCGGCGACGAGCTTCTACGCGAGGGCGGGGGCGGATGGGAACATCCTCATAATTGAAATATTTGCCAGAAAAGCTGACAAAGCTCTCCTTCGCGGCCGCCTCGATAAAGTTCAAGACTTCCGTGTACATCGGCCGGATGTCGGCCTGATCGATGCCGACAAACAGGAATTCGGGGGGAACACCACTCGCCGCGCCGATTTCAAGGCGACCATGAGTGATATAGTCAAGCATATGCAGCTCTTCGGCAAGACGCCAAGGCTGATGAAATGCAAGAACATTACCCATCACGCCAATTTTTAGCCGCTTGGTGCGGGCAGCCAGCATCGCCACTAACAGATTCGGGCAAGGGCTCATCGAATTGATGAAATGATGCTCGCTGTAAAAAATGCCCTCAAAACCAATGCGCTCGAGATCGATCATGCGCTCGAAATTGAAGTCGAACGCACCCTGTACAACGCCCTGATCGTCGTAATCAGGCAGGGCCGGCCCCGGCACCTGGTTAAATTCGAAATTCCAGACCTTGATCATCTGATCTTCTCCCGTGACTCGTAATTTCATTCTGATATATCAGTAATCAATCCGATGCAAGCACTTTTTGAATCCCACCGGGAGCCTGCGGCAAAGTGCATGTGCTGACGAAATTATCGACGCCTCTTGACTTGCATGCGCGCTTGCCGCCATGCTGTAATATATCAAAATGCTCGGGTGATCTTACAGAAGCCTCGCCTGGCAAGCCCCTGCCGTCAACTTGGGATCATATATAGCATATATTTATCAATCATTTGATTATGGGGACTTACGCGCATGAAGCTAGTTGGTGTTCTACTTGAGGAGGGCGTCTTTGTCGGCGCATTGGAAGGCAAGTCGATTCGTCTGATCGCGCCCCGGTCTCAATTCTGGTCAAATCTGCCCTCGCTCGGTACCAACAAGGGACTTCGCGATGTCGGTCTATCGGAAGCGAGTCTGGTTTCTGCTTTACCCGACAGTGCAAAAGTGATCTGTATCGGTCTGAACTATAAGGAACACGCGCGCGAGGCGAATTTCCCGATACCCGAAACGCCCGTTGTTTTCGCCCGCTGGGCCAGCACGTTGATCGGTGATGGCACCCCTGCTCCGGCCATGGAGCCCGCCTTCGACTGGGAGGTTGAACTCGGGGTGGTGATCGGGCGTGAAGGCCTTGCCATAGATGCGGGCCGCTCGAATGAACATATATTTGGCTACTGCACCGCCAATGATCTCAGCTGTCGCACGCTACAAACCGAAACCGCTCAATGGGCCCTGGGTAAAAACAGCGACGCAAGCTGCCCGATCGGCGCGGTGGTCTCACGCGATGAAAGTGGCGATCCGGACGTAGGATGGGCGGCGACCACCCATGTCAACGGTGAGCTTTTACAGAATGGCGACACATCGGACCTGATCTTCTCTGTGCCCGAAATCATCGCCTTTGTTTCCCGCGCGACCACGCTCAAGCCGGGTGACCTGATCATCACTGGCACGCCTTCCGGCGTTGGCGTCGCGATGAAGCCGCCGCGCTTTCTCAAGCCGGGAGATTCGGTGCGCGTGGAGGTCGGCCCGCTGGGCGCGGTAACCACGCCGATTATCGCGCGGCCCTGAGATAAATATGCGATCTAGAATGGATGGGAAACATGGCAAATCTAAGCTTTGAGCGCTTCGTGGCGCCTGACCGCGTCCCGCGCCTGACGCGCGAACAATGCCGGATGAGCTTCGAGCAATATCCCGAATTTCTGGATCGCCTGCTCGGCATTTGGGGCCCGCTGTCCAAGCAACCCTTCAAGGGCGTCACCACCGACGGTAATGCAGTCCCTGGTCTTTTTTCGTTGCGGGACGATGGCGCACCTGTCGCCGCTGCAGCTCAAGCGGCCACGCTCTGGCTGAGACAGGTGCCTCCCGAAATGCTCTCTGTGGTTTCTTTCCCGGTCAATTCGGACGTTTGGCGCTTCTGGCAAAATACGCCGCTACTACTGCGCCCGGGTGAGATCGAATTGGGCGATATGCCCCTGCCCTTGCGTGAACTGGCGCTCGAAGTGGTGCGCTGTTCGCTATCGTCTGCCGGCTATGACCGCACGCGGCGTATCATGGCCAACAATCTCCTGCTGGGGCAGCTCAACGCGCTGACCGAGATCCTGAACAATTGGGCCTTCACCTTTTCGATCTTCGGCACACCCTCCACCGAAGCACCATGGGGATGGCAACTTTTCGGCCACCATCTGGCGCTGAATTGCCTCTTCATCGGCGGGCAGATGGTGCTCTCCCCGGTCTTCATGGGCGCCGAGCCGGATGTGGGCACTGGGCCGGAGATGCGCAGACTGTTCGAAGACCATGAGAAGCGCGCTCTGGCCATGTTCGACAGCCTTTCCGAACAAGAACAGGCAGAAGCTACGCTTTATTCCTCAATGCTGACCGCCGATCAGCCGGTGGGTCGCTATCATCCTGACGATGGGCGCACGGTAGGCGGTGCATTTCAGGACAATCGGGTGGTGCGCTACGAAGGTCTAAGCGGCGCAGATCTTGCCATCGACCAGCGTCGCAAGCTACTGAATCTGGCTGAGGTTTTTATCCAGAACATGCCCGATGGCCCTGCCGAAGCACGGCTGCGTGAAATTGAACGGCATTTCGATCAGACGTATTTCGCCTGGATCGGCAAGGCCAACGAGGTCGACCCCTTCTATTTCCGACTGCACAGCCCAGTGGCGCTAATCGAGTTTGACCATCACAGCGGGATCTTTCTGGCCAATGAAGAGCCGGAACGCTTCCATATTCACACGATCGTGCGCACGCCAAATGGCGGAGATTTCGGCTTTGATCTACTACGCCAGCACTATGCCAGCGGCAATCATGGCGAGGGCGCGCACGGGCACGAGAGCAACCAGCATGCACATCTGCATAGCCATGACGGTGGAAAAACCCACCACAGCCATGATTAGGCGTGTTTTCGAACGGCCCGCCACAGCCACCCTCACAGCAGATGATTAGCCGCCAGTTTTCACAACCCCGCTTTTCTCTGCCTGCGCTACCTATGCCTGAAGCGCAGTGTTAAAACGATGGGGCGATGGTTTCGCTGCCCTTAAGGCAGCGTCAAACGTGGCATTTTGCTTGCCCGCTATCAGAATGGCATCAAGACTAAGGACTTTACATGTTCGCTCGCCTAGCGGCCGCCTTTGATGTGTATATCCTCCTGCTGATTAGCCTAGCTTATTCACCGAGGGTCGCCTGGAGGGTTGGCGGGAGTGGTATAAAGCACTGACTTGCTGTAGGAATTGGGTGTCTAGACCAGTCCTTGAGCGAGGCACAAAATGCCACAGGCCACCCCCACCGTGAGCGACGATAGCGCGGCCCGATTTTCGTTTCCAGCGGTACATCGCAGAAAAGTTACGGCAGCCTTTGATGGAGGCCGGCTGACCTCGGATGGTGGGGTTTTGCTGCTGGCGCAGGCGGAACGTACGATGGGGATCTGCGACCAGCTTGCCGCCTGCATTGCCGATCCGCGTGACCCTGCCCGAGTGATCCACAAGCTGGACGACATCCTGCGGGCCCGCATCCTGGCGATCTGTTGCGGCTACGAGGACGCCGACGATCTCGACACGCTGCGTGATGATCCGGGGTTCCGCCTGGCGGTCGGCAAGTTGCCGGGGGCGGGTGCCGGACTTGCCAGCCAACCGACCATGAGCCGATGGGAGAATGCACCGACCACGCGCGAACTGGCGAAGCTGATGGGCGCGATGATCGGCATCTACTGCGCCAGCTACCCGACCGAGCCCAAGGCGGTGACGCTGGATATCGATGACACATGTGATGTGGTCCACGGCTACCAGCAGTTGTCCTTCTGGAATGGGCACTACGGCGAGCGCTGCTTCCTGCCGATCCATGTCTACGACACCGCCACTGGCCGGCCGGTGGCGATGCTGCTGCGCACCGGCAAGACGCCGAGTGGCGCAGAGGCGGCCGGTCATATCCGGCGGCTGTTCCGCCATATTCGCCGCCACTGGCCCACCACCCACATCACCATCCGGGGTGACGGGCACTATGGCAGGCCCGAAGTGATGGACTTTTGCGAGGCCAACGGCGTCGATTACGTCCTTGGCCTGCCCTGTAAATGCTGTTTCAAAAATCCCCAGAAGTGCTGGCGCAAAATTCCCCAGCGCGGATTTGGTGATCAGCCAATAAGGTGACCGGTGGCTCCTTGTTTTGGGGGCCGTCCGCGGCGCTTGGGCGCGGGCGGAGGCGTCAGGTTTGCGTGAGCGCGCGCATGTTCGGGGATGAGATCGGCGTGCTGGCGCAGTCGGTAGCTGGCACCCTCGATCTGGACGACGACGGCATGGTGGAGCAGTCTGTCGAGCAGCGCCGTGGCGACCGCGGGATCACCAAAGACCTCGCCCCACTCGGCGAAGCCGCGATTGGAGGTGAGGATCATGGCGCCCTTTTCGTAGCGGGCGTTGACCAGTTGGAAGAAGAGATTGGCACCGCCAGGCGTGATGGGCAGATAGCCGATCCTCTCGCGAAACCTCGGAGGCCCTCGCCTGCGCGACTGGGCTCAAGCGATCGCCAAGCGAACTGGGCCGCGCAAGGCAAAAGTGGCGCTGGCCAGAAAGCTGGTGGTAACGCTGCACGCAATGTGGCGCACGGGCACAAGCTTCCAGGAAGCCGCCATGGCCTGACACGCAAGACCTCCACAATATGTTGAGCTTGAGCACAACAGAATGCGTCCGGCCGGGACGCTAAGCGAGGGTGAGATCGCTCCCACGGATGCGGCATTGACCGCGCACACCACTTAGATCCACTCAAACTTTGAACGCTAAGATGCGGCGTCCAGCGCGATGACCGCGAAGAGAACCCTAGAGCCCGGCCCGTACGAGAAAATGCCCAAACTTAAATATTGACGGAGGCGATTAGAGAACGTGCCGGGACGCGATCCGCCCAACCCCCGGCGGAAGTGTAACATGCCAACGAAGTTCGCACTTCAAGTGGAATTCACAGTGCGATATTTTGGTGGCGTTGGCTTGGGCACCACCAGCCATTAACCCACTCGATTCCGTCGAGGAATCCCTCAGCCACGACTATGCGACAAAGCCAAGGCGATGATGAAACCTGCCCCAAAAGGCTGCCACACGACGGGGGGCGGCCGCATCGCCACAGGGACGCGGGCCTACGGGGTATAGACCGAGAGCAGATGCCCGCGCCAGAGCACTGCCAGCGCGCCAACGCCCAGGCCCGCCACCGCCAGCAGTCCGGTCAGGAAGAGGAAGCGACGGCACCAGTCTGGGACGCCCGGGGATTGCGCGGCCGCGCCCACCGTTGTCAGAATTTGAACGAAGCCTTTGCCCCGAACGTCCGCGGTGCATTGTAAATCCCGGTATAAATCCCCGAAATCCCGTTGATATAGGTATTGTTCAGATACCGCGTATTCTCGATATTGCTGATATAGGCACCAATGCTCCATGCCCGCGCCGGCCCGGTCAGCGTGATCGACGCATCCGACAGCCAGTACGCCCCCTGCACCGAATAGGCGATGCGCTCGAACATGATGATATTGCTCGCCTGATAATGCGTGTTCGCCTGGAGCGACAGCGTCAGGTCATTCGGCAGGTCAAAGTCCTGCTGCGCCCCCAGATTGATCGTCCACACCGGCGAATGCAGCGCGCGCAACCCGGAACAGTTCACCGAATACTGGCTTTTTGCCGCCACATAAGTGTACGGGCAGCTCGTCGTCGGCGGAATGCTCCCGCCCGGCAGCCCAGCCAGCGAGCTGACATCGACAGACGGGTAGACAAAGCTGCCGTTGCGGGCATCGAGATACTGCACATCGCCATGCAGCGTCGTATTGTGCAGCGGCTTGACGATCAGATCGGCCTCAATGCCCTTGTTGGTCGATGCGCCGATATTGTCGGTCACGAATTCGAGACCACCGGTCGCCCCGAACGCTTCATGGGGAACCTGCTGGTTCTTGTATTTCCAGTAAAACCCCTCGACGTTGAACTGCACCCGGTTGTTCAGGAACCGGTTCTTGCTGCCAATGGTGTAGGCGGTGATCGTTTCCGGCTGATACGTCGGCGAGATCGACGAGAACGAGAACCCGCCCGCGCGGAACCCGGTTTCGACACTGGCATACAGCAGCGAGCCCGGCCGCGGATCGAACTCGATGCCGGCGCGATAGGTCACCTTGCTCGGCGACACCGATGCATTCACCGGGGTCAGAGACGCGCTGTAGATGCTGTTCACCGCCGGATTGGTGCTCACATACACCGGCGCGCCCGGCGGCTGGATAAAGCCGATGCTCGCCATCGCCGCGGGAATATTGGCAATGTTGGCAGGCAGATTGGGCGAGTTCAGGCACAGGTGCGTCGGCGAGGTGCAGATTTCGGTCACCGCGCTGGCCAGGCCGCTGAACGTCTTGTCGTCCTTGGTGAACCGCGCCGCGCCGGTCAGGCGGAACCGGTCGGTGACGTGCCACGTCAGCCGCCCAAACCCGGCATAAGAGTTGTTGTGCGCGTCGAGCGACTGCACCGCGCCGAGCGTGTTGTTGTTGATGACATACGTCGCGTTGACGGTCTCGCGGAACATATAGGCGCCGACCAGCCAGTCGACCGGCCCAATCTTGTTCGAAAGCCGTGCTTCGAGGCTGTACTGCTCGTCTCGCTCGTTGGAGCCGGTGGTAAACGAACCGGCCGCCGTTAAATTATCAAGAATGGATTTGCGCCACGAAGCGATGACATCCAGCTTGGCAAAGCCGACATTGGCGCTCGTGTTCAGGCTCAGCCCGTAAAAATCGCTGTTGTTATACGGGAACGGCTGCAGCCCGCCATTGGTGCGCCCCGCCGTCGCGTCGAACGTCGAGTTGAGCGCCGCGGTCGCCGCCGGGCCATAGACGCCGGCGTTGATCGGCAGGTTGTACGGCACCACCGCCTGCGTCTGCGGATTGGTAAAGGCCAGCAACGACCCGGTCACCCCGGTCCCGCCGAGATGCGAATAGTCGCCGCTCAACCGGATCGAGAGATCGTCGCTCGGCTTGACCAGCAACTGGGCGCGGATCGCGCCGCCTTCCTCGGTGAACGTGCCGTCGGTGTTATAGGCATCGTGATGATAGGCCTCACCTGCCACCCGCAACGCCGCATGCTCGGACACGGGAATGTTCACCGCGACCTGCGCATTGACCGCCCCGTAATTGCCGGCCGAAAAGTTTCCGGACAGTTCGTTGACGCCGATCTTGGGCAGCGCCGGCTGAATGTTCAGCGCGCCGCCGGTGGCATTGCGACCATACAGCGTGCCTTGCGGCCCCTTCAGTATCTCGATCCGGTCGAGATCGTAAAACAGCCCCGAGGTCGATGTCGTGCGGCCGAGGTACACCCCATCATAGTTAACCGCGACAGCCGAATCCGTATACGGATTAGCCGAAAACGTCCCGACGCCGCGGATGAAGAACAGCGGCGTGGAGCCACCGGCATTGCCAAACTGCACCGACGGTGCCAGCGTGGTCAGCTGATCGATCGCCGTCACCCGGGCGATCTGGTCTGGCTTCAGCACGTCGATGGCGATCGCCGCCCGCTGCGAGCTTTCCGACCGGCGCTGCGCCGTCACGACGATATCGGCGATGCCCGTCTGCGCCGGGGCCGCCGCTGGTGCGGCAGCGGGCTGATCGGCTTCGGCAAAAGCCGGCGCAGCCAGCAACACCGGCGTCACGAAAGCCGCACCACACAGCAACGCACGCGAAAAAGTCCTGAATTCCGTCATTTGCATCAACCTCCCAGGTCGTTTTTATTTAATTTTTTAAATTCGTTTTTGTTATAAGAATAAAAGTTATCCACTCTCCGGCGCCCCGATCGCCCGGCCCATGCCGCCCGCGACCGATCCCTGATAGCCTCTCCGAAATGGCATCGGCCCCGCTCAGCCGTAATGACCCTATATCGGAAAGTGATCAGCGCACGCGCGAATTCGGCGATCTAAAATGATCAGACCACCTAGCGGCGCAAATTTCGGTTATCTAAAAGCTAACCTGAAAGCATCGGCTTCCCAAATACAAGGTGTTCGACGCCCAAAACCTGAATAGATCCTATGAGCTCAGACGTCAGAGCTTAACCTTTCATCAACATAGAGTTTCACTTCTCCTTTGCCTTCGGCTTATCTGGCGTCCAGACTGGTATATCAGAGATTCACGCAAACTCAAGAGGCAAAAGTATCCCGTGAAGCAACTCAACATCTTCCCGTCAACCGGCGACGAAATCACTGCCTCCGGGCCTGTCTGATGCCCGCCGTCTACGCCAGTGTTGAACGACTCCGAAGCGGGATCCTACAAAATGTCAGGTGAAGCTTTACGAGAATGTGAGAAAGCGTATCTAGCGCGGGTCCCGATCGGCGCCGATCGGGACCCGCGATCTCTGCGGTTTGCTGATTAAAATCATGGACTTCTGCCACGCACTGGTGGAGCTGCAGTTCCGCGCCTATCCACACTCCCGATTCCAACGAGCACCCGTTGCGCTGTATTTTTCCGCGCAGGGAATTCACGCATGACTATGCATCCAGGCTGATATATCTCACCATCCGTTGTCCAACCGGCAAAGCCTGCTGTCTGCGTCGTTTGTGAAGCGCACGGGCTGTCGATAGATAAATCGGGAGAGAAAGTATGCACTCGCGTCCAGACCCAACTGCGTCGGCTAGCGCCCCGCCCGTTCCTGGCTGGGGCACCGGCGTGACGATCTCGCTTGCGTTCTTCCTGCCTGTGATGGTGATCGTCGCGCTCTCTCCGGCGATCCCGAGCATGGTCGCCCACTTTGCAGCGGTGCAGCAGGCCGCGACATTGATTCCGCTGCTCGTCACGACACCGGGACTTGTTGTTGCGTTGTTCGCGCCAGCCGCAGGCGTGCTCGTCGATCGGGTCGGCCGGCGTACCCCGCTGTTGATCGCGACCTTTGCCTACGCATTGGCAGGGATGGCGCCGATACTGACGGACAATCTGATCGGCATTGGGATGGCGCGGGTCTGTGTCGGCCTCTGCGAAGCGGTAATCCTCGTCGCGATCAACGCACTGCTGGCTGACTATTTTGATGCTGATCGCCGGCGGTTCTGGCTGACGGTTCAGAGCGCAGGATTTCCATTTCTTGCCGCGATCATGATCGTGATATCGGGCTTTCTGACTCGTTGGGTCTGGAATGGCGCCTTCCTGTCCTATGCGGTGGTCATTCCCATTTTCGTCGCGATTCTCATATTTTGCAAGGAACCGGCGCGGCCATCACATGCCGAAACCAGCGCCGCCGCAATTGCGGACGACCGCGCCTTCCCCTGGTTTGCGACGCTGGCCATTTGCCTGGCTGCACTGTTCGCATCGATCATGTTCTACGTCTACATTGTCCAGGTGGCCTTGACCTATGCGGCGATCGGCGTGACTGACAGCGCGCGGGTCGGCCAATTCATCGCAATGTCGGCAATCGGCCTGCCACCAGGCGCCTTCCTGTTCTACCAGTTGTCGCGTCGTTTGCCAGCAGAGGCGGTGCTGGCAGTGTGCCTCATCATCATGGGCGCGGGGCTCGCTCTGATTGGTAGTGCCCGGACGCCAATCGAGATGCTGACAGGCGGCGTCGTTCAGCAGGTCAGCGCCGGAATGATGATCTCCACGTTGGTGTTGTGGCTTTCATTCATCCTGCCGCCGCAACATCGCGGCCGCGGCTTCGGTCTGTTGAACACTGCGTCGTTCGGCGGCCAGTTCATCAGTCCCCTCATTGTCGGTGCGGTGGGGACGGCAACCGGGGGAATATTGGCGACCTTCGTGGTGCTTGGCGGCGTTGCGATCGTGGGCGGCGTGACGATGGCAGTGCTTGCCACTCGACCACTGCGGCCGCTCTGATCGGGGCCCGCTACGGCAACATCGACCTCCAGACGGCGCGAGCGGACAGATCCTTGCGTCCCTTGAGGGACAACCCGCCACGCGACTGCAAATTACAGATCCTGAGCCTGGAGCGCTTTCCGATCCGATTGCATCAGATCGCGCGCTCCAGATTATTGGTTCGCCGTGTTTTCTTAATCGTCAGGTTTTTCGAGGTGTCCAGCTTCGATCATCAAGCCCAGCGTATCGGTGAGGATATGACGCTTGCGCCCCTTCACCTTCTTGCCCGCATCATAACCACGAGGGCCGCCGCTTTCCGTGGTTTTTGCTGACCGACTGTCGAACACGCACGCGCTCGGGCAGGCTTCACGACCTTCCGCAAGACGGGCCATCATCACCACTTCGTGATTGATCGCGCGCCATAATCCATTGTCACGCCAGATGTAGAACCAGCGTTGCACCGTCGAGACCGGCGGAAACAATCCGGGAGGAAGCATCCGCCACGCCAGACCGCCGCGCAGCAAATACAGCATCGGATTCAACAGTTCGCGCCACGTCCACTTCATCGGGCGTCCGGTCGTCGCCGCGATCGGCATGAGTGGTTCGAAAATTGCCCATTCCGCGTCGGTCAAATCGCTTGGCAGTCGCAGCCCTTTGCGTGCATGCTGCTCGCGGGTGATGTCAGTCACTATGCTTCGCGACATAATCGTACAAAGTCGAGCTAAGGCTGAAGCCAGAACCCGACTGAAGTCGGGGGTCTCCCAACGTGGGACAACAAATCTACAATCCTATTATTTCTCGTGCTTCATTGGGGCTGGAAATCTCCAATCCCAATTCCGTCGCGATACGCACAGATCTCGCTACAAGCTGCTCATTGGTCGCCAATTTTCCCTTCTCGTAATAATTATTGTCCTCCAATCCCACGCGAACATGACCCCCTAGCAACATCGCCTGAGTTGTAGCTGGAAGCTGAGCTGGGCCGATTGCAGAAACGCAGAAGATGGATTGAGGCGGAAGCGCCGCAATCATAGCATTCAAGATATCGTGGCTATAGGGCATAGCACCTTGGAAGCCCTTATCCGCTCCCAACACCATATTAATGTAATAGGGTGGCTTGTCATAACCTTTTTGTATCAGGCGCGTCACATCTTGAAGGATATGGTTGGGGGAGAAAACTTCCCACTCAGGCTTTATTTTGCGATCGATCATACGCTTAACCAATTCTTCGCATCGACTAGGCGGAGTGATTACGAGAATTTCCTTTCCACCATGGACATCGACAAAGGTCATACCATCAAAGGTAGCCATTTCAGCTCCCGCCTCGCACCCTTTCAGTCGCTCCGAAAAGTCTGATTCATAGAGACCATCCGACCTTTCGATCAACATATCGCCGCTAGATCCACCACCAGTAGAATTATTAATTATTATATCGCAACGAGCGCGGATACGCGCGTTAATGTCGCGATAAATTTCCGCATTACAGGTCGCGCCATCGTCGGGCCTTCTAGCATGTAGTGCAGCAATACTCGCTCCAACCTTATACGACCTGTAAACAGATTCTGAAATCTCATCAGGCTGTGTCGGAAGGTTTGGGTTTTGCACCTTTGATGCCATACCACCAGTGGGAGCGACCGTAATTATCAATTTAGACTTCATTGCGTACGTCCTTATTTTTTATCGATAGCGCATCAATAACGATTTCTGGTATGGGTACACCCCTGATCTTCTCCGGATTTTCTTCATCTCGGGCCGCCCAGACACGTTTCTCATAAGCCTCAATCGCAAGCACACCATCACGCCAAAGCTTGTGAGAAACATCAAAGCTACTTCGCCCAAAACGATCGATCTTGGTCTCTATGTTAACAATATCACCAAATCGACTTGGATAGTGGAAGCGAGCTCCGGTATCGACCATCGGAAATCCAATAATATTGAACTTATTCAATAATTCATATTTAGAAATCTTCAGAGCAGAATTAAAAATGAATGCCGTACTTACATCAAACATACAAAAATATCTCGGGTAAAATACAATTCCAGCCGGATCGCAGTCACCCCAGTCAATACTGAACTCGCGATTCACTATATACATCTCAGCAACTCACATTATACTTAGAATTTTCACTTATAGGCGATAGTGGCAAAATTGGCCATCGCCTCGTTCCCCCGAAGTTAACTTGCCTCCTCACCGATGCCGCGATGCCATCAATTTTCCGAACTCCTCTCGGTTATCCGCAAGAGCGAACGGGCTTAAACTGCGCGCTTCTTCTTCCAAAGCAGCACGATCGACTAAAGTGCGTCGATAGAAGAATGCAACTTCCGCCATGACGTCGGCCATCATTCCGGGGGTCATGGCGAATTCGTGGCGCTGGGAATGCAGATAATGAAATTCGACCTCAACGCCCGCGTCCACAAATGCCTTCAGCTGATCAAGGCCGCTATCGAGCGGTTGCATATAATCCTCCATCCCCCCCAACAGGAAGGTCGTGGGGAAGTTCTGATTCAACAAGTATACAGGACTTGCCGCAAGCGCCTCTGCCGCGCCGCCGCCCTGCAACAGGATAGCTAGCGGTGGCCGCGCCAGTTCCGAGGGTTCAACCGAAAGACGTGCAGGCGCGAAGAACGAGACGACCGCAGCCACCTGAGAACCCGCCGGATCGCCCGGGATGGCCGCTTCGTTGCCCGATCCCGGCTGGGTCCCGGCAAGCATAAGCGCGATGTGAGCCCCTGCCGAATAACCCTGCAAGGCTATCTTTCCGGGATCGACCCCCAAGCAGTCCGCATTGTCGCGAACCCAGCGGACGACATCACGCACGTCCTCAACCTGACTGGGCCATGGCGCCTCGGCTAGCAGACGATATTCCGCGGCAATGGCGAGGAAACCCATCGAAGCCAACACCTTGCCATAACCGTGCATCATTGCCCGATTGCCTGCCACCCATCCGCCGCCATGGACCAAAATGACGGTAACGCCGTTGGGTCCATCCGGCTTGAAGACATCAACATTCAGCGCGCGACGACCTTCGCCGCTCACCAGTTCAGGCGTGAAATCGTTCATAAACCACTCTCCCGATTAGAAATTATCGCCGATTCCACGACGAATTGAGCTGTTACACCTGCTTCAAAAATTCAATGCGCATCACCGGGCAGGTTCGCCTGGGAGCCAACATCGATAAATGCCGGGGCCCCCTTGAGCACCATGCCGGCATCCAAATCACCCACCATCGCGGCATGAATGGACTGCCAAGGGGTTTGAGGATCAGGTGCCCGAGGCAGAAGACCCCGCTTTCGTTTGTCCCATTCTTCCTGGGCCACCATGGCATCCACGCGCCGCCGCCGCAAATCTATGCGAACACGATCGCCAGTTTTAAGCCACGCCAATCCGCCGCCAGCTGCTGCCTCGGACGAGGCATTGAGGATGGAGGGCGCGTCGGACGTGCCTGACTGCCGACCATCGCCCATACAGGGCAGAAACCGAATGCCTTGAGCGATCAGATATTTCGGCGGCCGCATATTCACGACCTCACCCGAGCCGGGGAAGCCCAGCGGTCCGGCCAGACGCATCACCAGAATGCTCTGCGCGTCCACGCCGAGCGCAGGATCATCGATGCGGGCGCGATAATCAGCCAGCCCGTCAAACACGATGGCCTTGAGTTCCATCGCTTCGCGATCGTCAGGGTCGGAGAGATAGCGTTCGCGAAATTCAGGCGAAATCACGCTGGTCTTCATCACCGCGCTATCAAACAGATTGCCGCTGAGCACCACCAGTCCGGCATCGGTTGCCAAGGGCGCATCCACGCTGCGAATGATATCAGCGTCCAGACTATGGTCGTGAGAGTAAACCTCGCCAAGGGTGGCGTTGCTCACAGTAGGAGCCGTGGGATCGAGATAGCCGCTCCGCAGCAATTCGCCGATAATGGCTGGCGCGCCCCCTGCCCGCCAATAATCTTCGGCCAGATAGCTGCCCGATGGCTGGACATTGGCCAGCAGCGGAACCTTGTGCCCGTAGGTTTCCCAGTCTTCCATATCCAGCACGACACCGGCATGACGGGCAATAGCATTGAGATGCACCACAGCGTTGGTCGAGCCGCCAATAGCGCTGCACACCGCAATAGCATTGGTGAAGGCTGTGCGGGTCATGATCGAGAGCGGCCGTAGATCTTCCCGCACCATGTCCACAATCCGCAACCCCGTCCGATAGGCAAATTGCGCGCGCTCGCGGCGCGGCGCGGGAATGGCGGCGCCACCGCGCAATTGCATGCCCAGCGCCTCGGCCAGCGTGTTCATGGTGCTGGCCGTGCCCATGGTGTTGCAAAAGCCCACCGATGGCGTCGAGGCGGCAATCATGTCGACATAGTCATCCTGATTGATCTCGCCCGCCTCAAGCATTTGCATGGCGCGCCAGGCAATCGTTCCCGATCCGACCCGCTCGCCGTGCCACCAGCCGTTGAGCATTGGCCCGCCCGACAGTGCGATGGCGGGAATGTTGACCGTTGCCGCCGCCATGAGCGCGGCGGGCGTCGTCTTGTCGCAGCCAATAGTGAGCACGACGCCATCGAACGGATAGCCATAAAGGATCTCGACCAGCCCCAGATACGACAGGTTCCGATCAAGCGCAGCAGCGGGCCGACGGCTGGATTCCTGGATTGGATGGACGGGAAATTCGATAGCGATGCCACCTGCTTCGCGGATGCCTTCGCGCAGGCGTTCGGCCAGAACCAGATGGTGCCGGTTGCAGGGGGACAGATCGCTGCCGGTTTGCGCAATGCCGATGATCGGCTTGCCCGACTGCAATTCCTCGCGCGTTAAACCGTAGTTCAAATAGCGCTCAAGATAGTTGGCGCTCATCCCCGGATTGTCGGGATTGTGGAACCAATGTTGTGATCGCAACTTCACCATCTGCCTACCCCCGCCCGACAAATGGCATGCCGCTGGCCATAACATTGAGGAAGAGCACATTGGTGTCGAGCGGCAGCGAGGCCATATAGCCCACGGCGCGGGCCGCAGCGGCAACGTCAAAGGTCGGCTCCGGCTTTATGCTGCCATCGGCCTGCGGCATGCCCACGTCGAACCCGCTCGACAGCGGGGTGGCAGCATTGCCAATGTCGATCTGGCCGCAGGCAATGTTGTGCGCCCGGCCATCAAGCGCCAGCGAGCGGGTTAGCCCGGTTACGCCATGTTTGGCAGCGGAATAAGGCGCTGAATTTGGGCGCGGGACATGGGCGGAAACCGAGCCATTGTTGATGATGCGCCCCCCTTGCGGGGCCTGCGCCTTCATATGGCGGAAGGCCTCGCGCGCGCACAGGAAATAGCCGGTAAGGTTGACGTCGATCATCTCGCGCCATTTGGAGAGCGGGATCTGATCGATCGGGCCGCCGCCAAAAGCACCGGCATTGTTGAAAAGCACATCGACGCGCCCAAAATGCGCGGCCGCCTGTGCAAACAGCGCCGCCACCTGGTCCTCCTGCGTCACATCGCAGACCTGCGTTATGCAATCGCCTTCCAGCAATTGCGCCGTCTCTTCGAGGGCTTCTATGCGGCGCCCGGCAAGCACTAGCCGGTGGCCTTGCCTTGCCAGTTCGATAGCGCTTGCCCGGCCAATGCCTGATCCCGCGCCAGTGATGATTGTTACCAGCTTCATCGAGTTTGCAGCCTTTCGTCGAGCCTGTCGATCCAGCCCAATCCTTCGCGCATGGTGCTGCGCGGCACATATTCGCACCCTATCCAGCCCGCATAGGACGATTCAATCAGGTGCTTGAGAAGGCGGGCATAGTCCATGGTGCCCTGATCAGGCTCCCCGCGATCAGGCACAGCGGCGATCTGCACATGATGTATCCATGGCAAATGGGCATCGAGCTGCGCGCAAGCGTCCAGCCCTTCGCGTCCGACATGGTAGGCGTCGAATTGCATCCCCACATTGGCGCGGTTCAACTGTCGCAAGACCGCCGCGCATTTCGCAGGAAGATGATAATACCAGCCCGGCCGGTCATGGCGATTGAGCGGTTCGAGCAGAATGCCAACGCCGCTGGGCCCCGCAAGATCAGCCGCCCAGCCAACGTGGTCGAGAAACACCGCCTCGCCGTCGCCTCTTTGGCCCGCAAGAATATGGATGGCACTCGCCCCCGCAGCAAAGCACCAGTCGAGCAATGCCGCGAATTCCTCCTTGAACCGCGCGCTCGCCGCGCGCTCGGCCGCGATCGCCGAGCGGGTGTTCACGCCAAGTAGCCGGACGCCGGCATCATCACACGCCACCCGCACCTCGGGCGCGGACACATCGGGGGCATGCAACTCGACCGCCCGAAACCCCGCCGCCCCAGCCTGTTCGATCCGCTCTAGCAAGGGCAGTTCGTGCCAAAGCAGCCCCAGATTGGCAGCAAGGCGTTCGCGCCAGGGCATCGCCGGATCAGACCCCCATTTCGGTGGAGAGCGTGACGTCTGCCTTTCGCAGCAGGGGAATGACCTTTTCGCCAAAGATCTCATGCGCCTTTGCCATGTCTTCAAAAATATCGGTAGAATCCATGCCTGCCATGAAATGCGCGCAGCCCGCCGTCCGGCACTGGTCGATAATTTGCTCGGCCACATCGCCGGGTGTGCCGACGATGAACTCGTCCTCGCTCAGCAATTTTTGGATCATCGCGTCCAGATCGATGATCGCCTGCGCGCTGCCGGGCGCCTGGGAAACGCCTTTCATACCAGCCTTGGCGTGGGCAATCGCCTGCTTGCGCAGATCCACTCTGGCCATCGGGGCCGCAGAGGCGTCATCGACGAACAGGATGCGCCGGCGCACGCCTAGCAGATCGAAGGCTTGCGCTCTGGTCAGCCCCGCCTCATCGCGATAGGCGTCAAACAACGCAGTCAAATTTCCGGTCGAAACAAAGCCTGCGCAAATCTTCCAGCCGATCTTCGCAGCGCGGCGGGCGGATCGCTCACTCGTTATCGCCAGCCACTTGGGCATGTCCGATTGGCGTAAGGGCGGCGCCACCGGCAGCCCACGGCAAATAAATGCTCCGTTTGCCGCGCGGAAGGCGGCATCAACATCCTTAAGTATGCCCTCGAACCGAGCTTCCCCGTCCGGCACCGTCATCCCCAGGCGCTCCAGTTCCTGCGGAATTCCCCTTACTATCCCGAATTCCAGACGGCCATTGGTAAGATTGTCGAGCATCGCCGCCTCTTCGACAATTCTGAGCGCATCAACATAGGCTGTGCTGCACCCCAAGGTTCCCAGCCGCATGCGTTTGGTCGTCAGCGCCAAGGCGGCAACGAGCAGGTTGGGGTTGGGACTGTATCCCGGACCAAAGTGATGCTCGCTAAAGAAGATCCCCTCAAAGTCCAGATTTTCATCCTTCTGCCACAAGGCAAGATGCCGGTCATGCTGCTGCTTTACCGCGCCGGGATCATCGGTCTCGCGTGCGGGAATGGAATGAAAAAATTCGAACACCCAAGGCTTGATCATCTCCGCTCTCCCACAATTATACTAATCCTATAAAAATGAGGGTTGCTATAAAAATGAGAGCATGTCAACCATTGAGCTAAGGCCTTAGAGCCATAGGATGTCAGTCATGCATACAAAGAACGACCCTTACCTCGCTGTGGGCAGTTTCGCTGATGCTATGCGCCTCAGCCCGCTCCAGCCCGAGGGCGCAAAGAATAAGCGTGATCGCCTGCCTGCTGGGATAATGGTCGACGGGGGTTTCCAACTCGGCACGCAAAGCGGTGCGAACAGCGGAAAATATGAAGTAGTCCAGAAAGTCGGTGACATCGGCTGTGAACCGGCCCGAAGCCACTCCAGACCGCAGCGTATCGCGCAGGAGAACATGCGAAGGGCGATCATCCCAGGGCGGCTGATAGGGCGATTCGATCGATGCAAATGCCCAGCCCCAGTCCGGCTCGCGGGTCAGAATGATCACGAAAGCGGCAAGGCCCCGCGCCAACTGGAGAGCGTGGTCGCTTTCAGACGGGAGCGCCGCTTCCATTTGATGCGTGACTGCGTCGGCGATGGCACGGGACAATTGTTCGAGCAGCTCTTCGCGATTGCAAAAATGATTGTAGAACGTCCCAATCGCTACCCCCGCCTGCGCCGCAATTTCGCTGACCGAAGCGAGCGGGCCGCGCTTGGCCATCAATTCGCCTGCAGCATCCAACAACAACGCACGGGTTCGCTCCTTTTTCGGCTTGGAACGGGCAAAAGCACTGAAACGGGCGTTGTTTGACATAGGGCTCCCGAGCGAAGGTCCAGCATAACGGACAAGCTCGATAAAGGATAACGCCGCTTTGTACCACCAGTCGAATGGAGAAATTTAGGCGCCGGCGATAAAGCAACGGAGAGGATTAAGTATGGAACAGCATCTTAGAGCAGGCATCGTCGGTGGTGGTATTGGCGGGCTTTGCCTTGCGCACGCGCTTGAGGCGCAAGGGATCGCAGTGACCGTCTTTGAACAAGACGTAAGCCCCACCTTCCGGCAACAGGGCTATCGCGTCACCATTCACGAAAGTGGGGCGCGCCATCTTAAAAATGTGCTTCCGGCGCCTTTGTACCAAGAATTTCTTGACCGCAGCTATCGCTGGAAGGGGTTGCGGCTGGTGGACGAGAGGCTGCGATCCCTTGCCACGCTGGATGAAACGCAGATCGCCAGCAGATCTATAGACCGGATGACTTTCCGTCAGATTCTGTTGAGCGGCTTAGCCGACCTGCGCTTTGCCAAGGCTTTCGACCGTTATGAAGAAATTGGCGATAAGGTCAGGGTTCATCTAGCTGATGGCAGTCATGAGGATGTTGATTTCCTGGTGGGCGCGGATGGCAACAATTCTCGCCTGCGCGCTCAGCTACTGCCCGCCCATGCCGAACTACACGACACCGGTTATGTCGACATAGCCGCCCGTCTGCCGTGGAGCGCGCAAACGCAGCGCATTATCGAGGCGCTAGACGCGCGTTCACTGCTGGCGGTGTCTCCGCCCACCCAAGAGACACTGATTATCCTGCCCCAGATTTACGATGGGCCGAGCGAAGACCCCTATAAGGGCTATCTCTACTGGGGACTTGTGCTTCGGCGCGACCGACTGCTTGCCCTGACCGAAAAGCTTAAGGATGGCTCAGAATTAAAAAGGGCGGCTCAGCATCTCGTCAGGGAAATGGCCCCCCGGTTGCGGGAAATGGTGGATACGACGCCGAGCGATGGCATCAATCTTTTGTCATTTCGAACATCTCGGCGTCATGCACCTTGGCAAACCAGTCGCGTCACGCTTATCGGCGATGCCATCCATTCGATGGCCCCGATGGCTGGCGCAGGCGCCAATACGGCGATCCGCGATGCCGACGAACTGGCCTCCCGCCTGAGAAAGGTCAAGGCTGGCGATCGCAGCCTGCATGATGCCTTGTCGGAATTCGAAACCACGATGGTGGCTTACGGATTCGATGCGGTCGAGTTCTCCCAAGCCAATCTTTTGCGTTCCACCACAGGCAGCCGCTTTTCTCGACGATTTAAGAATAATGCCCTGAAGCTCCTTTCAACGTTTTCCCCACGACTGGTGACAAAGATGCTGCTGCAAGGGAGCGTTTAACAGCGCGAAGAGCTACGGCTGCATGGGGCCCCATTGCTGTGTTTCGGCGTGCGGGCCTCACTGGCAAGGGGAATACCTGCTCGGAATGGTAGCGTTTCGTGGCGAAGTTGCATCGCGGTGATCGGTCGTCTTGGCCCACAACGCAACGGCCGCGCTCATCGCGACCATCGTACGTGGAACCTTTGCTTTTCCCACTTTCAAGTTCCCCGCCGGCCTGCTCGCCATTACCGCTATCGGCCTTGGCCACTTAGCCCGGAAAATTCACCGGGGGTTGGCGGATGTAACATAAATATCTGATTTGATGTATGATTTGGCTGCTTAGACCGATCAACGTCATTTCAGGAAGGCCACACCCGCCATGGACGATCTTAAGCTGCCGCTCCCCGATCTGTCACCTGTTTCCGGCAAGCGGTTGGATGTCAGGTTTGATGGCGGGATGCTCTCATGCGATGGCGGGATTTTGCTGTTGCGCGAGGTCGAGCGGCGGCTTGGCGTGGCCGATCGTCTGGCGGCCTGCATCAGGGATCCGCGCTCGCCCGAGCATATCACGCACAGCCTTGCCGACATCATCGGCTTTCGGCTGATGATGATCGCGGCGGGTTACGAGGACGGCAATGACGCTGCCAGCTTGCGCGTCGATCCAATGTTCAAGATGACGCTTGATCTGACACCTTCAGATCGCGCGTTGTGTTCGCAGCCGACCATCTCGCGTCTGGAAAACCTGCCCGATACGCGCGCGTTGCTGCGCATGGGCCGCGCCATGGTCGATCTGTTTTGCGACAGTTTCCGCACCGTGCCCAAGCGGATTGTGCTCGACATCGACGATACGTTTGACGCGGTTCATGGCGGTCAGCAGTTGCGTTTGTTCAATGCCCACCATGACGAATATGGCTTTCAGCCCATCGTCGTGTTCGATGGCGAGGGCCGTTTCATCACCGCCGTGCTGCGGCCGGCCAAACGACCAAAGGGCACGGAAATCCGGGCATTTCTGCGCCGCCTGCTGCGAGCTATCCGCAGCCATTGGCCAAAAACGCAGATCCTGCTGCGCGGCGACAGCCATTATTGCTGCCCCGAGGTTCTCGACTGGTGCCGGGCGGGTGGTCACGATTTTATCCTCGGCGTCGCGCCCACGGCGACCTTGCGCCGCCATATCACCGATCTGGAAACCAGCACCAGGGCGCGCTTCGATGCTGCGCTCGCCAGTAGGACGGGTGCGGGCAAACTGCGCCGCTTCAAGGCGTTCAACGATGGCGCGAAGAGTTGGAGCCGCGTCGAGCGGATCATCGCCCGCGTCGAAGTCGGCGACCAGGGCGCCGACACCCGCTTCATCGTCACCAATCTCAAAAAGGGCTCGCCCCGCTGGCTCTACGAACAGGTCTATTGCCGACGAGGCCAGGCCGAGAACCACATCAAGTCGTGGAAAACCCATCTCGCCGCAGATCGCACATCCTGCACCAGGGCCACCGCCAACCAGCTACGGCTGTTCCTCCATGCCGGTGCCTACTGGCTGATGTGGGGGCTGCGCACCGCCATGCCGAAACGATCCGTCTGGCGCACCGTCCAGTTCGACACCTTGCGCCTGCGCCTCATCAAGATCGCCGCGCGCGTCACCGAGTTGAAGACCCTCATCCGGCTGCAGTGGCCAACGGCTTGTCCCGATCAACACATCTTCCGGATCGCCCTCGCGCGCATACCCCACCTCGTCACCTGAACGTTGCGGCAAGCACGCCACATCGAACCCCTCACAGTCAACCCGCAAGCCTTGATCCACCCAAACCCCGCCCACCGCCGGGGACGAGCCGGTATGCCCGGCTGACGCCAAATGCTCAAAACTGGGAGCGCGAAACTCAACCGGATGAATTATGCGGGCTAGCTGGCGAGGTGCCGAGTT
>Ga0302193_10001168_pt1 | contig 22712 bp, 19 predicted proteins | sample II_Bog_E3_3_FD_200228 | JGI IMG/M metagenome (GOLD analysis project Ga0302193, IMG submission 200228) | Peat permafrost microbial communities from Stordalen Mire near Abisko, Sweden - II_Bog_E3_3 | ecosystem: Environmental > Terrestrial > Soil > Wetlands > Peat | place: Sweden: Abisko...
AAAGCTGTCCGAACCTTGCACACCCGACAAGCTGGCGCCCGAGTTGGTCTGCGCCGTGCCGTTGTACGTGGTGCTCGTCGTCGCGCCGGTCAGCGTCAGCGCGGCCTTGCCAATCGTAAGCTGACCAGACGACGTGTAGGCCAGTGCATAACTATCCAGTGCCACCGTTGTCCCGGCTGCGACATTGATCGCGTATGGCCCGCCAGCCACACTTGCGGTCGCGGCAGAGCCAGTGGAGGTAACCACTGGCGTACCGGAATATGCGGCGGCGGCGGTGTCCCCAAGAAATACGCCGCTGACACCGGTTTGAATGCCACTGACGACATAGTCAGCCGCAACAGCGGCGCTATTGTTGCTCCCATAAGTTTTGCTGTCATTGACCGATGTAAAAGTAACTGTCGGTTGATATGCGAAGACATAGCGATCACCGCTTTGGCTCATAACCGCCCCGTAAGCGGTATTTCAGACGGCAGTGTTCCCGCTGTTGAGGCCGCCAAATGTGTCGGTAGCTGGTGCCGCGGAATAAATCAGCCAGCGACCGTTTGCTGTCACCAACGCACCTGATCCAGCGTTGTTAACGAAATTGCCGTCGCCTGCCAGTTCGATTGCCGTGCCGGTCGCGCTCGACGTCAACACAGCCCCGCTGTTCAGCGTGATGTTGGCAGCAGAACCAGGTGTTGACGTTATCAAAATAGCATCGTTGCCCGCGTTGATCGAGCCGAGGGCCAGCGACTGGTCGGTATTGAAAGTGAATGACCCAAGCGTCCCGCTGGTGGAAATCGTGCTCACCATGTTGTTGCCGGTGAGGCTTACTGTGCCGGGGCCGCTGGCTGCGAGCGTGCTCGCGGTGATCACGCCTGCACCCGACAACGTCGCCCCAGAGGCCACCACAACATTGGCGGTGCCTGAACCGAGATTCCACGATCCTGACAGGATCATCGTACCGGCATTCACGGCCGTGCCGCCGGAATAAGTGTTGGCCCCACTCAGTGTGACTGTTCCGCTTCCGCCTTTCACAAGGCCGCCACTGTTCCACATAGGCACCGACACCAGGAGAGAGGCTCCGGCGGCGGCGTTGAGAGTCAAAAATGACGGGCTTCCGCTGCCGACACCGTTGAGGTTCAGGCTAGTACCGGCTGAGCTGCTGATCCGGTCCATCGCGCCGCCAGTCGCGTTAACAGTCAGAGATCCTTGGAGGTTTGGTCCTCCGAAGCAGCTACAACCAGCAAGATCAAACACGCCCCCCCCCGTGGCGTCAAACGTGACGGTGGTGCCATTAAAATCAAACCGGCCACCTGGCGCAGCAAGTTGGAAAGTAGAAGACCCATCGATGGCGATGGACGTGGTAGCGAGAGTGTTGATCATGCCTGTGGGCTGTAGTGACAGCGTGCCTCCGCCCGATACGGTGGTCGTCCCGGTATAGGAGTTGCTGGCGGTCAGCGTTAGCGTGCCGTTGCCAGTCTTGGTTAAACCACCGCTCCCCGACAAGGTCTGCCCGATCGTGATTGCATAGCCGCCGTCGTTGATAAAAGCGCCGCCCGACTCGATCGTCGCGGCTGTCAGACCGCTGAAAAAGCTGCTGTTGGCTGCGCCAGCCTGCAAAAGGCCGCCGTTGAAATTGAAGTTTGAGGTGCCACCGGCAGTGTATATCTGGCTGGTCACCAAAGTGCCGCCATTGAGATTGATCGTACCGTTGCTTCCCGACTGCAGGCTGCTGCCAGCATACCACACGCCCCCGGTAGCGTTCAGCACCGCCGTGCCGCTTATATTGACTGTTCCATTCCCCTCTTCTTCAGGGAGGAACTTCAAGTAGGGGTTTCCTTGGTTGAACGCGCCGCCGGAGAGGTTGTACGTGCCGACACTGCCAGGCTGTCGCGCTGCATCCGTCCAACTGCCGGTATTGACCGTTCCGCCTGTCTGATTGAACGTTCCGGTGCCGTATGAGCCGATGTTGAAGGTGCCGCTGAATACATTCAACGTCCCGCCCGACATCGTATAGAACCCGGTTGCGCCGCTGGCATAGCCAACGCTGAACGTGGGGTCGCTGGTGCCATTGACGGTAACAGTCCCCGCCGACTGGGTGACAGTGCCGCTCGCGCCGCTGGCATTGCCAAGGTAGAAAGTCCCGGTAACCGTAAGATTGCCACCGGTGAGCTGCGCTTGCGCATTGGTGTCACTGCCACCTACCCCGACAACAAGATTGCCGTTGACAGTGGTCGTGCCGCCCGAAGCAATCAATGTCGCGCCCGTTGCGCCACCCGTCACATTGATCGCACCGATCGAGCTCGACGTCGCCGGGTCCAGATTGAGCGTACCCGCGCTGACCGTGGTGGTTCCGCTATATGTGTTGGCACCAGACAAAGTAATCGTGCCACCCGCAGTGGCAACAAGCGCGCCCGTTCCCGAAATCGCGCCTGTCAAGCTGCCGCTTCCCGATGCCGAGAGCGTAAGCAGGCCTCCGTTGGTATTGATCGCGCCGCTGCCATTCAACGCGGCGCCGCTGAGGCTGGTCGCAAGCGCCGCGTTGCTGGCGGTGATGGCGCCGCCCTGGGTTATGCTGCCACCAGCTGAAACAGTCAGGCTGTTGGCAGAACCCCCGGTATAGGAGATGGACCCGACGCTGACATCACCATTGGCGGATGATAGCGAGATCGCGCCGGATCCGGACTGGGTGATTGTTCCCGACCCGGATTGCACGGTGCCGCTGCCGCTGGCTGTCAGGCTGATCGCGCCCGCACTGCCGCTGCCGCTGATCGAACCAGCATTGGTGATTGCGCCGGTGACCGAGGTGAGCGTGATGGCGCCTGAACCGCCGCTGCCCTGACTGATTGTCCCATTGTTGACGATGGTGCCCGCGCCCAGTGTGCTTGCCACCAGATTGCCGCCGCCTGTCGATGTCAGAAGTCCTGTGGCTTCGATGAGTATCCCGTTGGTGCTGGCCGGTGCGAGAGTCAGCGTCCCCGAACTGCTCGTGAGCGTGCCGGCGAGGTCGATTGCGCTTGTCGCGGCGGAACTGCTCGCGTCGGTGAAAGTGGCTGAGCCGGTTGTGGTGATCGCCGCGCCGGAAACAATCGACACACCGGCCGCCAAGCCATAGGCGGACGATCCGCTGATCGTCAGGCCGGTCCCGCTGGCGGCAAGCGTTGCCGTGCCGAGCATGCCGACGCCGGAGCCATTGGTCGAACTGCCAGTGAGCGCGAGGTTGCCGGTGGAAACGGTGACAGTGTTGCTGCCAACCAGATCGAGCCCGTAGAAATTGGTACTGACCCCGCTGAAGGCGAGCGAACCCTTGGTGGTTGCGGTCGCGCCGGTGTCGATCTGAAAGCCGGCATTGTTCGAGCTTGAACCGGCCATTGTAACGAGCGAGCCGGTTTGATTGTTGATCGTGGTTGCACCCTGGAAATAAATACCGGGCCCCGAATAGGATGTGCCGCTGATCGTCGGACTGCCGCTGGCGATGGTCAGCGTATTGCCGCCCTTGAACGACAGGCCTCCATAGTTTGCGGTGGAAGAGCCCGCGACCGTCACCGCGCCCGTCAGCGAAAGTTGGGCGTTGGTGTTTAGCCGGATGCCGTACTGTCCACCCGATCCGCTGAGTTGCAAGGTTCCCGAACCGCTGTTGACCAGCGACTCTGTATTGGCGTTGATCCACACCGAATTGGCGGCCGAAGCACTGCCGCTGATCGTCAGATTACCCGACTGATCGGTAATCGTGGTGCCGTTGAGGTAGGTCCCGTAGCCACTGGTCCCATTGCCCGTAATCGATACCGCGCCATTTGTGGTCAAACCGGAGTTGATCGCCACGCCGTCGCTTGAGCTGGATGTCCCTGTAAACGACACCGTGCCCAAGCCGTTGTTGGTGATCGCTTCGGATCCGCTGAAGAAATACAGACCGATGCCGGACGAGGTGCTGGTGCCGCCGACAGTTAAATTGCCCGAATTGTCGACAATCTGCGCGCCTGTGTCGAAATAAACACCCGTACCGGTGGTGGCGGAGCCGGAAATCGAAACGGCGCCAGAGGTGGTGAGCGTGGTGCCGTTCGAAATATAGACTCCCTTGCCCGAGGTCGATGTGCCGCTAAGCGCGGCGGTGCCAGTTCCAGCACTGATCGTCGCACCCGACAAACTGATGCCGTTTGAAGTGCCCGCTGCCGAGGAGGTTAGCGAAATTGCCCCGCTGGCCGTAGACAGCGTCGCCGAGGTGACCGAAATCGTGCCTGCTGCTGCATTCAACGCCAAAGAGCCACCGCCGGTCGCAGTGATGCTGTCGCCGGAATTGACTGTGATACCGCCTGCGGCATTCAGGGTCAGCGTTGTGGCCGCACTCCAGGTAATCGGTGAATTGACCGTAATGTTGCCGGTTTGCGCGCCGCTGGAACCGGTCGAAACAGTTACACTGGCGGTGGCCAACGATGTTTGCAGGCTCGTAACGTTTACGACCGCATTGTTGCCAGTCGCAGTATAGCCGGACTGATTGGATGAAGCGCTGCTGGAGATTGTCAGGTTATAGGGATCAAGCAGCAAGGTACCTGCTTTGCCGCCAGCGCTCAGCAGATTGACGTTCCCCGCAAAGTCATAGGCACCATGCCCTGAAACCTCAGCATTGCCGCCGTTGCCATATTGCCCAAATGCCTGTGCCGAGATCTCGCCGTCAAACGCTGTGCCATTGTTTGACCACACCGCCACCTGACCGCCGCTTCCGGTCGTGATCGCATTGGCCCTGATGCTGGATGCGGCATCGATCGACACGGTGTTCGCCGTCACAAGACCCGCGACGGCCGCGCCATGCGCGCCGCCGCCTATCGTGATTTCGCCACCCCCGGTCGCACCGCTCGCGTCAACCGTTGCACTGGCCAGCGCGATCTGCGTGCCGCCAATGGCGATAGAGCCGCCCTTGCCTGTGGATGATGCGGCATTGAGCGTGCCAGACACCTGCACTGTTCCTGCGTCGCTGCCTAGCACCAGCGCGTTGCCATCCATCTGCGCCGTGCTTGCGACAAGATTGCCAGGCACATGAACCGCATCGCGCACCGCCGCGACGGCCGAAGTCCGTTGCATGACAACACGGGTAACGGCACCCGATGCAAGCGCACTGGCTGAGGTAGTACCGCCACCCGGCATCACCACCTGAAGGAAACCATCACCGGTGAAATCGAGAGTTGCCGCAAAACCGGCGTTGAGTGCAATTTTGCCCATCGGAACGGTGATCGTGCCGGTGTTTGTAACATTGCCCCCGAGCAATGCTGCAAACCCTCCGTTGCCGATCGCGATAGAGCCGGAATTGGTGGTCTGCCCCAGGTGGGTACCGCCAGCGAAGTTCAGGTTGCCTGCCATGAAATTGCCGTCGGATATATCGAGTGTCGAAGCGACGAAGCCGCCACCGACATTGACCGATCCGGTTGACGTGATGACGATGCCATTGGGATTGATCAGATAGACCTGGCCATTGGCGGTGATCTGGCCGGCAATCGCCGAGGTCGTATTGCCAGTCACCCGGTTGAGGATCGCGGACTGCGCAGTGGGCTGGATGAACTGGACCGTGTCGCCCCGGCCGACCGAAAAACTCGTCCAGTCGATGATGGCACGGTTGCTGGTCTGAACAACCGTGCTGGCGGTACTGCCATTCGAGCTCAAAACCGCGCTTCCGGCAACCACCCGCCCACCTTGCGGAAGCGTCGACTGCGCCTGTGCGGCCGATGCACCAAGCAGTGACGAACTCGCCAGCAAGGCGGTCAGGAGGCTGCTGGGTTGGCCACGGTCCTGGTTGAGGTGTTCTGCCGCCTCTCGTGCACGTTCGATCTGCAACAGGCTGGTGCGGATGGGATGGGCCATAATTTCAGAACTTTACCGCAGCCGTCAGACTGGCACGTCTCCCGTTGGTGCGGCCCGCAACATTGCTGAACTGCTTGCCCAACTCGACGCTGACGGTCGCTTCGGAACCTGCGGCAAACCACAAGGGCCAAAGATAAGCCCGGCCGCCAAGACCTGCTGATCCGGCGGTGACATAGCCCTGCTCGGCAATAGTGGGCCGCACAACCCACCCCCATCCGCCGTCACCGAACAAGTATGGCGCGATCGCCAGTCGCCGCCCCAGGCGGAGCGGCGGATAATTCAGCTCTGCGCGCGAAGAAACGCCCGAATCGACATTGAAGCTGCCACCGGGAAATGACGACACGCCATTGGCTGCATCTAGTGCAAACTGTTCGGGTACAAACTGCGGTCTGCCAAAGCCAGTCTTGCCTCTCGTCGTGAGGTCCAGGGCAAAACCGCTGGGCAAAGGAAAAGTACCATGAGCAGTGGCTTCGAAGTTGGTGAAGTCAGCAGCCGCCCCCTGGCGCGAGCTCGGCAGCGCCGCGCTAACCTCTCGCCCGCCCAAACCCTGCGAAAGCACCGCGTTGAAAGAAAGCGCGGCGGGCCCGGGATTGTGTTGCCAATTTACGCTCGTTCGCCATGCCAGATAGTGATCCCGACTGACCTGAAATTGGAATTGCGGGAATTTTTCAGACTGGGTGATGATATTGAATTCGCTGCCTATCCGCAGGACTTCGCTGCGCGTGCGGATCGCGGCGATGGACAGGCGGACGAGGCCGCGCGTAAACTCACCGACCGACTGCGGCACGCCGGCTTGCATTGCCGGCTGCGTTCGCGAATTCAGCAATTCGCCAGTCAGCGTGGTGCCGTGATCATCGACCGGAATGGCATAACCCACCCCAATCATGCCCAATGCGGATTTGGGAAAGCCATAGCGCCCGACATCAGCTTGCGAACCAAGCGAAACATAAAGCTGATCGCCGCGCCCCAGCGGTGCGTTCAGCGCAAAATTTCCTGTAAATTGCCACCGCCCCAACGACGATGGCAAGCTGTTGTCGGTGCCAATCTGGCCTTCAACACGCGTAAATTCGCCTTCGACAACCAGCCGCACTGCGCCGGTGGAGTTGCCCGGTGCAATCGCACTGCGCAGCCGCGCGCCCGCCAAATCGCCGGCCAAAAGCAACGCGCGCTCGATCGCAGCTTGCGTGACATGGCGCTTTCCCACGAGCGGCTGCAACCTCGCACTCACCGACACGCGCGTTGCGACCGCAAGGTGCGAGACATCAACAGCTTCGACAAATCCGTCGATTACCAGCACTTTTACCGTTGCACCGGGCTCCAGCCGTTGCGGCGGGATTACGACCCGGGCCAGAATATAGCCGCGACGTGCATAGGCTTGTTCAAGCATCCGAGCGGCAGCATAAAGCTGTGCAAGCGGTACATGGCGATGCGCGATAGCGGCAACAAGCTTCGCATTGACGTCAGCCATTTGCGAAAACGCACCGTCTATTTGCACATCACCGCTGTCAACGGCAAGCGCGGGATCGACAGGCTCTGCTTGTGCCAAGGCATCTGGCTTGTGCAGCAGCGGCGCAGTCTGGCTCGGCGGGAGCGGGGCAATATTGCGTGGGATCACCTGGCTCGGCAGTGGCGCGACGAGCGGCTGAAAGGACTGTGCCTCGGCCCGCGAAGCGATCATCGCGCCAGCCAATGCGACCATAGGTGGCAATAGCGTCAGCGACGCATTGCTAAACGCGCCTGTTCGAACCCTGTCTCCGGAATTTCCTGACAACACGAAACGGCCCCTGAGAACACCCCCTCATCCAGAGCACCTTCGCACTATCGTCTGAACATATTGAAAGAGCGCTAACCGTATTTTTCGGTATGCGCGACCGCGCTGGCCGCAGTGTCCGTCTGTGCGGCCAAAGCGCACGAAACGCCCGACCCGACCATCGTCCACAATGCCCGCGACGGCGTGGTGCGACTCTATGGCGCGGGCGGGCCCGACACCGCGCTGCGCAAAGTGGCGACCGTGTTCCACCAGGAGACCGGCATTGATGGCGTGATCACTGCCGGGCCCGAGCCGACCTGGTCGAAACATGCCAAGGCCGATGCCGACATTCTGTGGGGCACCGCGGAAGAGGACATCACCGCCCTGCTCGAAACCTATCGCGATTTCGCATCACGGGACGTGACGCCGATCTATTTGCGCCCGGCAGTTCTGGCGGTGAAAAAAGGCAATCCCAAGCACATCAGGGGCTTTGACGATCTGCTGAAGGACGGCATGCGCGTCGTCCTGACCGAAGGCGCGGGCATTGCCAACACCTCCGGCACCGGGGTCTGGGAAGATGTCGCGGGGCGGATGGGACGCCTGTCCGACGTGGCGACATTGCGCAGCCACATCGTCGCGTTCGGCAAAGGCAGCGGGGCGAGCTACAAGGCGTTTGTCGATCAGGACGCCGACGCCTGGATCACCTGGCCCGACTGGCCGATCACCCATGCGGACAAGGCCGATCTCGTGCCCTTGGCGCCCACGCGCACGACCTGGCGCGATCTCAATCTCGTGGTGGCGCCCGATGCCGATCCGCAGGCCCGCCGGTTCATCGCCTTTCTGACCTGCGCGCGCGGGGCGGCAATCATGAAGACCGAGGGCTGGACCCGGTAAACACGCCTGGCTCGGGATGGCCCCATTCAATCGGCCCGGCGCGCATCATGGCGTGCCTGCGATTCCCTGACCCGCTCCCAATGGGTCTTGGCCCAGTCGACCAACCCCTGTGTCGGCCCGAGCAGGCTCTTGCCGAGATCGGTGATTTCGTATTCGACGCGGGGCGGCACTTCGGGAAAGACCTCGCGCGTCACCAATCCGTCGCGTTCGAGATTTTTCAGCGTCACCGACAGCATGCGCTGCGAAATTCCGGGAATCGCGCGTTCCAGTTCGGAAAAGCGCGCGCGCCCGCCCATCAGATCGAGCGAAAGAACGACAAAGATCGTCCATTTGTCACCGATCTTGGTCAGCAGTTCGCGTACCGCCATCGGGTCAGAGCTGCGACACACGGCGGCGGGGTCGAGCTGGCCGATCTTTTCGGGCTTTGTCATAACTTACCTCGGTGTACGTGACTGATGTCAAAGTGCCTTCTTTTTTGGAAGCCACTAATCAATTATATGGCACGCACGATCAGTAAGCAACATTGTCGACTACCGGAGACCATGATGACACAGGCGAACTACACCGGCTTTGCCGCAGCCGCCCCCTATTTCGATCTGGTGCGCGAGAGTCTGGGTGATCTCGTCGACGGCGAACACTTCTTCGACGTCATCACGCCCGACATCCGCTACGAAGTGCGTTACGAATTTCCCGGCTGGCCGCGCGTCACCAGCGGACGCGCCGACCTGATGGCGATGTTCAGCGGATATGTCCAAAACATCGCGCTGCACGCCACGAGCAACCTCGTCGTCACCCGCGCCGACAATGGCCGCATCGTCGTGCTCGAATACGAAGTGCACGGAACGATCCTTGCGACCGGGCGCGCCTATGACAACCAGTTCTGTTCGATCGTCACGATCGCCGATCGCAAGATCGTGCAGTGGCGCGATTACATGGATTCGCTCGCCGCCTGGAATGCGCTGAGCGCCTGACACCTGCCCCCCTATTGCAAAGGACCGTCCGATGAAGCAAATCCTGATGATCGAAGTGAGCCCGCGCGGCGCGGCTTCGGGCAGTCGCGCCGCTGCCGACCGGCTTGCCGCGCGTCTTGCCGCGATCCATCCCGCCGCCCGGCTGGTGCGCCGTGACCTCGCCGCGACACCGCTGCCCCACCTCGATGCGGCAACGCTTGACGTGATTGCCGCGCGCGATCCGGCCAATCCGGCGCCGCCGACCGATCTTGCAAGACTGTCGGACGAACTGACCGACGAACTGCTCGCCTCCGACTGCCTGGTGATCGCAACGCCGATGTGGAACTTTGGCATTCCTTCGGTGCTCAAGGCATGGATCGATCTGGTCGTGCGCCCGGGCCGCACATTCCAGTATGGCGCGGAGGGTGTGCTCGGACTTGCGCAGGGCAAGCGGGCCATCCTGTTGCCGGCCTCGGGCGGCGTGTTCAGCGAAGGCCCCTGGCGCCCGTTCGACTTTGTCGAGCCCTATCTGCGCCACGTGCTCGGCTTCATCGGCATCAGCGATGTCGAGACGATCCGCATCGAGGGCATGAACATCCCCGGACTTGCCGAACAGGCGATCCCCAACGCCTTGTCGGCCATCGACAATCTTGCGGTCTGAGGCCAAATCAGCAACGGTGACCGGAATGACCATGACCCAACCCACGCCCATCGCCGACGTTCCGCAAACTTGTGCTTGGGCGCAGGGCGATCCGCTGATGCAGGCCTATCACGACCGGGAATGGGGCGTGCCGGTACGCGATTCGCGCCTGCTGTGGGAGATGCTGATTCTGGAAGGATTTCAGGCGGGTCTGTCGTGGCGTACCATTCTGCACCGGCGGGACGGTTTTCGCCGGGCGTTCGATGACTTCGATCCGACGCTTGTCGCGGCCTACGGCCCGGACAAAGTCGAGGCCCTGATGCAGGACGGGGGCATCATCCGCGCTCGCGCCAAGATCGAGGCCACAATCGGCAACGCCCGCGCGTTTCTGCGCATGGTCGCCGCGGGCGAGGATTTCGCGGACTTCATCTGGGGCCACGTCAACGGGCAACCGCTGGTCAGCGACGGGACCACCGTTCCGGCCAGCACGCCTATATCGCTGGCCCTGTCCAAAGCACTCAAGGCCAAAGGGTTCAAATTCGTCGGCGCGGTGACCGTCTACGCCTTCATGCAAGCGGTGGGCATGGCCAACGATCACGCACGCGATTGCCCGCAGCGGGCGATCTGCATGGAATCGCAATGCCGGGGATGAGCCCCCATGCCATCTCCTGAGCATGGCGCGGTCAGGCCTTCGCCAAAGCCGCCGTCATCAGGCCGGCAATCCAGTCCATGACGAGCCGTACCCGCGCAGGAACCTGCCGATGCCTCGGATTGAGGTGGCGGGCGGCATGGCGGTGTGATGACACTTGCGCCTCTGGCCCATGAACGCCGGGGCCAGAGGCGCAACCCGTCAGATTTCCAGATATTCAAGGTCGGTCAGCAGGCCCGGCCCCTTCGGCTCCCAGCCCAGCATTTCGCGGGTGATCGCGCTCGATGCCGCCATGTCGGTGCCGACGAAGCCAGCCAGCCAGCCGAAATGCGCCGCCGCCTCCCCGGCATTGAGCGAGGCAGTCGGCAGGCCCAGACGCCTGCTCAACGCGTCGCAGATCGCGCGCATGGCGATGCCCTCCTCGCCCACCGCATGGCAGATTGCGCCCGCCTCGGCGTGCTCCAGCGCCAGACGATAGAGCCGCGCCACATCCGGGACATGCGCGGCGGGCCAGCGGTTGGCGCCATCGCCGACATAAGCAAGCACGCCTTTGGCCCGCGCCACCTCGATCACATAAGAGACAAACCCCTGCCGCCGCGTATCATGCACCTGCGGCAGGCGCAGGACGATTCCCCGCACGCCCTCGGGCACCAGCGCCAGCGCCGCCTGCTCCGACTGACGCGGGAAGGCATAATCGGCGGGCGTCAGATGGGTTTCCGTCACGATCTCCCCCGCAGGCGCCAGCCCCGCCAGCCCGGCGGTAACGATCAGCGGCTTGCCCGATCCGACCAGCCCCCCGCCCATCGCGTCGATCGCCGCACGGTCCAGCGCGCAGTTTTCGGCAAAGCGCGAAAAATCGTGGTTGAAGGCGAGATGGATCACCCCATCGCACTGCGCCGCCAGGGCAGCAAGGCGCGTGGTATCTTCCAGTGTGCCCATCGCCGCCTCTGCGCCGGTTGCGGCCAGCACCTCGGCCTTGGCGGCATCGCGCGCCAGACCCAGCACGCCATGGCCAGCGGCCACCAATTCCCGCACCACCGCCGCGCCGATAAAGCCGGTGGCGCCTGTCACGAATACACGCATGATTGGTTCTCCATTGAGGCTGGCCTGACGGGTAAAGGGTGCTATCATCCTGTTAAAGCCGTGACTTTATCGGGGTATAATGCCTAACACCCTTGGACCCGCCCACGAAACCCGCCTCGGCGCCATCCTGAAGGCGTGGCGCGGCAGGCTCGATCCGGCGGCGCTGGGCTTTCCGGCGGAGCGCCGCCGCACGCCGGGCCTGCGCCGCGAGGAAGTGGCCGCGCGCGCGCATATCAGCCCCACCTGGTACACATGGCTGGAACAAGGCCGGGGCGGCGCACCCTCGGCCGAGGTACTCGGCCGTATCGCCACCGCGCTGATGCTCACCGACAGCGAGCGCGAACACTTGTTCCTGCTGGGCCTCGGTCGGCCGCCGGAGGCACGCTATCGCGCCGACAGCGAAGTGACGCCGCGCCTGCAACGCGTGCTCGACGCCCTCGATCCGCTGCCGGCGCTGATCCGCACTGCCACATGGGATGTGGTCGCATGGAACCGCGCCGCGACCAGTCTGCTCACTGACTATGCAGCAGTGCCGCCTGCCGAGCGCAATATCCTGCGGCTGATCTTTCTCGATCCGCGCGCGCGGTCAGCGCAGGAAGATTGGCAAAGCGTGGCGCGCTATGTGCTTTCGGCGTTCCGGCTCGATGCCGCGCGCGCCGGGGCCGATGAGGCAATCGCTCCGCTGGTGTCCGATCTGCGTCGGCTCAGCCCCGATTTCGATGCGATGTGGACCGAACATCAGCCGCTCGCCCCCACCGACGGGACCAAGCGGCTTACCCACCCGGTGCTGGGGCCGATCACGCTCGAACATTCCACCTTTGCCGTCGATGGGCGACCCGATCTGGCGATGGTGGTGTATAATCCCGTCGATCCGGCGGTATCCGCACGCCTCGCCGCGCTGTCGGCCTGACGGGGAAATGCCTTCGACCGGGCGTCAGGTTCGGGCCGCGCGGCGTCTCTTCACGCACGGCACAGATCACGCAATACGGCGGCCATGGGGGTTGCCCCCCCTGAACGAACCCTGCTCACCGCCCTCGAAAGCAATCCACCCCTGGTTGAAACCATCGAGCATTTGTGCGCGCGGTGTGGGATTGCGCATACCGTGCATGACAAACAGCGCCTCCCAGCTCTCGCGCAGCACAGCCTGCATGCGCCCCGGATGCCCGCCTCCACGCCGAGGTGCTGCGAAGATTGACGGACGCTGTGCGGCGCGCCGCCGGAAACGCGCTTTCAGGTTGAACCATCCGGCACGATGCGACCGGCAACGTCGGCCAGCATCGCCAAAAGTGCAGTGCGATCTGTGCCAGGCAGCCCGGCGCAGGCATCTTCGTCGATCCGGCGCAAGGCATCGCGACCAGGTTCGAGCAAGGACAAGGCATGGTCGGTGAGAGTGATCAGGCTGCTGCGCCGGTCATCGGGCGACGGTTCGCGGCGGATCAGGCCATCGCGCTCCATGCGCGCCAGCAATTGGGCCATGCTGGATTGCTCTACCCCGGCGGCGAGGACCAAGTCCTTCTGAGTACGTTTCTCACCATGCTTCAGCGCCACCAGGACAGGCAATTGCGACGCGGTAAGGCCCAGTGGTTTCAGGCGCTGATCGACGAGTCTGGTCAATTGTCTGGCGATCCGGCTGATGACCAGGGTCGGCATGGTTTCGGGTTGCCACTTGCCGCGCATCGTCGATCATGCCGGTGGCCAAGTGCTGCGCGCGATCATCCCGCCCCTCGGCACCGGCGACCGGCCGGAGATCGACCGTGCTGTGCTACGGGCCTTGCTGCTGGCGCCATTGCCTGCGGGCACGGTACAGTGGGATTGCCGGGTCGAGGCGGTCATCGTCTCTTCCCACGGCGGGCATAGCCTGCGCCTGCCCGATCGGATCGTTGGGCCATTCGATCTGGTGGTCGGTGCCGATGGCGCCTGGTCCCGCGTGCGTGCGGCCCTGACGCATGTCCGGCCCGCCTACACCGACGTTACCGTCGTGGAAATGTGGCTGTCCGACGTCGATGCCCGTCATCCGGCGATCGGCGGGCTCGTTGGCCATGGCAGCCTGTTTGCGCTGCACAACGGGGCCGGCCTGTTTGCGCAGCGTAATGCCGGCGGGATGATCCGGATCTATGCAGCCTTTCACATGCGCGCCGAAGACACCGACCGCCCCGACGAGGCGCTGGCCGGCCTTGCCGTCACCGCCCTGCTGGACCGCTTCCCGGGGTGGTCTCCCGATCTTCTGGCACTCATGACAAGGGCCGACCGGATCGCCGCGACCCTACCCCGAATTTGCTGATCGACCGCCTGCACCGATCAGTTGAAGGATGTGCCGCGCGCGATGGTCGTCACAGAAGAGAACGACGTGCTGCGCGATGAACGTGAAGCCCTGTGGCCATCATCTCACCCAGGCCCGCGTCAATGTCACATTGGTCCGCTACAACGGTACGATCCACGACGTCCTGCTGCTCACCCTCATCGCGTGAACACCGGCGGTACGTGGCACGGTTGCCCAGGGGACCGGGTTCTTGCGCGGCACATTTGCTGGATGACCCTGATTGACGTTAGCGAATGAACACCCACCTCGCTTGACCGGCACGTACCGCCTTTGCAATGACAAGGCATGGCTTCCGAAAAGACCCTGAATGCCGCGAATCTGGCTGCGCTTGGTGCGGAGCGTCTGGCGGAGTTGCTGCTCGAATTGGCGACGGGGGATGCGACCGCAAAGCGCCGATTGCGGCTTGAACTGGCCAGTCGCAGCGGCAGCGGTGATGTCGCGGCGGAAATACGCAAGCGACTCGCTGCGATTGCCCGGTCGAAATCCTTTGTCGACTGGCGAAAGATCAGGCCGCTGGCCCAGGATCTCGACATGCAGCGGTCGGCAATCATGGATCATGTGGCACCGACCAAACCCGCTGAGGCCTTTGATCTCCTCTGGCGGTTGCTGGAGATGGCGCCATCGATCTACGAGCGGTGTGATGACAGCAACGGGACGATCGGCAACGTCGTCGCCACCGCCCTGGAGGATCTCGGCACGGTCGCCGGACATGCGACACTGGCTCCTGCCAGGCTGACCGAGCGGGTCTTCGCAGGGGTCTGCGCCAACGATTACGGCCAGTTCGACGGTTTGATCGCCCTGATGGCAAAGCCGCTTGGACGGGAAGGACTGGAAACGCTCAAGGCCCTGTTCGAGGGATTGGCCGCCAAGCCGCCCGCAAAGGCGCCACCGGGTGAGCGCCACGTGATCGGGTATGGCATGGGCGGCCCTCTCTACGAGGACGATTATCTTGCGAGGAACCACGCACGGACGGTCCAGTCGGCGCTGACCGAAATCGCCGATGCGCTGGGCGATGTCGACGGATACATCGCGCGCTTTTCACCGGAAGAACGCGCCAACCCGGCCATCGCCGCGCGGATTGCAGAACGCCTTTTGGCGGCCAATCGGGCGGCGGAGGCCATGGCGGCGCTGACCGGCGCCGAAGCCGAATTCAGGAACGGCAGGCATTGGCCCGATTGGCAACGGGTCCGGATCGAGGCGCTTGATGCCCTCGGACGATCGGACGATGCCCAGAGCGAACGCTGGGCCATCTTCGAGCGCACGCTGAATGCCGACTACCTTCGGGCCTATATCAAGCGCCTGCCCGATTTTGACGACGAAGAGGCGGAAAACCAGGCTTTGGCCCATGTTGGCCAATTTCCGATATTCAGCCAGGCGCTGGCCTTTCTGATCGATTGGCCGGCACCCGACCTTGCGGCCAAACTCATTCTGGCGCGCCATGGCGAACTCGATGGCAATCACTACGGCCTGCTGACCCCGGCAGCCGATGCACTGGAGCAACGCCATCCGCTTGCCGCCACGCTGATGCTGCGCGCGATGATCGACTTTTCGCTCACTAACGCCCGTTACAAGCGCTACGGTCACGCCGCCCGCCATCTGCAAACCTGCGCGCACCTTGCCAAACGCATCGAGGATTTCGGGGATCATCAGGGCCATGACGCCTATGCGGCGCACCTCAGGCAGGTTCATGGACGCAAGACCGGCTTCTGGAATGCGTGATTTTGGCGCGAGGCATCGCAACACCCCGACGAACGGACAAAACCAACCGCGATCCAGGGTACGCCCACGACCGACGAAGAAAAGCTTCGCGCAAAACTGCGCAAGATCGAGCGCCCCGAAGAGTTCAAGTTCTCAATCCCCGATCCGTGGTCGTACCAGCTCTTCACAGCGCTGTGTCGCAGATACGGTGTCCGCCCGTTTCGCTATCGGCGCATGCACCGCCAGACGGTCATGATCCGAGCGCCCGCCAGCTTTGTGCGCGCCGTGCTCTGGCCTGAATTCGAGGAACTCAGCGACGCGCTGACGCGGCATCTACACGAAATTACCGAGACGATCATCCGCGAGGAGGTGCACACCGCGACCGGGGACGCCGAAGAAATCGAGGAACCCCGGCGCCTGCGATGAACGCGGCGCTGCAGAGCAGCGACGATCCCGCGCATTCGATCACTCACGTTAGCATGGTAGAGTGCAAAGGCTTCGCGCCCCTCCCGCGCTCGATAGCCAACCTGTGTGGTAAACCGCTCGCCCATCGGGTACACGGACACTCGATGGACGAGGCGCAAATTGTGACCGCTCTTCGCATGTCCAGGGGGGCGCACGAACAGGTGCCAGAGGAACCCACAACTGCGATCTGTCTATCCGCCAGTTGAGATCAGGTCTGGTGATGACTGTCCGTGCACGCATCCATCGTATGCGGCCGGTCGATCTGCCGGAGCGGCTTGAACACCATAGCGATGATGGTCGCAGTCAAGATCGTTGCCGCCCCCCCCATGACCACCGCAGGAACCAACCCCAGCCAACTTGCCGTCAACCCGGACTCGAACGCCCCGATCTGGTTGGAACTGCTGATGAAGATACCGTTTACCGCACCCACCCGACCACGCAGCTCCGGGGGCGTGCGCAGTTGAACCAGCGCGCTGCGAATATGGATGCTGATCATGTCTGCGGCACCGATCCCGGCCAGCAGAAACAGGCTCAACATGAAATTGCGTGAAAGACCGAAGCCACAGGTCAGGAGACCGAACACAAGTGTCGTTCCGATCAACACCGCGCCCGACTTGCGCGCGACCGGATGGCGCGCAAGCCAGATGCCAAGCACAACGGCACCGGCACCGGGCGCCGCCCGCAACATACCAAGCTGCGTCGGCCCGACATGCAGAACATCAAGCGCATAGGCGGGCAGGACAGCCGTGGCGCCGCCCAGGAGCACCGCCACCAGATCCAGCACCATTGCGCCGCCAAGCACGCGGTCGCGCCAGATCACCGAAAATCCGGTGAAAGCAGAGGCCAGACCGAACGCGTGTCCGCCCGGAGGAGCACCTGATTCCGGCGGCGCTGGCTTCGGCAGGGTCGTCGCAAGCGACGCCGCCGCCACAGCGAAAACCAGTGCGGTGGCATAACTGACCTGCGGCAGCAGTCCGTAAAGCACTCCGGCAAGAACCGGCCCCGCCAGCGTCGCCATCTTTGCGACAGATGTCGTCCACGCCACCGCGCCAGCGACATGCTGACGTTCAACAACATGAGGCAACAGCACCGTGTTGACCGGATGCTCGAACGCGCGCGTCGTGCCGGTCATCAGGGCCGCGACAAACAAGACCGGGACAAGTGCTCCGCCGAGGCTGCTGGCGACCAGCAGCAAGAGCGCCGTCGCAGCATTGATGACCTGCGCCCAGGCGGCCACATAGCGTGGTGCGAAACGATCGGTGATGTGCCCTGCGGGAAGCGCGAAGCCGATGCTCGGCACAAACTGGATCAATCCCAGCAAGCCAAGATCCAGCAAGGATCCACTGGTCTTGTAAAGCTGCAACGACAGCGCGAAGGCGATGATCTGACTGCCCAGAACCGAACAGCCCCGCAACAGCCAGACGGTCAGAAATGGCCTGCCGAACAGCGCCAAAACGGCCAACGGCGCCTCATTGCGAGGCGCCGCCACCCGACTATCCCGACCGGAGCTCGTCACCCTGCGCTGGCAGGTGTCAGGCGCTCCTTGATGTTGCGGCCCGCAAGCATCACCGCTGCGCGTTCGACCGCAAGTCCCGGATTTGTGCGAGCCATCGATACATCGCGGAAATAGCGCTGCAAACGGGTGCCATCCTTGGCCGCCGCACTCGTACCGACCGATGTATAGAGCAAGTCAATAGCCTCTCCGGCAAACTTTGCCGCATGCTGCATACCGGCCTGGATACGCATATCGTCAAGCGCCGTATAAGCCGACGGATCGTTGATCCCCGCAGCACAGTAATCCAGATAGGATTGTGCGCCGGCAAGTACCGCATTGCGCGCCGCCTCCAGCAGACCCAGCGCAATGCCGAACGGACGCGTCAAATCCTGTACGCCGGCGCTCACGATCATCGGCGCTCCGGGGCCGGAGATCTTGGACGTGAGAATGCGCTCGAATTCATCAAGGGCGGCGAATCCGGCACCAACCAGAATGGAGGAGATTTCCGTCTGGAAAAATCCGAACATGCGCCCGGAATACATCGGATTACCATGCAGATGATAGCCAATGGTTCCGCCACGAATATTCAGGTCAAACAAGTTCTGCCGGACAACGAATACCTTTGGCACGAGAGCTTTATCGACGCGCAGACTGTTGGAACCGCTCGCATGAAGGCCGATGAACCCGCGCCAGTTATCGATCAGCTCCCACTGCGAACGCGGGACAATTGCCGTGCCGATTTCCGGCGGAGCCGAAGGATCGCCCCCGGTGATCCGGACTCCGAACAGGGCATAGTTGCTATGCGGCGAGCCCGAACAATAGTCCCAGACACCATCGACGATCCAGCCGTCGGCGGTCTCTGTTGCGGTCCCGCTCGGAACGGCGCGCGCCGGGGCATAGAATTCGCCGCCATCGCCAAAGATCAAATCCTGCGCTTCCTTGGGGAAGATTGCGGCAACATTGAGCGCATGACCGGCGGCGAGGCTCAAACCCCATGCCGTGCCGGGGCAACCGCGACCTATCTCCATGATTACGCGCGCAAAAACGGTCAGATCGAATTCATAACCGCCGTACATTTTCGGCTGCAGAATGCGATAGAATCCTGCTTTGCGAAACCGCTCGTGCATTTCGACGGAGCACGAGCCACGGACTTCGCTTTGAGCCTGCTCTTCGAGCAACAGCGGCCGCAGCGCTACGGCGCGCCGGATGATCTCGTCCGGCGTCAAGCCGGGTTCCGGCTGGGGCAGATTCGGCTGCTTTTCGATCACAGCGTCAATAAGTGTCGTCACAGCGTTGTCACTCCTTCGAATTGGCTGGCATGACCATGCCTTGCGGCCGCCAATCGAAGCAAGTTACGCCCCGGGACTGTCCGCCACACGTACATCAGCCGGTCGAGAGAATTTGCCACCTTGTGGCGAGGTTTTTCTTGCCGGAAAGGCAGTTATAGATTGGATGGAGTTTCCCAATGCAAAACAAGCAGAAGCCCCGCATCGGTTCCGTTGCCGCCGATACGATGACTGTGGAACAGCGCGCGGCCGCAGATATCGTCGCGGCAGGTCCGCGCCAGTCCGTACGCGGGCCGTTTGCAGTCCTGCTCAACAGCCCGGGCGTTTTTGCTCCGGCCCAGGCGCTGGGCACCTATCTGCGTTTCGAAAATGCGATGCCGGCAAATCTGCGCGAACTGGCGATACTCGTTACCGCGCGCCACTGGCGTCAGGACTACGAATGGCGCGTGCATAGCGCCATCGCCCTGGATGCCGGTCTGAACCACGCCGCAATCGCGGCGATTGCCGCCGGTGACCAGCCACCCGGTCTGACCGGACAGGAAGCGATCGTTTATGAATTTTGCCGACAACTGCACGCCACGACATCGGTCGACGACGCGGTCTTCGCGCGGGCCGAAAGGCTGCTGGGGCCTGACGGTGTGATCGATCTGTGCGCGATCTGCGGCTATTATGCCATGCTCGCCATGGTGATGAATGTCGCGCGCAACCCCTTGCCTGACGGCAACTCTCCGTTCGGCCAAAACCCGACCGGATAATCCGGAGCCCTGGGCGGACGACGAACTTTTTTCGGTGATTTCACGAGCTGATCACGAACGAACAAAACAGACCATCGCCCGCAGGCCGGTCTGGCCCGCGGACAACGTCCTGAAGTGTCGTATTCTAGAACTTGCGCTCAGCAGTCAAAACAAATTGACGAGGGCGTGCCGGAGTTGCCCGAACCGTTCCCTTCCCCTGAAGCGTGTCGTCGATATTCAGAAAATAGTACTTATCGGTAAGGTTGCTGACATCCAACGCCACACGCCATTGCTTGTCGACGGATTTCCACGTCAAGTGCGCGTTGAAAATCGTCCGCCCCGGAAGTCGATTGACATCGGCGTTGATGGTATTGGTGTAAAGAGACGATTGATAGTTTGCATCAACGCGAGGAGACAACGAACCCATCGATCCCAAATCGAAGGTGTACTGCGTGCCGAGATTGGCACGCCACCTCGGCATGTAGATGGGATCCATCGTATAAGTGATCCCCGTGGCGAGAGCATCAGCGCTCAAGCTGGTGGTTTTGAATCGCGTATAGCTCGTCGATCCGTCGATCGACCATGCAGGAGTGGGATGCGCAGTCAGCTCAAGTTCTGCGCCGTACAAGTCTCCATTGCCCGAATTGAGCGGGACCGCCGAGGCCGGAAAACCGGCATAGCCATTGGTAATCGTCCGCTGGAAGGAATCATATATATCGTAGAAAATCGCGCCATCCAGAACAAGCTTGCGATCAAACAGCGAGGACTTTGTACCAAGTTCGAAATTGTAGAGCTTTTCAGGATCGAACGCTGTAATTTGCGCAGGAACGAACGGTCGAGGGTTGACACCGCCACCGCGAAAACCGGTCGAAAACGTGGCATAAGTCATCACGTCGGATGTCCAGCGCTGGTCAAGGCTGACGCGATAGTCGATGACATTTTTGGAATAAAATCCCGTATAGCCATTCACCGAAGCATTAAGAACACTTTCGGGAATGGTCACCGCTGCTCGAACGAACTCATAGTATTTTTGTTCGTGCGTGTAGCGAACGCCGACCGTCAATGTCGTTCGATCCGCCATATGCCAGTCTGTATGTGCGAACAAAGCCCTGCTCTTGGACTTGACGATATCGCCCTGGGTGAAATCGGTATACTGCGTTGCGGGCGTAACAAGCGGAGCCGGCCCGGTAAATCCGAGGTTAAAACGGCCACCCTGATAGCCATCACCGTCAAAGTAGTATCCGCCAAGAGTCCAATCAAATGCCGCAATTTTGCCGCCCAGGCGAAGCTCCTGGCTGTACGCATCGTAAATTAGATTATTGTATTCCACCGATGCGTTAAGCGGGCCACCGCTAGCATCGTCGGTGAACTGAGCATGGTACCCGTTGTAAGCAGAAATTGAAGTAAGCATCACCTTATCAGATAATTTATATTCAAACTTCAACGAGGCAGAGTGGCCATTCGACCGGTTTACGGCTCCGGGGTACCAATTTTCTTCGGGCACGGCGTAAGTCGAATAATTGACAAACCCACCGCCCGTCACGAATAATGGGAAATTCGTCTTATTAGAAAACGGCGCGTAGGGATCACGAGCTGCGGTCAGAACTGTGGCGGCAGGGTCGTCTCGGGTATAGTTCAGATCACCAACGAGATTGACGTCCAGTCGATCCGATGGAGTCCAGCGCAGATCGACGTGCGTACCAAAATGCTTGGTACCGCCTTCGGTTCCAAGCTTGCATCCGGGCGCATTTGTCAGGGCGGTGTATCCCGACCCGGGATTGAGGCAAGCATAGTCATAGCGATTGACATAGCCATCCTGCCGCGAAAAATAGCTCGAAACCCGCACGCCGAGATTGCTGGTCAGCGGGACGTTCAAGATGCCGCGCACAATCGCCTTGTTTGCGCTACCATAAGCGGCAGTAAAGTCGCCTTCAAGTTTATCATCAACCGGATGAGTTACCAGTTTGATGGTGCCGCCGATCGAGTTGCGGCCGGCAAGCGTCCCTTGCGGACCGCGCAGAATTTCGACGCGATCGAGATCCATGAGATCAAACTGAGAGCCAAACAGCGTCGGCTGGTAGACGTCATCGATATAGATGCCAACCGCCGGTTCCAGCGCAAAATTGAAGTCATCCTGACCGATGCCACGGATGGCGACCGAAGGCGTGGCACCGTAGCCGGAATTACCCTGCTGGATGGTGACACTGGGCGCCGAAGCAGCAAGATCGACTAGACTGAGCTGATTGCGCTGCTTCAATTGCTCTGACGAGACCGCGGTTACGGCGAGCGGGATCGTTTGCAGACTTTGAGAGCGGTATTGCGCCGTGACGATGATTTCCGGAATATCGCTTGCCGTGGCCTTTTTGGCGGACTGCGCAGACGGCTGCGACTGGGCCAAGGCCTGTGTTGCACCGGCCAGCAGCGCAACCAAGCTCACGCAAGAGCCGACGATTGCACGATGGTGATGAAGCGTTCGTTTCATATGCCTCCCCTTGTGTTAAAGAATTTTTGCTTTCGTCTTAAAACACGCTTCAGCACCTTTATTGCAATGACAGGAGTCCTGCCGTCCGCTTGGTGTCGCCCGCAAGCCGGCATCCATTGCCGGGTCAGGTGGCCCGTTATCCAAAAGGCGCGACAGGATTTCGCCATCAAGCCATGGGTTTATTGCGGGATATGGCGCCGACCGGCGTTCGACATTTGCCCATCGCCGGAACGGGGGGATGCAAAGGTTGCGAAACGGCGCCCCGTTCAGCCGCACCCAAGACACGCTGGTTCGCACGCGATTGAGGCGCATGGTATTCGGGAATGCCGGGGCATTTCGTCGGCAGCAGGTTTGCGCGCTCAGGGATCACTGACTTGGACCTGGTCCACCTTCGCAACTGCCTAGTGGATTGATTCCAACGTTTGGTGCCCACG
>Ga0302193_10001172_pt1 | contig 22673 bp, 17 predicted proteins | sample II_Bog_E3_3_FD_200228 | JGI IMG/M metagenome (GOLD analysis project Ga0302193, IMG submission 200228) | Peat permafrost microbial communities from Stordalen Mire near Abisko, Sweden - II_Bog_E3_3 | ecosystem: Environmental > Terrestrial > Soil > Wetlands > Peat | place: Sweden: Abisko...
GCCCGACCCCGGAATGGGAAGCGCTCCAGGCCATTCGCTCTCCATTTGATATATAAGTTATTCAATATAGGGATAGGTTCCCGGGCTCTGGCCTGTCAGGGGGGGCGGCCACGGCCGTGGCGCGGCACCGCAAAGATGGGAAGATGAGGGATTGGAGTCCACGCATGTCCTTATCCCTCCTTGATGGGCTTTCCCCAGACGGCAACCACTCCCCTGACGATCTGCTGGGGCGCTTTCTGGAATACGTGGAGAGCAAGGGGATGAATCTCTACCCGGCCCAGGAGGAGGCCATCCTTGAAGTCTTTGCCGGCAAGAATGTGATCCTCAACACCCCCACCGGCTCGGGGAAGTCCCTGGTGGCCTCCGCCTTGCACTTCCAGGCGCTGATGGCGGGCCGGCGCTCGGTCTACACCTGTCCCATCAAGGCCCTGGTGAACGAAAAATGGCTGGCCTTGTGTCATGAATTCGGGCCCCAGAACGTCGGCCTCTCCACCGGTGACGCCACCGTGAACCGGGACGCGCCCATTCTCTGCTGCACCGCGGAGATCCTGGCCAACATCGCCCTCCGGGAGGGGGAACTGACCGATGTTCAGGATGTGGTCATGGACGAATTCCACTACTACGCCGACCGGGACCGGGGGGTGGCCTGGCAGGTGCCCTTGCTGACCCTGCCCAACACCCGCTTCCTGCTCATGTCCGCCACCCTGGGCGACACGACCTTTTTCGAACAGGCGCTGACCGGGCTCAACGGGCGGCCCACGGCTTCGGTGAAGTCCGTGGACCGGCCGGTGCCCCTGGGGTTCACCTACGCCGAATCGCCCCTGTCCCTGACCCTGGAGCGCCTGGTGGAGGAGGGCAAGGCGCCCATCTACCTGGTGCACTTCACCCAGCTGGAGGCGGCCACCAGCGCCCAGGACCTGACCAGCATCAATCTTTGCAGCCGGGACGAGAAGGCCGCCATCCAGAAGGTCCTGGAAGGGTTCAAGTTCAACAGCCCCTATGGCCCCGACCTGAAGCGCTGGCTGCGCCACGGGGTCGGCCTGCACCACGCGGGCCTGCTGCCCAAATACCGGATCCTGGTGGAACAGCTGGCCCAGAAGGGACTGCTGAAGGTCATCTGCGGCACCGATACCCTGGGCGTGGGCATCAATGTCCCGATCCGCACCGTACTGTTCACCAAGCTCTGCAAATATGACGGGCAGAAGACCGGCATCCTGAGCGCGAGGGACTTCCACCAGATTTCCGGCCGGGCCGGCCGGAAGGGCTTCGACGATGTGGGTTGGGTGGTGGCCCAGGCCCCGGAGCACTGGATCGACAACATGCGGCTGGCCGCCAAGGCCGCCGCCGGGGGCCGGAAGTTCACCAAGCGACAGCCTCCGGAACGGAACTTCTCCAACTGGGACAAGCAGACCTTCGAACGGCTCATCGTCGCCCAACCCGAGCGTCTGGTGTCCCGGTTCCAGGTGACCCACGGCATGCTCCTGAACGTGCTCAGCCGCAAGGGCGACGGCTGTCTGGCCATGCGCCGCCTGATCCATGACTGCCATGACAACGACCGGGCCCGGGCCGGACATTTCAGGCGTGGCTGGCAGTTGTTCCGGGCCCTGGTGGAACGCAAGATCGTGGAGTTCACCGGGTCTTCGGGCCAGACCGGCAAGCTGAGGGTGAACGTTGAACTGCAGGATGACTTCTCCATGAACCAGACCCTTTCCCTGTATCTCATGGACACCCTGCAGCTGCTGGATCCCGAAAGCCCGGAGTACGCCCTGGACCTCATCACCCTGGTGGAATCCATCCTGGAGAACCCGGAGATCATCCTGCGCAAGCAGCTGGACCGCCTGAAGACGGAAAAGATGGCCGAGATGAAGATGGCCGGGATCGAATTCGACCAGCGCATCAATGAGCTGGAGAAGATGGAATACCCCAAGCCCCAGCGGGATTTCATCTATGGCACTTTCAACGCCTTCGCCGAGAAGCATCCCTGGGTGGGCGAAGAGAACATCCGCCCCAAATCCATCGTGAGGGAGATGTTCGAAAGCTACCTCAGTTTCGCGGATTACGTCAGGACCTATGATCTGCAACGGTCCGAGGGGCTGCTCCTGCGGCACATCAGCAGCACCTTCAAGGTCCTGGCCCAGACCGTTCCGGATGGGGCCAAGACCGATGAGGTCAGGGAAATCGAGGCCTACCTTTCGGCGATGCTGCGGCAGGTGGATTCGAGTCTGCTGGACGCGTGGGAGAAGATGCAGGACCCGAACTTCCTGCGTCCGGAACAGAGCCTGCAGATGCCTGGCGCCGAGGAGGCGGCCAGGGACGTCACCCGCGATCGCAAAACCTTCACCGCCGGGATCCGGGCGCGGTTGTTCACCCTGCTCCAGGCGTTGAAGGTGGCGGACTGGGAGGAGGCCCTGGCGGTTCTGGCGCTGGCTGCGGGATCCGGGCCCATGGAGGGCAGGGACGGACCCTGGACCGCCGATGGCTTGAAGTCCCTCATGGAGCGGTATGGTTCCACCCACCAGGGCCCCCGCCTCGATCCCGAAGGCCGGAACCAACGCCATACCTACGTCCAGGCCAAGGCTGAGGATCCGGGGTTCCTGGTCGTTCAGCAGATGCTGGTGGACGATGCGGATGACAACGATTGGGCCCTGGAACTGGAAGTGGACCTGCAGGCTTCCCGGGCGGCGGGCCAACCGGTGATGCGGCTGGTGAGCCTAGACGAATACCGGTAGGAAAAACTTCAGAAGTCCAAGCGAGGGACTGTTGTATGATGATTTAATTAAACCAGGTGAAAAAATGAGCGAATGGTTCGGGGATCGTGCGTTTTCCATCGGCATCATCGGCGGCGGCCGGGGCGGCCTTGGGCTGCTGAAATTCTTCGGCAACAACAAGGCGACCAAGGTGAGCTTCATGGTGGATGCCAATGCCTCCGCCCCCGGGATCCAGCAGGCCCAGGTCCAGGGGATCGCCACCTTCAACGATGCCGATGCGGCAATCCGGGGCCCGCTGCCGGATTTCCTGTTCGACACCACCGGGGATCAGGCTCTGGAAACCAGGATCCGTGAGCGTCTGCGGGGAACGGCGACGATGCTCATCACTCCCATCACCAGCCGGATGATGGTGGATGTCCTGCAGATGAACGCCCAGGCGGTCCGGGATGACGTGGCCGAGATCGTCGGCAGCATCCAGAACGACCTTGGCCGGAGCCTGGACACCAGCACCAGCGTGGTGAGCCGGATCAACTCGGTCATGTCCAACATGCAGATGCTGGCCCTGAACGCCAGCATCGAGGCGGCCAAGGCCGGCATCCACGGCCGGGGTTTCTCGGTGGTGGCGGAGCACCTGGGCAAGTCGGTGGATTCAGTGCGAAACCTTACCCTGGAGATCAACCAGGTGAACCAGAACATCATCGAGGTTTCCAAACAGAGCGCCCTGGTGCTGGAAAAGCTCAAATAGGTTCGACCCCGAGCCGGGCGGCCAGTTCAGCGGTGAGCGCTTCGGCCATGGCCTGGATGTCCGCCAACTCGCCCTGGGCGAGGTTGTCCATGTGGATGCCGCAGGCGACGCAGACGACGGCGTCCAAACGTGCGGCAAGGCGTGCGCCGATAGCCCGGGCCAGGTCATCCTCCTTGTGTCCCGGCACGGTGATGACCGACGTGGTGGCGCTGGTCCCGCCGCCGCGCAGGTGGCTGGGGCGGGCCTGGCTCACCGCCACCGCGCCGATGTGGGCCTGATCGCCCCCGGCCAGGGTGACGGCGAGATCCTTGCCCATGGCCACGCCGGTCATGGTGAGGGCGATCCGGCCCCGTTGCAGGGTCAGGACCATGGGCATCGGCAACGGTTCCTGGATTGGGGGCATGGTTGGCTCCGGGGCAAACTCCAGGTTACCGGAGCGGCCGTTGGATCCTGCGACCCTGGAACGGGCGAGATGAAGAAGGGAACTAACCGGGCCTGGGCGGCATAAATAAATTGTAACAAATGAAAGGCCGGGTTGTGGGAGAATCCGCCCGGCGTCTGTTTGAGGATGATCATGTGGCAAAAAACAAAATGGATCCCTTCAGCGGTCATTGCCGTCGGGCTGGCCTGGGCGGGCGGACCCTGCCGGGGCGGGGAACTCAAATTGAAGCTGGTCGATGGCGATGATCGGGCCGTGGTGGTAGAGGTGGTGGATCGAGCCTGGAACGGGCTTTTGCGCACCCGGGCGCTGAAAGTGGGGCAGACGATCAGCCTCAAGGCAAAAACCATCTACAAGTTCCATTTCGCCCGGTCGGTCTGCGCCCAGGTTCCTGCCCAGAGCGCGATCTTCGCGGTGCTGGATGAGGATTGCAAGCGGATCTGCAGGTTCAACTTTGAAGCCAGGCTCGGGGTCTATCCGGTCCTGCCGTTAAGCGACGTCTTGAAGCCGGAGGGCTTGGTTCAGCTATCCGAGTACCTGGAAACGAACCAGGTAGGAATTGAATGGCTTATTGATGCGCCTGGGCCGACCGTTCCGGGTGCCGGGGGACCCGAACGCGTCCCCAGCTAGGCCTCCTTCAGCAGATCGAGCAGGGTCTGGGCGTCGAGGCTGGCGGCCATGGCGCTTTCGCTGAGGATGTCGTCGGCCAGCTGGCGTTTGTGCCGGTGCAGGCCGAGGATCTTCTGCTCGACCGTGCCCTTGAGGACCAGGCGGTAGACCGTGACCGGGCGGGTCTGACCGATGCGGTGGGCACGGTCGCTGGCCTGGTCTTCCACGGCGGGGTTCCACCAGGGATCCATGTGGATGATGTAGTCGGCGGCGGTCAGGTTGAGGCCAGTGCCGCCGGCCTTCAGGCTGATGAGGAACAGCTCGCCCTCCCCGGCCTGGAACGCCTTCACCGCCGCGGTGCGCTTGCGCACCGGGGTGCTGCCGTCGAGGTACTGGTAGGTCACGCCGCGGGCGTCCAGGGCCTTGCGCAGGAGGCCGAGGTGATCCACGAACTGGCTGAACACCAGCGCCCGGTGATCGCTCTCCCGCAGCTCATCCACCAGTTCCAGGAAGGCCTCCAGCTTGCTGGAGGGAATGTCCAGCTCGGGCTGGACCAGGGCGGGATTGCAGCAGGCCCGGCGCAGCCGCATGAGCGCGGCCAGCACCTGCAGGGTCTGGCCCGGGCCGCCGTCCAGGGCGTCCAGGCTCTGGCGCCTGAGCGCCTCCAGGAAGGCCCCTTCGGCCTCGCTGGGCTCCAGCTCGAGCACGATTTCGGTGCGGGGTGGCAGTTCGCTCAGCACCTGGCCCTTGGTCCGCCGGAGCAGGAACGGGGAAACCATGCGCCGCAACCGTCCCAGCGCCACGGTGTCCTGGTCCCGCTCGATGGGCTCCTGGAAGCGCTTGCGGAACTGCTCCATGGTGCCCAGCAGGCCCGGGTTGAGGAACCGGAACAGGTTCCACAGCTCGGCCAGATGGTTCTCCACCGGCGTGCCCGAAAGCACCACCCGGAATCCGGCCTGGAGGTCCATCACCGCCTGGCTGCGCTTGGTCAGGGCGTTCTTGATGTTCTGGCCCTCGTCCAGCACCACCGTGGCCCACTGGACCCGCTGCAGCCGCTCGGCTTCCATTGGCAGCAGGCCATAGGTGCAGATTACCACGTCGTTGGCCCCGGCGGATTGCAACGCGGCCTCCCGGTTGCCTTCGCCGAAGCGCTTGATGTTCAGCTGCGGCGCGAACAGGGCCGCCTCCGCTTCCCAGTTGGAACAGACGCTGGTGGGCGCGATGACCAGGGCCGGGCCTTCTCCGGCGCGGGCCAGCAGCAGGGCGAGGGTCTGCACGGTCTTGCCCAGGCCCATGTCGTCGGCCAGGCAGGCCCCCAGGCCCGCGCCGGCCAGGCGCCGCAGCCACTGGTAGCCTTCCAGCTGATAGTGCCGCAACTGGGCGGTGAAGCCTTCGGGAAGCTGAGCCTCCGGGCCCAGGGCGCCGTGCAGCTTGGACAGCATGTCCTTCCAGGCGGTGTCGGCCTTGAACGCGCCCAGTTCCTCGGCCAGGCCTTCCAGGGCCAGGGCGCTGAGGGCGTGCAGGCGCAGGCCCTTGCCCTGTTCCTCGCCCAGCGCCCGCAGGTCGTCCAGGCGGCGGCGGAAGGTCTCGGCCAGGGCGTAGACCCGCCCGTCGCCCAGCTTCACGAACCGGCTGCCGGTCTGGGCCGAGGCGGTCAGGACTTCCTGGAGGGTGGCCACCTGGCCCTGGTCTAGCTTGAGCTCGCCCTCGGCCTCGAACCAGTTGCCGTTGCGCTTCACGGTCAGGCTCATGGCATCCATGGCCAGGGTCCTGGGCGGGCTCAGCCGGCCGCCTTCGGGCCACTGCACCGTGGCCAGGCCCTTGGCCGCCTCCAGTTCCAGCAGCAGGTTCATGCAGCGTTCCGGGTCGTCGATCATCCACTCGCTGCGCCCCTCGTCCAGGGGCAGGGTGGGCAGGGCGGCCAGGAGCGCCTCTGCGGCGGCCGTTTCCGCCTTGAGGTCCCTGGCCACCAGGCGCATCTCTCCCTGGCGCTCGAGGATGAGGTTGGCTCCGCCTTCTCCGGGAACGTGATAGCCGCAGCCGGCCAGCGGCTCGACCCGCAGCTGGGCCTTCAGCCCCTGATGGAAGGGCATGAGCAGCAGGAAGATGCCCGGGTCGCCGGCGACCCGGCCCAACCCCGCCTTGCGGGCGGCCTCCTCCTTCACGGCCACGTCGGAATGGACCGTGACCATGGGCGCGACGGCGCGCAGGGCCTTGAGCACCTGGGCCTCGGCCCCGGCCGGAACGCACAGGCCCTCGCCCAGGATTTCCGCAAGCTTGCGGTGGGCCGGGGTGATGGTGATGATCCGCACCCGGAACAGGCCTTCGACCTGGACCATGACGTCGCCCTCCTGGAGCGGGGGGTTCAGTCTGAGTTCCAGCACCTTGCCGTTGCGGGTCACGTGCAGCTCCGGCTGGCCGGCGACCACTTCCATGCGCTGGGCCAGGTCCACTTCCCCTTCGCTCCAGAACACCAGGGGATGCCCCACCAGGGCCTGGAGCGCGGCGTCGAAGTTGAGTTCGTGGCCACGCCAGTTCTCCCGGATGCAGCTGATGAGGGCCTGGTCCTGGGGCAGCAGGAAGGGCCAGGCGCGGCCCTCTTCCTTGACCCGCTTGAGGGAGACGGCCTTGCCCCGGGTCCACTGGCCCTTGGCGTCCCGGCGCTGTTCTCTGGGTTCGATGGCATAGGGGGTCCTCGCCTCGGGGTCGCGCCAGACCCACCAGGCCAGGCGGGCGGGGCGCTGGCTGGTCACGGGCCGGGTCAGGCCATGCATGTCGGCCAGGGCCTTCTCCCAGGTCTCGCTGTGCGGCACCAGGTCCAGGAAGGGGAACGGTGAGCCGGAGATGCCGCCCTTGGCCCGGCGCAGGAGTTCGGTAAGCTCGGCCTGGAACAGCCCCATGGGGAACCCGGCCAGCTCCGCCTGGGCGGCGGCGAGGGCCTCCAGGTCCAGCCGTTCTTCGCAAAGATAGGCGCAAAGCAGTTCCACGAACCGGGCCAGCCCGTGGGCAGGGGCAATGACCGCGGGGGTTTCGGCGTGCATGGTGCCGGGCTCGCCGCCCCTGGGCAGGCCCTGGCGATGCAGCAGGAGCCGCCTCAGGGGTTCGTGCAGGGCCGACATGGGGTCGGAGAGCTGTCTCCGCTCCAGCAGTTCCAGGCGCTCGGTCGCGGCCTGGAGGCCCTCGGCGCTGTCCAGGCCGATGAAGGCGAGGATGCAGAACAGGTCCATGAGGCCGGGGAGGTGCACCGCCTTGCGCCGTGGGCCCCTGAGCAGGTCGGCCAGGACCGCCTCGAAGCCCGCCGCGGCCTCGGCCGGTTTGCAGAGGGCCAGATTCAGGGTGGCTTGCAGCAGGGCGATGGGGGTGAGGCCGCGCTGGGCGGCGGTGAGCCGGTTCAGCAGGGTGTCGGCTTCCTCCAGCCGCCCCTCGAGGATCAGGAATTCCAGCATCGGGCCCAGCGGGCTGGGCTTGGTGCGGCTGCGGGTCTCGAGCCAGGCGCGGAAGGTTTCATTGGGTTGGCCCAGGACCACCTGATCGTAGAGCAGGGCCCAGGCGGCGTGGCTTTGCTGGGCGGGGGGCAGATGCTCGAACCAGGTGGGTTCGAACGGCCTGCCGCAGATGATGGCAAGGGGGTCGCGCTGGCCCAGGGCGGCCCGGTGGTTCTGGCGCAGCCGCTCCTGATTGATCAGCCACTCCTCGGTGCGGCCGTCCATGAAGGACAGCCGGAAGGCCGCCAGATCGCGGCCCAGGCCGTCCAGGACCACCTTGCCGCCGTCGTAGGTGGTCTGGCCGGCCAAGGCCAGACCCTTCAGGAGGCCCTTGCGGTGGGCCCGCCTGCATACCGGCTCCAGGGCGCCGGGAGTGAGGGTCCAGAAACCGTTGTTGACCTCCTGGGTCAGTCCGGCGTCCCGCAGCCCGTGCAGCAGGGTGGTCATGCCCGCCGGGTTCCGGATCCAAGGCTCCGCCTGGGGGGCGACCGCGGATCGCACCAGGGTCTGGGCCAAGTGGCTCCTGGCCGAGGGTTGGCCGATGGCGCCCATGGCCATGAGGAGCGCCTCGGACAGGGGGGGGAGCTGATCGAGTTCGTGGTCGGTTACCCAAAGAACAGACATCTGATCAGGTTATCGGCTCCCGGGCGTTTTGGCATTGGGGAATGCATGGGAGTGGACGCCATTTGTGCCTGGACGGACCCTTGGTCCTTTGCTTGCAGATACATAGGTCGCGCTATGCTATTCGGCCCGAGGCCCCCCTTGCCATCCTCCGACCCCCATCCTGTTCCCCTCCAGTCCGAAGTGCTGTGCTCCCATGGGTTTCCGGAGCCCGGTTCGGAGCGCGCCCTGGAGGATCTGGTGCAACTCGCCGCCGCCCTTGTGCAGGGCCAGGCTGCCTTGGCCCTGAGGGACGAGCAGGGGGTCTGGTTCCGGGCCGGAGCGGGATTCTCCCCCGGGCAGTGGGCGGTCCTGGAGCCGGATTTGGCCCGGGTGCAGGGGCCCATGGACCCCGGTCTTGGCGCCCTGGTCCCCCAGGACCTGACCGATGGCCGCGGCCGGTGCATCGGCCGGCTCTGGGCGTCCGGTCCGAGCCATCCGGCCCTGGCCCTGGTGGCCGGCCAGATCCAGCTTGTGGTCGGGATGAAGCGGGAGCAGGCGGAGCAGAGGACCCGACCCAGGGGACCGTCCGGGAGCTCCTTTGTGCCGGGACTGGTGCATGAACTGCGCAACTTCATCTTCGGCATTTCCGGGAGCCTGGATGCCTTCCACGCCCGCTTTGCCGCCCAGGAGGAGGTGGCCAAGTACGAAACCGTCATGCGCACCAGCCTTGGCCGGCTGAATCTGTTCATGGACGAGCTGGCCGATTATGGGGATCCCAAACCGCCCACCTGGACCGATCGGGACCTGGGATTCCTGCTGAAGGAGGCCATCGAGTACGAAAAACCAAGGGCGGCGGCGGAAGGATTGGCGATCCGGCTGGACCTGGAGGGCCCCCTGCCGCCCGTCCAGGCGGATGAGCAAAGCCTGGTCATGGCCTTCATCCGGCTGATCGACCTGGCCCTGGGGCAGCGGGGTTCGGGGGGGCAGGTGACGGTCCAGGCCATGGCCGTCCGGTCGGGGAGCAATCCCGTGATTCGCGGCTATGTGGAAAGCTCCCATCTGAAACTGCCGGAAGTGGATCTGGCCCGCCTGTTCGAGCCCTTCTACTACCGGGCTTCGGGCTTTGGCCGGCTGGCCCTGCCGGTGGCCAGGCGCATCTTTGAAAACCATGGCGGGAGCCTCACGGCGGCTCTTGGCCCCGGAGGCCGGATCCGGATGGCATTCACCATTCCGGCGTTGCTCGACGACCTTCGAGGCTGACATGGCGAAACCGAAAATCCTGGTGGTGGATGACGAAGCGGCCATTCGTTTCGCCATCAGGGACTTCCTGGAACTCAACGGCTATGACGTGGATGAAGCCGAAACCTGCGTCGAGGCCGAGGCCAAGTACCGGCGCGACGTCTATGATCTGGTCACCCTGGACTATTCGCTCCAGGACGGCAATGCCCTGGACCTGCTGCCGCGGCTCAAGGCCATCGACGCCGGGGTGCCCATTCTGCTGCTCACGGCCCATGGCAGCATCGAACTGGCGGTCCGCAGCATCCAGCTCGGGGCCGAGCAGTTCCTGGTCAAGCCCTTGAACCTGCCGGCCCTGCTGGTGGTGCTGGACCGGACCGTGGAGAACCAGCGCAACCGGCGCAAGGAGCTGGCCAACGCCACCCGGGATCAGCCCAGGCGCAGCCTGGACCTGTTCCTGGGGCTCAGCCCGGCCATCCGGAGGATGGAAGAACAGGCCCACCGGGCCGCCAGCGCCGAGAGCCCGATCCTGATCCAGGGGGAGACCGGCACCGGCAAGAGCGAACTGGCCCGTTGGCTGCACCGCCACAGTTCCCGGGCCTCGGAGTCGATGCTGGAGCTGAATTGCGGCGGCTTCACCCGGGAGTTCCTGGAAACCGAGCTGTTCGGCCATGAGAAGGGCGCCTTCACCGGCGCGGTCACCGCCAAGGTGGGATTGCTGGAGGCGGCCCACCGGGGCACGGTGTTCCTGGACGAGATCGGAGACATGGATCTCCAGATTCAGCCCAAGCTGCTCAAGGCGTTGGAGGAGAAGCGGTTCCGCCGCCTCGGCGACATCCATGACCGAAAGGTGGATTTTCGGCTCATCGCCGCCACCCATCAGAATCTGGAGGTGCTGGTCCAGGAGCGGCTGTTCCGGGCCGACCTGTTCTACCGGGTGAGCGCGATCCAGCTGGTGATGCCGCCCCTGACCGAGCGGGTCGAGGATATTCCGGCCCTGGCCCAGAACCTCATGAACCGCCTGACCGACGAATGGGGCCGGGATCCGGTGCTGTTCACCAAGGCGGCTCTGCTGCAGTTGCAGAAGCATGGCTGGCCCGGCAACATCCGGGAACTGCGCAACGTGCTGGAGCGGGCCCTGCTGGGGGCCACCGGTCCCAGCATCCAGGATGCCGACCTGGATTTCGCCAGCAGTCCCCGGTCCGGGGGCGCCGTTGAAACCCCGGCAAGTTCGCACCTGACCCTGCGGGAAGTGGAGCGGAACCACATCAGCCTGGTGCTGCGGGAGGAAGGCGGCCACGTGGAGCGCACCGCCAAGCGCCTGAACATCCCCCGCAGCACCCTCTACCAGAAGATCAAGGCCTACGGCCTGGAGTCGTCCCGGTAATCCGGTCCGGCCGTTCCCGGTACCGGTTTCAATCCTTGACTGCCGCCTGGTTCAGGCGCCTGCCGGCGGCGAGAAGGAACTCAACGGGGCCGGGCAGGAGACCCACTGCCGCCACTTCCGTCTGGCCTTCCTTGGACAGCAGGAAGTGCAAGGCCTCGAAGATGGACGGGTCCACCGGCTTGCCGGGGGGCCGGTTCAGGAATGCATGGAACAGCCGGCGCATGGGGTACCGTTCGTCATTGGCCGAGTAGGGTTGGGTGCCTTGATAGGGCACCAGGGGCAGCGTCTTGTTGATGGCAAACCAGGAGGCGATGGAGCCGTAGGCGATGCCGGCCGCATCAAGGCTGACCGCCTCCGCCAGGGCTGTGGAATCCACCCGGTCGAGGATACCGGTCCGGAACTCGCCACCCAGCAGGGCCAGGGTGGAGAAGGAACCGCGGATGGCGGCCCCCTCGGGCCAGGAGTAGGCATGAATGGTCTGTTGGGCCAGTTCCCCTTTGACTCCGAGGTCCCCCCAGACCCATGCGGTCGCCCGGGCTCCCCCCAGCCGTCGCGACGAGTAGATCGCGTCCAACTGTTCCATGCTGATGGCCGAAAGGGGGTTGGCCTTGTTCACGAACACAATGTTGGCGTCCATGCAGATGGGGATGCGCGTGGGCGGGTAGCCGTGTTTCCCCTGGAAGCCCTTCAGCTCCTCGGGAAGGAGGTCCCGGGAGATGATGATCAGGGGGGTCGTGCCGTCGGCAAAGGCTTTCACCGCCTCCTTGCTGAGCATGTAGCGGCAGGCGAGGGATGCCCCTGGCTGGAAGGTCCGGAAGCTCCGGTCCCACTCGTCGCCCAGGTCCGACAAGGCGTCCGCGCACGGGATCTCCAGCGGGCCCCGTACCATGACGCTTGGCTGGTAATGGGGCAGGGCCTCGGGGACCTCGGCGCGCACATGGACCGTCTGGGCCTCCAGGTGGCCGGGGAAAGGCGCGCCTGCGGCCAGCAGAAGCGCCAGATGGACGCGATGGACCCTACGGTTCATGGGACCTCCCAATGGCTGGTTGTTTAGTGATGAATTCCTGCGGGTGATCAAGCGGTCTTGAATCGGGCAATCCGAAGGCGCAAATTCCCGGCGAGCTTTGCCAGTTCCTCGATGGTGCGGGCGGTTTCGATGATGGAGGAGGCCAGCTGGGTGGTGGCGGACGCGTTGCGCTCGGTGAGGTTCCGGGTGGAGGCCATGGCCTGGGCCACCTCTTCGCCGGTCCGGGCCTGGACTTCCATCGCCCGGATGATGGCATGGTTCTGCTCGTTGTTGAGCCGCACATCCTTTTCGATGGATTCCAGGCTCAAGGCCACCGCGGCGACCGCCTTTCCACCGAGCTGGACCCTTTGGTCGCTCTCCTGGATGAGGGTGAAGATCTCCTTGGCAGCGGCCCCACTTCGTTCGGCAAGCTTTCTGATCTCGTCCGCCACGACGGCGAACCCCTTGCCCTGCTCACCAGCCTTGGCCGCCTCGATGGCGGCGTTGAGGCTGAGCAGGTTGGTCTGCTGGGCGATTTCGGCGATGAGGGAGGTGATCCGGGAGACCTTTCCGGCACTTTCCCGGATGCCGCCCATGGCCTGGGTCGATTCCCCGGCGCTGCGCAGGCCTTCTCTGCTGGCGCCGAGGGATCCCTGGGCATAACGTTCCGCGCATTCGGCGCTCTGCCTGGCGGCTTGAATCGCTTGGGCCATTTCCGCCAGCGCGGTGGTGGACCTTTCCACGGCCTGCCGCTGCTGGTCGGCCCCCCTGCTGATCTCCTCCGTGGCGGCGTTGATCTGGTTCGCGGTCGCGGCCAATTCCGTGGCGCTGGAGGCGTTCTGCTCGGCGATCTGCGCCATGGCCTGGATGTCCCCCCGCAACTGGACCGTGGCCTGGTTGAGGATCCGGCGGATGTGGTTGAGCTCGTCCCGGCCTTCCACCCGGCTCTGGACGGTTAGGTCGCCATGGTGGAGGGCGCTCATGGCACCCTCCAGGCCATTCACGCCGGCGGTGATCTGCCGGGCGACCAGATGCACCAACCCGAAACCCAGCAGCAGGCCGCCGAGGGCCATGGCCAGAATCCAGACCATGAAGCGCTGGCCATGGACGGCATTGTCCTGCACCGCGATGTCCGAGGCTTTCATGATCGATGCCTGCAGCTTGTCCAGACCGGCCCGGGCCTCCCGCTGGACCTGAACATTGCCCTCCATCAATTCCTTCGAGGCATCGTTCTCCTGGCGCGCCTTGGCGGCGGCCAGGATGTCAGGGAAGGTGGCAATCAAGGCCTTGATTCCAGTGGTGGTCTGCAGGGCCAGGGGGCGTTCCTCGGCGGTCCAGGGGAGTTCGGGGAACTTCTGCAGATCCGCCAGGGTCGGGGTCACATACTGCTGCATGCGCTCGGCGCGCTTCTGGATGTACGCGTCATCCTTGGCCCCGGCCACCATCGAAACCTGGATGGCCCTTATCACGTTGGATTCATTGACCACCCGGCTGATCACCCTGGATTTGGCCACGTTCTGGTCGAGCCGGTCGACCACCCTGTTGGCCGCATGGATTCCGAACCAGCCCAGGGCCGTGATGAGGATCAGCAGGGTCGACTGCAAAGAGAGGATCAGGACGAACTTCCGGCTAATGGTCATGGCCGCTAGGAATTTACTAATCACAATGATCTCTCCGTTTGCATGACTATTCGGCCAAACCAAGCTGCCGGCCCCGGGCCTTCCCGGCCCGGGGCCTTTCGGCAACCTTTGGGGACGGAGGTTGCCGACCGGGTTAGAGCGCCCGGATCCGGATCCCGATCCCCAACTCGGTCTGGTTGCGATAGCCATTGGCCGCCGCAAGCCGGAAGTCCTCCGTGAGCTGCTCGTAGTCCGCGCAGACATACACTTCCGCCCGCTTGCTCAGGCTGCGCATGATCGCCCCGTAGGTGGTGTTGCGCGCGCCGGAGCCGACGGCCTTGGCGGTGTTGCCGTTGGCGAAGGGCATGGTCATGTTGCCGTTGGTGGCGGAGGACAAGCCTGCCTTGTTGGCCTTCCAGCCCTGGTAGCCCAGGTAGTAGCTCCAGATGTCTGTGGCGGCGTAGGAGGCCGACAGGCTGAAGGCGTTGTCGGTGCGTTGGCCGTTGGTCGGGCCCTGGTCGGCGCTGTAGCGGAACAGGCCCGCGTTCAGCCGGAGCTTGCGGGTGACTTCGGCATTGCCGCCCACCGAGTAGGACTTCTGGGTGAAGCCGGCGTTGTTGGCCTGGGTATAGTAGGCGGAGAGGTTGTAGGCCTTGGCGTTATAGCCCAGGGCCACGCAGGCGGTGGTGTCCCGGGTTGTGGTATTGGCCTGGGTGACATTGTTGGCGTAGGGGGTGACCAGGGTGTCGTCGCTGAGGTTGTAGGCGAGCCCCATGGTGACCCCGTTCGTCATGATCTTCTTCCAGACCATTCCCTTGTTCATCCTGGAACCGTCCACGCTGCCGGCGAAGTTGACGAGATCCTTGAAGTTGTTGGAATTGGTCCAGCCCGACTCTTCGTAGCCAAACGGGGCGGGGCCGAAGGGATCGCCGTAGATCGCGGAGAAATCCCGGGCCAAGGTGTTCTGGCGGCCGATGGTGATCTGGCCGAGGCTGCTGCTGCCGAGGCCGACCCAGGCGTCCCGGTTGAACAGGACGGCCTCGGTGCCGCCGTTGGTGGGGGTGGTGCCGGCGGGGGTCGCCGCGGTTACGACGTTGGTGGTGCCCAGGCCGCCGTCGCCGATCCCGAACTGGCTTTCCAGTTTGTAGATCAGGCTGAGCCCAGCGACGTTCGAATCCAGCTTGCCCCTCAGGCCCCAGCGGTCGGCGCTGAACCAGGGCGAGTTGCTGAAGTCGAGCTTGCTCTTGCCGGTGGCAGTGTTGTTGGAGGTGTTCACCAGGGTCGCATCGATCAGGACATAGGGCGTCAGTTCCTGGGGGAACTGGAACGGGGCATTGGCCGGCTTGGCAGCGAACTGCTTTTCCAGTTCGGCGATCCGGGCCCGCTGGCTTGCGAGTTCAGTCTGCACGTCGGCATCCTGGGCCTGGGCCTGGACACAACCGGCCACCAGCAGGGCCGAGAGGCCGGCAAGAATTGACAATTTCATAGGGCTCCTTCTATTATATTGAAAAATGGACCCGATGGTCGAAACCATGGGTCCTGGGTTTTGGGGAAGAAAGATCGCTTTATATGCACCCTAGAAGGGCGAACCTTTCGATCTGCTTTCAGTCAAGCGGAGTGTGATTTTGGTCACAGCTCGGCCCGGAAGCGGATCGGGTCGAGGATGCCTGGAGCCCATCCAGTCGATCAAGGCCTACGACCTTGCGTCCTCCCGGCAAGCCGGTCCGGCGGGTGGAAATCCCACGGTGACGACCAGGCCGGTGCCTGAAGGCGGGGCTGCCAGGATCACGGTGGCGTCCATCGCGGACGCCACTTCCCGGACGATGGCCAGGCCCAGGCCGCAACCCAGGGAATCCATTTCCTGCAGACGATAGAAACGTTCGAACACCCGCTCCCGCTCTGCCGGCGGAATTCCGGGACCGTTGTCCTCGATTCGCAGGACCGGGAACCCGTCGGTCCACTCCACCGCGACCGTCACCACGCCGCCGGCGGGGGTATAGCGCAGGGCATTGTCCACAAGGTTCGACACCATTTCATGGAGCATGAGCGGCGAGGCGTTGACCAGGATCGGCTCGGCGCGCTTGCGTTCCAGGCCGAGATCGATCTCCTTGGCCTGGGCCAGGGAGGCATACTCTTCCAGCACATGCTTGGCCAGGCCGCCCAGGTCCACTTCTGCTCGACCGTGTTGGCGTCCGCTGGACTCGGCGGCGGACAGGCTGAGCAGCTGGTTCACCAGCCGGGTCGCCACCTGGATGCCGCTGAGGATGGCCTTCATGACCTCCTCTTTCTGGGCCGGATCCGCGGTCTTGAGGCCAAAGCTCACCTGGGTCTGCAGCACCGTCAGCGGCGTCCGGAGCTGGTGGGAGGCATTGGCGATGAAGCGGCTGCGGGCGGCCACCTGGGCTTCCAGGTCCCGCACATAGTCGTTGATGGCGATCACCAGCGGCCGGATTTCCGCCGGCACCGGGGCCGGATCCAGGGCCTCCAAGGTCCCGGCGGCCCGCCCCTGCACGGTGTCGCGCAGCCTCAGGGTGCTGCGCATGCCCTGGCGAAGGGCTACCCACACCAGGGGAATGACCAGGATCAGCATGAGGGCTTCCTGCCCGAGGTTGGTGAACCAGATCTGCTTGATCATATGGGCCCGGGAGTGGAGGGTCTGGGCGACCTCGATGACTGCAGGTCCTTCGCCGGATGCCGTGAACACCGGTTGGGCGTAGGCCACGACCCGGACCGGTTCGCCCCGGACCACGCCCGCGAAGGCGACGGATTCCTCCGGCCGCAGGGCGCCGGCGGGCTGCCGCAGCTCCGCGTAGCCCGAAAGGAGCACGCCCTTCGGGGAGGTGATGCGGTAGAAGACCTGATCCTGTCCGTCCGACCGGAACAGCTCCAGCGCCGCCGGCGGAATCATCACGTCCAGCACGCCGTCCTCGAACTGGATCTGCTGGGCGATGATCCGGGCCGAACCCAGCAGGAGGCGGTCCTGGGCCACGGTGGCCGTGCGGGCGGCCTCCCCCCGGGCCAGGAAGGCGCCGAGCGCGGCCGCGACCGCAAGCGGGATCAGCAGCCACAGCAGCAGATTGGCCAGCAGGCTCCTATGCTTCATAACGGAGCTTCAGCAGATAGCCCAGGCCCCGCAAGGTGGCGATGACCACGTCGCTGCCTTCGAGCTTCTTGCGGATGCGGTGGACGTAGATCTCGACGGCTTCGGGGTTCACCTCCTCCTGCAGGGTGAACATGCTTTCCGCCAGGGATTTCTTGCTCACCGTCTTGCCCAGGCGAACCATCAGCGTCTCAAGCACCGTATGCTCCCTCGGGGTCAGCGGCAGGCTTTCCCCGCCCAGGGTGAAGGTGCGGGCATTGCTGTCGAACTGCAGGGAGCCGCAGGCCAGGAGGGGGTTCTTCTGCTGGTTGCTCCGGCGCAGGAGGGCGCGGATGCGGGCCTCCAGTTCCGGGACATCGAACGGTTTCACCATGTAGTCGTCCGCTCCGAAATCGAGCCCCTCGAGCCGGTCCCGCATGGCGTCGAAGGCGGTGAGGATGAGCACCGGTACCGGATTGTTGCGCGCCCGGAGCCGCTTGAGCACCTCCCGGCCATCCATGCCCGGCAGGGCCAGGTCCAGGATCACCAGATCGAAATGTTCCCCTCGCAACAGGTGGTTTGCCTCATCGCCATCGTAGGCGTAATCCATGGAATAGCGTTCCGCTTCCAGGGTTCGCCCAAGCCACTGGGAGAGCGTTCGGTTGTCCTCAACCAGCAGAATGCGCATGGGGCTTCTTCCCGGTCACTTCGCGGCGCGGATGAATTCAAGGGTGAACGTGCTGGCCAGGTCGATCCTCTGGGGCTGGATGGATTTCTCCGCCCGAGCAAGCACCCTCAGGACATTGCCGGGGCCGGCATCAGGCATGCGTCCATCCGGGATGAAGATCGCCTTGCTCTTGGCCAGGGCCTTGATGTAGCCGGCCTTGTCCCCCGCATAGAACTCGGCGGGAACCTTTTCCGCCAGATCCGCGGCGGTATGGTTCTGGATGTAGCTCAGGGCCCTGGCCAGGGCGTTGACCACCTTCTGGACCTCGGGTTTGTGCCGGTTCACCCAGGCGGTTTCCATGTAGAGACAAGAGGCGGGGTAGGACCCGCCCAGCGCCTGGGCCGTGCTTTCCGGCGTGCGCAGATCCACCAGCACCCGGGCCTGGCCGTCGTTCAGGAGCTGGGAGGCGGTGGGTTCGGTGGTCATGCCGGCCGTGATGGCGCCCTGGTTCATGGCCTTGATGAAGGAGTCTCCTGTACCCACCGGCAGGAAGGCTATCTGGTTCAGCCTGAGACCCGCGGAAATGGCCAGGTAGCGCGACAGGAAATGGGTGGAGGAGCCCAGCCCGGTCACGCCCAGGGTGCATCCCTTCAGGTCGGCCATGGTGCGCGCCGGGGCCCGCCTGGCCGAGACCAGTTCCACCTCGCCCGGAGCCTGGGCGAACTGCACTACGCACACCACGGCCTTGCCCTGGGATTGCAGGTAGATGGTGTGGTCGTAGAAGCCCACCACACCCTGGACCGCACCCACCAGCAGCATGTCCGTGCCCCGGATTCCGGTCAGGTCGCTGCGGGTCTCCACTTCCAGCCCCTCCTGCTGGAAGTAGCCCATCCGCTCGGCGATGGTCAGCGGCAGGTAGATGATCTTCTCCACCCCACCCGCCATGAGCGTGATCTTTTCGGTGGCGCCAGCGCTGGGGGCCAGGGTCAGGGCCAAAAGCACAACCGCCCATTGCATCAGGCCATTCACGGCGCTCCCCTTTAAGCATTGTGGCGTTCATCGGCGTGCCGGATCCCAGGCATCAGCCTGCGATAAGGATGCACCGGGACAATACTTCCCGACAATCCCTGTGATCCAAGTCACAAGCCTGTGACTGAAAGGGGACTGAAAGCTTGGTTTCGTAAATTACCTGTGCACCCCAACCCGTTCTTCTATTCATCCTCCTTTCGCCGCTCCGAAGTCCTCCACGACTTCGGGCGCTTTTCCTGTACGGAGCCATCCATGAAAAAACTGCCAATCCTCGGCATGGTAGCACTCATGCCCGCTGCCGTGAGCCCCCTGCGCGCCCAGGACAACTAGGTCCCTACGGCGCTGGCCAGAAGTACAACAGCGAAACCGAAATCGCCACCGGCTGCCGCTTCAAGTTCTGAGCCGACGGTCCTGTTCCTCTCCTCTCTGGTCCACGGCGCCCGCCGGGTGTCGTGGACTGTTTGACACCCACGGACGGCTGATTTTCATTCAGCGGGAGCAACCATGTCAGAAACACCAGCAAGACACTCCAAACTGGGGGCCGTACTGCGGGTCACCAGCGGAAATTTCCTGGAGATGTTCGACTTCTTCTTGTTCGGCTTCTATGCCAGCTACATCTCCAAGACCTTTTTCCCGGTCAGCAACGAATATGCCTCGCTCATGCTCACCTTCGGCACCTTCGGGGTGGGTTTCCTCATGCGTCCGCTGGGGGCCATCCTTATGGGCGCCTACATCGACCGGGTCGGCCGGCGCAAAGGCCTGATCGTGACCCTTGGCTTCATGGCGGTCGGCACGGTCCTGATCGCCTTTGTCCCCGGCTACGCCACCATCGGGATCATCGCCCCCCTGCTGGTGCTGGTGGGACGGCTCTGCCAAGGCTTTTCGGCCGGAGTGGAACTGGGCGGCGTGTCGGTCTATCTGTCGGAAATGGCGACCCCAGGACACAAGGGCTTCTATGTGAGCTGGCAGTCCGCCAGCCAGCAGCTTTCGATCATCGTCGCCGCGGCGCTCGGCTACGGCATCAATCTGTGGATGGCGCCCGCCACCGTCGCCGCCTGGGGCTGGCGGATTCCCTTCTTCATCGGCTGCATGATCGTGCCCCTGATCTTCTTCATCAGCCGCACGCTCCAGGAGACTGAGGAGTTCACCAAGCGCAAGCATCGCCCGGCGGTCCGGGAGATCTTCCAGTCCATGATCAAGAACTGGGGAATCGTCATCGCCGGCATGATGCTGGTGGTCATGACCACCGTGTCGTTCTACCTCATCACGGTCTACACCCCGACCTTCGGCACCAAGGTCCTGAAGCTCACCACCACCGACAGCCTGGTGGTCACCCTCTGTGTGGGGATCTCCAACTTCATCTGGCTGCCGGTCATGGGTTCCTGGTCGGATCGCATCGGTCGCCGGCCGATCCTGATCACCTTCACCGTCCTGACCATCCTGACCGCCTATCCGGCCTTGTTCTGGCTGGTATCCGCCCCGACCTTCATGAGGATGCTGGTGGTGGAACTCTGGCTGTCGTGCCTCTACGGCAGCTACAACGGCGCCATGGTGGTGGCTTTGACCGAGGTCATGCCGGTGGAAGTCCGGACCGTGGGGTTCTCCCTGGCCTATAGCCTGGCGACGGCCCTGTTCGGCGGCTTCACTCCTGCCGCCTGCACCTGGCTGATCAAGGCCACCGGAGACAAGGCCGCTCCCGGGTTCTGGATGATGTTCGCAGCGGTCTGCGGTTTGGTCGGAACCCTGGCGCTCTATCGGCGCAAAAGCGTCGAACAAAGGCGGCAGTTGGCCACGGCCTAGCACCGCTAGATCCTGGTTGCATTAGACGCCCGTGCTGGGCACAGGCAGCCGTGAGGTCGCAAGCGGCCTTACGGCTGCTAGTGGAATCACCTTGGGATGGAGGAATACTTGGTCATGAAAATTTGCCGAAGGGCCAGCGCCGGGACCATGCAGTCCAGCGACCTGATGGTGGTGGTGGAACCCGCCGAAACCCTTCAAGTCCAGATCGACTCGACGGTCAAGAAACAGTTCGAGCAGCTGATCCGGGAACGGATCCTGGCGACCTTGGAGCAGTTGCAGGTCACCGCCGGGCATATCCAGGTATCGGACCGGGGCGCCCTGGATTACGCCATCGCCGCCCGCATCGAAACCGCCGTCCTTCGAGCCTCTGAGGTTTAGTTCATGGAAAAACTCTGGTACCGAGAATGCCGCACCGGGCGGCGCTTCATCATCAAGATCGAACCCGGAGCCAGGATCACCGATGCCCTGCTGGCAATGGCCCGGGCCGAAAACCTCCACTTCGCCTCCCTGGTCTCGGCGGTGGGTTCGGTCAAGGACGTGGAATTCACCGGAATCCAGGCAGGCGCCCATCTGCCCATGACCGAGCCGAGGTTGAAGAGCCATCGCCTGGAGGGGCCGCTGGAACTGATGGGCCTGGAAGGGAACATCGCCCTCAATGGCGAGCGGGAACTGGATGCGCAACTGTACATCATCGCCTCCAAGTCCAGCGGGGAAGTGGTGGGCGGGCACCTGGTCGACGCCGAGGTGTTCGCCTCCTGCGAAATCGTGCTGGCGGAATACCTGGTGGATGGGGTGGCGCGCCACCACTCCGCCAGCGGCGGGATCGACACCCTGTTCATCGAGGAGAAGGGAGTACCGTCATGAAGCTGCGCCGATCCATGCTCTATGTGCCCGGCAACATGCCCGGCATGCTGCAAAACATCCCGGTGTTCGAAGCCGACGGCGTCATGATCGATCTGGAAGATGCGGTGCCCCTGGCGGAAAAGGATGCCGCCAGGCTGCTTACCCGCAACTTCCTGCGCTCCTACCCGGATCGGGATAAGGAGATGTTCGTCCGGATCAACGCCCTGGACACTCCCTATGCTGACGCTGATCTGCGGGAGATCCTGCCGGCCCTTCCCGACGGCATCCGGCTGCCCAAGGCCGATACTCCGGACGTGGTGGAGCGGCTCGACACCCTGCTCACCGAGCAGGAGGAGAGGCTTGGCCTGACGATCGGCCACTTCAAGATCATCCCCTCCATTGAAAGCGCCCTCGGCGTCCTGAACTGCGTGGCGACCGCCCGGGCCTCCGACCGGCTCGTGGCGCTTGCGTTTGGCGCGGAGGACTACACCGCCTCCATGGAAATCGACCGCACCAAGACCGGCGAGGAGCTGTTCTCGGCCCGCACCCAGGTGGTCTGGGCGGCCAAGGCCGCCGGGATGCAGGCGATCGACAGTATTTTTTCCGATATCAACGACATGGCCGCCCTGCGGGCCGAAACCCTGCTGGTGAAGCGGCTGGGCTTCACCGGCAAGTCCCTGGTGAACCCCAGGCAGATCGAAGTGATCCACGACGTGTTCCGCCCCACCCAGGATGAGATCACCCATGCGGTGGAGGTCATGGAAGCCATCAAACGGGCCCGGGAGATGGGCACCGGGGTCATTTCGCTAAGGGGCAAGATGGTCGACGCCCCGGTGGTGACTCGGGCCGCCCGCACCCTGCGGACCGCCGTGGCCTTCGGCATGATCGACTACACCCTTTCCGATGAGGTGATCCATGGCGAAAAATAGCCTGGGCCGGGAGATCCCCGCCCAATGGCGGGGCCGGACCCTGGATCCCTACCGGGATCCCTGGAGCCGGAAACCCGAGGTTCTGCGGGCGACCCGGCCCCTGGTGAGGCGCAATCCCGGCGACAGCAAACTCCTGCCTTCGCTGCGGGCCGCGCTGGAGCAGTGCGGGTTGCGGGACGGGATGAACATCTCCACCCACCACGCCCTGCGCAACGGCGACCTGCTGCTCAACCTGCTGGTCAAGGAAATGGACGCCATGGGCCTGCGCGACATGGGCATCGCCTCCTCGTCGGTGCACGCGGTGCAGGCGGAGATCATCCCCTACATCCGCAAGGGCGTGATCACCCGCATCGAGACCGGGGTCAACGGCCTCATCGGCGAACTGGTCAGCAAGGGCGAACTGGACTGCCCGATCATCGTGCGCAGCCACGGCGGCCGGGCCCGGTCCCTGGTCACCGGCCAGGTGGAGGTGGACGCCGCCTTCATCGC
>Ga0302193_10001175_pt1 | contig 22607 bp, 20 predicted proteins | sample II_Bog_E3_3_FD_200228 | JGI IMG/M metagenome (GOLD analysis project Ga0302193, IMG submission 200228) | Peat permafrost microbial communities from Stordalen Mire near Abisko, Sweden - II_Bog_E3_3 | ecosystem: Environmental > Terrestrial > Soil > Wetlands > Peat | place: Sweden: Abisko...
CACGCTCACGGACAGCTCGTCGACGCCGAGGCCCAGCAATGCCGGCACCGCCAGGGGATCCGAGGCCAGTCCGCCGCAGACCCCCACCCATTTGCCGTGCCGGTGCGCGCTGGCCACGGTCAGCCCGATCAGCCTGAGCACGCTGGGGTGCAGGGCGTCGGCCGCCTGGGCGAACCTGGCGTCGCGGCGGTCCATGGCCAGGCAATGCTGGGTCAGATCATCGGTCCCGATGGAGAAGAAGTCCGCTTCCCGGGCCAGGGCATCGGCGATCAGGGCCGCCGAGGGCAGTTCGATCATGACCCCCACCTTGGGCGTGCCGCCCAGGACGGCCGCTTCTTCGGCCAGGATGCTCCTGGCGGCGCGGAGCTCTTCCAGCCGGCCGATCATGGGGAACATGATGTGCAGATCCGCCAGGGGCGCGACCCGCAGCAGCGCTCGCAGCTGGGCCCTGAACAGCTCGGGCCGGTCGAGGCTGGCCCGCACTCCGCGCAGGCCCAGGAAGGGGTTGGCTTCCCGAGCCATGGGCAGGTAGGCCAGGGGCTTGTCGCCGCCCACGTTCAGGGTCCGGATCACCAGCCGCTGGCCCGGGCCCAGGGCCCTGGCCACGACGCCGTAGGCTTCGGTCTGTTCGTCCTCGCTGGGGGCCTGCTGGCGGTCGTGGAACAGGAATTCGCTCCTGAGCAGTCCGATCCCCTCGGCGCCGGCGGCGACGGCCTCCGTGACCTGCCCGGCACTCCTGAGGTTGGCGGCGACCTTCAGCCGGAACCCATCCGCGGTTACGGCCGGCGCCAGCGATGCCGTTCGGTTGACCGAACGGAGGGTGGCCTGGCGGGCGATGTCCACCCGGGCCCGGCCCAGGTCGGTTTCGCTGGGCGCGAGTTGCAGGATGCCCCGGGTGCCGTCCAACACCACCAGGGACCCGCTGGGGAGTTCCAGCGCGGCTTCGTCCAGGGCGCAGATGGCGGGGATGGCCATGGACCTGGCCAGGATCGCCACCTGGCCGGTCGGGCCGCCCCGGGTGGTGGCAAGGCCCTGGATCCGGGCACCATCCAGCTGGGCCGCGGTGGAAGGCGCCAGCTCCTCGGCGATGAGAATGCATCCCTCGGGCAGTTCCAGTCCGGTAGCGCCGAGGGCCGCCTCCAGCCGGTCCCGGTCCAGGGCCGGATCCCCGCTCGGCTCGGCCACCGCCGGCGCTGGGGTTCGGAACTGGAACACCCGGCCCACGGCGATGCCGGGGGCAGCGGACACCCCAGCCAGTTGGCTGGGCATGGAACGCTGGTCCGGCCTTCCGGGGGCCGGCCGTCCGGCGGCGAGGGGCCCGGGGCCATCGCCGCAGCCTCCGGCCAGCAGGTCGGCCAGGGTCTCGGCCGCCTCCCGGGCATCCGGTCCCGTGGCCCTCACCTGGAGGGGGTCCCCACCCTTGGCCTCGAACCCGAGAATGGCCACCAGGGACTTGGCGTTGACGCCCTTGGCGCCCCGCACCAGCCGGATGGTCGCGCTGAATTTCCGGGCGGCGTCGGCCAGGACCGCCGCCGGCCGGGCATGGAGGCCGGAGCGGTTGGGCAGGATCACGATCCGGGACTGCAGCGTTTGGCCGTCCGTGGGCTCCGACCCGCCGTCCCTCAGCTTTACCTGGAGTGCCGGGTCCACCCCCGCCGTCACCAGGCCGGCAAAGGGCGCCAGGGCGGCGACCCGTTCGCCGTTGGCGATGACCATCAGGACCATCAGGCTGCGCACCCGGGGGCCCACCAGGACCGGGTCGAACCCCAGCAGCGGCTGGCCCGCCTCCACCCGGTCGCCCATGGCCACCTTGGGGGCGAAGCCTTCGCCCTTGAGCAGCACCGTGTCCAGGCCGACGTGCAGGAGCACTTCGACCCCTTCCCAGAAGGTGATGGCCAGGGCGTGGTGGGCTGGGTGCAACTGGGTCACGGTGCCCGCCACCGGCGCCAGGAGCAGGCTGGAGGTGGGATCGATGGCGATGCCGTCGCCCACCCGCTTGCTGGCGAATACCGGGTCCGGCACGGATTCCAGCGGGACGATGACGCCCGAGACGGGGGCAAGCAGATTGAGGTGGACCGCCGTCATGGAAGCATTGAACATTCCAAATCCCTCCGGAATTCATTTCCAGGTCGGATCGAGTTTACAATTATTTATTCATTAAAACCAGAGATAAGATGGGCTGGACCGTGGAAGGCTGGAACGGTGGCCCACCCGCCTGGACCGACTCCGGGCAGCATCCCTGAAGCCTTGTGGCGCAATAATCTAAACCTTTGCCCCCCCCGCCCGGGTCCAACCCTCCGGTACCCTGGGGTCGGCCGGGATGGCCAGAGCCGGGTTATTCCGGCATCATGATTAAAGGCAAGGCACTTTTGAGGTCACCCATGTCAGACGCCCCCCTGATTCGCTTATCCGATATCAAAAAGTTCTATCAAATGGGCGATATGGAGGTGCGTGCCCTGGATGGGGTGTCCCTGGACATCCAGCGGGGCGAATATGTGGCAATCATGGGGCCCTCCGGCTCCGGCAAGTCCACCATGATGAACATTATCGGCTGCCTGGACACCCCCACCCAAGGCACCTACCATCTGAACGGCAAACTGGCCTCAGCCATGTCCGACGATGAATTGGCCGGCATCCGCAACGAAGAAATCGGCTTCGTGTTCCAGACCTTCAACCTCCTGGCCCGGACCACGGCCCTGCAGAATGTGGAGTTGCCCCTCATCTACGGCGGGGTCCACGCCCGGGACCGGCACCAGCTGGCCCTTCAGGCCCTGGACAACGTCGGCCTGGCCCTGAGGGCCGACCACATGCCGAACCAACTCTCCGGCGGTCAGCGCCAGCGGGTGGCCATCGCCAGGGCCCTGGTGAACAATCCCTCGATCCTGCTGGCCGACGAACCCACGGGGGCCCTGGACACCAAGACCAGCGTCGAGATCATGAACCTGTTCGAGGAACTGTTCCAGCGCGGCAACACCATCATCCTGGTGACCCACGAAGAGGACATCGCCCGCCATGCCCACCGCATCATCAAGCTGCTGGACGGCCAGGTGATCCACGACGAGCCCAATGTTCCCATCTCCAGCGCGGAGCACCTGGCCAACCTGAGGATCTGACCGGGATTACGGCTACGGCAGGACCGGCAGCACCAGGAACGAGGGCAGCGCCGCATTGCGGAAGACCTTGTGCTCGGCCGGGTGGAAGTCCTGGTCCCTGGCGTGGTAGATATTCAGGAACACCTGGGGGTTGCGGTCCACCAGGGGGAACCAGGAACTCTGGATCTGCACCATGAGCCGGTGGCCCTTGGGGAAGCTGTGGCAGACGTCGTTCAGGGTGAAGTTGACGGCCGTAGGCTGGCCGGGCACAAACGGTTCGGGCGTCTCCAGGCTGTTGCGGAACTTGCCCCGCATCACCTCGGCCCGCACCAGCTGCTGGCAGCCGCCCATGGGAGCGGCAGTCCCTTCGGCGGGATCGGTGCGCCCGCACTCCCCCGGAAGGACGTCGATCACCTTCACCACCCAGTCCGCATCGGTGCCGGTGGTGCTCACCTGGAGGTGGACCTGGATGGGGCCGGCCACGGTGAGGGGACTGGCCAGGACCGGAGTCTGGTAGACCAGCACGTCGGGGCGCTCAGCGGCGAAGCGCTGGTCGCCCACCATGAAGGCGGGCGAGACCAGCGGCTCGATGGCGGCGGTGTAGGGGACCGGATGGGCCGGGTCGCTGCGGAAGCCGTCGGCCCCGGTCCTTGCGGACGGAGCCTGGGCCCCGAGTCCGCCCCGGGCCTGGAGATAGAGCGTGGTGCGCCGGGCCTGGGGCGGTGGCCAGGCGTCGAACCGGCGCCAGGCATTGCTGCCGGTCTCGAACACATAGGCCGCGGGCAGGCCGGGATCCGCCGCGCCTTTCAGGAAATGGCGGAAGAACGGGGCCTCGATCTGGTCCCGGTAGAAGGCCGCCGTGGGGCTGCCGAAGCGCACGTCCCCCAGCCGGTCGCCGTCGCCGTCGGCCCAGCCTCCATGCTCCCAGGGGCCCATGACCAGAAAGCCGAGGCTGCCGGGGGATTGGGCCACCCGCTGGTGGACCTGGAGGGTCCCGAACAGGTCCTCGGAGTCGAACCAGCCGCCTACGGTCAGCACCGCCGGCCGGATGTTCCGCAGGTGGGGCCGCAGATCCCGGGACTTCCAGTAGCCGTCCCGGGTGCCATGGGCCATTTCGTCGGTCCAGACCGGGACCCGGCCGTGGAAGAAGCGCTGGTCGGCGTGGGGCAGGGCGCCCAGGTCAAGGAAGAACCGGTAGCCGTCCGGGGGGGCGGCGGCCACCGCCCTGGCCGGCCACCTGGGCGAAGGCCCGGTCCGCTCCAGGGCGAATTCTGCGTCGAACCAGAAGGTCTGGGCCAGGAACAGGGCACCGTTGTGATGGTCGTCGTCGCCGTCGAACAGGTCGGAGATGGGCGCCTGGGGGGAGACGGCCTGGAGCGCGGGGTGGGCGTCCACCAGGGCGCACGCCGCGTAGTAGCCCGGATAGGAGATGCCCCAGGCGCCGACCTTGCCGTTGTTGCCCGGGATGTGCTTCAGAGCCCAGTCGATGGTGTCCCAGGCGTCGGTGGCCTCGTCCACGCCGCGGCCGCCGGTGAGCGGCGTCATCTCCTGGAACACGCCCTCGCTCATCATTTTGCCCCGGACATCCTGGTAGACGAAGATGAACCCCTCCCGGGCCAAGGTCTCGCTGGGGCCCAGATCCGAGGGAAAGGCGTCCGGCCCGTACGGGTCGATCCCATAAGGGGTGCGGTTCAGCAGGATCGGGTGGGGGCCGGGTGCCCTGGGCGTGTAGACGGCGGTGAACAGCCGGACCCCGTCGCGCATGGGGACGCGCACCTCTTGTTTCCGGTAGTGGGTCTGCAGGTACGAAGCGCCCTGGGCCGCCAGCGGCAGGCCCACCGCCAGTGCCAGGAGGACCGCCCACGGCCTCATGGCAGCACCGGCAGCACCAGGTGCGAAGGCCGCAACGGGCCATGGTACAGACGCTGTTCCGCCGGCTGGAAAGCGTCCTCCCCGGCATGGTAGATGTCGGTGAACACCTGGGGGTTGCGGTCCATGAGGGGGAACCAGCTGCTCTGCACCTGCACCATGATCCGGTGGCCTTTGAGGAAGGTGTGGAAGACGTCGTTGAGGGTGAACCGGACTTCGGTGGGCTGGCCGGGGGTGAAGGGCTCGGGGCGATCGAGCTGATTGCGGAACTTGCCACGCATCACCTCCCCCCGCACCAGCTGCTCATAGCCGCCCAGGGTGGTCGCCTCTGGCGGGGCGCCATCATTGTCCACGCCTTCCGGTCCCCGGTCGGGGTAGCCGTCGATCACCTTCACCACCCAGTCCGAATCGGTGCCGGTGGTGCTCACCCACAGATCGGCCTGGATCGGGCCGGCCAGGGTGAGGTCGGCGTCCAGGGGGGTGGCGGAGTAGGTCAGCACGTCCGGACGCTGGCCGGCGAAGCGCTGGTCCGCGGTCATGTAGTCCCGGGCCATGCCGATGGCGATCCCGTTGTAGTACGGCACCGGCCGGGCCGGATCGCTGGGGTACGGGTCGGCCCCCTCCCGGTCCGGCCCGGACCCCAGTCTCCCATCGCCCTGGAAATACAGGTTCACCGGCCGGACGGTCCGGGGCGGCCAGGCGTCCATGCGCCGCCACCGGTTGGCCCCGGTCTCGAACAGGTAGGCCTTGGGCAGGCCCGGGTCCGGGGCTCCCTTGAGATGTTCCATGAAAAAGGGGAACTCGATCCGGGCCTGGAAGAACTCCGAGGTGTCGCTGCCGAAACCGATGGCTCCCAGATGGTCGCCGGGTCCGCCGCTCCAGCCGCCGTGGCTCCAGGGACCCATGACCAGCCGCTGCTCGGTGGCCGGGCTCTGGGTTTCCAGGGCATGGTAGGTCTGCAGGGAGCCGTAGAGGTTCTCCGCGTCGAACCAGCCGCCCACGGTCAGCACCGCCGGATGGACCTCCCGCAGGTGCGGGCCCAGGTTCCGGGCCTGCCAGAAGCCGTCGTAGGCGCCATGGGCCATGACCTGGCTCCAGAACGGAACCTCGCCCTTGAAGTAGCGGGCGTCGGCGTTGGCCAGGGGGCCCAGGCCCATAAAGAAGGCATAGCCGTCCTGGGTGCCGTGGCTGAAGGGCGGGGGCTCTTCGGTGGTGGGAACCGGGCGCCGCCGGCCGTACACGGCCATGAAATTGAACAGGTGGGGCAGCCAGAGGGCGCCGTTGCGGTGGAAATCGTCCCCGGCGAACCAGTCCAGGATGGGGGCCTGGGGAGACACCGCGACCAGGGCCGGGTGGGCGTCGATCAGGGCGGCGGCGGCATAGAATCCGGGATAGCTGATGCCCCACTGGCCGGCCTTGCCGTTGTTGCCGGGCACGTGCTTCAGCAGCCAGGCCACCGTATCGAAACAGTCGGTGCTCTCGTCCACCCGGGAGCGGGCCCCGGTGTGGGGCAGGGCCGGGGTCAGGTCGATGAAAGTCCCCTCGCTCATCCGCTGGCCGCGCACGTCCTGGTAGACGAAGATGAACCCCTCCGTGCCGAACCGTTGGGACGGCCCCAGGACCTCCTTGAAGGCGCCGGGACCGTAAGGACCCACCCCGTAGGGGGTGCGCTCCAGGAGGAAGGGATAGACCCGGGAATGGTCCTTGGGTGCGTAGATCGCCGTGAACAGCCGGACCCCGTCGCGCATGGGCAGCATCACTTCCTGCTTGTCATAGTGCGCCATGAGGTAGGGACTGCCCTGGGCCGCCAGCCACGGACCCAGGGCCAGGGCCAGGACCGCCGCGCAGCCGCTCCGCTTCCGCCCGATCCGTGCATTCATCCGGTGCTCCGCCTCGCTTGAAGGTATTCTGAGAACATTACCTGGGAGCATACGGTGTTTGGAAAGATTCAGCACATCCACTTCGTCGGCATCGGCGGCATCGGCATGTCCGGCATCGCCGAGGTGCTGGTGAACCTCGGCTACCAGGTGAGCGGGTCCGACCTGAGGGAGGGCCCCACCACCCAGCGCTTGAGCAGCCTCGGGGTGCAGGTGAGCATCGGCCACGACGCCCAATGCATCGAGGGCGCCCAGGTGGTGGTGATCTCCAGCGCGGTGAAGGGCAACAACCCGGAGGTGGTGGCGGCCCGGGCGGCCAAGATTCCGGTGATCCCCAGGGGCGAGATGCTGGCGGAACTGATGCGGATGAAATACGGCATCGCCATCGCCGGGTCCCACGGCAAGACCACCACCACCAGCATGATCGCCCAGGTGCTCAGCCAGGGCGGGATCGACCCCACCATCGTCATCGGCGGCAAGCTGGGCGCCATCGGCAGCAACGCCAAGCTGGGCAAGGGACCGTTCCTGGTGGCCGAGGCGGACGAAAGCGACGGCAGTTTCCTGCTCCTGTCCCCGACCATCGGCGTCATCACCAACGTCGACCGGGAGCACCTGGATCATTACAAGGACCTGGGCGAGATCATGGACGCCTTCGCCACCTTCGGCAACAAGGTGCCCTTCTACGGTTCGGTGTTCGTCTGCATGGACGACCCCAACGTGGCCGCCCTGCGGCCCCGGCTCAAGCGCCAGGTGCGCACCTACGGCACCAATCCCCAGGTGGACATCCGGGCCATGAACCTGCGGATGGAAGGCTGGCGCGCCCATTTCCAGGTCCGGGCCTACGGCGAGGACCTGGGCGACTTCTCCCTGGGGGTTCCGGGCCACCACATGGTGCTCAACGCCCTGGCCACCATCGGCGTGGCCATCGAACTGGGGGTCGAGCGGGAGGTGATCCGGGCCAGCCTGGCCAGCTTCACCGGCGCCGACCGGCGCTTCCAGAAGCGGGGCGAACGCAAGGGGGTCCTGGTGGTGGATGACTACGGCCACCATCCCACCGAGATCGCCGCCACCTTGCGGGCCGCCCGCCAGGGCTTCCCGGACCGGCGCATCGTGGTTGCGTTCCAGCCCCACCGCTACAGCCGCACCCAGGCCCTGCTGGAGGAATTCGGCCAGGCCTTCTTCGACGCGGACAAGGTGCTGGTCACGGACATCTACGCCGCCAGCGAACCGCCCATCCCCGGTCTCACCGGCCGGTCGGTGGTGGACGCCATCCTGGCCCACGGCCAGCGGGATGCCACCTACGTGCCCCGGGTGGAAGACCTGCCCCAAGTGCTGGACGCCATCACCAGCCCCGGGGACCTGGTCATGACCCTGGGGGCCGGCAGCATCACCTCGGTGGGCCCGGCCTTCCTGGATCTGGCCTGATCACTTGGGCTTGTAGTCCTTCAGCAGTTTCTTCACCGTCTTGGCATCGGTCCCCGGGTTCAGGGGAATATTGTTGGTCTTGGCCGCGGCGACCAGGAAATTGCCCATGTCCGTGAAGGGGCCTTTGGCGGTGCGGTCCTTGCCCTTTTCATGGCAATCGTTGCAGGTTCCCACCTCCTTGTCGGGAACCGTCTTCAGCCAGGCTGCGTTGGCCCGGGAGGGCACCGCCAGCGCCAACAGGGCGGCGGCGGTGAGCAAGATCATCGGGGTGCGACCCATGGGCTGCCTCCGGGAAAGGCCTGGGGATACGGGGATAATAAATAATTATAGGTCCCGCCTTCCTTCCCGCCAGACGATCATCGAGGCCTTGGAACCGCGGGTTTCCGCGGCGCCAAAGCCTCGATGGCAGAGTCCGGCCCGATGGCGGCCGGGCGCCTGTCAGCCCTTGAAGTCCTTCAGCCAGGCGAGATCGATATCAGCGGCCTTCTTCGCGGCCTTCTGGTCGACCAGGAACTGGCCGCGGGCGGTGAAGGGGCCGGTCTTCTTGGGCGCGCCCTGGTGGCAGGAGGCGCAGTTGACCACATCCTTGAAGCCCAGGTCCTGGGCCTTCTTGACGAAAGCCGGCTTGGCCTGGGAGGGGATGGCCACCGCCAGCATGGCGGCGGCGGTGAGGGCGAGAAGCGAGGAACGGCGCATGATGCCTCCAATGGATGTCCATCCGCTGGGGTGCGGAAATGGCAGAACTTGGACCTCCATACTAGTTGAGTTTCGGAACGGTCCATCTGAAATCGTGTACCGATCCATTTGGGCTAATCTGGAAGGCATGGGCGAAAACCACGACAAGCGCATCACCTTGGCCATCACCGGGGCTACCGGCAGCGGGTTCGGCGCGGCGGTGGCCCGGCGCCTGGCGGATAACGCGAGGGTGGCCCAGGTGACCCTGCTGCTGTCCCCCACCGGCCGGCGCTGTCTTCTGGACGAATGTGGGCTTCATCTGGACCAGCTGCTGGCCTGGTCGCCGAAGCTGCGCCATCTGGACCAGCACAACCTGGGGGCCGACATCTCCTCCGGCAGCGCAGCCCAGGATGGGATGGTGGTGATCCCCTGCAGCGCCGGGACCCTCGGCCGGATCGCCTCCGGAGTCAGCGAGTCCCTGGTGAGCCGGGCCGCGGACGTCTGCCTCAAGGAGCGCCGGACCCTGGTGCTGGGGTTCCGGGAAACGCCGCTCAACCGGATCCACCTGGAGAACCTGCTCCGGGTCCATGACGCCGGGGCGGTGGTGATGCCGCTCATGCCCAGCTTCTACCACCATCCGGAATCCCTGGAGGACCTGTTCCAGGCCTTCGCCACCCGGGTCCTGGACCAGTTCGGCCTGACCGAAGCGGATCCCAGGCGCTGGGAAGGGACCCCGCGGTGACCCCGGCGGCCCTGGATCCGGCGGCCGCCAGGGCCGGCGGCGGGCTTCTGGGCCGGCCGGCGCTGGCCTGCGAGCCGCCGTTCTGGGCCCGGGGTTCCCATCTCCAGACCATCGCCGCCAATTTCTTGCCCAGCAGGACCCAGGACCTGCCCTGGGAGCGGATCCAGCTGCCGCTGGGCGATGGCGATGCCCTGGCCCTGCGGGTCCTCCCGGGCAGCACCGGGGTCTCCGTGCTGCTCTTCCACGGCCTGGGCGGCAGCGCGGACGGCCACTATCTGCTGCGCGCCGCGGCCCGGTTCCACGCCCTGGGCCACGGCGTGCTCGCGGTGAACCACCGGGGCGCCGGGGAGGGGGCGGGCCTGGCCCGCAACTCCTACAACAGCGGGTCCACCGGCGATCTGGAGGCGGCGCTGCGGTTCGGGCGGGCCCGTTTCCCCGGCCAGCTCCAGGTGGCCGTGGGTTTTTCCATCAGCGCCAACATGCTGCTCCTGCTCCTGGGCCGGGGCGGCACGGACCTGCCGGACCGGGCCATCGCCGTGAACCCACCAGTGGACCTGGAGGCCTGCTCCCGGCGGCTGGTCGTGGGGTTCAACCGGTTCTATGACCACTACTTCGTCCGCCGGCTGCGGCGGGAACTGCTGGCCCGGCCCGGGGCCCAGCCCCTCGCTCCCACCCGCACCCTCCGGGTCCTGGACGCCATCCACACCGCCCCCGGGGCCGGCTACCCCAGCCGGGAAGCCTACTACGCCCAGTGTTCCAGCGGCCCACACCTGGCCGGCATCCGGGTGCCCACGGTCATCCTCACCTCCCTGGACGACCCGTTCGCGCCGGCGGAGGATGTCCTCAAATGCCAGCTTCCGGCGGCGGTGCACCTGCACGTGGAGCCCACCGGCGGGCACATGGGCTACCTCAGCCGGAACCTGGAGGGTTTCCGCTGGCTGGAGTACGCCTTGGAGCATTATCTGGATCAATTGACGGGGACGCTTGACAATACTACTGCTTCGCGTTAGTATTGAGTCATGGCCATTCAGTCCTTCAAGTGCTCCGACACCGAGGCGATTTTCAATGGCAAGAGGGTCCCGCGCATCGTGAATTTCGAAGGGGTGGCCATGCGAAAGTTGGCAATGCTGCATCGAGCAGCGGTCCTCATGGATCTGCGCATTCCACCCGGCAATCGCCTGGAGGCCCTCAAGGGGGATCGGGTGGATCAACATAGCATCCGCATTTCGGACCAATGGCGAATTTGCTTCCTTTGGACGGACGCTGGGCCGAAAAACGTCGAAATCGTGGACTACCACCAGGGGGTGCCCAATGCGTGAAGTGCTCTATCCACTACCTGGAGAGATCCTCCTCCACGAGTTCCTGGTGCCGATGGGGATCACCCAGTATCGGCTGGCCAAGGAGATCCATGTGCCCCAGCGGCGCATCGGGGAGATCATCGCCGGCAAGCGGGCCATCACGGTTGATACTGGGCTGCGCCTTTCCAGGTTTTTCGGAATGTCCGATGCCTTCTGGACCGGGCTGCAGATGGACTTCGAGGCCAATAAGGCCAAGGACGAGCTGGGGGAAATATTGGCAAGCATTCATCCCTGGACCGGCCAGCACGCTTCCTGATCCGGTACCTGCCGGTCCGGCCGGCCGGGAACTCCCAGCGCGACCGGACCGGACATCGGTGATGCGGGCTACTTGTTGGCGAACCGCCGGGAAACCTCGCCCCAGTTGATGTTCTCCATGAAGGCGTTGATGTAGTCGGGGCGCTTGATGCCGTAATCGACCATGAAGGCATGCTCCCAGCTGTCGAGGACCAGAAGCAGGTCCTGCTCGATGGGCAGGCCCAGGTGGTGCTCGGCGATGAAGTAGGTGTGGAGCTTGCCGTCCCGGCGGTTGCGGGTGAGCAGGGCCCAGCCCGGGCCGCAGAGGGCCGCTGCCTTCAGGTCGGCCAGGAGCTTCTCCTTGCCGCCCTGGGCTTCCATGGCCTTGAGCAGGTCCGGGGACAGGGTGGAATTGGCGCCCAGGTTTTCGAAATAAAGCTCATGAAGGAAGGAGCCATTGAAGGGCACCGCCTCCCGGCGCTTGAGTTCGCTGTATTCGTTGTAGGAATAATTGGGCTTGCTGTTGTCGATGGTGGCCAGCTTTTCTTCGATCTCGTTGATCTTGGCCACATAACCCTTGTACAGGGTGAAGTGCTGCTCCAGCTGACTGTCGCTGAAACCCTTGAGGGCGCCGCCCTTCAGGTGATCATAGTTCTTGACTGCATAGGCCATGAAATCCTCCGTCGCAATGCGCGGTTGCGCCGGTTTAATCCTACCCAAGTTTGCCCGGGAATGGTCCGAATGATTAAATAAACAAGCTACCGGAAGGCCATGGGCGGATCCAGCCGCCAGTTTCCGCCCAGGAGCACCGTGCTCACGGGCACATCCAGGGTCTTGACCCCCCGGTGGGCCATGCAGGTGTGCACCGCCACCAGCTTGACGCCCCAGGCGGCGGGGCGCAGGTGGGCCTCCAGGGCGGTGGCGATCTGCTGGGTCATGCGTTCCTGGACCTGGAGCCGGTTGGCGTAGCCCTGGAGGACCCGCACCAGCTTGGACAGGCCGACGGTGCCCCCGGCCCCCGGCAGGTAGCCGATGGTGGCGCATCCGGAGAACGGGGCCAGATGGTGTTCGCAGGTGCTCACGAAAGGCACCCGTTCCAGGATCACCGGACAGGGGGTGAGCAGGCCGGGCAGGGCCTGCAGCTCCAATGCGGGATCCATGGCATAGCCCACCAGGCGCTCGGCCCAGTAGTCGGCCACCCGGGCGGGGGTCTCCGCCAGCTCCGCGGCATCGGGATCCATTCCCAGGCTTATCAGTAGTTCCCGAACCGCCCGGGCCGCTCTCACACCGTCGAAGGCCATGCTTCCCCCAGATCTCCTCCAGGGTGCCACCGACTGGCGGAAGCCGGGGAGCAAATCCAAGCGGGCCCTCTCAGGCGAGCAGGCTGACCATTGCCGGGTTGATGGCCTGGACCGCCTGCTGGCTATAGGCCGCGCTGGCGGGATTCGGGGTGGCCGAGGCCGGATTGGCCCATACCGGGGCTTGGCTGGCCATGGTGGTGGAAGGGGTGGAAGAGGGGCTGGCCTGGGCGGCGGGGGCGGAAGCCGGGAAGTCCTGCTGGGCCCGGTAGGCGGCCATGGCCAGGGCGGAACCGCCGCCGGCGGCGGGATCGGCCTGGGCGGGGCCGGAATCGTTGCCGGAGCCCAGGCCGGCCAGGACCGACGTGGCCGGGTTGCTGTCCATGGCGCCGTAGGCGGCATCCTGGGAGGCCTGGGTTCCGTCATCGCCGGAATCCGCGGAGCCGGTGTTGTTCATGGTCTGGTTCAGGGCCTGGAGCATGGCCGAAGGCGGGCCGCTGACCTGCAGCGCCGTTTGATAGCTGAATGAGCTCTGGGGAGATACCGACCCTACGTCCATGGCAGTTCCTTCCTCTGGTTCATCGGCATCCTGGAGGCTTGGCAACAGCGAAAATATGGGATCATCGCAGAGGGGAGAATCCATGAGTGAAAACAAGGTCACCTATGCCGCCGCGGGCGTGGACATCAACCGCCAGGACGACGCCTTGGCCCGCATCAAGCCGCTGGTGAAAGCCACCAGGACCCTGGGGGTCCGCAGCGACATCGGCCTGTTCGGCGGGCTCTTTTCCGCGCAGTTTCCCGAGGCGAAGCCGATCCTGGTGAGTTCCATGGACGGCGTGGGCACCAAGATGAAGGTCGCCCGCCTGGCCGGAACCTGGGACACGGTGGGGGCCGATCTGGTGAACCACTGCATCAACGACATCCTGGTGCAGGGGGCCCGCCCCCTGTTCTTCCTGGACTATGTGGCGGCCCAGCGGCTGGAGCCGGCGGTCATCGAGCAGATCGTCAAGGGCATGGCCGAGGCGTGCAAGGCCTCCGGCTGCGCCCTGCTGGGCGGCGAGATGGCCGAGATGCCCGGCGTCTATGCCGAAGGCGAGGTCGACGTGGCGGGCACCATCGTCGGGGTGGTGGATGAGAACGACCTGCTGCCGCGGCTGGACGCCATGGTCCCAGGGGACGTGCTGATCGGCCTGCCGTCCTCGGGGCTGCACACCAACGGCTATTCCCTGGCCCGGAAGGTCTGCTTCGAACTGGAAGGTCTGGGGGTGGGGGATCCCCTGCCCGGGACCGGGCGCACCGTGGGGGAGGCCCTCCTGGCCGTGCACAAGAGCTACCTGGAGCCGGTGCTGCCCCTGGTCCGGGAGCAAAAACTGGTGGCCATGGCCCACATCACCGGCGGCGGCCTCACCGACAATCTGCCCCGGGTGCTGCCCAAGCATCTGGATGCCGCCATCGAAACCGGATCCTGGGAGATTCCGCCCCTGTTCCGCTTCCTCATGGCCAAGGCCGATCTGCCCCTGGACGATGCCCGCCGCTCCTTCAACCTGGGCGTGGGCATGGTGCTGGTCGCGGCGAAAGGGGACGTCAAGGACGTGCTCGAACGTCTGACCGCCGCCGGCGAGGCCCCCTGGGTCATGGGCGAACTGGTGCCAGGCCAAGGCCTGGTGCGCTATCGGTAGCCCTACCGCCGCGCCACCCGCTCCGGGCTGGGGTCGGCGAACGGTCCAGGCCCTGGTGCTGCCGGTGGCCGATGGTCCGAGCCGGGTGGAGTCCCTGGACATCCTCCGGGGCCTCATGGCCCTGGCGGTGGCTTTCTACCACCTGACCGTCTGGTACCCGGTGTTCCAGCCGGGGCGCTTCATGGCCTACACCGCGGCCAAGGCGGGGAATTATGGGGTGGAGGGTTTCTTTGTCATCAGCGGCTTCTGCTTCTTCCACATCTATGGCTCCGAAAGTTTCCGTGGCCGGGGCCTGGCAAATTTCCACATCAAGCGGTTCCTGCGCATCGCCCCGCTCTACTACCTGGCCGTGGGCCTGAACCTGGCCCTGGGCCTGGTGGTGGGGCCCCAGCCCACCTCCCGCATGCTGGCGGAAAACGCCACTCTCACCTTCGGCCTGTTCCACCCGAACCATTCCATGGTGGTGGGCGGCTGGTCCATCGGCATCGAGTATGTGTTCTACCTGGTGTTCCCCCTGCTGGCCTGGGCCGCCGATCGGTACCGTCCCTTTCTGGCCCTGGCCACCCTGGCCATGTTCCTCCTGTCGGTGCCGTACACCCTGTATCTGGTGCCCGGGGCCTCCTGGGTGGGCGATATGAAGTTCCATACCTACGTGCAACTGGGCAACCACGGTTTCCTGTTCTTCCTGGGGGGGCTGGCCGCCCAGGCCCGGGCCCGGATCTCCTGGCGCTTCACCCGGCTGTCGTTCCTGGTCCTGGGTGGCGTGCTGGCGCTGGTGTTCTGCCGCTACCTGAGGAATTTCTACGACCACTTCGCCGTTCTGGAGGGCCCGCCCCGCTACGTCTTCGTTTTCCTCTGCGCGGCCATGGTGGTCCTGTTCGCGTTCCGGGATTTCCCCATGTCGCCCATGAAGCGGGCCGGACTGTTCCTGGGCGAGATCAGCTACTCGGTCTACCTGATCCACCCGTTCGCCCAGGAAGCCCTGCTGCGGCTGGCGCCGGGCGGCCTGCCGCCGGCGGTGGCCTTCGCCTTGGGGCTGGCCATGACCCTTGGTCTGGCGACCCTGACCCATCGCTGGATCGAGAAGCCGGCCATGGACCTGGGCAAAAGGCTGACGGCAAAGCCCGAGGCTGCCCGGTCCTGACGGCCTGCGCCAGCGTGGTCCAGGACTACGCATCCGTTTTCGTATCGATTGATTGCAGAGCAACGGGCAGGCCCTCCCTGATGGGTTCCTCCTGTGCTGGTCCCGGCCCATCCCCCCGACCGCGAGGGGATGGGCCAGGAAGAACGACCCGCTGAAGCTATACGGTCCCGAAAGGCTGATGCTGTCGGGTCCCCCACGAGCGCCTTCTCAGCGAGGGGGCGCAGCCCGAGGCGCGGAGCGCCGCAAAGGTGCCGCAACGCAGGCACGGGCCTTGCGAGGGACTTTGCCATCACTCCCTGGCTGGTCGTCCGGAGTTGCTTCCTCCGACCGGATCCCTCCATCTGTCCGACTTGAAGATCAGGACCTTCGAAGGGGACACCTGAATCAGCACAGCTAAGGTCGCGGGGCCTGGTATGGCCCGTCCTGATCCCGGGACAGCCCCTACCGGTCCTGCCGGGGCCCCGGAGCAAAGAACGACCAGCTCGCCCCGGCACTCTTCTTGGGCAGGCGCAGGGCCCGGGCCATGGCCGGCAGCTCCCGGCGATGCGCCCACAGCAGAACCAGGGTCAAGGCGAAGTAGATTCCGGCCAGGATCATCCGGGTGTGCGGGCCGGACAGCGGGAACTGGACCGCGAACAGCACCAGCAGGGCGGCGGCCTCCCAGCGCTTCATGTTGAGCTTGGTGAGCATGGCGAAGCCCATGAGGGTCTGGGCCGAGGTGAGCCAGAATTCCTCCACCTGGCGGGCGTCGAACGGCAGGTGGCCGCCTCCGCCCCCCACCAGGTGGGCCAGGGGCAGGCCGCCCACCAGCAGGGTCCACTGGTTCACCTTGCTGGACAGCAGGGTGCCCAGGGCGGTGTCCCCATCCCCGCGCAGGGCCAGCAGCCCCGCCACCAGGAATTCCGGGGCCTCGGTGGAAAGCGGCGCCACCCACTGCACCAGGAGGAACTCGTCCAGGCCCAAGGCGCGGCCGCCGTCCACCAAGGCGTTGGCGAACGGCTTGGCCGCCAGGACCACGATGAAGGCCGACCACAGGAACAGGAAGGTCAAGGCCAGCCGGCGCTGCCACCAGGGCAGCTGTCCCAGGTGCCGGGCCACGCCCTCCAGCTCCGGCTCCTGCCGTTCCTCCCGGGACAGGCGCCAGACGTAGAGGCCATAGATGCCCATGAGCACCACCCCGTCGGTCCAGTGGATGCCCCGGCGCATGGGGAAGCTCAGGGCATAGAGGCTGGCCAGGCCGAGGAAGCCCAGTTCCACCCGGCGGCTGGGCCGGATGTCCAGCTCGGTCACCGGGCTGCCGCTGTTCCGGCCCCAGACCATGAGCAGCAGCAGCACCAGCGGCCAGCCCAGGCCCAGCAGCAGGCGGTTGCTGCCGGTCATGTTGGCGGCGGCGAACCTCGCGTACGCCGGGTGGTGGCCGGAGGTGAAGGCGAAATAGAGGTCGATGGCGTATTCCGGCAGGATGGAGATCAGCGCCAGGATGGCCGTGGCCAGGCTGGCGCTGATGTCGTGCTGCACCGCTTCCGCCGCCCAGCACAGCAGGAACGAGGAGGCCACCACGGCGCCGCCGTAGGTGGCCACGCTGGCCAGGGCCGGCAGGCTGGTCCCTGAGGCCCTCAGCACCACCGCCGGCACCGCCAGCAGGACCGCAAGGCTGATCTTCCAACCCCAGCGCTCGTTCATGACCTATCGCTTCTTCTTTTTCTTGGCCTTGTCGCCGCCGAACACCTTGGCCAGAAACCCCTCGCTGGGCTCGGGAATCGTGCCGTTGGCCACTTCGACCTCCAGCAGCTGCTTCACCAGTTCGGTCTGTCCGGGCGAAAGCTTCTGGGGCACCGCCACCCGCAGGTGCAGGTGCAGGTCGCCCCGGCCGGCGCCGCGCAGCCTGGGCACGCCGGCGTTGGGGATCTTGACGATCTTGTCGCCCTGGGTGCCGGCGGCCAGCTTGAGGGTGTCATCGCCGTAGGGCGTCTTGACCGGCATTTCCCCGCCCAGCACCAGGAGCGGCCAGGGCACTTCCAGCTTGCGGTGCAGGTCGATGCCGTCCCGTTCGTACAGGGGATCGTTCTCCACGTCGAACACGATGAACAGGTCGCCCGTGCCGCCGCCGCCGACTCCGGCCTCGCCTTCGCCCTGGATCCGCAGCCGCTGGCCCCGGTCCACGCCCGCCGGAATGCGGAATTTCACCTTGCTCCGCTTGTGCACCCGGCCGCCACCGCGACAGGTGCCGCAGGGGCTGGGGATGAACCTGCCGCGCCCTTCACAGCGGGGGCAGGGCACGTACATCTGCAGAAAGGCCTGACGTACCGCCACCTGGCCATTGCCCCGGCACTGAGGGCAGACCTGGGGGCTGGTGCCGGGAGCGCAGCCGGAACCCTTGCACTCCTCGCAGCCCTCCATGCGGGGGATGTCGATCTCCTTGGACTCCACCCCGAACAGGGTGTCCTGGAAGCCGATGCGCAGGGTGTACTGGAGATCGGAGCCCCGCTCTCCGCCGCCGGACCGGCGCCGGCCACCGCCGCCCCCGAACAGGTCGCCGAAGATTCCGCCGAAGATGTCCTGGAAATCGGTGAACTGGTTGGGGTCGAACTGGAACCCGCCCGCGCCGCCGCCGTTGTTGCCCATCCCGGCATGGCCGAACTGATCGTATTGGCTGCGCTTGTCGGGATCGGAAAGGATCGAGTAGGCTTCGGCGGCCTCCTTGAACTGCTCCTCCGCCGCCTTGTTCCCCGGGTTCTGGTCCGGGTGGAACTGCATGGCCAGCTTCCGATAGGCTTTCTTGATCTCGTCGAGGGGGGCCTCCCGGCCTACTCCCAGAATTTCATAGTAATCACGCTTCATGAATTCAGATTACCAGATGGTCCGGGCCGGTGGACACCGGGTTTCTCGTCCAGCCAAGGGCCCGGTCAATTCTCGAGGGCGCCTTTTTCCTTGTCCAGGGCCGACATCATGGACTCGCTGGCTGCCAGGACCGCATTGGTGAGAATCTTCTGGACCTCGAGGAGATGGGTTTCGGAAACCTTGAGGCTCGCGGCGTCCTTGCCGCTGACGGCCAGGCGAACGGCGTTCAGGGTGTCCCGCACCAGGGTCTGGTCGTCCTGGTTGAGGAACTTGCCGCACTCGGAGAAGCTCTTGTCGCAGGAATAGAGCAGGCCCTCGGCCGAGGCGATGTACTTCAACTCGTCCCGACGCAGGGAATCCTGTTCGGCGTTGGTCTGGGCCTCCCGCAGCATGGCCTGGATCTCCAGCTCGGACAGGCCCGAGGAGGGCCGCATGCTCATGCTCTGTTCCAGGTTGGTGAGCAGGTCCTTGGCGGACACCTTGACGATGCCGTTGGAATCAATGTCGAAGCTCACCTCGATCTGGGGCGCGCCCTTGGGCAGGGGCGGCAGGTTGATGAGGTCGAACCGGCCCAGGCTCTTGTTGTGCTCGGCCAGTTCCCGCTCGCCCTGGAGCACGTGCACCTCCACCCGGGCCTGGTTGTCGGTGACGGTGGTGAACACCCGGCTGTCCCGGGTGGGGATGGTGCTGTTGCGCTGGATGATTTTCACGTAGCCGCCGCCCTGGGTTTCGATGCCCAGGGACAAGGGGGTGACGTCCAGCAGCACCAGGTCCTTCACTTCACCGGTGAGCACGGCGCCCTGGATGGAGGCGCCGGCGGCCACCACTTCGTCGGGATTGATGTCCCGGTTGGGCTCCCGGCCGAAGAACTCCTTGACCACGAGTTGCACCAGGGGCATCCGGGTCTGGCCGCCCACCAGGATCACTTCGTCGACGTCGGTGGGACGTTTGTTGGCGTGCTGCAGGGCGTCCTTGACCGGGATCATGGTGCGGTCCACCAGGTCGGTGACCATGGCTTCCAGGTGCTCCCGGGTCAAGGTGGCTTCCAGGTGCTGGGGGCCGGTGGGTCCCTGGGCGATGAAGGGCAGCCGCACTTCCACCCGGTCCAGGGTGGAAAGCTCGCACTTGGCCTTCTCCGACGCTTCCTTGAGTCGCTGCAGGGCCATCCGGTCCTTGGTCAGGTCGATGCCAGTGGTGGCTTGGAAATGGTCCACCAGCCACTGCAGGATGGCCTGGTCGAAATCTTCCCCACCCAGGAAGGTGTCGCCGCTGGTAGCCAGGACCTCGAACACGCCGTCGTTCATTTCCATGATGGTGAAGTCGAAGGTGCCGCCGCCGAAATCATAGATGGCCAGGATCTGCCGGATCCCCTTCTTGCCCAGGCCGTAGGCCAGGGCCGCCGCGGTGGGCTCGTTGATGATCCGCAGGACGTTCAGGCCGGCGATGCGCCCGGCGTCCTTGGTGGCCTGGCGCTGGGCGTCATCGAAGTAGGCCGGCACGGTGATGATGGCGTCGGTCACTTCCTCATGCAGGAAGGCCTCCGCGGAAACCTTCAGCGACTTGAGCACGATGGCCGAGATCTCGGGCGGCGCGTAGGACCGCTCGCCGACCCCCAGCCAGGCGTCGCCGTTGGACGCCCGCACCACCGGGAAGGGCAGCCGCTTCAGGGCGTCCTGCACCCGGGGGGAATCGAAGCGCTGGCCGATCAGGCGTTTGACCGCGAACAGGGTGCGCATGGGGTTGGTGACGGCCTGGCGCTTGGCGATGTGGCCTACCAGGACGTCGCCCTTGCCGGTGAAGGCCACCACGCTGGGGGTGGTCCGGCTGCCTTCCCGGTTGGGAATCACCCTCCGTTCGCCACCCTCCATGACGCACGCACAGCTGTTGGTGGTTCCCAGGTCAATACCGATCAGCTTGCCAGCCATTGAAAACTCCACGTCTTCGGGGCGAATGCCATAGTGATGGTCCTACTGCTCCTGGGAGCCGCCGGAACCCGGGGCCTCGGCTGGGGGATTGTGGTTCACGATCACCCGGGCCGGGCGCAAAAGGTGGTCCCTCAGCCTGAAGCCCCGTTCGAAAATCGCCGCCACCGCCCCGTCCGGAAGGTCCGGCTGGCTGATGGTGGTGAGCGCTTCGGCGTTCTGGGCATCGAAGGGCTCGCCCACCTTCACGTCCAGACCTTCCACTCCGGCCTTGCGCAAGGCCTCCAGGAGCTGCTTGTGGATCAGGGCGATGCCGTTCTGGAGATCCTCCACGTTCGGATAGTTCGAGGCCAGGCACCGTTCGAAGCTGTCCACCACTGGCAGCAGCTCCAGGAGGAGCTTCTTCTCGGACAGGGTCACGGCCAGCTGGATCTCCTGGGCAAGGCGGTTCCTCTGGTTGGCGAAGTCGGCCAGCAGGCGGTGGTGCTTTTCCTTGTTTTCCTTCTCCTGCTTTTCCAGTTCGGTGATGCGGGTTCGCGCCTTGAACAGACTGTCCTCCAATTCTTCGAGGGAAGGGGCGGGGGCGGCGCCGTTGCGGCCTTCGGCCATGGATTCCGCCATCCGGTCCGCTTCGGCCTGGAGATCCTTCGCTTCTTCAAATTCATCCCCGTTGATCTCGAGGGTGACGTCCGCTTCGCGGAGTTCCTCGTCCGGGGTGTCAGTCAGGGGCTTGGTGTCGGGAGTGTTGGTCATTGAACGTTCAATCCTAAAAAAAAGGCATTGAGGTGGTCAAGCACTGAAGGGTTCCCGCCGTTGCAACTCATCCGACCACCAGGCGAGGCTTCCTACCAGCTTTACATAATCCATCCGCAACGGGCCCACCAAGGCGAAGGTGACATGTTGATTTTTACGCACCTGGACCGTGCGCAGGGCGGTCGCCAAAGGCATTTCGTTGAAATAGGGGTTTTCGGTTCCCAGCAGCAGTTGCACCTCCCGGGTGGCCGCCTGGGCGAAGGCGTTGAGCAGGTGGGCCAGGCGTTCATGCTGTTCAAAGGCTTCCACCAGGTTCCGGAACCGGAAGGCATCGCCGAATTCGGGAATCCGGCCCAGCAGCCCGAGACCCGACACCACCACCGGCCCCCCCCGCGCTGCTCGGGCAGGTTCATGCAATGGGCGACATTCGAAAGCCTGAGGCGGATCTGCTGGGTCTGGTCGGCCTGCTCCTCCACCGCGGCGATCAGGCGGTCGCGCATCTCCGGCAGGGAACAGCCGGCGAAATGGGCGGTGGCGAAGTTGCCCAGTTCCACCAGAACCTCCGCCGGAAAAGCCCAGGTATTGTCCATGATCTGATGTTCGACGTCGCCGTTGAGCCCGACCCAGACCGTCACCAGCTTGCCGCCGCCGATGGGCACGAACTCCAGGCGCACCATGCGGCTGGTGGTGAGCTGGGTGGGCAGGGCCACGCAGATTCCCTCCATGGCTTCGGACAGCACCTTGCTGGCGTGCCGCACCCACTGGGCCTCCCCCTCGGGGTCGCCCATGCCTTCGAACGCCTCCGACAGCTTGGCGCCCAGGGCCGGGCCGGGTTCGGCCGGCTTGACCCAGCGGTCGACATAGTGCCGGTAGGCCTTTTCCGTGGGCACCCGGCCGGCGGAGGTGTGCGGCTGGTAGACCAGGCCCTCCTCCTCCAGGTCCGTGAGGACGTTGCGGATGGTGGCCGAAGATAGGGAGCCTGGAATCAACTTGGACAACAACCTGGAGCCCACCGGCTCCCCCTGGACCAGGTAGGCCTCGATGAGCGATTTTAAAACGGCTTCGCCGCGGGGAGAAAGGGTGATGGCCACAAGGATTTTCCGTACTTGGACACGCACCGGGCAGGATCGCCCGGGGTCATGGGGTAGTTTGGATCATCTGGGACGATGCCGCCATGGGGATCGTCGCCGGATCCTATTTGAGCTTCCCCGACGGCGGCTTCCAGCTAATCTGGAATTCTACATGAGCGCCGTATCCTTGTCTTCCGTCAGTACCGTCCGCTCCGGGAGGTCCCTTTGATGCGGCTCGAATCCATGGCTCTGCGCCATGACGGGGAAGCTTTGCTGATCCTGGACCAGACCCTGCTACCCGGCCGGGAAGTCTGGCTGGCGGCGGACGATCCGCGGATCATGGTCCAGCATATTCAGCGCCTAGCGGTGCGGGGCGCACCGCTCATCGGCGTGGCCGCCGCCCTGGCCCTGGCCCGCCTGGGCGAAACCGGCGCCTCCGCGGGCGCCCTGCGGGAGGCCGCGACGCTGTTGCGCCGGGCCCGGCCGACGGCGGTGAATCTCATGTGGGCCATGGACCGCATGGGCGCCGTCCTGGATGCCGGTGGTGGCGCCGGAGCCTTGTCGGCCCAGGCCGAGGCCATCTTCACCGAAGATGTGGCCCTTTGCGAGGCCATGGCCCGGCAGGGGG
>Ga0302193_10001181_pt1 | contig 22566 bp, 17 predicted proteins | sample II_Bog_E3_3_FD_200228 | JGI IMG/M metagenome (GOLD analysis project Ga0302193, IMG submission 200228) | Peat permafrost microbial communities from Stordalen Mire near Abisko, Sweden - II_Bog_E3_3 | ecosystem: Environmental > Terrestrial > Soil > Wetlands > Peat | place: Sweden: Abisko...
GCCTGGGGGCCGCCGGCGGTGGCGGAAATGTTCCGGGGCAGCGACGCCTTTGCCGGGGTATGGGCGGACGGCCCCGAACGCGGCCGGCCATGGGCCCTGAGGCGCCTGCTCCGGGCCGCGGGCGCCCAGGCCGTCATCGGCCTGCCCCGGAGCTCCCGGGCGCTGCTGGCGGCCTGGCTGGCCCGGGTGCCCAAGCGGGTGGGATGGCGGGAGAGCGGCGGCCTGGTGCTGGCCACTCGCAGCCTTCCCTTCAAATCGGCCGGACATCAGTTGGACCGCTATCGGCGGCTGATCGAGTCCTGCTTCCCGGGCTTGCCTCCGGCTCCGGCCCGGCCGTTCCGGCCCCGGCCCGAAGCCATGGCCGCCGCCCGGGTCGCGATCCGGGAATTGGCCCTGGGCGATTCCTACGTGGTGCTGGCCGTGGGTGCATTGACCGGTACCAAGCGCCTGGGCACCGGGGTCTGGGCCGGGCTGATCCAGCGGCTCCGGGCGGCAGGGATTGCCCATGTGCTGCTGGGGGGAGCCGGAGCGGACCAGGCCCAGGCCGCCGCCATCCAGGAACAGGTGCCCGGGGTGCCGGACCTCACCGGCAAGCTCTCCCTGGCCGGTTCCGCGGCGGTCATCGCCCAGGCCAAGGCCCTGGTGGGCAACGATTCGGCCATGAGCCACATCGCCGCCGCCTGCGCGACCCCGGCCGTGGTGGTGTTCGGTCCCACCCGGCCGGCCGCCACCGCCCCGGTGGGCCCGCAGGTGCGGGTCCTGCGCCGGGAGGATCTCCCCTGTCTGGGCTGCGGCCTGTTCCTGTGTCCGGTGCCCGGCCATCCTTGCATGGAGGCGATCGCCCCGGGGGATCTCTTGGACTGGGTGCAGTTGGTTTTGTCCAAGGCTTGAATAAGCGGCTCAAGGAGCCCACACTACCTGGGGTAGCCTGTCCTCCGGCATTGCCTTGGCCGGCCGGTTCGGCGGGCGGGAGGTTGGGATGTCGCAGCAGGATATTTTCCGGGCGCCCCAGCGCACCGTGGCGGTGGTCCTGGCGGGCGGCCGCGGGAAGCGGCTGCTGGACCTGACCCGGGCCTCGTCCAAGCCCGGAGTGGACTTCGGCGGCAAATACCGGATCATCGATTTCACCCTTTCCAACTGCCTGAACTCCAACATCCGGCGGATCCTGGTGCTGACCCAGTACAACTCGCACCGGCTGCTGGAGCACCTGCAGTTCGGCTGGACCTTCCTCAGCGGCCGCCTCAACGAGTTCGTCCACGTGCTGCCCGCCCAGCAAAGCCTGGAGGGGGACCAGTGGTACAGCGGCACCGCCGACGCGGTATTCCAGAACATCCAGGAATTGTGCCGCCATGGCCCGGAGAACGTGCTGATCCTGGCCGGTGACCACATCTACAAGATGGATTACCGGATCTTCCTGGCCGACCACCTGGAGCATGACGCCGACATGACCATCGCATGCCTGGACGTGCCCCGGTCCGGGGCCTTCGAGTTCGGGGTGATTGGCACCGACGCCTCGGACCGGATCGTCAGCTTCGTGGAAAAGTCCACCGACCCGCCCGCCATTCCGGACCGGCCGGACCACTGCCTGGCCAGCATGGGTATCTACCTGTTCAAGGCCAAGTTCCTGTTCGACGAACTGGCCCGGGACGCCGCCGACCCCGCCTCCACCCATGATTTCGGCCGGGACCTCATCCCGCGGTTGATCCCGCGGGCCAGGGTGTTCGCCCACCGGTTCGAGAAGAGCCACATCCGGAACCTGGACAAGCCCGCCTACTGGCGGGACGTGGGCACCATCGACGCGTTCTGGGCGGCCAACATGGACCTGACCAGCGTGGATCCGGCGCTCAACCTGTATGACTACGACTGGCCGGTGTTCACCCACCAGGAGCAGCTGCCGTCGGCCAAGTTCGTGCACGATGTCCCCGGGCGGCGCGGTGAGGCACTGAGCAGCGTCGTTTCGGGAGGGTGCGTGGTCTCCGGCGCCACCATCACCAACTCCATGCTGTTCTCCAAGGTGCGGGTGCATTCCTATGCCCGGCTTGACGAGGCGGTGGTGCTGCCCGGAGCCGAGATCGAGCGCAGCGCCCGCCTGCGCAAGGTGGTGGTGGCCCGGGGCTGCAGGGTCCCGGCGGGCCTGGTGGTGGGAGAAAACCCGGAGCAGGACGCGCTTCGCTTCCATCGCACCGATAGTGGTGTAACTCTGATATCCGGACCGATGCTGGACCGCTTACGGGGTACCTGAATGCGAATGTTGCATGTTGCCGCTGAGATCTTTCCCTACGTGAAAGTGGGGGGACTGGCCGATGTGCTGGGGGCCCTGCCGGCCGCCCAGCGGTCCCTGGGCGCGGATGCGAGGGTGCTGGTGCCCGGGTTCCCCGCCCTGCTCAAAGGCATTCCGGACCTGAAGCCGGTGGGCGCCGAGTTGGACCTGATGGGCTGCGGGGCGCGGGTCCTGCTCGGCCGGACCGGCAACGGGGTGCCCATCTACGTGCTGGACTGTCCGGCGCTGTTCGATCGGCCCGGAGGCCCCTACGACGAATGGGGCGACAGCCACCGGAAGTTCGCCGCCCTGGCCAAGGGCGCCGCCCTGGTGGCCCTGGGGGCGGATCCATTCTGGCGTCCGGAGGTGGTCCAGGCCCACGACTGGCAGGCCGGCCTGGTTCCGGTCTACCTGGGCCAGGCGGAAAGCCTGCGCCCAAGGACCGTGGTGACCATCCACAACATGGCCTATCAGGGGATCTACCCCAAGGCCCTGCTGCCCGAGCTGGGCATCCCCCAGGCCTTCTTCCATCCCGGCGGGGTGGAGTTCTACGGCCAGATCAACTTCCTGAAGGCCGGCCTTTCCTATGCGGACCGGATCACCACCGTGAGCCCCACCTACGCCAAGGAGATCCAGCTGCCCGAGGGCGGCGCGGGTCTGGACGGGCTTCTGGCCCGGCGGGCCGGGGATCTGTCCGGCATCCTCAACGGAGTGGACTACCAGATCTGGAACCCCGCCACCACCCGGCACCTGGAAGTCCATTACGACGCCAAACGTCTGTCCGCCAAGAAGATCAACAAGAACCTGCTGCAGCGGGCGGTGGGCCTGGACGAGGCTCCGGACGCTCCGCTGTTCGCCGTGATCAGCCGGCTGGCCGAGCAGAAGGGACTCGACCTGGTGCTGGAGAACATCGCCTACCTGACCCAGCTCAACGCCCAGTTGCTGGTGCTGGGCACCGGAGACCCGGTGCTGGAGGCCGGGTTCACCGCGGCCGCCGTGTCCCATCCCGGGCGGGTGGCCACCGTGCTGGGCTTCGATGAGGGCATGGCCCATCGGATCCTGGCGGGCGCCGACGTCGTGCTGGTGCCGTCCCGGCAGGAGCCCTGCGGCCTGACCCAGCTCTACGCCCTGCGCTACGGCGCCCTGCCCCTGGTGCGCCGCACCGGCGGCCTGGCCGACACGGTGGTGGATGCCGATGCCCAATCGATGATGGACAGCACCGCCACCGGATTCGTGTTCCGGGAACCCACTTCCTGGATCCTGGGCGAAACCATCGGCCGGGCCTGTTCGCTCTATCGCCAGGATCCCAAGGCCTGGGCCGGGATCCAGCGCCACGCCATGGCCCAGGACTTCGGCTGGGAGACCGCCGCCAAGGAGTATCTGGACCTCTACGCCGCCATGCTCGTCTGAGGAAATCATGGCCTCGGCCTGGCCTGGGGCTGCAGCACCCAGGGCATCAGGCTGATCCGGGCGGTCTGGCCGGAGCCCATCAGGTTCTGATAGGACGGGCCCCGCTCCAGGGTGTAGAAGGTGTCGAGCCAGGTATCCGAGTCGGTCCACCAGCTGGCGGGCATGGCCTCGACGATGGCGTCGGCCAGGGCCGGGATCCAACTGAAGGCCGGCGCCCCGCCCACCGCCATGGCCGCCGCCACCCCCTTCAGCACCGCCGCCAGGATCTTCTGGTAATTGGTGCCGTCGCCATGGTCCCAGAGCTGGATATTGGCGGCGCCGAAGCGGAAATCGCTCCAGAATAGCAGCACCTGATTGGGGAAGTAGTCGGTGCCGTCGTGGGCCAGATAGGGCAGGTTGACCAGCTTTATGGTGGGCTTGTCCTGGGTCGGATCGATGCCTGAAACCAGGGCGTAGACCTCCATTCCATCCTTCCACCAGGCTTCCTGGTTTTCGGCCAGGCGGATGGCGGTGAGCTTGGCGCAGAGGATGGGCGAGGCCGGGTCGGAGCCCTGGCAATGGCTGTTGAATCCGGCCCGGGCCAAGCCGCGGTTCACGGTTTCGATCCCGGCCCGCACCACCTCCCTGCGGTCGATGCCGACCAGGATCACCGGCACGCCGGGGCTGGCTTCCGGGTCCAGGCGCACCATCCGGCCATCGAGGTCATAGGCATCCACCCATGCCGGTGCCGGGGCCTGGGGTCTGACGGCGAACAGCGCCTTGCTCCAGTCGATCCGGCGCGGCCCCTCCGGGGGCCAGACGAGATCGAGGCCGAGAATGGCCTGGGCGGTCTGCTCCAGCCCCATCTCCCAGCGCAGGTCCTGGTCCAGGCCGTCCAGCAGGGCCGAGAACTTCGTGTGTTCGGGTTCCGGCCAGGTCTCGGCCCAGTCGCGCACCAGCTGGTTCAGGGACGCCCGGGTCTGGTCGGGGCTCAGCCGGCTTTCCAGGAATGTTCGGAAGCTCGGATCCCTCAGCTGTTCGATGACGTGCAGGGTCAGTTCCCGGCGCAGCGGCTCCATCCGGCTGAGGTCGACCTGTTCGAAGGGGTTCAGGGCCGGCGATTCCAGGGCGGATCGGGATGCCGGGGCCGCCTGGATGGGCCAGCCAAAGCTCATCAAGGCCAGGAGCCAGGGCAGAAGGTTATTCAAATTCATGAGAGTCCTCAAAAGGTATAATTTCTGGCTCAATTCACCCTTTCGATGATTCAAATCCCGGGTTGTTCCAGGAGGTCAGGGCGGGTTGCGGTATCCCCAGTGGAGGTAGTCCAATTCCATGGCCGACCGCCGGCGAATTTTACGCCGGACGATGTCCGGAGGGGGGAGGGCAACCTGGTTGGTGTCTAGAAAACCAGTGGGAAACTCAGCTGTTGACTTTAAAATAAATACTTATAAATTTGTCATGACCTTAATTTTCACTGGGGCTTGCCAAATGAAAACTACAACCTATTCCCTCGCGATTGGGCTCTCCTCATGGCTTGCCTCGTCCGCATGGTTTGCCGGCGCTCAGGTTCTGAAAAAAATGATAATTAGCGCACCGATTACAATCGAATGGATGCCACCGCACGGACCTCGTGGCTGGCTAATCGTCAAAAACGATAAAAATGAAGAGATTGGTACAATCAAAAAGCTCGATTTTGGGGTCCAGGATATTGGATTGATTAAAAATCCGGGCGAGTATACATTGGAATTTTATCCGCATCCTGCGGTGAAATTAATCGATATTAATTTAAGAATTAGCTATGACAAGGATTCCGACGGAAAGGCTGGCGTTACCAAGGACTTTTCAATAACGGGCAATAAAAACGAGGTGACGGCTCGGCAGCTATCGGCATCCCGTGAAGAAAAAAGCACTCATACCCTGACCGTTTCCAATAAAACCGGAGAACCTCTTTTTATTCTAAAATAGAACGATTTTGTGAAATTCGAATTTCTCATCGCTGGGAGTGAAGGCCGGGGACAGGGCCGGCGCCAAGCCTTGGGACAAGAACGATCGATTCCTGAGCCACCGGCAGGGACTGCCGGGATGGGCCGAAATGTCCAAACTGAAAGGCCACCGTCGGTTGCTGACGCAAACAACGATGGCCGCAAGTGCAACCGGATCCCCCTTTCAGGCCTTGGGCGGTTCGCAGCAGTGCCAGAACCGGCCCTTGAAGCCCTGCCGGAACTTCTCTCGCTCCTCGGGGGTCATGCTCTCCCAGCGCCGGATCATGTGCTGGCGGTGGCGGAAGGAATGGCCGTGGCCGCGGTGGAGGCCGCCGAACAGGATCCGGGACAGGACCAGCAGTCCCACCGCCTGGCAGAAACCGAGGGTCCGGAACCCGAAGATGCCCGGCATGAGCCCGTTCCACAGGTGCATGACGACGAATCCCAATGCGGCCAACGCCGCGACCACCAGGATGAAGATGCCCACTCCCTTGCGAATCCACATGCCTTTGGTTCCTCTATGCTCAAACATGGACGTACTCCTCGTAGATGGCCCGCAGGCGTTGACGCAGGTGCAGCACTGCGTAGTGTTTTCTTGAGATCAGGGTGTTCACCGGCAGCCCGGTGGCGGCGGCCTGCTGCTTGAAGCTGCGCCCTTCCAGCTCATGGGCGATGAAGACCGCCCGCTGCTCCGCCGGCAATTCCTCCAGGGCGGCATCCAGTTCCTCCAGCAGCACTCTGCGGGCGAAGGCCGCATCGGGTCCGGCCTCGGTGGCCGGGAGCCATTCCTCCAGGGCCAGGGCGTCGTCGTCCAGGGGGCCGGCGAAGGGGTTCCGGACCCGGCCTTCGGTGCGCCGGCGGCGGAACAGGTCGGTGATGCGGTTCCGGGCGACCCGGTACATCCAGGCGCCGGCCTGCCTCAGGGGCATGACCAGGCGCTGGGCTTCGATCAGTTCGTAGAAGACATCCTGGAGGACATCCTCCACATCGGATTCATCCGGGACCCACTTGCGGATGAAATTCTTCAGCTTCCCCTGCTCGCGCTCGATGACGGCGGTGATCTGAGGGTCGAGCTCGGGCATCAGGGCGGTTTCCAGGGGTTTCTCCTTCTACCCCTGAAGACGCAGGAACGGCACGGATATTTTGCTGCTCCCGAAATAAGGGGTTGCTGGGGGCTCGGGTGCGGCAAATGCGGCTACTCGAGCCCGAGCCTCATGGCCACCATGGGCGAAGTCCGGAAACCGAAGGACCGGTAGAGGGCTTGGGCCCGGGCATTGTCGCCATCGGTCAGCAGGGTGATCCGGGACACGCCGAGTGCCCGGCACCGGGCGGCCGCCGCCTCCAGCAGGGCGCGGCCCAGGCCGAGTCCCCGGGATCCCGGCGCCACCACCAGGTCCTCCAGCCAGGCCACCGGGCCGCCCAGGGCGGTGCTGGTGCTCCAGAGCAGGCTGACCATGCCCAGGATCCGGTCGCCGTCCCGGGCCACCAGCAGCTGCCCCTGGCCGGGGTCGCCCAGGATCCGCCGCAGGCCCCTCAACTGGGCCTCCGGGTCCGGCTGGAATTCGGCCTCCTGGGCGAACAGATGCCCCAGCAGGACCGCACAGCCCGGAAGGTCCTGCTCGCGCGCGGGTTCGATGCCGGTGGCCATGGCCTCCCTCATTGCCCTACATGACCTGCCGGATCAGCCCCTCCGGGCTGGTCCAGGCCTGACCGGGCATGAGCCCGTCGAGGATCTGCTCCAGCAACCGCAGGCCGCCCCGGTAGCCCAGGTGCTGGGCTCCAGGATACCGGGCCGGGTCGGCCCCGGAAAAACCGAAGCGGAGCAGGGCCATGCCCTCCGACCGGGCCAATTCCGCGCAGGAGGCTCCACCCATGAGCAGATCCACGGGTTCCTGCCGGATCCATGGCCCAAGCTGGGCGGGATCGCCCGGGACCTTCATATTGATCGGGTGCCGCAGCGGGGCCAGCACCTGACGCAGCCGGACAGTGGTCCTCCGGCCCTGGGCGCCGGAGACGATGTGGATGGGCAGCATGCCCAACTCCATCAGGAATCCCGCCAGCCCGACCAGATGATCCGCATCCCCGTACAATGCCACCTTCCTGCCGGTGGTGTAGGGAGCCATGTCGGTCATGAAACCCTTGAGCTGGGCCCGTTCCCGCCGCAGGATCTCGGGAACCGGGACTCCCGCCAGCCGGCTCAGGGAATCCACCACCAGATCCGTGGCGGCGAGGCCAATGGGCAGTTCCAGGACCTGGCAGGGCACCTGGCACCTTTCGTCCAAGGCTCTGGCTGAGGCGGCGGAAGCCATCGGGCCCAGGGCCAGGGTGGCGCAGTTGCCGCCGGCGGCACGCAGTCCGTCCCATCCGGTCCAAACCCAGGAGCCGTTTCCAGTCATGGCGAAATCCAGGATACCGGAGCCATCGGGGAAGAGCAGGGTCCTGATCCCCATCAAGGTGGCGAGCCGCTGGATCTCCACCGCGTCGCCGGGCTCCACGCAGCCCGGGAGGAGGTTGATGACATCCCTCTTGCCCAGCGAAGCGCTGACCGGGAGAGTCTGGACGATGGTCTGCACCTGGGCGGCGAAGGCGTTGACCCGGCTGGGGGTGTTGGGGTGGAGGACGATCCTGCCCGCGTCCGCCCGGCCGCGCTGGGGGGTGTTGGGCCTGCCGGTGTCACCTTTGCTGAAGATCGTCATGAATCCCACAAGGCCCCCTTTGTCATTCCGGCCCGGTCTGCCCGGGCAGGATCCGGACGGCGATGGGCCTTCCGGATCAGGCTCCTGCAATAGCAATTGCTGTGCCACCTGCCGAAATGGGGCGGAATCGCTTCCTGGGCCAGCCTCGCCCGGCGTCGGCCGGTGACTATGGTTCGGGGTTCTCGGATCAGTGCGACAAAAATGGCGATTCGGCTGGGTGGTTGTCGTTGAATCTGCGGGGGAAGGTCCTTTGAGGCAAGGCATTCTTTACCATTCGACATAATTGCAGAATTGAGCGGATCATTTACGGGTTTTGTCGAAAGGTGGAGGATCAGCGCCGCCAAGGCCCGGAACCATGGCGCTCAGGGGGCAGACACCACGATGGTTCCATCCTCTGAAAGCTTGAAGTTGTCCCCGGTGCCCATGCCTTCATGGCCCTTCCGAGTGACCTTGACCTTGCTCGAAGTCAAGTTGCCCTGGAACTGGAACAGTTCGGCCGGGGCGTTGCTTGCGCCGGTCAGGATCTTGATCCGGAGCACGGGGCGGAAGTAACCTGTGAATCCGCTGAATTCCATGCGCCAGTCGCCGTTTTCGATCAAGCTTTCGCCATTCCTGAACTCATCCTTTCGGTAGGAGAGGGTGTGGGTGATGTCCGGAACCCCCGTCTCGTTTCCGGTGAAGATCTTTATGAATACATTGTCGTCATTCCCTCCCTTACCCGGTTGGACCCAGCTGATTTCCACATCGTTCATGACGCTGGTATCCACCTTGAGCTTCACGGTGGGCACCGGCATCAGGGGGCCGGCGGCGGCCGTGACGGCGGCCGCCAGCAGGAAGAACGGTAAGCGCCGAGACGCCATTGGTTGTCCCTTCAGGAAAATACTGAATTAAATATTAATCAAAATGGCCGTGTGTCAAGGGAAGCCAGGGCATGCCGAACGCACAACCCTCGGGGGCCGTTTCCTGGGGATCCCGCTCGAGGTTTGGGCCTTGGGATGCCGGTCCCGGACCGGAGCACGGAGCTATTCCTGGGGCGATTGGGATCCCTGGCGGCGGCCGGGGCAGGTGGAGGAAAGCATCTGCCTGACCCGGCCCGGCTGCCGGGTGGCCAGCAGGTTCGGGCCCTGGGTGACGTGGAAGAATCCCAGCAGACCGATGCCCAGGACGGCGTGCTTCAGGCCCTGGCCCCAGAGCTGGAAGCCGGCCTTTTGCGCCAGCCGGATGGAGGGCAGATTGTCTTCGCGCGCCATGTACCAGAGGATCCGTTTGGGGTCGTACATCCGCTGGAACACTGCCTGCAGGGCCATCGGCCCCAGCCCCGTCCCCCTTTGATCCGGCCGGGTCCAGATGCCTGCGGCCTGGAGGTCGTCGGGTTTCATGAATGGGAACCGGAAGTGGGCCGGCAGCAGGCAGGTGCGATGCACCACGGCGCCACCCTGGCGGATGATGACGACGGCATAGTCGCGGCTTCGGAAGATCCGCAGGCGGTGGCAAAGCCCCCAGACCAGGAACGGCATGGCCGGAAATCCGACCGGCCGCAGGCGCAGCCCCCCGGGGCGCCAGAACTCCAGGGTGAGTTCCGGGGCGAGGCTTCCGGCCCCGGGTTCAGGGATCAGGGATTTCCGGAAAAACAGATAGGGCATGGGGCGGAACCTTAGAACCAAGGGGGTCACCGTCTTGGATGCTGGCCAACCGGCTTTGTCCTTGGGCGGCGAAGAAATTCCGGCCAAGAAAAAACCGGGGATGCGGACAGGTCCGCACCCCCGGTTTCCTTCACCCCCGGACGGAATCCGCCGGTTCTACGGAGTCGGCATCTGGCAGGAGGACGCCACCGCCGCCGGCAGGTAGCAATTGCGCACGTAATCCATGACCATCCGGTCGGCGTTGAAGCGCCAGGCCAGGGTGCGCATGGAACGCTTGATCGCGTGCACCCACTGCCTGGGCACGCCGTTGGCGTCCTGGCGGTAATAGAGCGGCACGATCTTCTCCTCCAGCAGCCGGAACAGGGCCTCGGCGTCGCGCTTGTCCTGGACCTCGTCGGACACGTGGATCTCGCCATTGCCGATGGCGAAGCCGTTCTCGCCATCGTAGGCCTCCGCCCACCAGCCATCCAGCACTGAAATGTGCAGGCCGCCGTTCATGACCACCTTCATGCCGCTGGTGCCGCAGGCCTCCAGGGGCCGCCTCGGGGTATTGAGCCAGGCGTCCACCCCCTGGTAGAGGTTGCGGCCCACATGGATGTTGTAGTTCTCCACGAACACGATCCGGTGGTGGAACCGGGGATCCTCCGCCAGCTGGCCCACCCGCTGCATGATGGCCTTGCCGGGGCCGTCCGCCGGGTGGGAACGGCCGGCGAAGATCAGGTTTACCGGGCACTTGGGATTGTTCACCAGCCGGTCCAGCCGGTCCAGGTCCGAGAACAGCAGGTCGGGCCGCTTGTAGGTGACGAAACGCCTTGCGAAACCGATGGTGAGGGCGTCCGGGTCCAGGGGCGGCGGATCCTGGGCCGGCAGGCCAACCCGGTCGCGCATCTCGGCGACCCGCTCCCGCACCAGCCTCAGCATCCGGCCCTTGAGCACCTTCTTGATCTCCCAGATCTCGGCCGGATCGATCGCCGCGACCTTGGTCCAGAGGTCGGGCCGCACGATCCCTTCCTGCCAGTTGACCCCAAGGTGGGTCTGGAGCAGGACATTCAGTTCCGAGGACAGCCAGCTCGGCACATGGACGCCGTTGGTCACGTGGCCGATGGGGACATCGTGCACCGACCGGTCCGGCCAGAGGCACTGCCACATGGAGCGGGAAACGACGCCGTGCAGGGCCGAGACCGCGTTGGCCCGCCGGCAGTGCTTCAGGGCGAGCACGGTGGGCAGGAAGGGGGCGCCATGGTCGTCGGGATTGATCCGCCCCAGTCCGAGCACCTCCTGGATGGAGAGCCTGAGCCCCTTGGCGAGCGGGCGCAGATGCTCCTCGGCCAGGTCGGCGGGGAATCGGTCGTGACCGGCCTCCACCGGGGTGTGGGTGGTGAAGACGGTGCCGGCCGCGGCCTCCTGGAGGGCCATCCAGGGGTCCATGTCATCCTGCTCGACCCGGTGGCGGGCCCATTCCAGGATGGCGAAGGAGGAATGGCCCTCGTTGAGGTGGTAGACGCTGGGGGTGATGCCCAGGGCCCGCAGCGCCCGGGAACCGCCCACGCCCAGGAGCAGTTCCTGCTGGATCCGCATGCGCTGGTCGCCGCCGTAGAGGGAGGCCGCCAGGGCCTTGTCCTCGTCCAAGTTGGCCTCGTCGCGGGTGTCCAGGAGGATGAGCCGGATCCGTCCCACCCGGGTTTCCAGCACCTTGGCCCAGACCGTGCGGCCGGGGAGTTCCACCCCCACCCGCACCTGCACGCCGTCCGGGCCCAGGGCCGGGTCCAGGGGCAGATTGGCGGTGTCGAACCGTTCGCTGACGTCGTGCTGCCAGAAGCTGGCGTCCAGCACCTGGGTGGTATAGCCCTGATGGTAGAGCAGGCCCACGCCCACCAGCGGCACGCCCAGATTGGAGGCGCCCTTCAGGTGGTCCCCGGCCAGGATGCCCAGGCCGCCGGAGTAGATGGGGATGGACTCGTGGATGCCGAACTCGGCGCAGAAGTAGGCCACCGGCCTGGACAGCAGGGTGCCGGCATGGACCATGCCCCAGGTGGTGAGGGGGGTCATGTACTCGTTCAGCTGGCGCAGGGCCCGGTCCGTGCGGGTGAGGATGTCCACTTCCTCGGCCCGCTTCTCCAGATAGGCGGGGTCAATCTCCTTGATGACCCGCACCGGGTTCCGGTGGGCCTTGCGGTAGATCTCCGGGTCCAGGTCGCGGAAGATCGCCCGCACTTCAGGCCTCCAGGTCCACCAGAGGTTGCGGGTGAGTTTCGTGAGCTTGCTTTGCAGGGTATCCATCAGGTCATTCCTTCCTTGCCGGGTGGGGTGAGGTCGAGGCTTTCCCGCAGTATGACGTTATTCCGCGAGCTTGAAAAACAGGGCGCCCAGGGGGGGCAGGGTGAGGGCCACCGATTGCGGGTAGCCGTGCATGGGCTCCGCGGTGGTGTCCACCGCGCCGCCGTTGCCGAAATTCTGCCCGCCATAGCGGCTGGCGTCCGAGTTCAGCACCTCCAGATAGCGGCCCGGCTTGGGCACTCCGACGCGATAGCCGGACAGGGGATTGGCGGTGAGGTTCAGGACTCCGACCAGGAAGGAACCGTCGCTGCCGCGCCGGAGCAGGGAGAGGGTGCAATTCTTGCTGTCTCCGGCGTCGATCCACTGGAAGCCGCCGGGGTCGCAGTCCAGCTGGTGCAGGGCGGGCAGTTCGCGATACAGGGCGTTGAGGTCGCCCACCAGGGTGCGCACCCCCTGGTGCTCGTCATACTGGAGCAGGCCCCAGTCCAGCGCCTGGTTGTGGTCCCATTCCCGCTCCTGGCCGAATTCCCCGCCCATGAACAGGAGCTTCTTGCCCGGGTGGACGAACATGTAGGCGAACAGCAGCCGCAGGTTGGCGAACTGCTCCCAGCGGGTGCCGGGCATGCGCCAGAGCAGGCTGCGCTTGCCGTGCACCACCTCGTCGTGGGAGAGCGGCAGCATGAAATTCTCGGCGTCGTTGTAGAGCATGCTGAAGGTGACCTCGCCCTGGTGGTACTTCCGGTGCAGCATGTTGCGGCCGAAGTAGACCAGGGTGTCGTGCATCCAGCCCATGTTCCACTTGAACCCGAACCCCAGGCCGCCGACGCTGGTGGGCCGGGTCACCATCGGCCAGGCGGTGGACTCCTCTGCCACGGTGAGGGTGTCGGGGAAGTGGGCGTAGAGCACCTCGTTCAGGCGGCGGAGGAAGGCTACCGCTTCCAGGTTCTCCCGGCCGCCGTAGCGGTTGGGCAGCCACTGGCCGCTCTTGCGGCTATAGTCCAGGTAGAGCATGGAGGCCACCGCGTCCACCCGCAGCCCGTCGACGTGGAACCGGTCCAGCCAGTAGAGGGCGTTGGCGATGAGGAAGTTCTGCACCTCGGTGCGGCCGTAGTTGTAGATCAGCGTGCCCCAGTCCATGTGCCGGCCCCTGCGCGGGTCGGCGTGCTCGTAGAGGTGGGTGCCGTCGAATTCGCCCAGGCCGTGGGCGTCCGATGGGAAGTGGGCCGGGACCCAGTCCAGCAGGACCCCCAGGCCGGCCTGGTGGCAGCGGTCCACGAAGGCCATGAAGTCCTCGGGCGAGCCGTAGCGGTTGGTGGGGGCGAACATGCCCAGGGGCTGGTAGCCCCAGGAAGCGTAGAAGGGATGTTCGCTCACCGGCATCAGTTGCAGGTGGGTGAAACCCATGGATTTGGCGTAGGGGATGAGCTGGTCGGCCAGTTCCCCGTAGCTGAGGAAGCCGCCGTCGTCGCGCCGGCGCCAGGAGCCCAGGTGCACTTCGTAGAGGCTCATGGGAGCGGTGTGGCTGTTGTGCTGGTAGCGTAAGGCCATCCAGCCGCCGTCGCCCCAGGCGTGCCTGGGCTCCTGGGTCACCACCGACGCGGTTCCGGGGGCGTGTTCGCAGCGGAACGCGAACGGGTCGGCCTTGAGCGGGAGCAGCCGGCCGTCGGAGCTTTTCAGTTCGAACTTGTAGAGGTCGTCCACGGCCAGGCTGGGCACGAACAGTTCCCAGACGCCCGAGGAGGAGAACCGGCGCATGATGTGGCGTCGGCCGTCCCAGTTGTTGAACTGGCCCACCACGCTGACCCGGCGGGCGTTGGGGGCCCACACCGCGAACTCGACCCCGGGCACCCCCTCCCGCACCACCGGATGGGCGCCCAGCTTCTCGTACAGGCGCAGGTGGGTGCCTTCGGCCATCAGGTAGACGTCCAGCTCACCCAGGGCGGAGCCGAACCGGTAGGGATCCTCCACCTCCTGGGGACCTTCGCCCCAGCCGTGGACCCGGAAGCGATACTGGACCGGCAGCTTCAGGCCCGGCAGCAGGGCCTCGAAGATGCCCTCCGGATGGACCATGCGCATGGTGGCCAGGACCGCCGAGGTGGCGCTGTCCACCAGTTCCACCTTGGTCGCCCGGGGCAGGAAGGCCCGGGCCAGTAGGCCCCGGCCGGCATCGGGAAACAGCCCGAACAGGGCCGCCGGATCCGAGCAGTCGCCGGCCAGGAAGACTTGCAGATCAGAGCGCGGAGGCAGAGCGTCGGGCATGCGGGTTCCTCGGGTTGGCGGGCGGGTGGTCTTCCATTGTATTGAGCATAAGCCAAACCCGAAGCCCTTCGGTGACACTCCATGCCTGGGCGTCGCATCCCCGCTGGGCGTGGGGCGCGTCGCCGTCCAGCAGTTCCGGAAGCTGGCCGACGCATCCGGAGGCCAGCAGCCCGTCCAGGGAGCCCAGGCAGGCCCTCGCCGCCGCCACCGCCGAGGGCTGGAAGTCCCAGGCCATGGCAAGGGCCTCGCAGAACGACGGCAGCAGCCAGACCCAGGCGGTGCCGTTGTGGTAGGCCGGCTTGCGCCGGGTGTCCTCGTCGCCTTCATAGCGGCCCCAGTAGGGGTTGACCGGATCGTTGAGCAACTGGCCCGAGCCGCCGCGGATGGTAAGGGGCACCGGAGCGGGGAGCGGCGCCAGGCTGCGCAGGGCGCCGGGCACCAGCAGGAACCGCCGGACGGCGGTGACCGCGGCCTTGGCCCGGACCCCGCGCACCAGGCCCAGGCTGACCAGGAACAGCTGGTTCGGCCTCAGCAGGCCGTCCGGGCGGGCCATATGGGCCGGGCAGCCCTTGGGGCCGGCCAGCAGGTCCTGGAAGCAGTCCAGGCGCTCGTCCCAGAACAGGTCCAGGGCTTCGGTGGCCCGGTCCGCGAGCCGGCCCCAGGCTTCGGCGCCCTCGGCCCCCAATTGTTCCAGCTGCCGCAGCAGGCGGATCCAGAGGGCCTGGATCTCCACCGGATAGCCCTCCCGCGGAGTCCCGGCGGGATAGTTGGTGTCCATCCAGGTGAAGTGGGACGGGCTCCACACCAGCCCGGACTCGGGGTCGACCTGGATCCCGTTGGGGGTTCCCCGCAGGTACCCGGAGGCGATGGAGCCGAGCACGTCAGCCAGGGTGCGCCCGCCCACGTCCTCCTGGTGCAGTCCGCGGCCTGCGCTGGTGGCCGCGGTCTCTTCGGCCGCCAGGGCGAACCAGAGCGGCGCGTCGGAGGTGTCCCGGTCGGCGGTGGAATCGCCGTTGAGGGCGTTGGGCAGGGTGCCCCGGTCCTCGAACCGGGCGAAGGTGAGCAGGATCTCCCGCACCTGGGCGGCCATGCCGCCGGTGAGCAGGCCCCGGGCGGCGATGAAGGTGTCCCGGCCCCAGTCCAGGAACCAGGGGTAGCCGGCGATGACCGTGGAACCGCCGCCACGCCGGGCCAGGAAGGCCGCCGCGGCGTCCACCAGCTGGCGGCCGAAACTGTCGCTGCGGTCCAGGTGACCGCCCTGGTCGGCCAGCAGGCGGTGGGGCAGGGCTTCGACCCGGTCCTGGGCGAACCGCTGCAGTTCCTCCCCGGTGGGCTCGGTCGGGTCGGCGCAAGCGGCGAGGGTGACCGGAGTGCCCCGGAGCAGGGGCAGTTCGAACCAGCCCGGGCTCCAGGCGTCCCCCTGGCCGGTCATGCCCCGGGAGGCTTCCACCGGATGGGGCAGGGCCAGGCTCCACTCCGGGGCCGGGTGCCAGACGCCGTCGGGGGCATCGGACCAGGCCAGGAGCCGGCGGTCATCCGCCGGCTGGAAGCCGAAGCCCGTTCGGTCCTCCAGGGCCCAGGTGTGGGCATTGAAATGATGATCCGCTTCAGGACAAGCCCGGGTCTCGCTGTGGAAGCTGCGGTCCTCCAGGTCCAGCCTCACGGTCAGGCTCACGGTCCGGTAATCAGGGAGGTCCTCGCCGAACGGCGGCGGACCCACCCGGCGCAGGAACCGGGCGACCACGGTGTTGCGCTGGTCCAGCAGGTCCAGGTTGAGTTCCACCTGCACGGTGCGGCCGTCCCCGGCCGGGATCACGAAAATCCAGCGCCCCGGCGGGCCCGGCTCGAAGTGGACCAGACTGTCCCGGTCCAGGGCGGTGATGAAGCCGTCGGCGTTGGCCCAGACCCGCAACCGGGTGGCCAGGACCTGGCGGTCGCAAGGGGCGCTGGGGTGGAGGTTGGCGCCCAGGAGGCAGTCGTACTTGGAGCTGATGCGGCCCAGGTCGGCATGGACCCGGGCCATGCCGCCCCGGCCGTTGGTGAGCAGGCACAGGCCGTCCGGAGCCGAGCGGGAGAACCGGGGGGTCTCGGCCAGCAGCCGGATCCGCCCGGGAGACGGATTGCGGGCGTCCTTGAACCGCTCCAGGATGATCTCGGCCTCGAGGGGCAGGCGGTCCTGGGGCAGGGTGGACGGTGCCATGGCCGCCGCGAAGCCCCCCTGCACCGGGATCGACCTCAGGTGCAGGGGCTTCTGCCCCGGGATGGCCACGGCAACCGAGAACGGCGCGTCATCGTGCAGGAGCAGCCAATGCCCGGGGGGAACCGGCACCACCCGGGCCAGATCCGGCAGCCCCCAGTTCACCACCATGGGGTAGCCGGGGCGGACCGCCCTCAGGGCACCCAGCAGGTCCTGCCGGGCGGCTTGGGGGTCCAGGGCGGTCAGGCTGGCCAGGAACGCGCCGGGGTCGGCGGCCGCCAGGGCGCCCAGCTCCTCCCAGTCCGCCGGCCCCAGCTCTTCGGCCGGGATCACGGTGGCCAGGGCCTGGTAGGCCCAGGCCGCCTGGGCCCTTCGCTCCCGGTACGGACCGCCCGCCAGGCCCAGGGGACCCGGGTGGGCCGAGAGGCAATGGCTGGCGCCGGGCAGCAGGGTGAGAATCCTGGCGCCGTCGGCCTGGGCGCGGATCCTTGGCGGCGCCTGGCCCAGCAGGTCCAGGGCCGGGCCGCCCAGTCGGGTCCAGCAGGGACCGTCCAGGCTGAACTCCCGGTTCTCCATGCCCAGATTCACCAGCACCAGGCACTGGTCGCGCCCGTCCCATGAGGTGCGGGCCAGGGCCAGCACCGGGGAATCGTCGGCGCTGAGGCGTTGGAGTACTGCCCCGTCGAAAAAGCAGGGGTGGTCGGAAAGCAGGCGGTTGAGCCGGCCCAGTTCCGCCACCAGGTTGTCCGCCGCGCCCCAGCCCATGCCGCGGGCCTGGTGGACCTCGACCCGCTCGGTGGCCAGCCATTCCACCCCGCTGGTGAAGCCGAAGGCGCCGCTGAGGCTGGTGAGCGCGCACAGGCGGTTGCGCAGCAGCGACCAGGCCGCGGATTTCCCGGCCAGCCGCTCGTTGTCGTGGGTCTCGCTGTAGTTGACCAGGGGCCCCATGCGCCGGCCCTGGGTGATGGCGTGGTCCAGGTAGCCGGACACCTGCTCCGGTTCATAGTTCTGAAACAGTTCCGAATACGCCCACTGCATGCCGCCCTCGGTGAGCAGCGCCTCGGTGGCGTCCCAGGCCCCGCCCAGGCCCTCCAGCAGGAAGGTGCAGTCCGGAAACTCCTGGCGCACCCGGGCCACGATGTACTGCCAGACCGGCAGCGGAACCATGTAGCCGGCGTCGCAGCGGAAGCCGTCCACCCCCCTCCGGCACCAGGTGAGCAGAGAGGAAGCGATGGTCTCCCACAGGTCCGGGAACCGGTTGTCCAGTTCCACCAGGTCCGCCCAAACCGTGCCCCAGGCTCCGGGGCTGTGGAAGGTGCCGTCGGGGTTGCGCTGGAACCACTCGGGGTGGCTCTCCATCAGGCGCGAGCCCCAGCCGGTGTGGTTCACCACGATGTCCAGGAAGATCAGCCCGTCCCGCAGGTGCACCGCGTGGGCCAGCTCCTGGAACTGCTCTACCCCGGTGGTGCGTTCGTCGAAATCCACCAGGGCCGGGTCGATGCCGGTCAGGTCGAGCTGGGCGTAGGGGCTGCCGTAGCGGCCGAAGCGGGCGAAGGTGGTGGGGGTGGGTCCCAGGGGCAGCAGGTGCAGGATGCGGCAGCCCAGGGTTCCCAGGATATGGGGCACGCAGGCGGTCAGCTCGCTCAGCTTGCCCGAGGGCGGGATCACCGTGAAGCCGCGCTGGTCCAGACTGGCCAGCTGCTCGTCCAGGGCGGTGGAGCGGGTGCTGCGCTCGCTCCGGGCCGGCCCGAACATGCGCGGAAAGGCGCAGTAGACGCTGTTGCCGGTCCTGAGGTGGTCCGGGTGGACCGAGATGCCGACGTCCTCGCCATCCGGCCAGTGCTGGCGGCCCTGGCCGTCCAGGTAGTAGGCCTTGGCCCGGAAATAGCCGACCTCGGTGAGCGGCAGGTCCAGTTCCCATCTGCCCGCCACCGGGTCCAGGGGGATGTCCCGCCAGGCGGCTCCGGCGAAGGTTCGGGATCCGCTGGAGGCGGCGCCGGACAGGCCGATGGTCTCCTCCCTGGCCCGGGCCGCCCGGGTGAGGTTGGTGCGCAGCAGCGCCCGGCAATCGTCGCCCGCCGAGCCGGGCCGTGCCAGGGTGAACCGGAGCCGGTCACCCACATAATGGACGATCCGGGTTCCGGGATCGGGCGTCATCGCTGGGCGTTCCATGGGACCTCGGGGCGGCGTGGGTGGATGGAACGCTTCTGGCTGCGGAAACGCGGAGCTTATGGTTTCGTTTCGGCGGCCGGGAGCCGGAAGATGAATGTGGAGCCCTGGCCTTCTTCAGTGTGCAGGTCGACTTCTCCCTTCATTAGTACTGCCAAATGCTTGACGATGGCAAGGCCGAGCCCGGTGCCTGGGATCCGGCGCACTGAAGGAGCCCGGTAGAAGCGTTCGAAGATCCGCTGGGCATCCGTCTCGGAGATGCCGGGCCCGCGGTCCGCCACCGAGAACACCAGCCAGGCGCCCTCGTGGCGGATGCTGAAGCCGACCCGGGAGCCCACCGGGCTGAACTTGATGGCGTTGGACAAGAGGTTGTCCAGCAGCTGGACCAGCCGCAATGGATCGGCCTGGAACGGAAAGTCCTCCAGCTCGGCCGGCAGGTCCAGATCGACTCCCACGTTGGCGGCCATGGCCTGGGGATGGGTGTTCTCCAGGGCATCGGCCACGAAGGTGCCCAGGCGCAGAGGCGCGGGTTCCAGGCGCAGGGCGCCGGTCTCGATTCGGCTCAGCTCGGAGATGTCCTCCAGCAGCATGGCCATGCGGTCCACGGAGCGGAGGATGATGCGCAGGCTGGTCTCCCCGTCCGGCAGCACCAGGGCCCCTTCCTGCAGGTTCTCCACCGCGATCCGGATGCCGGTGACCGGAGTCTTGAGTTCGTGGCTGGCGTTGGAGATGAATTTCTGCCGGGTGGTTTCCAGGGCCTCCTGGCGGGTGATGTCATCCAGGGTCACCAGCACCCAGGGGTGGCTGGAGGCCTGCATCGGCGCCTCGAAGGGGATGGCCCGGACCCTCAGGATCCTGGGATTGCGCTTGAGGATCCATTCCGCCGGCGCGCCCTGGCAGGCCTCCTCGAGGTTCCTCAGGCTTTCCGGCTCCCGGAAGGCTACCACCGCCCCGCCGCCCAGGCCCAGGTTGCTGGAGGTGCCCAGCAGGGCCTGGGCGGAAGGATTGAACAGGCGGATGTTCCGGTCCTGGTCCAGGAGTACAACACCGGCGTTCAGGTGGGTGAGGATCTGCAGGCGGATCTGGTCCGCCGCCTCGGCCTGGGTCCGCAACAGCAGGTTCTCCTCCTCCAGGGCGGCCCAGGCCTTGGGCAGTTTGCGCAACAGGGCGTCGCCCTTGTCGGCCACCGGGATCACCGCCAGCACCTGGGCCATGATGGTGCGGTTCTGCCAGCTCCGCACCGCCAGGAAGACGCCCCCCATCACCGCCAGGATCCAGCCGGTCCAGCGGAAGGCGGGCTCTGAGCCAGCGGCCAACAGAGCACCCCCACCCACCGCCAGGACGAAGGCCGACCAGGGAGTGGTCATCCGTTGCGATAAATCAGGTTGAGGCTTGCGCATGGGGCGGGGCTCCTCGGTCATCTCACCATTGTCCTGATTATGGTGGGGTTGACGGTAACTTCCCGGTTAAATCGCCTTCTTTATCCCAATCTTTCGCTTTACTTCCGGCTTGCTTGCTTAGGAACCATTTCTACACTTGGGAGTGGACCAAAGTGGACCAGATTGGCTTGAAGTGGTAATTAGTGGATGATTGATGGGAATCTTCCCCGGCGACGGGGGAGCTATTGGAAAGGCGGTTCAGGTGCTGCGACTTCGCGGCAATGCACCGGCCACGGTGGACGAGAAGGGGCGGTTGAAGCTGCCCACCACCTTCAAGGCCGACCTCGAAACCTTCGCCACCGGCGAAGGGGGGGGCAGCCTGCGCCAGTACCTCACCTCCCTGGACGGCAAGGGCGCCCGGCTCTACCCGCTGGCGGTCTGGGAAGCCATCGAGGCCCGGCTGGCCCTGGTGCCTGGGACCAATCCGGCCAAACGGCGGTTCCTGGAGGTGACGGCCTACTACGGTTCCGAAGTGGAGCCCGACGCCCAGGGCCGGTTCGTGATTCCGCCGATCCTGCGGGAGGCCGCCGGCCTTACCGGCGAAGTGGCGATTCTGGGCCAGATGGACCACCTGGCCATCTGGAACCGCGGTTCCTTCCAGCGGCGGCTCACCGCCGAACCCCTCAGCACCGACGATCTGGCCGCGCTCGCGGACCTGGGAATTTGACCATGACTCCGGAAACCTCCACCATCCATGTGCCGGTGCTACTCCAGGAAGTGCTGGAGAACCTGCCGGTGCCCCTGGCCGGGCGAGTGCTGGACCTGACCCTGGGCCTGGGCGGCCATGCCTCGGCCATCCTGGCCTCTGCGGATCCCCAGACCCGCTACCTCGGCGTGGACCGGGATCCCATGGCCCGGGAACGGGCCCAGGCCAGGCTGGGCCACGATGCCCGGCTCACCATCATCGCCGGGACCTACGAGGACGTCTGGACCGATCCCGCCTTCGAAGCCTGGATGCACCTGCAGGCTCCCGAAGGACTGGACGCGATCCTCATGGACCTCGGGGTCTCCAGCCTGCAGTTGAAGGATCCGGACCGCGGCTTCAGTTTCCAGACCCAGGGCCCCCTGGACATGCGGATGGATCAGGAAGCCGGGATCCCGGCCCTGGAGTGGCTGGAGGAACAGACCGACGAGACCCTCGCCGATGCCATCTACGCCTTCGGCGAAGAGCGGGCGTCCCGGCCCATCGCCAGGGCGATCCTGCGTTCGCTTCACGCCGGCACCCTGCTCACCACATTGGACCTGGCCGCGGCCATCTACACCGTGCTGCCCCGGGAAGTGGCCCGGCGCAAGAAGCAGATCGACCCCGCCACCCGGACCTTCCAGGCCATCCGGATCGCGGTCAACGGTGAACTGTCCCGGTTGGCCAACGCCATCGAAACCGCGGCCCTCAGTCTTAAACCCGGCGGCCGCCTGGGGGTCATCTCCTTTCACAGCCTGGAAGACCGAATCGCCAAACAGACCCTGCGCCGCCTGGCCGGGATCTACGACGGTCCCGGGCGCACCGCCCCGGCCCCGCTGCCGCGACACCTGAGGCTGATCCATGCTGGCGGCTTGAAGGCCAGCGATGCCGAGGCCTCCATCAACCCACCCTCCCGTTCCGCCCGGCTCCGGATCGGGGAGCGTCTATCCGACCCGACCTCCTCCAGGAACGAGCCATGAACGCCAAACTCTACGTCCAACGACCCCTGGCCGCCTTTCCCCAGCGCCAGGTGGAAGGCGAGGGGGTATTGCGGATGCTGTTGTTGGCCTTCGCCCTGGCCATGCCCATGGCCTCCATGGCCTACCTGAAGATCCAGCACACCCGGCTGAGCTATCAGATGAGCGAGATCCGGGAGCAGATCCAGCAGCAGGAGGAGTTGCACCGGACTCTGCTGCTGGAGCGCTCCCGCTACCAGCGGGACGAGGAGATCCAGGCCTTCGCCGACCATGCCGGGCTGTTGCCGCGCAAGCAGAGCCACTACATCGAACGTTCCTTCACCCCCGACGACCAGCGTCTGGCCAAGTTGGTGCCGCCGGCGCCGCTGGGCTTCTAGGCCGCTTTTCCCTCCGTGTTCCAGACTCTTGGCAGGGGCGTCCCGGTCGGTTGCTGACGCAACCGGCCGGGACCTGCGGTTTGGACGTTGCGTCCCGTTCCGGCATGCCCTGCCGGCGGCCTCTTGGGCGCGATCCATAGCGCGGTGGTTCGCGCCGACCCAAACCGTCTCGGGGGGGAGGCGCCGACCCAGAAGTACCTCGCGGCGGGGTTCCGCCGC
>Ga0302193_10001186_pt1 | contig 22503 bp, 22 predicted proteins | sample II_Bog_E3_3_FD_200228 | JGI IMG/M metagenome (GOLD analysis project Ga0302193, IMG submission 200228) | Peat permafrost microbial communities from Stordalen Mire near Abisko, Sweden - II_Bog_E3_3 | ecosystem: Environmental > Terrestrial > Soil > Wetlands > Peat | place: Sweden: Abisko...
CGTCAAGATCGACCCCAAACTGCTGCTGGAGGCGGCCCTGGTCGTGTTCTCCCGGGACGGGCTGCAGTCAGCCAGCATGCGGGCCATCGCCCGGGAAGCCGGCTGTGATCCATCGCTCATCTATTATCATTTTGCCAACAAGGAAACCATGTTCCGGGCCCTGCTGGAGGACCGGATCCCCCCGCTGGTGGAAAGTTTGCGGCAACTGGCCGATCCGGGGGACCCGCGCAGCATCCCGGAAAAGCTCTGGGCCATCCAGGGCATCTTCCATGCCCATTTCCAATCCAGCGGCGGTTTCCGGGCCATGGTCCGGGGCGAGATGGTGCGCGGAGCCGGCGGCATCAAGGAGATCCTGACCGAGCAACTGGCCGGAGCCCAGAAGGCGATCCGGACGGTCATCGAGCAGGGAATGCGCAAGGGCGACCTGAGGTCCGACCTTAAACCTTTCCTGGTGGCCTTCTTCCTGGTACGGATGGAATTCGAGATCCTCGACCTGGTGCCGGCCCTGTCCCTGGCCATGGCGGGAATGGCGCCGGAAGCGGCCGTACCCATGGCCGAATGGACCTGGTTCCAGCTTTTCTGGCGCGGGGTTGCCACCCGCCCGGACGACCCGTTACCGTTCCCGCCGCTGCCCTGATTTTTCAAGTTTACCGGGAACTAAATTTCCGTTCGGAGCATCCTTGGGTTCACTGATTCATCCGGAGGAACCATGCGCGCAAATCATGATTTCGCCCCTCCCCCCGTTCAGCTCCCCCCGGGCCAGGACGGCCAGCCCCAGAATCCCTGCCCCGAGCCGTCGCCGGGCCAGCCCAAGGTCCGCAAAGGCTGGTTCCTGACCCTGGAAAAAGACCTCATCGATTACGACGATGGGGCCTGGATGTAGTTCTGGGCACTGGACCGAACCTCCAATCGAGACCCGTTCTATACTGGTCCCTGGAGAATTCATGGTTGCTTTGAGTTTGCCCTTGGACCGCTACATCCAGGATCCCCGCTTGTTGCCCATCGCGGACAAGGTCAGGCGCCAGGAACGGCTTTCCTTCGAGGATGGCCTGACGCTCTACGAAAGCCCGGATCTCACCGGCATTGGCGCCATGGCCCACTCCGTGCGGCTGCGGCTGCATGGGCTCAAGACCTACTATGTGGTGAGCCGGCGCATGTCCTACACCAACATCTGCGTCACCCACTGCCAGTTCTGCGCCTTCCAGGCCAAGCCCGGCGATCCCAAGGCCTATGTCCTGTCGGCGGACGCCATCGTGGCCGAGATGGCCAAGCCCGAAAATGCCGGGGTGCGCGAACTGCACATGGTGGCGGGGCACTATCCCAAACTGAAGATCGAATACTTCGAGGACCTGTTCCGCAAGCTCAAGGCAAGTTTCCCTGACCTCCACCTGAAGGTGTTCACCATGGTGGAGATGGACTACTACGCCCGGGCTTCGGGCATCCCGGTGGAGGCCTTCCTGGACCGCTGCGTGGCGGCGGGTCTGGAAAGCTGCCCCGGGGGCGGGGCCGAGATCTTCGACGAGGAGGTCCGGGCCAAGATCTGCATTGGCAAGAAGGACGCCAAAGTCTGGCTGGACGTGGCGGAACTCTGCCACCGCAAAGGGATTCCCACCAACTGCACCATGCTCTACGGCCATATCGAGGAGCCCAGGCACCGAGTGGATCACCTGTTGCGGCTCCGGGCCCTCCAGGACCGGACCGGCGGGTTCCTGGCCTACATCCCCCTGGCCTACCAGATCGAGGACAACGAGCTGGGCCGCCAGTACCCCATCCACGAAACCACCGGCCACCAGGATCTCCGGGAGGTGGCCGTGGCCCGGCTGCTTCTGGACAACATCCCGCATATCAAGGCCTACTGGGTCATGATCGGCGAAGGACTGGCCCAGATCGGACTCAGCTACGGGGCCGACGACCTGGACGGCACCATCATCGAAGAGACCATCGCCCACGATGCCGGCGCCACCACTCCCCAGGCCCTGTCCAAGGGTGAACTCCAGCGCCTCATAAGCCAAGCCGGCTTCGAACCGCTGGAACGGGACAACGTCTATAAAATCTACGCTTGACCCTTATGGAGACGAAACCGGAGCTGAGAATCCGTTTCAAAGCCCTGCGCGACGGTTGTTCCAGCCTTGACCGGGCCGCATGGTCCCTCCGGATCTGCCGGCATCTGGCAGCGTTCTGCGCCGGCAACCGGATCCGCCGGCTGGGGAGCTTCGCCCGGTTCGGTTCGGAGGTGGACCTGGAGCCCCTTGGCCAGTCTGACCCGGACCTGGTCCTGCTGTTCCCACGGGTGGCCGCCATGGCACCGCCGAGGCTGACCTGGGGCCTCCCGCCCCTGGCGCCCGGCACCTGGGGCCTGCTGGAACCGGCCAGCGCCCCCCTGGCTCGCCCTGAAGTCGATCTTCTGCTGGTGCCCGGCCTGGCCTTTGCCGCCGATGGCCACCGTCTGGGCTACGGCAAGGGGTTCTACGATGCCGTGCTGGCGGACCTGCCCGGAACCGTCGTGGTCCTGGCGGTGGGCTTCGAACTGCAGCGATGCCAGCGGCTGCCGGCAGGCCTGGAGGACCGCCCGGTCCAGGGGCTGGTCACCGAGACGGGCCTGACGACCTTCAGCCAAGCTTGAGGATGCTGTCGCCGCCGGGGTACTCCTCGGTGGTGCTTTCCCGCATCTTCTGCAGCACCTGCACCAGCACCCGGATCCGCTCGACCATTTCCATGACCTTGGCCAACTTGGGTTCCTCCGGATACTTGCGGATCAGCAACTCCACCTGCATGGAGATCACGGCCAGGGGATTGTTGATCTCATGCTTGAGGGTGCCGGCCATCTGGCGCAGCGAGTCCAGGCGCTCCACCGCCAGGGCCTTGCGCTGGAGCTCCTGGTGCCCCTTGAGCACCTGGAGCCGGTGGTGCAGCGTTTCCCAGCGGAATCCGTCGGGCAGGCAATCGGTGGCCCCGGCGGCGAGCAGCTGCGGATACAGGGCGTCGGGTGCCCGCACGGCCAGGATCGGCACCGTGGCGAAGCTGGCATTGCGCCGGTAGGCTTCCACGCAGGCCACGGCATCGGGGGTGCCCATGGCGTCGATCACCAGGTAGCTCAGCGGTGGGACCGGCAGGTGCGGCGGCTCCAGTTCCAGCGGCAGCAGGGTCAGGGCTCCGGCCGCGGCGACGCTCTCGAACAGCCACATCAGCTCGAATTCCTCGGTCACCAGCCCCAGCAGGGGGCGATCGGCGGTCTCCGGAGCCAGGTCCACCTGCTTGGTGAACACCAGCGACAGGGACTGGTCGTTCCAGCGCCAGACGATGCCGGCCTCCTGGAGGGTATGGAAGGTCCAGGGATCCGGGGTGGGAATGGGAATGCCGCTGGGAAACTGCAGCCGGAGCGTCCAGTTCGCGCTCTGCTCCTGCCACTCGCCGCGCACGGTGGCGCCCTCGGGCACCTGCATCAGGATCGGCTCCACCAACCCCATGAGGGCCTGGGCCGCCAGGCCTCCGGCAGCCCAGACGGTGCCCTTGGGCACGGATTCCAGGGCCAGGGTGATATCGCGGATCTTGAGCAGATCCCGCCAGGCCGGCTCCACTGCGGATTGCAGGGAACCCAGGCTGGTCGACACCGGGGTCTCGAAGGGCACCTCCAGCAGCGTCTCCTGCAACCCGGAACCCACCAGATACTGCAGCCGTTCCGCCTGGTGCCGGAGGATCGCCGCACGGTCACCGTAGCCGCTTTCCGCATAGGTCTGGATCCAGCGCAGGCTGGAGCCCATGGCGCCCATGAGTTCGGCGCTGCGGGTCAGGGTCCGCTCATAGAGCGCCTTCAGCCGCAGGAACTCGCCCTGGGCGTCGGCCTGGCCCATGGCCCGCTGGGCCAGATGGATGTGCCGCAATCCCAGCGCGCCCTGGCGGACAAAGGCCTGGAGCAGGACTAGGTCGAACCTGGAGAACGGCCTGCCCTCCCGGGAACGGTCCAGGTAGAGCACCCCCTGGACCACCTGGTCCAGTTCCAGGGGCGCGCACATGACGGCCCCCCGGTGCATTTCCACCAGGCTCGCCCCGCCGAAGCGGGGATCGATCAGGGGCGCGTTGCTGAGCACGGAAGTGCGCTGGTCCAGGACGTAGGCCACCACGGAATGGGACAGCCCCTGCCGGTCCTCCAGGTCGCCGATGCGGTGCAGGCTGCGCCAGCCGCCGCCCGGATCGATCATCACCACGAAACCCCGGTCCGCCCCGAGCAGTTCCAGGGACTCGGTGAGGATTCGGCGGAACATGGCGTTGGCTGAGCCTTCCTGCAACAGGCACTCGGTGGAGCGGTGCAGCAGTTCCAGTCCCCGCATGAGGACCCGGGAATCCTGGGGCGGCGGCAGTTCGGCGAACAGCTCGCCCACCCGTTCGATGAAATTCACCCCGTCCAGCCCGGGAAACCCTTCGGTGAAGGTCAGCAGCCAATCCCCCAGATGCAGCTCCTGGCCATCGGCCAGCACCGCCTCGGCCCCCTGGGCCAGGGCCGAACCGCTGACCACGACGCCATTGTGGGAATCCAGGTCCCGGATCCACCAATGGCCGTTGCGCCGGGACACCTGGGCGTGGATCCTCGACACGGTGGGGTCCTGGGGCAGGGCCACCGGGCAGAGCACCGGGTCGCGTCCAACCTGGCAGTCCCCGGTCAGCGCATGCCTGCGCAGGACATCTCCTTCAAACCATGACAGAAAGGACACCCCAACCTCCGGCAGCACCGCCCAGACCTGCAGCGGGTCCCGACCACAACCTGCAACCCAATGCATTCCAAGGAATTTTTATAATAATATCATGATCAGTATCAGGGCAGAGGATATTGCGTGGGCCGGGTCCGGCTGGCCCGGAACACCAGCACGGTATGGCCGAGGGTCCGCACCACTTCCAGGCCGGGGACCTGGGCGGCGAGCTGGGCCGCCGCGGTGGCCAGGTCTTCGGAGGTGTTCTGGTTGAGCCTGATCTTCATGAGTTCAAGGCTATCGAGCATGACATCAAGTTCGGCGCCCAGGGCCGCGGTCACCCCGGATTTACCGATGTGGACGTTGGCCTTGAGCGGGTGGGCCTGGGCTTTGAGATACTGGCGTTGGCGGGAAGTGAGCATGAAGATCCTTTTTCCATGAGCAGGTAAATCCGGGTCCTTGGCCGCCCGGCCTTGGTGATCGACCTTTGAGGCCTGTAACTGCGATTGTAATATAGAATTGAATTCACCCCATCACCATGCGGAAAGGCAGTTCCCTTGCTCTTGGCCTACCTGAAAAAATGCAATGACGATCGGAAACGGGATGGGTTTACCCGCTTCCAGCAGGCGGTCCTTACGCTTCCGCCCGGAGCCGAGGGCCATGTATGGATCCGGATGCCGATCAACCTCGGTGATGTGGTCATGGCCCTGCCTTCCATCCTGGGTGTCCGGAAGGTCTGGGAGGCCTGGGCGGAATCCAGGGGGGTGCGGCTGAGGTTCACCCTGATGGGCAAGCGCAGCGTCTCCCTGTTCCAGGAAGCGGTGCCGGACCTGTTCGCCGCCATCCATGTGGATGAGGATTTCCCGGCCTCGGGTTCGCCCCTCAAGCTCATCCGCCACTGGGGTCAACAGCGGCCCCTGGCGGTCATCAACTATTCCAAATCGGACCGTCTCAAGATGGCCGCCTGGCTTGCCCGGGTGCCGGTGCGGGCGGGCAACGCCGATGGAGCCAACAACTGGTGCTACCAGTTCAGCCATCCTTATGAAAAATACAATATCGGACACCGAGTCTTCCGCTACCTGCCCATGACCCGATGGCTGGCCGGCCGGTCGGCGGGCCTGGGCTTCGAGCTGATGACGCCGGAACGGTTCGGGGGCGCCTCGGTTCGGCAAACCTTGCTGGAGCGGGGCTGGGACGGCGGCCCCTACGTGGTTTTCGGCGCCTTGCCCACGGTGACCAACGTCGAGCGGCGCTGGTACCCGGTGGATGAGCCGTGGATCCGTCTGGCCGCCCTGGCCCGGAAGGCCGGGGTCACTCCGGTCCTGGCCGGCGGACCGGAGCACCGGGAGGAACTGGAGCGGCTGGCCGGCAGGAGCGGCTGCCTGTGCCTGGCGGGCCGGACCAGCCTGCCCCAGCTGCTGGCCCTGACCGCCAACGCCATCGGCACCATCGCCGTGGACACCGGCATCGCCCACCTCGCGGCGGCCACCGGCAAGCCCACGGTGGTGATCTTCGGCCCGGGGCTGGAATACTGGGACCTGCCCTGCGGCCCCAAGGTGGTGGCCCTGAGGGGCAACCCCGCCGGCCAGGAGGCCTGCTACCCCATCGCCGAGGGCTCCATGCTGGACGGGTTTTCGCCCTGGTCCGACGCTACCAGCCGGATCCCCGCCGAGCGGGCCTGGGGTATCCTCAACTACCTCGCGGGTGAGACCGGGGAACGGGGGCACCACCCATGGCCAGGGTCGCCTTTTATCTGAACACGGAAGCCCTGAAGCAGATCGACCTCAGCGATGTGGACGCCGGCAATCCCGGCATCGGCGGGGCCGAGTACCTGTTCTTCCTCATCGCCAGGCACCTGGCGGACGCCATGGAGGTCCATTTCTACGCCACCCGGCTGGGTGCGTTCCCAGCCGGGATCGTCTACCACCCGGTCCGGGATTTTGCCGATGCGGCCGGCCAGTTCACGGCCAACGGAGAGAAATGGATCATCCTCCGGGAGTCGGAAATCCTGGCCAACGCCTGGCAGATCCAAGGCGCTCCGCAGCAGTTCATCGCCTGGGCGCATAATTTCTCCAGTCACAAGACCCTCCGTTTCTGCCAGCGCACCGGGAATATCATTCGGTATTTATGCGTCAGCCGGGAACAGTACGAGAACCTCAGGGACGAGCCGATCTTCGCCAAAAGCGACTACCTGTTCAACGCGGCCGCCAGCTCCGCCTACCATCCGGATTTCACCCGGCCCCTGCGCAACACCGTTTTCTACATGGGCAACATCATCCCCATCAAGGGATTCCACATCCTGGCCCGGCACTGGCCCGCCATCAAGCGGGAAGTCCCGGACGCTGAACTGCACATCGTCGGGTCGGGCCAACTCTATGACCGGGCGATTCCCATGGGCCCTCTGGGCATCGCCACGGCGCCCTATGAGAGGCAGTTTGCCCGCCACATCTCCAGCCTCGGGGTCCTCCGGGATGACGTGATCCTGCATGGCACCCTGGGGATCGAAAAGCACCGGGTGCTCCAGCAGGCCAAGGTTGCGGTGGTGAACCCAAGCGGCCAGAGTGAAACCTTCTGCCTCAGCGCCCTGGAATTCGAGCTGCTGGGGGTTCCGGTGGTCACCCGGGACCTGGGTGGGCCGCGCAACGTCATCCAGGACGGCCTCACCGGCATCCTCTATCAGCAGGAGGCGGAGCTGGTCCAGGCCGTGGTGCGCCTGCTCCGGGACGACCCGTTGCGGGCCCACATGGCGCGGAATGCCGTGGCGTTCGCGAAAGCCCATTTCGACATCCAGGCGATCATCGAAGACTGGAAGCGCTTCATCCAGGGCCTGGAGATTGGAGCGGCGGCACCCCTGGACTACCGGATCACCGCGGGCGGCTACCGGCTCAAGCGCGCCAAGGACCTCAACCGGAAGCTGCAGGCCCTTCCCGGGCTGGGCTGGCTGCCGTCCCTGGACCGCAGTCTGCACCTCCTGCGCAAGAAGACCAACAGCCTGATCGTAAAGCCCTGGAAGCGGCTGACCGGGGCCTGAGCGGGCCCGGGCCTATGGCATACTCGATCCATGGCTCGAACCACCGCTCCCACCTTCGCCCATCGGCTCCAGCTGGTCCTGTTCCTGGCCCTCTCCAGGCTAGTCCGGGCCCTGCCCTGGCGGACCGCGCTCGCCCTGGGGCGCGCGGTGGGACGCCTGTTCTACCGGATCGACGCCCGGCACCGCCGGGTGGTGCGGGACAACATCCGCGGCTCCAACCTGGGCCTTGGCGAGGGGGCGATCGAGACCATGTCCCGGGCCTGTTTCGAACACTTCGGGCTGTTGCTGTTTTCCACCCTGTACCTGTTGCGGGCGACCCCGGAGGAGCTCCGAAGCATCACCCGGATCGAGGGAGAGGAACACATCGGGGCCGCCCTCCGGGAAGGCAAAGGGATCGTCGGCCTCACCGGCCACATCGGCAACTGGGAACTGGTTGGCCTGGTCCTGAGCCTGGCCGGCTGGAAAATGACCGTGATCGGCCGGGAGCTGGACAATCCCCTGCTGGAAGCGTACCTCAAGGCCTTCCGCATGCAGTTCGGCAACACCATGATCGCCAAGGACGGCGGGGTGCGGGGCGCGCTCAAGGCCCTGAAGGAAGGCCGGTTCGTGGGCTTTCTCCTGGATCAGGATGCCCTGACCACGGGCGTGTTCGTGCACTTCCTGGGCCGATGGGCCTCCACCTTCCCCACCGCCGGGGTGTTCGCGGTCCGGTTCGACGCGCCGATCCTGCCCATCTCCAGCCGCATCAATGCCGACGGCAGCCTCACGGTGACGGCTTATCCGTCCTTCCACGCCCCGGCCACCGGCGACCCGGCCCGGGATGCCTGGACCGCCACCCAGCGGATGACCACCTGGCTCGAGGGCCAGGTCCGGGACAACCCGAGCCAGTGGTTCTGGATGCACCGCCGGTTCAAGACCCAGCCCGGCCCCGGGGAGCCCGACCTGCCCAGCCAGGAATGGCTGGACCGCTGCCGGGAGCTGCAGCCGTGACCCTGCGCCTGGCCTATTTCCATCCCAAATTCACCGACGTGGGCGGAGCCGAGATCCTGGCCCTCAAGCAGGCGGAACTGCTGCGGGCGGGGGGAGTGCAGGTGGAATTCGTCACCTTCTCGGTCAAGGGGCGGTTCTGGGAAACCGCCTTCCAGGGCTGGACCGTGCACGTGGTGCCCAAACGGGACTGGATGGATCTGTTCGGTGGCTGGACCCGCCTGGGCAAGCTCAATCGGCGGGCCCGGCGGGCCTTGCCGATCCTGGAGCGGTTCGATTCGGTCATCGCCTCCAACCATCCCTGCTGCACCATGCTGGGTCAGATGGAGCTGTCCGCCCGCAAGCAGTGGTACTGCAATGAGCCACCCCGCAGCCTGTTCCCCAGGGAAACCCTGCCGTATGGCACCCGGGCCCTGGCCCGGCTCGGGCCGTCGCTGCCCGCCCTGGAAGCCATCCGCCAGGAGCTGGCCAAGACCGAAGGCCTGCTCAGCCCCTACCGGGGCACGCGCAAAGCCAACCTCGCCGCCATCCCCAGGATCCACCGCTGCCTGTTCAACAGCCGGTATTCCCTGGACAACGCCAGGGCGGTCTACGGTGCGATGGCGGGGGATGTGCTCTATCCCATCATCGACTTTCCCGAACGGCGCCAAGGCCGCAAAGGCCTGGACCGGGACGCCTCCAGGATCCTGGTCCAGGCGCGGCTGACGCCCCTGAAGAACATCGAGACGGTCATCGACGGGTTCAAGCAGTTCCACCTGCAGCATCCGCGGGCCGAGCTTCACATCCTCGGCCGCGGCCCTTCCCAGGCGGCCCTCCAGGCCAGGGCCGGCACCGGCCCCGGGGCGGGCGGCGTCCATTTCTACGGCTTCCTTTCCCAGCAGGAAGTGGACCAGTTGCGCGCGCGCTGTTCGATCTTCGCCATGCTGCCCCTGGACGAGCCGTTCGGCATGGTCTACCCCGAGGCCGCGGCCGAGGGACTCCTGCTGGTGGGTCCCGACCACGGAGGTCCCAGGGAGATCCTCGAGGACGGCGAACTGGGCTGGCTGTGCGACGCCCTGTCCCCCGCCGGATTCCGGGAAGCCTTGGAAACCATCTGCCAAACCCTCGATGGGGATCTGGACCGGAAGCGGGAGGCGACCGACCTGGCCTGCCGCGCCCGCTTCACCCCGGAAATCCTCGGCCCGCAATTGCTGGAGATGATTACCGCCTCGGTGGATGCCGTTATCATGCCCTAGACATAAACTTGATGAAGGAGTTTCGCTTCATGGAACGTATTCTGGTCACCGGTGGCGCCGGTTTTCTTGGCTCACACCTTTGCAAGCGGCTCCTCGAAGGCGGGGACGAGGTCATCTGCCTCGATAATTTCTTCACCGGGACCAAGGACAACGTCCTGCCTCTCATGAAAAACCCCTATTTCGAAGTCATCCGGCACGATGTCACGGTGCCCATCGATCTGGAAGTGGACCAGGTTTACAACCTGGCCTGCCCGGCCTCGCCGGTGCACTACCAGAAGGACCCGGTGCAGACCATCCGGACCTGCGTCCACGGCGCCATCAACATGCTGGCGCTGGCCCAGCGGGCCAAGGCCAGGATCCTGAGCTCCTCCACGTCGGAAGTCTACGGCGATCCCACCGTCCACCCCCAGACCGAGGACTATTGGGGCAACGTGAATCCCCTGGGGATCCGCAGCTGCTATGACGAGGGCAAGCGCTGCGCCGAAAGCCTCTTTTTCAGCTATCACCGGGAATACGCGACGGATATCCGGGTGGTGCGGATCTTCAATACCTACGGCCCCAACATGCATCCCAATGACGGCCGGGTGGTGAGCAACTTCATCGTCCAGGCCATCCGTGGCGAGTCCATCACGATCTTCGGCGAGGGCCAGCAGACCCGGTCCTTCTGCTACGTGGACGATCTCGTGCGCGGCCTCACCGGCTTCATGAACCAGGACCAGACCACCGGCCCGGTGAATCTGGGCAATCCGGTGGAAACCACGATCCTGGAACTGGCCGAAACGGTGATCCGGCTCACCGGGTCCCGTTCCAAGCTGATCTTCCAGCCCCTGCCCGCGGATGATCCGAAACAGCGCTGTCCGGATATCTCCAAGGTCAAGGCGCTGCTGGACTGGCAGCCCCTGGTGCCGCTGGAGGACGGTCTGAAGGAAACCATCGCCTACTTCCAGAAGCGCCTGCAATGACCGACCTGTCCCTGGCTCAGGCTTTCGTTCCCTATTCCCGCTGGGCCCACCGGGGTCTCTTCTACTGGCTGGGCAGCCCCAAGAAGGCGATCCAGGCCTTGGACAATGTGCCCGTGGCGGTCCGGATCAAGCCTTCCGCCGACCCCACCCTGGCGGAACGGGACTGGGTGGTCCGGTTTTCCCATGACCGGCAGCGCTGGGGGGATCGGATCGGCCTGACCTTCGAGAACGGGAACTGCATCGCTTCGCCCGCATCCCGCTGGCGGGCCGTGGCCAAGGCGCTGTGGACCATGGTCGAACGGGATCCCGCCATCACCTTTGAAGAGGTTCCCGTTCATATCGGCGATGTCTGCGGGCCTTTGCTGCCGCCGGACGTATTCGCCTTTGCCCGGCTGCGCGGGACCCGGCGGCCCCTGCTGCCCTGCCCGAATCTGATCCGCGGCAAGGCGCATCTGCCGGCGGCAACCCGCTGGGAAAGCAAGACGGACACCCTGTATTTCCGCGGGGTCGACACCGGGCTGCCCGACCTGGACCGGAACGCCCGGGTGGCCCTCTGCCGTGCGGCCCAGGCCATTCCCGGAGCCGACTGCCACCTGTCCCGGGTGCTCCAGTTCACCGGGGCCGAGGCCGAGCGGCTCCATCTGGAAGGTCTGGTCCAACACTCGCTTCCGCTCGGGGAGATGAACCGTCATCGTTTCCTGGTGGATTGCGACGGCAACAGCACCTCATGGGATCGGTACCTCCATATCGGCAGCTTCGGCGGCGTTCCGATCCTGTTCGAACCCACCTGGGAGGAGTGCTGGCATCACCTCCTGGTGGATGGTGAGAACTGCCTGGTGGTGGACCGCCGCAGCCTCGAAGGCACCATGGCGAAGCTGAGGGCCGAGCCGGACCTGGCCCGGCGCATCGCCGGCAATGCTTCCCGGATGGTGGCGGAGCAACTGGGCCCGGCGGGGGTGCAGGCCATGTTCGAAGCGGCCTGGCGCGAACGCCTCGCCTGAATGGGCCTGGCGCAATCAAGCCATCACGCCAATTTGTCCGGGAGGCCGGACGTCCCTGCCCTTATACTGGGAAATTGCGCGCTGAGATTGGCCTCGGACCACTTTGAATTCTAAGGGAATATTCATGAGCAAATGGGTCGCTCTCTTCCTGGCCATGGCGCCTCTCGCCGCGCAGGTCCCCCAGGGGTGGAACCAGCGGACCATCCTGGGCAGCGACAGCGCCGGCAAGGGCTGGTGGTACGGCGCGGGCCTGTGGGCCGGCGATCACTCCGGGCCCCAGGCCACCCTGACCGATTCCCTGGGCCTGGGTAATGCCATCTCCGGAAAGGGCGTCCACCTTGAGGTCGGCTACCGCATCGGCCGCTGGGATATGGCGGCCGAGCTGCTGACCAACCGGACTCCCCAGGGCACGGACTATGCCACGCTCTACCGCAGCCATCTGTGGTACAAAGGCCGCAGCGGCTGGCAGGGCGGCTTTGAGCAGGAGCCCCTGGTCTGGGGCTATGGCTTGAACGGCGGCTACCTGCTGGGCGAAGCGGCCCGGCCGTTCCCGCGGCTGAGGGTGGCGTCGCCCATGGGCGAGCTGAACGCCGGCCCGGTGCCCCTGGGCCAATGGGGCTGGCAGGCCTTCATGGGCCGCATGGACAACCACCCGGTGCTCGGGTCCGAGGTCCAGGATCCCTCCTGGCGTTCCCGCGCCATCGCCAGCCAAGGCACCCCCGAGGCCCCCCTGTTGATGGGCTATCGGGTCCAGGCCCAGTTCGGGCCCCTGATCGAGTTCTACATGGACATGACCAATCAATGGGCGGGCACCCTGAACGGTAAAGGCATGACCGACGGCTACAACCTGGGGGAATACCTCACGGCCATGTCCGGGCTCAAGGACACCCTGGCCGAAGCCAACACTAATTTCTCCGACCCGGGGCATCAGGCGACGCCGTACAAGAACGGCGCCCGGAGCGCTTCCAATGCCGACGCGGGGCTCCGGCTCAAGGTCCCGTCCCTGGCCCGGGTGCTCAAGGCCGACACCGTCCAGCTCTACGTCAGCCGGGGCACCAACGGCGTGATCTGGCCCATCGCCCTGTTCCTCAAGCATCCCGCGCACTACATGGGCGAGGAAGTGAGATCGGACGTGAGCAACGCGGTGACCAGCCCGAACTATGGCGCCATCTGGGCGGGAATGAACCGCTACGCCCTGCCCACCATGGTCGTGCCCAACAACGCGGTGGGCATCCTGGCCACCTGGACCCGGGTGCGGGCCGGACTGGAATACTACGACGGGGCCGACAACGCCGGCCAGGGCCACCGCACGTTCCTCAATGGCCAGTACCTCATGGGAAACTACTATTACGGCGACCCCCTGGGCAACGCCGTGGGCGGAGAGGCCATCACCACCACCGCCAAGGTGGAAGCGGACGTCACCCCCCGCCTCAAAACCGGGACCAAGCTCATCCGCGGCTCCCGGCCGTTCCGGGACAATCTGCCGGACTGGCAGCTGGACCACCCGGGGCAGACCGCCGCCAAGAACCGCTTCACCGCCCTGGAGCAGACCCTGGACTGGAAGGCCACCGCCATCACCACCCTGAGCCTGGGCGCCATCTGGCAGCGCCAGCAGGCGGTGATGAACGTGGCGGGGGCGGAGGGCAACGGCTGCTCCTGGTTCATGGACTGCACGTTCCGCTGGCCGGCCAAATCCTGAATGGCAGCCGTTCCGGAACCATCCACCCCCGTGACCTTGCGGATCGTCCATGTGGTCGCCCGGGCCTTTCTGCCGGCCGAGGACGGCGGCCGGCTCAAGACCGCCTGCCTGGCCACCGCCCTGGCCCGGCGGGGCGACCTGCACTGGGTCAGCCTGGACAACACCGATCGCTTTCGGAGCCAGGCGGCTCCGGTCACCACCCTGACGTTGCCCTTTGGCGGCTCGGGCACCTGGCACGGAACCGGCCACGTCTCCGCCAAGCAGCGGGGGCCCAGGAGCCTGATGGGCTGGCTGCGGGCGGCCCGGGCTGGGGTCCGGCTGCCCTGGCGCTGGCTGCCCCGCACCTCCCGCCACGGGGAAGTCTTCGCCCAGATCGCCCGGCTCAAGCCGGACCTGCTGGTGGTGGACGAGACCGTGCTGGCCCCCTTCGCCGCCTTCGCTCCCGCCGGGTTGCGCATCATCGTCACCCAGAACCATGACTCGGCATTGCTGGCGGAGACGGTCTTCGCCGGCGCCGACCCCGCCCACCAGTTGCGGGCGGCCAAACGGCTCGAGGACATGGAGCGTTCCCTGTTCCCGCGCATGGACCAGGTCTGGGGGGTGCAGCAGGGGGATCTGGACAGCTACCGGAGCTACGGGGTCGAGTCGCAAAGGCTGGTGCTCGCGCCCAACGTGGTCCCGGACGAATGCTTCGAGCCCGGGCCCAGACCCGGCATCCCCGGCCGGGCCCTGTTCTTCGGTTCCCTCTGGTATCCGCCCAACCGGCAGGCCCTGGAATGGCTGCTGGAAAGTTGGCCGCTGGTCCGGAAACGGTTGCCGGACGCGACCCTGGTGGTGGCCGGCCGGGGCGCGGGGCCGGAACTGGAAGCCTGGGCCGCTCGCACCGAGGGGGTGGAACTGCTGGGGTTCGTGCCCGACCTCAGGCCGCTGTTCCAGGATTGCGCCCTGGTGGTGGTTCCCCTGTGGAAGGGGGGCGGCACCAAGGTCAAGACCATTGAAGCCATGGCCGCGGGCAAGCCCATTCTCTCGACCCCCGTGGGCGCGGAGGGACTGGCCATGGAGGACGGGGTCCACGCGGTGATCCGTGAGACCGGGGAAGCGTTCATCGAGGCCCTGGCCATCATGGTCCAGGCCCCGGAGTCATGGCAGGCCATGGCTCTGCGCGCCCAGGACCATGCCCGGGCCCATTTCTCCCTGGCCTCGCTCCAGGCCGCGGTGGATCAGGCCCTGGACGCGCTGATAGAATCTGCAAAGCATCAAGTTTAAAGGAGCGTGCGTTGGCCCGTTGCGGTAGCGAAATTCTGCGGGAGGAACTGGGAAAGGGAGCCAATCCCGAAGTCTGGATCCGGTTCCCGAGAAACCTGGGCGACGTGATCTTCGCGCTGCCCTTTTTCGGTAGCCTGCAACGGGAATGGAACCTGGTCGTGGCGGAGTCCGGGGTCAAGCTCAAGTGGATCGCCGTGGGCCACGCCAGCGGCGCCGCCCTGTTCAGCGAGGCCAGCCCGGACCTGGTGGCGGAAACGCTGGTGGAGTCCGGCGGCCATGGCAAGCCGGACCCGTGGCACCTGCTCAGCCGCTGGCGCAAGGCGAGGCCGGTGGCCGTCATCAATCTAAGCCAGAGCATCCGTCTGGCCCTGGGCGCCTGGATGGCCAGGGTTCCGATCCGGGCCGGGGACGTCAACAACCATCTGGGCATGCTCTATCACTACCGGTTCACCTACCGGGATCTGCCCGTGCCCATCGTCGAGCGGTTCCGTTCCCTGCTGATCCAGCTCACCGGCAAGGACACCCTGCGCTGGATGCCGCTCACCCCGGACCGGTTCGGCGGCCTGAAAGGCCGGGACAAGCTGGTGACGGCGGGCTGGGGCGGCGAGCCTTACGTCACCTTCGGGTTCGGCACCACCGGCTTCCCCAAGCGCTGGTTCCCCGAGGAGGAGACCTGGCCCGCCCTGGGCCGGCTGCTCCAGCAGAGGGGCCTGGCGGTGGTCTTGCTGGGCGGCCAGGCCGAGCGGGAACTGGGCGGGAAACTCGCGGCCGCGATGCCCGGCTCCTACGACCTCACCGGGCAGACCACGATCCCCGAGGCCTGCGCCCTCCAGTTCGGCGCCGCGGGCAACGTCGCCCTGGACACCGGCCTGGTCCACACCGCGGCGGCCACCGGGCGGCCCACGGTCATGATCAACGGCGTTTCCCCGGATCCCCTCATCAATCCCCTGGGCCCCCTGGCGATCTCCGTGCGCGGCGCCCTGCTGGACATCGAAGACAACCCCAGGACCGATTTCGACACCCACCAGTCCACCGGCCACCGGATCACCCCGGAACGGGCCGCCAACCTGCTGGAGGCCCTGATGGTCGAGGACCGGGCCAAGAACCCGGTGCGGCAAGGAGTATTGGCATGACCCCGTCCTCTCTTCCGGGCCCGGCCGGCGGGGAACCCGACGTCAGCTATCCAGCCGGCTTCTGGCCGGCCTGGAAACGGGTCACCTGGTATCGCTTGATGCGGCATCTGCGGAAAAGCCGGGACAAGCGTTTCCCGATCCCCCTGACCCTGGCCTTCGGCTGCCGGGGACAGGAAGCCAGCGACCGGATCAGGCAGCTGCTGGAGCGCCCCGAACCCTGCCTGATCTCCCGGTTCGGCAACAACGAGCTGGGCACGGTGCTGAACTACCTTTCCATCCGGCGCCCGGGGCGCCTGGACCAGCGGGTGCTCCGCTACCTGAGGGGGGAATCGGCGCCCTGGTGGTGGGATGACCGCACCGCCCGGGAGATGAAGAAGGGGGCCGGATTCTTTCCCGCCACCCCCGAGAACCTGGACCGTTTCGCCCGCATGGCGCTCCGGGACTGCGCCGAGATCGACGTGCTGGGCTCCTGGCTGGCCGGGGAAGACCAGGTCGCCGATTGGTTCCGGGGTCTCAGCGTCCCCCTCGACGATCTCCAGCCCTATGTCCACGCCGACCCCTGGAGCGAAACCCTCCAGGGCCGGAAGGTGCTGGTGGTGCATCCGTTCGAGACCAGCATCCGCAGCCAGTATGCCAGGCGCACCCAGCTGTTCCGGGATCCGCGGGTGCTGCCGGAATTCGAATTGCTCACCCTGCGGGCGGTGCAGTCCGTGGGCGGGGACTGTGCGCGGTTCCAGGACTGGTTCGAAGCCCTGGAGTGGATGCAGCGGGAGATCGCAGCGATGGATTTCGACGTCGCCATCATCGGCGCCGGAGCCTACGGCATGGCCCTGGGCGCCTTCATCAAGCGCGACCTGGGCCGCAAGGCCATCCACCTGGGCGGTGCCGCCCAGCTGCTGTTCGGCATCCGCGGCCGGCGCTGGGACGAGGCGCCGGAATATGCCCACCTGTTCAACGACGCCTGGGTGCGGCCCACTCCGGAGGAGACCCCGCGCACCGCCAACCGGGTCGAGGGCGGTTGCTACTGGTGATCTGAAGCCCGGTTCAGCCGTTCCACCCCGGCGGCCAGGATCTCCCAGCGGCGGGCCCGCAGCTGTTCCCCATCCAGCAGTTCACCGGCCGGTCCCAGCCGGTGGGCCAGGATGGCGATGCAGAGCCCGTCCTCGGGCCGGAAGAACAGGGCCGGACCGGTGAAGCCCAGATGGAACCAGAAGGCCGAGGGCGGCCCGGGGGGCTGCGCCAGGGCCGGGGCCGGGGGGCTGAAGTCCCGCCGGGGGTCCACCAGCAGATGCAGCCCGGAACAGCCAGGGGCGAGGGTGGCCAGCAGGTCGCCAAACCGTCCGGCCCCGGTGAGGGCCCGCTGCAACCCCAGGCCCCAGCGGGAACCGTCGGCGCCCCGGGCGGTGTCGACGCTCATCCGCCACGGCACGCCGGACGCGAGCCAGCGCTCAAGGCAACCGGTCATCCCCGCCGCCGGGGCGGCGAACCCGGCATGCCCTTGCATCCCGGCCCTGGCGTTGGCGTCGTTGGGCAGGTGGGGATCCCTGGGCGGGAACGCCAGGCCGGGCTCCAGCAGCCGCCACATGTCCGCGTCCGGCCCCTGGGGCGCGAACGCGGGCGCGGTGGCCCAGGGCGCCGGAACCAGCCCGGAGTTTTCCGCCCCGAGCTGGGCAAAGGGGCGGCCGATCTCCTGTTCCAGCAGTTCCGCCAGGAGCCGGTAGCCCAGGTCGGAATAGCAGCTGACGCCGGCGGATCCGGCCTGGACCTTGGGGTGCGCCCCCAGCGTGAAGCCCCGCCTCAGCTGGGCCGCCAGCGGCTCGCCGGTGTAGGGCAGCCAGGACGGAAGTCCCGCCGAGTGGGACAGCAGCTGGCGCACGGTGAGCGGGTCCGGCCGGTCCTGGAAGCCCAGCTGGTCGCGCCGGTCCAGGTCCAGATCCAGCTGCGCCAGGGCCAAGGGGGCCGTGACCAGGGGCTTGGCCAGGGAGGCGAGGTCGAACCAGGGTTGGGCCAAGGTCAGTCCTGGACCACCAGATTGGCCAGGCTTTCCGCCACCGAGACCTGAACCAGATGGGCCACTTCCATGGCCGCGAAGGCATCCTTCCAGGACACGATGTCCTTCACCCCGCCCAGACAGGTCTGGTAGAAGGCCTCCAGTTCGAGCTTGAGCGGTTCTCCTTCGACGATCTCCACCACCTCCTGGACGATGGTGGGGCCGTCCGGGCCCGCGCCCAGGCGCAGCACCTCCAGCTTCTGGGCGGCGAAATCGAGGCTGGCGTAAGCATTCGCCCCGAACGCCCTCAGCACGCGTTCTTTCTTCCGGGCCACACGGCTGGCGGTGACAGTGGCGAAGGCGCCGCCTTCGAATTTGAGCCTCGCGTTGACCAGATCAGCATACTTGGTGAGGATGGGCACGCCCACCGCCTCCACCGAGATCACCGGCCGGCCGATGAGGGCCAGCAGCAGATCCAGGTCATGGATCATGACGTCCATGATCACATCCACTTCCATGGAGCGCATGGGAAAGGGGGAGACCCGGATCGCCTCGGCGAAGTGGGGCTTGATGCCCATGGCCCGCAGGGCGGTGACGGCGGGGTTGAACCGCTCCAGGTGGCCCACGGAGGCCACCAGGCCGGGGACCCGCTCCCTCGCCCTGCCCAGGGCCTCCAGCAGCGCCCTGCCCTCTTCCTGGGTGGCTGCCAGGGGTTTCTCCATGATGACGTGCTTGCCGGCCTCCAGCACCTCAAGCCCGAGGGCGTAGTGGCAACCGGTGGGAGCGGCGATCTGGACCGCGTCCACCCGGGCCAGGACCTCGCCCAGACTGGCCACCCACTGGGTGCCGAATTTCTCGGCGATCTCCCGCCCGCGGGCTTCGGAGGGATCCACCACCGCCACCAGGTCCGCCGCCTCCGACCCGGCGGCGATGCGGGCGTGGTGCTGCCCGAGACTGCCGACGCCGACCACCGCTACCTTCAATTTCGACATTTGGACTCCTTGTTGGTTGGTTGGGCGTGGAAAGGGGTTCACTTCAGAAAATCGGCCAGGGCCTTGGGGTACAGTCGCATTTCCTGCTCGTAGACCCGCTTCTGCAGGGATTCGGGGGTGTCCGTAGGCTGCACCGGCACCCGGGCCTCGGCCAGGATCCGCCCGTGGTCATAGAGGTTGTCCACCAGATGCACAGTGCAGCCGGACTCGGTCGCCTTGGCGGCCAGCACGGCACGGTGCACGTGCATGCCCCACATGCCGGGCCCGCCGAACTCAGGCAGCAGGCCCGGATGGATGTTCAGGATCCGCCCCTCCCAGCGCGGTGGGACCTCCAGCTTCTTCAGCCAGCCGCAGAGGGCGATCAGTTCGGCCCCGGCCGCCTCCGCCTCCCGGTAGCAGGCCTGGGAGAAGGCCACATCGTCGGGGTGCCTGGAACGGAGCACCACCGCCACCGGCACGCCCTCGGCCTCCAGCCGCGGGATGCCCAAGGCCTTGGAGCTGGAGGCGACCCCCAGCACCACCTGGGCGGGGATCGCGGAGCTGCGGCAGGCATCCAGGAGATTCAGGGCGTTGCCGCCGGTTCCGGAGAAGAAGAGCGCCATGCGTATCATGCCTTCATCATCCCAGGCTCCGGCTTCCGGGGCACCGCAAGATTTCCCGTTCCGGCTTTGGCTCGCCTTTTTCCACCCAGCGCCCCCTTTCCGTCCCGCCGGAGCGCTGGCCCGCCCACCAAGGCCCGTTTCCCTACGCTATTAACTCATGAATCATTGTCCTTTATTAGGGCCATTGGGGCCGAACGATTGCTATGATTCCATGGAGCCCCGGCCACCGCCTCTGCCCAGCTCCCGGAGGGTTTCATGAAGTTCACCAGCCAGATCGAGGACCAGACCGGTACGGTAAAACTCGAGGGCCGTTTCACGTTCGAGACTCACCCCGCCTTCAAGGCGTGCACCCAGAGTCTTCTGGACACTGGCAAGATCCGGCGGGTGGTGCTGGACATGGAAGGCGTGAGCTACATGGATGCCAGTTCCCTGGGCATGATCCTGCTGCTGCGGGAAACCACCGAGACCCGCAACCTGGGGCTGGCCCTGAAGCGGCCTTCGCCCTCGGTCCGGCGGCTGCTGGAGATCGTCCAATTCGAGAAGATCTTCGTGATCCTGCCTTGAACCATGCTTGAGCCCATCCCCATCAGCGACACGGTGCGGGTGCCCGGTTTCGCGCTGCAGATGAAGGCCGTCCGGGCCGGCGGCCCCGGGGGCCAGAATGTGAACAAGGTCGCGACCAAGGTCGAATTGCGGGTGGACCTGGGGCTGATCGAGGGCCTGGACCCGGCGTCCCTGGAGCGGCTGAGGCTATCGGTGCGCAACCATACCGACGCCGACGGCCGCTGGATCCTCACCAGTTCCCTGACCCGGGACCAGGGGGCCAACCTGGAGGATGCCAGGGCCAAGGTCGCCCGGGCGGTCCAGGAGGCCCTGGTGGCCCCCATCCCGCGCCGGCCCACCCGGCCCACCCACGGCAGCAAGCTGCGCCGGGTGGCGGGCAAGAAGATCACCGGCGCCCGCAAGCAGGACCGCCGGAACAAGGACTGGGACTAGGAGCCTCTCCAAGTTGTTTGGGGGCGTTTCGAGCCGACGCTTAAAACAGGCCTAACTGGAGAGCCCGGAACAACGATCTGCTGCCCGGCTTCGGCGAAGTGCGAGCGCGCCAACACAGTCCAATGTTCACCGCCGTTAGCTTTCCGTCAGGAGGGCTGGACCTCTGAACCATGGAACTCCCAGGGCAACGTTTCCCAGCCAATGAGTCCCGCTACGGCAAACCGAGCGGCGCGTTCCGCCGCGAGGTACCCATGGGTCGGCGCATCCCCACCGGGACGGTCTGGGTCGGCGCGAAACACCAAGGTCCGGATCGCGCCCAAGGGGCCGCCGGCAGGCAAAGCCGGGCCGGGACCCGGACGCCCCGGTGGAGCCGGGCGGGAACCTTCACCCGGTCCAAGGCAAGATAATCGGCAGCCCGTGGCGCGGCTGACGATCCGGAGGGGTGATATGAACCAGGGATTCAAGATTACCGTTCAACCCTGCGAGCACTGTTCCCTGAGCCCGAATTGGTGGGTTTTCGCGCTGCGGGGCGCCCTGGCCATGGTTTTCGGCTGTCTGGCCGTGTTCATGCCCATTGCCACAGTCCTGGCCATGGTCATCGTGTTCGGAGCCTATGCCACCATCGACGGCATCTTCCACCTGGTGGCCGGCATCGATCAGGCCCGTTCGGGTGAGCGCTGGGGGGGGCTGGTGCTCTCAGGGGTGCTGGGCATCACCGCCGGCATGATCATGCTGCTCGCCCCGCACCTGGCAATGGCTAGCCTGATGTTGCTGCTTTGGGCCACCCTTTCGGCCTGGGCCATGGCCTCCGGGGTCGCCCTCATCACCGCGGCGGTCAGGCTGCGGCGGGAGATCCCCCGGGAGTGGTTCATGACCATCAACGGAGCCATCCTGCTGCTGCTGGGAATCGCCGTTCTGGTCCTGTTCTGGAACAACCCCGAAGCTAGCATCCTGACCCTGGGATTCTTCATCAGCTTGGCCGCCCTTTGTTCTGGCGGGGTGAACCTTCTGCTGGCGAATAAGCTTTTTAGGCAGACCCAGCCGATCCCGGCCAAGGCGGCGCGATGATCGGGTCGGTTTTTTTTGAATTGTCGCCGGGACCCAGCATTGATCAACTCCTGGACGAAACCCGGGGGGACGGATGATCACGCTTGCCTACATCGACACCTCGGCATTCCTGAAGCTCTTCCTGAAAGAAGGCGATTCAGCCGATGGGATGGCCGCCGCGGCGGCAGGAATCGCAACGCCCCTGCCGCCCCCTCAGGGCTTGCTGTCCAGGTAGGTCGGCAGGCTCCGCTGCTGGGTGAGCAGGGCCTTGAGCGCGTCGGCGGCGTCGCTCTGGGCGTTCTGCCTGCGCTTGCTCGGGCCTTCCACCAGTTCGTTGGGGTCGTAGTGCACGCTGCGCAGGACGTCATCCATGTTCTCTCCCGGGATGATCTGCTGGATCTTGAAGTCCTCGTCGTCGTTGACCACCACGTGGGCCTCGGTCGGGGCGCCGAACAGGTTGTGCCGCATGCCCAGGATGTCCTGATAGGCGCCGGTGAGAAAGAAGGCCAGGTAGTATGGCTCGCCCGACTTCGGCTCGTGCAGGGGGATCTCGTCCTTCACGTCCTTCAGGTCGATGAACTTCTCCATCTTGCCGTCGCTGTCGCAGGTGATGTCGCACAGGGTGGCGGACAGGGTGGGGCGCTCCTTGAGCCGGTGGATGGGCATGACCGGAAACAGCTGATCGATGGCCCAGTGGTCGGGCATGCTCTGGAAGATGCTGAAGTTGGCGATCAGTTTGTCCGCCAGCGACTTGCTCAGGTCCTGGAACTCCTCGGGAATGTACTTGAGGCTCTTGTAGCTGAAGATCCGGGAAAGCTTCCGGCACACCTCCCAGAACAGGATCTCGCCCTTGGCCCGGTCGTCCAGGGACAGGTAG
>Ga0302193_10001187_pt1 | contig 22499 bp, 23 predicted proteins | sample II_Bog_E3_3_FD_200228 | JGI IMG/M metagenome (GOLD analysis project Ga0302193, IMG submission 200228) | Peat permafrost microbial communities from Stordalen Mire near Abisko, Sweden - II_Bog_E3_3 | ecosystem: Environmental > Terrestrial > Soil > Wetlands > Peat | place: Sweden: Abisko...
AAGGCTTCGTTGAAGGCCTTGATGTCCAGATGCGCCTCGGTCTTTTCCGGCATGCGGGTGGTCAGGGTCATGACCCCGCCTTCGGAATTGCCGGGATAGAGGGCCGAAAACGGCCCGCTAAAAAAGAAACGCCGCCCGGATCAGATCGGGCGGCGCTCCAAGGTTAGGCCGGGAAATATCCCCGGCCCGAGGGGTCGGATTAAAGCTTCAGATCAGGCAGGTCCTTGCCCTTCTGGGCTTCGGACTTACGCTGGGCGTCGGGCATGGCGATCAGGCCCTTTTCAGCCAGATAACCTTCCTTGCCCCAAGCCTTCTCCGAGGTAAACTCGGTGATATATTCCTTGATGCCGGGGATCTGTCCCACATGGGACTTCTTCACATAGAAGAACAGCGGACGCGACACCGGATATTTGCCAGTGGCGATGTTATCGTAGGTAGCGACTTCGCCGTCGATGGTGGCGCCCTGGATCTTGTCGCCGTTCTGGTCCAGATAGCTGTAGGTCAGAACACCCACGGCATGGGGCTGACTGACCAGCTTCTGCAGGGTGACGGTGTAGTTCTCGGAAACCTCGATGAAGGCGCCGTCTTCACGCACGGCGTCGCAGGCAACCTTCTTGGCACCGGCGTCCAAAGCCTTGATCTCGGGGAACTTCTCGCAGGCTTCGTCCATCACCAGCTCAACCAGGGCGTCGCGGGTACCATGGTTGGAAGCCGGGCCGAAGACAACGATCTCTTCGTTGGGCAGGCTGGGATCAACGTCCGACCACTTCTTATAGGGGTTCGGCACCAGCTTGCCGCCGACCGGGACGGTCTTGGCAATGGCCTTAAAAATCTGGTCGCGGGTCAGGGCGAACTTGGGACCGCCCTTGGCGTTGGCCATGACGATACCATCATAGCCGATGACGATCTCGGTGATGCCCTTGACGCCGTTGGTGGCGCAATTGGCCACTTCCGACTGCATGATGCGACGCGAGGCGTTGGTGATGTCCGGAGTATCCGGGCCGTCGCCGGCGCAGAACAGCTTCAGGCCGCCGCCAGAGCCGGTGCTCTCGACCACCGGGGTCTTGAAGCCCGAGGTCTTGCCGAACTGCTCGGCGACCGCGGTGGAGAAGGGATAGACGGTCGAGGAACCGACGATGCGGATCTGGTCACGAGCCTGGGCGCTGGCGGCCATCGCGACAGTGGCGACGGCGGCGAGGGCGAGGGTACGGAGCTTCATGGGGCTATCCTTGTAGACATGATGACGTGACGCGGATACTGCCGCCGCAAGCTGCCAAATTATCGTGACACATCAATGAATTACAGAGAATTAATCACCTGTCCATGATTTGGTAATGTCAGTTCCAGAACGGCCCGCAACCCCGGTCCGGCATCCTCCAGCAGAAGGCGTCCGCCATGGGCTTCGGCCACCGCAGCGACCAGACTGAGACCCAGACCGGCACCGGGCAGATGCCGGGCCTCGTCCAAACGCACGAAGGGCTCCACCACTCTTTCCCGCTGATCCGCCGGAATGCCGGGGCCGTCGTCGCTGACACTGAGCAAGACGGCCCCGCCCCGCAGCTGTGCCGACAGGCTCACATGTCCGCCCGGCGGCGTATATTTGATGGCATTGTCCAAAAGGTTGGCCAGGGCCTGGGACAGCAGATGGTGATCCCCCATGATCTGCAGCCCCTGTTGCGCATGGGCCGAAAACGCCAACCCCTGATCCTCGGCCAGCGGAGCGTAAAGCTCGCCCAGACCGGAGATAAGATTGTCCAAATCGATATCGCGGAAGTTCTCGCGGGGCAGCCGGCCTTCGATGCGGGCAATGCCCAGCAAGGCGTTAAAGGTCCCCAGAATGCCGTCCACATCGCCAATGGCATCAGCAAGAACCATGCGCCCCGCCTCGCCGTCGCGCTCCTCGATCAGGGCCAGTTCCAGGCGGTTGCGCAGGCGATTAAGGGGGGTGCGCAGGTCGTGGGCGATGTTACGGGTTACGCCTCGCATGGCCTCTACCAGCCGCTCAATTCGATCCAACATACTGTTGAGATTGACCGACAGATGATCGAACTCATCGCCGTCGCCGCTTAAAGGAACCCGACCCTGCAACTGGCCATCAAGGATGGTCTGGGCGGTGCGGTTGATGCGGTCCATGCGGCCCAAGGCCCGGCGAGCCAAGATCAAACCGACGCCGAAGCCCAGCACCAGACTGAGACCGGCACCGCCCAACATGACCCGGTTGACCACCTCCTCGAAGGCCCGACGGTCGCTTTGCAGGCGGCCCACCAGCAGACGCGCACCACCTGGCAAGGCAACGACCGTGGCTCGCACCGGGCTACCGGGATCGGCGCTGGTATCGGCGGCCCGGAAGCGCAGATGGATGTCGCCCTCGGACCGTCCCTTGGGCCAAGAGGCAAGGTTCCCCGCCAGCACCGCACCGTTGCCGTCCTCCAGCAGATAAGCCCGGTAGCGGCCTTGCAGGGAATTGGCCCGGGCATTGACCTCGGCGGCCAGGGCCTCCAGGCCGGATTGCGCCTGCATCTGCTGCAACAGCTCCAACTCGGCGCTGACCACAAGGTCTACCCGCTGATCGAGCAAAGACGTGGTCATCCAGCGCACCAGACCCAGCATGCCCAAACCGGTGACGGCGAACAGCAGAGCCGCCAGAAAGGCCAACCGGAAGGTCGAGCTGCGCAGCAGCCGCAGCGAAGGGCGGCTCAAGAGTCGGCCCGCAGCATATAGCCGGCCCCGCGGACCGTCTGGATCAACGACGGGCCGTCGCCTTCGTCGATCTTCTGGCGCAGGCGACTGATATGAACGTCGATGACATTGGTCTGAGGGTCGAAGTGATAGTCCCACACCGCCTGCAGCAACATGGCCCGGGTCACCACCTGCCCGGCGTGGCGCATCAGATAGTCCAACAGGCAGTATTCCCTGGGTTGCAAGGCGATAGCAACCCCACCCCGGCGCACAGTGCGACTCAGCGGCGTCATCTCCAACGGCCCGACCGTCAGGACAGACATAGTCGTCGATGATGTCTCGCCCCGGCGCAGCAGCACCTCGATCCGGGCCAGAACCTCGGCGATGGCGAAAGGTTTGCAGACATAATCGTCGGCACCGCTCTGCAAGCCCTTAATGCGGTCGTCCACATCGCCCAAGGCGCTGAGGAACAGCACCGGAGCCCGGCAATCCATGCGGCGCAGGGTTTCCACCAGCAACAGGCCGTCCATGCGCGGCAGCATGCGATCGACGATCAGGGCGGCATATCTGCCCCGAGAAGCCATCTCCAGCCCGACGATGCCATCCGAGGCGATATCGGCACCATATCCGGCCTCGCTCAACCCCCGCTGCAGGAACGAGGCCGTCGGGGCATCGTCTTCGACCACCAGAACTTTCATCGCCGCTCCGCTCAGCTATTGCCCGGAGCTTACGGCCAACTACAGCCCTTCGCCAAGCAATCAGGTCAGGCTGACGGGCCGATCGGGGAAGCAGATCTGATCCTTGTCCCGCCAGCTGGGATGGACGTAGTTGATCTCCAGCAACCGGCGGATACCGACGATCTTGCGCTTTTCGAAGCCGTGCCAGGTATTCTCGCCGGGGATGAAGATGGTCCCGGAATTGAAAACGCTGGAGGACCGCCCGACCCATTTCTGCTCGGCGTCATAGATGTCCGTACCCCATTCCGCCGTATCCGGGCCGGTGCAGAGATAGATCACCATGGAGAACAATTTCTGCGGCACGTCGTGGTGGGGTTCCAGCCAGGCGCCGTCGATGTCTTGGATATATTCCATGCGCAGATAGCTGCCTTGGACTTCGAAGCCGCAGGTCTCTCCGGCCAGTTTGGCGACGTCCGGGCGCTGCAGGGCTTCGGCGAAGTTCTGGAACAGCGGATAGCGGATCCTACGCTCAGGCGTGGCGAAACAGCGCAGGCTGTTGTCCACGTCGCGCACCCCTTCGCAGTCGTCGATCAGCAGGGGCATGATCGGCAGACCGATCAGATTGAAGGCCAAAGCCTCGGGCAGGACGTCGGTCATGCTCCAATGCAGATAGGGATCTTCGTTGCGCTGGCTGTCCAGCAGGGCGCGGCGGAAATGCCGGGCGATGGCCTCGGCCGAGGGAATGTCGAAAAGGCTCATGGGGCTCTCCTTACTCTCCGCCCTTGCGGAATTTGCGCGGGGCCATGCCGACCAGGGTCCGCAATCCCGGCACCGATTTGGCGAAGGCGCTTAAGGAATGGCGGAAATAGGTCTTGCGGGCATAGGCCTTGGAATCGACCCAGCAGAACTGCAAGCTCATGCGCTGGCCCTTTTGCGGCAGGAAGCCGTGATAAGAGCGGTCCGAGACCTTGAACATCAGCATCTTGCCGAATTCCGGCGGGAACTCGAAGGCCATATCGTCCCGCGAATTGCTGCGCAGAACCCGCAGGCGGCCCTTTTCGTGCGGCCATTCAGGGCTGAAGCCGAGGATCACCGTCAGGATCTTGTGGCGGCTGTCGGGATGGGCATAGCCCTCGTTATAATGGCCGCTGGTGTTGCCCATCATGACGATGGTCGGATGGTAGGGGCTGAGGTCCAGGCCGAACTTTTCCTCCACCAGACGGCGGAAGCGCGGGCTGAGTAAATCTTGCAAGACCGCATCGAACTTCGGGCCATAGCGCAGGTTGGGAATGCCATAGGTGCCCCGGTGGGGGATCTTCGGCGCATCGGCCAGAACCTCGGCCTTGCGACCCAGGGGCATGGCCTGATCCACATAGGCATAGTCATAAGGGTCGCGCCGTAGATCAGCTCCCTTGATAGCCTCCTCATCGAGGACGAGAAAAGCTTGCTCGCTAACCGCCATGATCTGGCTCCTTAGAAAGAGGCAAAGGCCTTATCGCCCTTGCCGTCGATGGCCACACCTTCCATCTCCACCAGCCAGCCGGGACGGCAGACCGGGGCGCGCACCAGAATGCGCGGCACATCTTTCAGGCCGCTGCAAGACAGCACCGCCTCGACCGCCTCGCCGTCCAGGCTGTCGCGCAGATAGACCAGCAGATAGCGCATGTCCGACAGTTCGGCCTGACAGGTGGCCAGCAGAGCGCGAACGTTCTCGATGGCCCGCTCGGTCTGGCGGGTGACATCGCCTTCGAACAGGATGGTTCCGTGATTGTCGATGCTGGCCGTGCCCGAGATATAAAGATGGCGGCGGTCGCCAAAGCTCACCGCCCGGCCGCGTTCGAAGGTCACGCCATATTCCACGGTGGGATTCATATGGGTCGGCACCGACATGCCGCGGCTCTGGCCCGGCTTCAGGCCCTTGATGGCCAGGGCGTCCAGCAGCAGAACATCGTTATGATCGGCGCTGCGGCCCTCGATGCCGGTACTGGCGGGAAAGCCGGTCCCGGCGTTGATGCCATGGCGCTCGAACAGAGCGTTGCGGGCCTGACTGACCGGGCGGTAGTTGGTGTCGATGTCGTGGATATAAAGCCAAGTGCGGACCACTTCGGGCCAAACCACGCCACTGCTTAAGAGACCCTGACCGCTGGTGCCCATCAGGGCATCGGTCTGGCTGGCGGCGTTACTCTGACCGGCGGCGACCAGATTCTTGAAATAAATGAACTCGTAAGCCGGCGCCTCTAGGACCACGGCCGAGGCCGATGCCTTACAGCCTTGAGGCTGCAGGGCCTTGCGCTTTCCCAGGCCGTCGGGACGCGAGACATGATAGGCCAGCAGACCGATCTTTGATTTTGCCGGAGGCTGCTGGATCAGAGTAATGGGCAGATCCAGAGCCATAAAGGCCGGATGGCTGCGTAAGATCGGTTCCTGATTGGCGGCATCGGACAGGAAGAAAGTCATCGTCACGGCCGGCCCCAGGTCATTGTCACGCAGACAATCTTGGTAGGCCGCCAGTAACGCGCTTGCCTGTTGGGAAAAATCTCCGCCATTTTCCGGCGCCAAGACAATAAAAGACTCTTCTGCCCCATGACCCTGGGGAGACCAAACGCTGATGGCGTTTTTCATGGTGCCCTACGACTTAAAGATCCTGCGTCTCATCGCACAAGACCAACTTGCCGACTTCGCGCGACGGACAGAGCTTAATCATGGAATGGTATGGTCAAGCCTTGACGCCTATCAAGCATTTTCCACGAATTACACCAGCTTGCCGCGCATGACGCTGCTGACGCCATGGACGAAGCTGACCAGGATCAGCATGACGATGATCAGAGCCAAAGCCTCGCGGTATTCGAACAGATGGAAGGCGGAGATCAGTTCCAGGCCCAAACCGCCGGCACCGATCACCCCCAGCACCGTGGCTGCCCGCAGGTTATGCTCCCAGCGGTAGAGGGTCACATCCACCAGCCGGGGCAGGATTTGCGGCAAAACCGCATAGCGGATCACCCCCACCGCCGAGACGCCCTGGCCCCGCAGCGCCTGTCCGGGAGCTGGATCCACATGCTCGATGATCTCGGCGTAGAACTTTCCCAACATGCCGATGGAATGACAGGCCAAGGCCAGAATCCCCGGCAGCGGGCCGAAGCCCACGGCGGCGACGAACATCACCCCCCAGACCAGATCTGGGATCGAGCGGATGATGTTTAGCAACAGCTGAGAGATGCCGCAAACCCAGACCGGAGCCAAATTCCGCGCCGACAAAATCCCCATTGGCAGTGCCACCAAGGCCCCGATGACGGTGCCGGCGATGCTCATGGACAGGGTCTCCAGCAAGGGCTTGCCCCAATGGCTCCAGCGGCTGAAGTCCGGCGGCAGGGAATCACCGGCCAAGGTCAGCAAGGTAGAGACGGCATCGCGGTAGCGCGAGGCGTCAAAGGCCCCGCCATAGGCGCAGGCCCATAGGATCGCCAGGGTTACTGCCAGCCCGGGCAGCAAGCCCCCCAAGGCATGGCGGCGCTGTTGACGAAGGGCATGATCGATAGCGTCGCTCATGGCCTGGAAGCTCCCCCTGACGGCAGGCTGAAAATACCGTGGAAGACCCGCCCTTGGGCCGAGGGGCCGAAGCCGTCAGCCGCCCCATCGAAAGCCACCCGGCCTTCGGATAGACCGATCACCCGGTCGGCCAGCCGCAGGGCGACATCCAGCTGATGCAGCACCAGCACCACCGTCAGGCCCGAGCGTTCCACCGCCCGCCGCAACTCGTCGCCGAAGCGCCGCACCAAGACCGGATCAGCCGAGGCAAAGGGCTCGTCCCCCAGCAGCAGGCGCGGCTTGCGCACCAGGGCGCGGGCCAACCCGATCCTTTGCCGCTCGCCACCACTCAAGTCCCGCACCAAAGCCGAGGCGCGGTAAAGCAACCCGACCTCCTCCAGGGCCTGAGCCGCCTGACGGCGATGCTGACTGCTCCAGGGCAGAGGCGACAGGGGGTGACGCAGATCGGCCAGACCCAGCAGCACATTGTCCAAGGCCGACAGCCGCCCGATCAGGGCATGGTCCTGATAGACCGTCGCACTGCTCCGGCGATGACGGCGCAAGGCCTCAGGCTCGCCCAGGCTGCCCAGCCCCGGCACCGAGATCACCCCGGTATCGGGACGGATCAGGCCGTTCAGACAGTGGATCAAGGTAGTCTTGCCGACGCCGGAACGCCCAACGATGGCGGTGATGGAGCCAGAGGCCAGGGAAAAGCCCAAGTCCTCCAGCACGCAACGCCCGCCGCGCCAGACCGTCAGGCCTTCCACCGTCAAGGCAGCCGGAGGCACGGCCTCCAGCGTTTCTTGCATCTTTACCTTGCTCATAGCCCGGCCCTCCTTGCTGGAGGCCGCATCAGGCGGCGGGTTCAGTCAAGATTGCTGGGCTTCCCGAAGCTGGCGCTGGCTCTGGTCGCCCTTCAGGGCGCGGACCATCCACAGGGGCGGTTCGCCCTCCAGCATGATCTGCAAACGCTCGATCACTTCGGTGATGTCGCGGGAATGTTCCATCTTCACCGGGAAGACCTTGGCGTTCTTCACCTTCACCGCCTGAAGATCGCTAAGGCCGGTGGTGAACAGCACCGAGCAGCCCTCCAGGGCCTCGACCATGGTGCTCAGACGATCCAGGCTGGTGCCGCCCTCGTCCTGATCGTCCATGGTGCAGCCGGTGCCGCCGCCCGGGCCTTTTCCCTTGCGCCGCCCGGATGCACCCGGGCCGAAATGAACGCAATCGACGAATTCCGAGCTGTCCTTGCTGACGTCGTAAAAGACGATCTGCTTGGCGCTGATGAAGTCGGCATCCACCTGCAGCAGGCTGTTGGTGGTGATGGCGACCTTGAGGTATCCCTGTTCCATCATGATGTTTTTCCTTCCTTTTACCGGCGCTATCGCGCCGTAGGCCCCTCGCCGGGCGGACCATCCGGCCCTTGGCCGCTCGCTCAATGCTCGCTGGAAAGAAGCGAAGCGGAGGGGGCGGATCTGTTCTCAAACCATGGGCTGCCCGACGACCACGGGCTCGCGCCCGAAGCGTAGGGAAAAATCTTGCGGCAGGTCCGTGCTCTCGCCGGTGCGGGCTTTCCAGCGCTCCAGCTCAGACGCCGACAGGCGCCCGCCGGTGGCGGCCTCGATGGGGATGATGTAGAGCGCCTCGTCCAGGGTCAGATAGATGTCGATGGGATATTGGGTCGCATCAGTAAAGGGCTTGGCGATTTCCAGGATGCAGACCCCGTCCTCGATACGGCTTTTGGGATTGTCGCAATCCAGCCGGCGTAGGCGGTTCAGGGTCAGGCGGCGACCGAATTGATAGAGCACCCGGTCCTCGTCGTTGAAGCGTTTGACCTCCTCGACGATGTCGGCGAAATAGCTCAGCAGCATGGCCTCGACATAGGCGTCGGGATAGGGCTGGCCCACGGCATCCAGATACCAGGCCACCGCCGACCCCAGCAGGGTCAGGCCGCTTTTGGACAGGGTCACCGACAGGGCACATTGATTATGGGTGACGAAGGCGCGGATCAGGCCGTTTTCCACCACCACATGCCCTTGCAGCGAGACGATCGCGGTGCGCAGGACACGAAGAATGCGGAACAGCTCGGCCACCACCTTATCGGCGTCGGACTTGCGCGGCAGGGCCTGATAGGCCTGCCAGCCGGTCTTGCCTTCCAGCTCAGGGGAGCGGGATTCCAGATAGCCCTGCAGCAGCGAATAGGCCGTCAGAGTACCCAGCAGATCGGGCAACAAGGGCTGCGCGGCTTCCGAGCCCTCGGCAAAGCCCAGATGCTTGCGGCGATGATAAAGCTCGATTTGGCGCAGCTCGGGCAGCCGCAAACCAGCGCCGAAGCGGTTGGTGAAGCTGGAAATCAGGGCGGGGAGCAACTTCATAGACGGGACTCCTCCAGATAAGGAGGGCGGAAGGGAAAACCCCTCCCGCCCGCTTTGACCTACCAGGTGTTGAGCAGCCACTCGCGGTCCTTGGTGTACTCCATGTGAGTAAACAAGGCGTTGGCCATGGCTTCGCCCAGCAGCATGGCGCCGCGGTAACCCATGGTCGGGTGGCGGTACAGGCCCGCACGGTCGAAGGTGGGGAAGCCGACACGCACCATCGGGATGTTGTTGTCGATGGCGACATAGCGGCCCTTGGAATGGCCCAGGATCAGGTCGGGCTTGATCTTGCCATCCTTGATGCGGCTTTCCAGTTCCCACAGGTCGGAGTTGCAGACGATCTCCATGTCCCAGTTCACCGAGTTCTTCAGCTCGATGAGACGGGGGTCCTTCTTGTACTTGTTGTTGTCGTCGCCCAGCAGCAGCAGAACCGGCTTCATCTCCAGCTCGATGCAGAACTGAGCCAGACCAATGACCAGATCGGGATGACCGAACAAAGCCACCTGCTTGTTGGCGAAGAACATGTGGGCCAGATCCTGGAGAGCATCCAGGGCGATGCCGCGTTCCTTGACCAGGGACTCGGGGATTTCCTTGCCGGTCAGGGCCGAAATGGCCTGCAGCATGGCGTCGGTGTTGCCGATGCCATAGGGGGTCGGGCTCACCGTGCAGGGCACGTCGAACTCGCTCTTCAGATACTCGGCGGAACGAGCCCCTTCATAGCGGGCCAAGGCGATGGAGCCGGCGGCATTCGGGGAATGAGCCAGATCCTCGATGGTGGTGCGGCCATGGGTATGGATGGACTTGTCGGGGAGCATCGGCGAATCGAAGTCCTCGGTGTCCATGAAGTAGGTGGCATCCACACCCATTTCCGACATGTAGTGCTTCATCAGCACCAGATCGCCCGGATTGACCCAGCCCGGGAAGAAGTTCAGCTTGCCCGAAGGCTTGCCCTTGTGGGTGGCCAAAGTCTTGATGATGGACAGGACGCATTCGTCATATCCGCCGACCTGGCTGCCCTTGAAGCTGGGGGTATGCACCGGCACCAGATGCACCTTACGGTCCGGGAACTCGGCCTTCAGGGCCTTGTTGCAGGCGTTGATGGTGCCTTCGATATCGTCGCCGATGACTTCGGTCGAGCAGGTGGTGATGATGGGGATCAGGCGCAGATTGGGATAACGCTGAGCCAGGACCATCACGCCCTGCTCGATGCGGCCAGTACCGCCGAACACCGCCGAATCCTCGTGCAACGAGGTCGAGGCGATGTCGAAGTTTTCCTTGAAATGCTGGGCGAACAGCAGACGCACGAACATGGTGCAGCCCTGACCGCCGTGAACCAGCGGAATGCAGTCCTTGACGCCGATGCCGGCATACTGAGCACCGGCGGGCTGGCAGTCATACATCGGATTGATGACGCCAACGCGTTCCTTGGAAGTGATTTCGCAACCCATGGGATTGGTCCCTTTCAATCAGTCGGTTCCGGCCGAGCCCTATTTGAGGGGCGAAGACCCGGCCGGTCCCGTCCCGCTCCTAGTAGAGCGAGTGGTTGAGTTCGTGGTTCTTGGAGCTAGTGATGGCGATGTCCGTCACCTTGTCCTTAACACCCTGCAGGATTTCGCGCAGCTGGGCCGGACCGACGTCTTCGATCCAGGGGAAGCGAGCCTTGAAATCCATGACCATGACCTTGGCGTCGGCGTAATGCAGACGGTCCTGGGGGGTATCAAGGGTCAGCTCCTTGCCGGTCAGCAGCTCGGTGGCCTTGGCGAAGATGCCGTCGATGTTTTCCTGACGGTCCCAGGTGCGGGAGGTGAACTGCCACAGGCAGCGTTCCTGCACATAGGCGTAGAGCTGGTCGATCTTCTCGTTCATTCCGCGGCCTCCTTGATGGCGGTTTTGCTGGTGCCGCGGATATCGTGGGCGGCCAGCTTGAGCAGAGGATTGTGGACGGCGTTGTACATATCGCGGGCCAGCTTGACGAAGCCCTCGAAGCCCATGTAGGGGCCGTTGTGATAGCCGTGGCCGTTGACGTAGGGGATGTGCAGCTTCTTCACCAATTCGCCGACGCGGGGGCCGGTGAAGATGACGTCGGGCTTGACCAGATCGATGATCTCGAAGAATTCCAGCTCGTTGCCGTCATCGATGTAGTAGGTGCCTTCTTCGCCGCGGGCGATCACCTTCTCGAAGTCTTCCTGATGGCCGAACTTCGAGGACATGGCGACGACCTTGACGCCCAGATCGTCTTCGACAGACTTGGTCCAGTGCCAGAGACGCGGGCCGCCGGTCCAGATGGCCATCTTGGTGCCCTGAAGGCGTTCCTTGTACCAATCCAGCTCGGGCTTCCACTTGGCCTCTTCCTCGGCGATCAGGGCCTCGCCCTTCTCTTCGATGCCGAAGAAGGCGCAGATCTTGCGGATGCCTTCAGCCATATAGCTGAAGCCCCAGCTGTCGATGTCCAAACGGGGAATGCCGTAACGCTTCTTCAGCTCGTTGGCGATATAGCCGGTCGAGCGGGCGCAGTTGACCACGTTCAGCTGGGCACGATGCATCATGCGCAGATCGTCGTAGTTGGCGTTGCCGGTGAAGTGGGAAATCACCTGGATGCCCAGCTTGTCCCAATACTTCTGCAAAAGCTGGGTATCGCCCTGGATGTTGAAGTCACCGATGAAGTTCATGGTGTAGGGGCTGGTGATTTCCGGCTCCATGGTGCCGACCTTCTCGTTCACCCAGCCGATGTTCAGCACATGGTGACCCTTGGACTGCGAGACACCGGCGAAGCCGGGGCATTCCACGGTGAAGATGTCCACGTCGGGACGGGCTTCCATTATCTTCTTGGCCACGGCCTTGATGTCGTCGCCGATCAGGGCGGTCGGGCAGGTGGTGTAGATGATCATGCGCTTGACGTCGGGCATGGCGTCGAAGGCTTCGTGGCACGACTTTTCCAGGCGCTTCTCACCGCCAAAGACGATGTGGCTTTCCTTCATGTCGGTCGACCAGACGTACTTCATGTTGAAGTGGCCGTTGTCGGTCGGATAGCGCTTGGTGTGCCAAGTGTCGTAGGCGCAACCAATCGGGCCGTGGATCATCTGAATGGTGTCCTTGAGGACGCCGCCGATGACCAGCTTGGCACCGCAGAAGGCGCAACCACGTTCCGACAGGGTGCCGGGAATGGTGGTGGCGTTGGAAATCGGCAGGAAGTCGCGGGTGTCTTCCCCTTCGACCTTCAGATAGATGTGTTTTTCGCGTTCAGGGATATCCTTGTCGCAGTCCAATAGCACCATAGGCATCTTCAGGTTCTCCTCGCTTGTGGCCGCAGGGGCCGGATTTTCGTGATGCGAAGGCATGTGAGAGCTGTAGAGCAGGAAGCGTGCCAACTGCTGATTCCGCGATAAATCCCAGCATTTCCGCCATTCCCCCTGGTCGCCAGAGGTGAATTAAGTCCGTTCCCGAAAGTACGAATTCTGGCCCAAGCGTACCCAACGGGTGCGCAAGCCCTGGGATTTCCAGGGAAAGCGGCTTGGCACGATGGTTGCTGTTCCAAAAGGGTCATTTCTCTTGAGGAGCCGCCATGGACGCCACCACTCCCCAGCCCTTACGCATTGCCGTGGCCGGCAGCGACGGCGGCAAGGTCGACCAGCATTTCGGCCAGGCCGAGACATTCCTGATCTATGACGTTGGCGCGTCCGGGGCCGTTCTGGCGGAAAGCCGTAGCGTTTCCGCCCATGCCATCGGTGATGAAGACCGCCGCGACACCATTGTGCGGATGCTGGAGGATTGTTCCGATTTGTTGGTGGCCCGCATCGGCCCCATGCCCCAGGCCAAACTGGCCGCCGCCGGCATCAATGCCAGCGACGCCTTTGCCGAAAAGCCGGTGGCCGAGGCCCTGGCGGCCCTATGGACGCAAAAGCACAATCCCCAGCCGGAAGAGCCCCTGGCGCCTGCCGACACCAGCCGCTTTCGCATGATGCACGCCATGTTCCGGGTGTCCGATATGGAACGATCCCTGAATTTCTACGAGCGTCTGCTGGGCATGCGGGTGCTGGCCAGGCGCGAGCATAAGAAGAACCAATTCACCCAGGTCTATCTGGGCTACGCCGAGGGCGAGGCCGGCATGGTGCTCGAATTGGTACAGAACTGGAACCGCGAGGAAGCTTACGCCCAGGGCGATGCCTTCGGCCATCTGGCCATTGCCGTCAATGGCATCAGCGCCCTGTGCCGCCAGTTGGAGGCCGAGGGCGTGCCCCTGCCCCGTCCGCCCCGCAGCCAACGCCACGGCGAAAACATCGTCGCCTTCGCCGAAGACCCCGATGGCTACCGCATCGAACTGATCCAGATTTTCCCCCAGCCGGAGACCAATCCATGACCGTTCAATCCGCCAAGGACTACATCACCCGCATGCGCGAAGACGAAGAGTTCCACCGCAAGATCAACGCCTGCGAGAGCGACGACACCAACTGGGTCTTCATCCGCCAGGAAGGCTATGATTTCACGGTGCAGGAATTCAAACAGGCGGCGGAAGAGATCTATGCCGAGAAGGGGATCGATCCGATCAGGTGAAATCTGATTTTCAACCAGTTTCCACCAGCATCATGGCCGGGCTTGACCCGGCCATCCACAAAAAATCCCAGCGTTTATCGGATCCTAAAACGTGGACCCCCGGGTCAAACCCAGCCATGACGACTTCTTTTCTGATGATGGACTAGGGGCAGCCTCACACCTTCCGAAAGGCTTTATAGGTGATGTCGTAGCGCTTCATGCGCAGGCCAAGGATGCGCCGGGTCAGGCCCAGTTCGCGGGCGGCTTCGGTGGTATTGCCCTTATGGTCCTTCAGGGCCTCGACGATCATTTCATATTCGACGGCGTCCAGCTTGGCCTGCAGGCCGCAGCCGAAGCTGGTGCCGGTTTCGTCGGATGTCTGCAAGGACGGCGGCAGGTCATAGCCATGGATCACTCCGTCATCGGAGAGGATCACTGACCGCTCGATGACGTTCTCCAACTCGCGCACATTGCCCGGCCAGTGATAGGCCATCAGCATGTTCAGCGCTGGGGTCGAGATGCGCTTGACCTCCTTGCCGCTCTGCTCGGAGAAGCGGGCGACGAAATGGTCGGCGATGGTGATGATGTCGCTGCCGCGCTCCCGCAAGGGCGGGATGGTGATGGGGAAGACGTTCAAGCGGTAGTAAAGGTCTTCGCGGAAGGTGCCGTTCTCCACCATGGTCAACAGGTCGCGATTGGTGGCGGCGATAATGCGCAGGTTCACATGAACGGGGCGATTGCCGCCAACCCGCTCGAAGGTACGTTCCTGCAGGATTCGCAACAGCTTGGCCTGGGTCTGCAAGGACAGCTCGCCCACTTCATCCAGGAAGATGGTGCCACCGTCGGCCATCTCGAAGCGGCCCTTGCGCAGATTAGCGGCGCCGGTGAAGGAGCCCTTCTCGTGGCCAAACAATTCGGATTCGACGATGCTTTCCGGCAAGGCGGCGCAGTTGAATTTGACGAAGGGACCATCGGCGGATGCGCCATGGTAATGGATGGCATTGGCCACCAATTCCTTGCCGACGCCGCTTTCGCCTAAGATCAGCACCGTGGTCTTGGTGGCCGAGATCTTCTGGATCAGGCCATAGACGTCCTGCATCGGCTTCGAGGAACCGATGATGTTGCTGGGCTTGAAGCGTTCCTTCAGCTCGTTATGCAGCCGGCGATTTTCACTCTCTAGGCGCACATGGTCGATGTTCTCGGTCAGGTACAATTCCACCGCCGGAGCGATCATCGAGGCGATGGTGGCCATCAGCTCGACGTCTTGCTTGAACAGGCGGCGGTTTTCATAGACCCGCTCGGCGCTGATGGTGCCCAGCACCTTGCGGCCATGCAGGATCGGCACGCAGAAAAACGACGAATTCATATCGGCGCCGCCCATGCGGCTTTGGGTCCGGTTCAGGAAGCTGGGATCGTCGCGCAGGCGGGGGATGACGATGGCCTTACCGCTTTCCACCACCATGCCGGTGACACCTTCGCCACTGGAATAGATGCCGCGCGCCACCTGCTCCTCGGTCAGGCCGAAACTTTCATGGATGAAGATGCTGCCGCTTTCCCGGTCGAACAGACTGACCATGCCGCGCACGATCTTCATGCGCTGCTCCATCACCTTCAGGATGATGGCCAGGGTCTGGGACAAATCCTCGGTGCTGGTGATGATCTGGCTGATTTGATAAAGGGTCGGCAGCACATTGACCCGACATTCGCCGGTCTTGCAGTCGGTGAAATCGTCGGAGATGCCTTCAAGCTCGATGGTGAAGCCATGCTTGCGCCCTTCGCTCTCGCCGGTGCGGGCGGTGGAAACGGCAGGAAGCTCGGGTTCACCCCGACCGGGAAAAGCAATCGCCATGGCTGGCCCTCGAAGCGCTATATACTGAATATTCATATGAAAAGATCAGCCTGGGATTCAATTCAATATAAAAATCAGATTCCTTTCATTTTGTCAGATTCCGTACAGAGTGATTTTCTTCACTTTGAGCAATGATAAGTATGTCGCGTTTGCGACAATGCCTACCATGTACAAAAAAATGCCTGTTCGTACGAAAATGTACGTCGTTTTCGGATATTGACTGGAATATAAGCCACTCTCTGTTGGCCCGGCTTTTGCTGTAGTCCTTTGGCGATCACATCCGCCCGGAGGGAGCCCATGAAGCCCGAGGATATTCTGGCCCTGCAAAACGAGCCGGCCTGCGCTCACAATAAGAAGAGCAAATCCGGCTGCGCCCGCCCCCAACCGGGAGCCACCCAAGGCGGCTGCTGCTTCGACGGGGCGCGCAACGCTCTGCTGCCCATCGCCGACTGCGCCCATATCGTCCACGGCCCCATCGGCTGCGCCGGCTCCTCCTGGGACAATCGCGGCACCCGCTCGTCGGGGGCGGATTTGTACCGGGTCGGCATGACCACCGATCTGAACGAGATGGACGTCATCATGGGCCGGGGCGAAAAGCGCCTTTACCGCGCTATCCGTCAGGCCGTCGAGAGCAAAAAGCCCGCCGCCGTCTTCGTCTATGCCACCTGCGTTCCCGCCCTGCATGGCGACGACATCGAGATGGTCTGCAAGACCGCCGCCGAGAAATTCGGTGTGCCGGTGATCCCGGTGGATGGGGCCGGCTTTTATGGCAACAAGAACCTCGGCAACCGGGTCGCCGCCGATGTGGTCTATAAATATGTCATCGGCCAGCGCGAGCCTGACCCGGTTCCGGAAAGCGCCAAGCGCCCCGGCATCGTCCCTCACGACGTCAATCTGATCGGCGAATGGAATGTGGGCGGCGAGTTCTGGAACGTTGCCCCGCTGTTCGATGAATTGGGCCTGCGCATCCTTTGTACCCTTTCGGGCGATTCCCGCTTCCGCGAAGTCCAGACCATGCATCGGGCCGAGGTCAATATGGTGGTCTGTTCCAAGGCCATGCTATCGGTGGCGCGGCGCCTGAACGAGGATTACGCCACCCCCTTCTTCGAGGGCAGCTTCTATGGGGTGAAGGATACCTCCCAGGCCTTCCGCGACTTCGCCCGGCTGCTGGGGGACACCGATCTCACCGCCCGCACCGAGGCCCTGATCCAGCGCGAGGAAGCCCGGGTCGAGGCGGCCCTGGAGCCCCTGCGCCGTCAGCTGACCGGCAAGCGGGTCCTGGTCTTCACCGGCGGCTATAAAAGCTGGTCCATCGTCTCGGCCATGCAAGATTTGGGGATGGTGGTGGTCGCCACCGGCACCGAGAAATCCACCGAGGAAGACAAGGCCCGCATCCTAGAGCTGATGGGCCCCGACGCCCGCATGATCTCGGACAATGACCAGATCGGTCTCTTACGCACCTATCACGAGACCGGGGCCGACATCATGGTGGCGGGGGATCGTTATATCTATCCCACCTTGAAGTCGCGCATTCCCTTCCTCGACATCGATCATGTGCGCAGCATCGGTTATGCCGGTTATGCCGGGATGATCGAGCTGGGCCATCGCCTCTGCTCGGCCATCAAAAGCCCCATTTGGTCTCAGGTAAGAAAGCCTAGCCCCTGGCAGAAGGGAGCGGCGTGAATGGCCACGGTCATCCCCAACAGCAAGCCGCTGACGGTCAATCCCCTGAAGGTCAGCCAGCCCATCGGAGCCTCCCTGGCCTTCATGGGCCTGGCCCGCACCATGCCGCTGGAGCATGGAGCCCGGGGCTGCACTTCGTTCAACAAACTGTTCTTCATGCGCCATTTCGACGAACCGATCCCCTTGCAGACCACCGCCATGGATATGGTCACCACGGTGATGGGCCCCGATGACAATGTGGTCGAAGCCCTGGCCACCATCGCCGAGAAGAACGCCCCCGAGATCGTCGGGCTGATCACCACCGGCCTGTCCGAGATGCAAGGGGCCGACATTCCCCGCACCATCAAAGCCTTCCGCGCCGCCTATCCCCAGCATGACGGCATGGCCGTGGTGCCGGTGAATGCCACCGACACCATGGGTTGCCTGGAAAGCGGCTTCGCCCTGGCGGTGGAGGCCATCATTGCCGAGTTGGTGCCCGACCGCTGGGAAGCCGTGCATCGTCCCTGGCAGGTCAATGTCCTGGCCTCCTCCATGCTGACGCCGGGTGATCTGGAGGCTTTGCGCGACTGGATCGAGATCTTCGGCCTGTCGCCCATCTTCCTGCCTGATCTGGCGGATTCCCTGGACGGCCACCTGATCCCCGAAGGCTTTTCCACTCTGACCTATGGCGGCACTGGGCGCGATGCCATCGCCGCCATGGGCCAGTCGGCGGCGACCTTGGTGATCGGCCCCTCGCTGTTTAAAGCCGCCGACCAGTTGAAGCAAAAGACCGGCGTGCCCGATGTCCGCTTCACCAGTCTGATGGGCCTGGAGGAATGTGACGCCTTTACGCAAGTTCTGGCCGATCTGTCGCGCCGCCCGGTGCCGCCCAAGCTGGAGCGCCGCCGCACTCAACTGCTGGACGCCCTGGTGGACTGCAATTTCCATTTCGGCGACACGCCTGTGGTCATCGCCGCCGATTCCGATCTTTTGGGCAGCTTCTGCCGCTTCCTGCATGGCTTGGGAGCCGATGTGGTCTCTGCCGTTTCCTCCACCCCCTCGCCGCGTCTGGCCGAGCTGCCGGTGGAGAGCGTGCAGGTGGGAGACCTGGAGGACATGGAGAATGCCGCCGCCGCCAAAGGGGCTCAGTTGCTGATCACCAATTCCCACGGGGCCGAGATCGCGCGCCGCCTGAAGCTGCCGCTGCTGCGGGCCGGGTTCCCGCTCTACGACATCGCCGGCGGCCATACCCGCGCCTGGATCGGCTATGGCGGCAGCCGCCAGACGGTCTTCGAGATTGCCAATCTGCTGCAAACCCACCGCCAGGAAATCCAGCCTCACCGCTCGATCTTCTGGGATGGCACCCCCCGTATGGCCGAGACAGGAGAGGTCCGATGATCCGTGTCGCCTTCGCCACCAGTGACCGCTCCCGCGTCGATCTGCATTTCGGCGCCTCGGAAAGCCTGATCATCTATCAAATCGCCCCCGGCGAGGCTGAGTTGGTGGGAATTGGCAATTTCGCCAAGGCCGAGATGAAGGGCGAGAACAAGGACAAAGGATTGTCCCAAGACCAAATCGCCACCACCGCCCCCATCACCATCACCGATCCCGAACTAGCCCAGATCGAGGACAAGGTGATCGCCAAGCTGGAGTTCCTGCAAGGCTGCGCCGCCGTCTATGCCGCCTCCATCGGAACCTCTTCCATTAAGCGGCTGATGGCCATCGGCATCCAGCCGATCATCGTCGATACCGGCCATGACATCCTGGATCTGCTCAACGAGGTCAGTCTGGCTCTGGCCCATGGCGGACTGGCCTGGGTGGATAAGGCGGTGGCCCAGCAAGGCCGAAAGGCCAAGCCATCCAGCGCCCCGCCGGAACTGCGCCAGAAGCTGATCGCCTCCATGGACGAACTGCAATGAAGCTGGCCGCCTCCACCCTCGCCCTGCCGCCGCTGCAGCATGGCTTTCTACTGCCGGTTCTGGCCCAATTGGGCTTTTCCGGCATCGAGGTGCGGCCCGAGCGCTGCTGGGACCACAGCCCGACGGCGCGGGACGCCGTCCATTATCGCCATGGAGCCGAGGAGGCCGGGCTTGCCATTCTTGGCCTGGATATGGAAGACGAGATCAGCCTGATCGACGAAGACATACAGCCGTCCCTGGTCCGGCTGGAAAGCCTGTCGCTACTCTGCCGCGATCTTGGCGGCCGCACCATCGTCCTGGGTGGCCCCCGCCATCTGAACGGGGCATCGCTGGTCACCGCCTGGAACCGCTGCCGCCTGTTCCTCGACGCCCTCCTGCCGAGGATCGAGGCCCATGGCACGGTGCTTTGTCTGAAGCCGCTGGGCTCCTTGCGCGCTGACTTTTGCGGCCCGGCCCGGGAATGCCGGCTGCTGACCGACTATGAGGATCATCCCTCCTTCGGCCTGATGCTCTCGGCCCGCTCGCAGGTGGAGCTGGGAGACCTTGGACATGCCTCTTTCTCCGCCGTGCGCGGACGCCTTGAAGTCTTCCATGCCGACGAGCCCGAGGATACGCCGCTGGGGCCCGATGCCATCGGCGATCACGAGGACTTCCGCCGCCATCTGGCCGCCATCAGCCATCGCGGCTGGATTGTCCTTAAGCAGCGCCAGTCCCAGGATGTCCTGGGCCAGTTGGAAGCATCTGCCAGCTATTTCCGCACCAGCTATCTGCGTCAGGACAATCTGAGCCTGATTCGCCGTCAATCCCGCATCGCCAGCAACATGGGGTCCCTGACATGACTGAAGACGCCCGCCGCAAGATCATCGAAGACACTCTGGCTGAAGTCCGTCCCGCCGTGCAGCAGGATGGCGGCGACATCGAACTGGTGGTCATCCAAGACGATGTGGTCCGGGTCCGCCTGACCGGAGCCTGCACCCATTGCTCCATGGCCGGGCAGACCCTGGGCGGCCTGCGGCGGATGATCAACCAGCGACTGGACGTTCCAGTCCGCGTTCTGCCGGCGGCTTAAAGATGCGCCCCGTCCTATCCTTGCGCCAGCCGGTCACCGTCAAGGTGCCCGTGGCTCCCCTGCCCAAACAGTTCGCCCCGGCCCAAGCCCCTTGGATCAAGCCCGGCGTGGTGGTGCATGAGGCCTCGACCCTGGTAGATGCCCTGCTGGCCAAATTCTCCCGCGCCATCCGCGACCGCGGCTTCTCGGTTTCGGGCTGTGTGCGCTGCGGCGATGGCGATCAGATCCTTGATCTCGCCAGCGACCAGCGCATCCGCTTCGATTCCGCCACCGAAGGCGAGGCCGTCGCCAAGCGCATGCGCATGGCCATGCGTGACGATGCCGATCTGGTAGTGGTCAGCCATTTCGCCGCCATGGAGCAGGCCGCCAAGGGTCTGATGGCCACGGTGGACGGCCCCAGCAAGGGCATGCCGGTGCTGACCTCAATTCCGGGCGAGTCGATCCAAACCTGGCTGGATTTCGCCGGTCAGGATGGCACCATCATGCCGCCCAATATGAAGGCCCTGTGGCGTTGGTGGGGGCCGGAACGGCTCTACCGCGACCTTGCCCTGGGTGTGGCCGAAGACGAAGTCCGCCAGATCGCCTGCGGCCAACGCTGGATCATGGTGGAAGGCCCGCACGGCACCGGCCTCGCCTATCTGCCCCGTTATCCGAAGGAGCTTCTTCACCGCCTGCCCTTGCTGGCCAAGCAGAGCCTGAGGAGCCTTGCCGATCTGTCGGCGTCCTGGGACCCGGTAGAGATGGCTTTGGGCATCGCCGCCATCAACGCCCACTACAACCGCTATGACCTGGAAGGCCGGATGGGCAATGGCGCCGATCTGTTCGCCAAGGAACAGGGCCGGGTCGTGGCGGTGGGAGCCTTTCCCGGCCTGGGCAGCATCCTGCCCAATTGCGCGGTGATCGAGACCGATCCCCGCCCCGGCGAATATCCCACCGTAGCCATGGATAGCCTGCTGCCTGGCTGCGCCGCCGCCGTGGTCAATTCCTCGACCATCATCAACCGCAACCTGCCCCGCATCCTTCGCGCCGCCCAAGGATCGAAGGTGGCCCTGGTCGGCCCCTCCACCCCCATGACCGAGCGGCTGCATCACTACGGCGTCGAGATCCTGGGCGGGCTGGTGGTCAGCGACCCCAAGAACCTGGCGATCATGGTGAAGAACGGCGGCCAACCCCGTGAATTCGGCCAGTTTGGCCAGTATCTGCATCTGCGCAAGGACAGCAGCTCGGTCCATAACCCCTGCCGCTTCCGAATGTCTTAAGACGGAGTCCCCCAATGTCCGCTCCCACCCAGAACCAGACCTTTCACCTGATCCTGGCCGATATCGCCATGGCCATGGCGGTACAGACCCTGAAAGCCGGGGAAACCGCCATTGGAAACGTTTACATTCCCGGCAGCATCCGCGATTCCTGGCTGGAAAAAGACCAGGACCGGCTGATGCGCCAGCGGGTGATCGCCCTGGCCAATGCGGGCTTAAGCTCGCTGTCCACCCTGGACGCCCCAGCTTTGCTGGAGAAGGCCCAGCGCTTCGGCGTGCCCATCGACAGAGTCCAGTCGGAAGAGATCGCCCAGCATTTCGTCGATAAGCGCAACGCGGTCCTGACCTACAATCACTAAAGCTTGAGGGAGCCGAGGCTCCCCCTCATCCCTTACTTCAGGATGGACGTCGCATCGGGGCTTTCCTTGGCGATGGCTTCGATCCACAGCCGCACCCGATCCACATCGGAATCGACGCAAGGAATAAAGGATTCCGCCCGGAACACTTCCAAAGCCTCGGGATCATTAACCTCGATGAAGGCCTTGCGGATCTGTTCCTTGAAGCTGGGATCGATGCCTTCGCGGAAGGTCCACATATATTCCGGGATCGCCGGAGAATCCGCCAGGATACGCACGGCCTTGGGGTCGATCTTGCCTTCCTTCAGCAGCCGCTCATAGATGGGCTTGGATAGGCCGCCCGCCGCCACCTTGTGGTTGGCCACGGCCAGAGCCACGGCGTCATGGGCGCCCAGCACCCGCAAGGTATAGTCCCGCTCCGAAACCAGTCCGGCGGCCACCAGCATATAGCGCGGAACCCAGGTCCCCGAGGTCGAGGCCGGATCGCCAAAGGCAATCTCTTGGCCCTTCAGATCGGCAAAGCTTTTGGCCGGGCTGTCGGCAGGGACGATGATCACGGCCTGGAAGGTGGGACCGACCACTTCGTGGGAAGGCCGGGCAAA
>Ga0302193_10001198_pt1 | contig 22384 bp, 14 predicted proteins | sample II_Bog_E3_3_FD_200228 | JGI IMG/M metagenome (GOLD analysis project Ga0302193, IMG submission 200228) | Peat permafrost microbial communities from Stordalen Mire near Abisko, Sweden - II_Bog_E3_3 | ecosystem: Environmental > Terrestrial > Soil > Wetlands > Peat | place: Sweden: Abisko...
ACTTTTTCGAACAGGGTACCGCAAACAAACGGCTTACGAGGTCCGCAGGGCCTCGTAAGCCGTTTTTTGCGAAGTCAGTGCGGAACCCGGGCTAGCTCATGCTCGATCCCCTCGAAGCCTGCCTCCTCCCACCTATTGACCCATTGCCAGGCAGTCCGGTGATCGCAGTCCAAAGCCTCTCCAATGGATCGAAAGGATTCACCCTTCGCGCGGCGAAGAACAATCTTCGCCCGCTGAATCCGTGGCTGCCAAGCCACGGATCCGATCGTTGGCTGCGGCTACCACCGCTGTGCCCATGGAGCCGGGACACCCTGTTTGATTCGTTTTGGCGCCTGCCCGCTCCTATGGAACAAGTTTGAATGCAGTCAGGCTTGTGCCGGCCGGGACCATCAGAAGGCCGTCTCCGGCCGTCAGGCCGGTAAAGGGCGAGAATGCCGACCACCCAGCCCCGGCAGGAATGGCCGCCCCCAAGTTCTGCAGCCAGACCTGGGTTCCGGTGGTGGCATTCAGGCCGTATAGATTCCCAGTGGATGATCCGATGAACACATTGTTGTTGACCACCACCGGCGAGGTGTTCAGGTGCCCGTCACCGGCAAAGCTCCAAAGGATCAAATCCGTGGTCAGGTTGATCGCGCGAAGGGTGCCACTCTGAAGGAAATACCCGATTTGGGGTCAGATGGCGGGAGTGCAATCGCAGGTGTAGGCGCCCTTTACCGCACCCGTTGCGGCATCGAGCACCTGGCCGCTGTAGGTTCCGAAGCCATCGGGGGCGATGACCAGGCCATCAGCCACCGCTGGCGTCGCACCACCACCACCGTCGCCCCCCAGTGCCTGGTCCCAGAGCAAAGTGCCTGTCGTCGGATCGAAGCATTGGGCCTCGTCCGTATAGGTCTGGTACACCCCGGTTGAAGTCACCGCGGGGCCGCCATTCGTGCCGGCGTAGGTATGCCAGAGTTGGGCGCCGTTGGTTTCATTGAAGGCGAACAGAGCCTGGCTATAGGAGCAGTAGACAATACCGTTGGCAGCAGTGGGAGGGCCGCTCACCCCATAGATGTCGCCCAGGGAGGTGCTCCACCCTGGTTTCCCAGTCGTGGCGTCGAAGGATTGCAGCAGGACGGCCGAAGCCCCGGAAAGGACGAACACTTGGCCGGCGTCATAGGTGGCGCTGGCCCCATATCCGACACTTACCGGACCCCAGACCTTGTCGCCGGAGGCCTGGTCCAGGGCCACCAACTCGCAGCCGCCGGAAATGGTCTCAGTCACATAGACCAAGTTCTTGACCAGGAGGGCGTAGGAGGGTTGGCCGTCGAGAGCGGCCCTCCAGAGCGCCGAACCCGGCAGGGTGACCGATGGGAAGGTCATGCTTCCCGAGTGGCCGGGATCGATCTGGTATGCCACCGCATCCGGCGCGGCGACCGCGAACGGAATGCCGTTGGAGAGTCCGCCCTGGCCGGCGGGATTGAGCACGGTCAATGTCGCCGTGCCAGCCGCAGCCAGGTCCGCCGCCGCGATCTGGGCGGTGAGCTGGGTGCCGGAAACGAAGGTGGTTGGCCGGGCGGCTCCATTCCACTGCACGACGGAAGCGGCAGTGTACAGGGCCCCGTTGACGGTCAGTGTGAGGCCGGGAGTCCCAACATAGGCGCTAGCCGGCGCCAGCGAATAGGCACCGAAGGCGGCCGGCTGCACGGTGAATGTCTGGCTGCCGCTGCTACCGGACTGGATCAAGTCGGTGACCGTCACCGGCAATGGCCCTGGGCTGAGCAGGTCAGCGGCGAGAATATGCGCCGTGAGCTGGGTGCTCGAAACATAGGTGGTAGTGCGGGCCGAGCCGTTCCAGTTGACGGTCGACAGGTCCGAGAAAAGGTTGCCGTTGACCGTGAGGGTGAAACCCGGCCCATCCGCCGGCGCGGAGGCCGGACTGATCGACGTCACGCCGAAGGTAGGCGCCGGCGCTACCGTGTAGGTGACCGGGATCCTGCAGGGGCTGTTGGGAATGTTGTTGGCGCCGGCCTGGTCGGTTGATACCCCGAGGGTGATCTGGTCGGTGTAGGTCCCTACCCCCAGCATATCGGGAGCATTGAAGGTGAATAGGACCTGGACCGAGGTGGAGGTTTGCGTGCCTTGAGTGACATTGGTGGTCACGTTTTGATTCAGGTTGCTGCCATAGATATATAGGTTTCCTGCATACGCCTGCGAAAGGCTGATGGTCACTGCCGCGGACGGCGCCGCCTGGCCCAAGGCGCCGGAAACCGAGATGCTGGCGGGGTTGACCGTCATGGAGGGCAGATTGCTGGCGGTGGAACCGCCGCCTCCCCCCCCGCCGCACGCCAGCATCACGGCAAACCCAAGTCCCAGCGGCAAGACCACCCAGGTGCGCATCTGTTCTCCCAAAAAATTAATTATTACTAATGTAGCATTTTAAGGAGCAAATGGATTACCTCAGGGGTTTAAGCACACCCAGATTTCATGGCTTTTCTCAATCAAACAGCCCAGCGCCGCGCGGAGGCTGGATTCCGTATGCTTGTCCAAAGGCCTCGGCCAGCTTCAATGGGTTCCACGCGATGCCATGGGGTAGCATTGCGCAACTCTGGTGCAACTGCCCCATAAGCAAACCTGGCAGCCTCTGTCCTGGGTAGGCAGAAGCGGGGACGTATCAGATAGACTGGGCCTTGCCACCCCGACTTTTCAGAGAAAGCTCCCGGCCAGCTCATCGCTGGATGTTTATGCAAATCGAACTGGCGACTGCTTTCTGCGGGGACCCCATGGAGCCTTATGCCAACGTTCAACCATGAGTGATTCCAGCCGAGTTCATCCCAACCTGCTTCGCTCCGCCAGCATCGTCGGCCTGATGACGCTGCTGAGCCGCATCACCGGCCTGGCACAGACTTTCTTCCTGTCCCACTTCCTGGGCTCCAGCGCCCCGGCGGCGGATGCCTTCGCGGTGGCGTTCCGGCTGCCCAACCTGCTGCGGCGGTTCACGGCCGAGGGGACCATGACGGCCGCCTTCCTGCCCACGCTGACCCAGGTCGAGGCCGCCGAGGGCGAGGCCGCCATGCGGGCCGTGGCTGCGCGCTTCATGGGCACCCTGCTGACGATCCTGCTGGCGGGGGTGGTGGTGGTCCTGCTGCTCATGGGCCCGCTGGCCGGTCTACTGACCCTGGGCCGACCCGCCAGCCAGGGCACGCTGACGGCGTTCCTGGGCCGGATCATGTTCCCGTACCTGGCGCTGGCGAGCATCGCTGCTGGCTTCGCGGGCATGTTGAACATGCGGCACCGGTTCGCCTTGGCGGCCTCCATGTCCATTTTCTGGAACCTAGCCTTCATAGCCTTCGGCTGGGTCGCCTTGCGCGTGCTGGACCGGCACGGGAAGGTACCGCTCGATACCGTCGCCGTCGTCTGCGCCCTGGCTGTGCTGGCCGGGGGCATCTTCCAACTGCTGGTTCTGATGCCCACCGCCCACGAGGAAGGCTTCGGGATCAGCTTCGGTTGGCACCTGTCGGATCCCTGGGTGGCCCAAGTGCTCCGCCGCATGGGGCCGGGCCTTCTAGCGGCCGGAATCTATCCTATCAACGCGCTCATCAGCACCATCCTGGCCTCCAACCTGCGCGAAGGGGCCCAGATGGTGCTTCTCAACAGCGGCATGATGGGCGAGATGGTGCTGGGCCTGTTCGCCATGAGCCTGGCCACCGCCGGCCTGCCGACCCTTTCCCGCCAGGCCCAGGGCCGGGACTGGAGCGGCATGAACAAGAGCCTCACCCAGTCGGTCTGCGCCTCCCTGTTGCTGGTACTGCCGGCGTCGGTGGGTCTGGCGGTGCTGGCGCGCCCGATATGCGCCCTGCTGTTCCGCACCGGCATGTTGAACGCCAGGGCTTCGGACTGGACCGCCCTCACGGTGATGTTCCAGTGCGTCGGCCTGGCCTTCGTCGCCGCCCAACGTCTGGGCAACCAGGCCCTGTACGCCCTCAAGGACTACCGGGGTCCCGCACTCCTAGCGGCCATAACCCTCGTCCTGAACATGGGCCTGAGTCTGGCCCTGCTGAAACCACTCGGCACCGGAGGCCTGGCCCTAGCCAACGGCCTGGCCAGCCTGGCCGGCATCGTGGGTATTTACCTGCGGCTGCGCCCCCGCCTGCCGGGCCTGGCCCTCGGCCCCACCGCTTCCGCCACGGCCAAGGCCCTCGCGGCCAGCGCCCTCATGGGCCTAATGGCCTGGGGCGGGGCCCGGTTCCTGGGCGTGGCCGCTCCCCATGGCTTCACCCGGGCCGCCCTGGCGTTCCGCCTGCTGCCCTTGGTGGTCCTGTGTGCGACCTGCTACGGGGTGGTTGCCGCAGGGATCGGACACCCGGAAGCTAGGCAATTGGTGGCCAAGCTCCGCGGGAGGTTCGGCGGATCGGGGATGGTCTAGATTTCGATTCGACTTGATCCGGCTACCCGACATAACTCGGAGCCTGCTATCCATTCAAACGATGGCGGGGGAGCATCTTCAAATGGGCCTTCACCCGGTTCTTTTGACCATCGCCATGGCGCCCACCCCTATGCCAGCTTCCAACACTGTCGTTAAGTTGGTAATCGGCAACTTGGCACCATACACTTCGCCTTTGGATAAAAACGAAAAGTTGGCCTAGGTGTTGGTAAGGGAAGGCTCCCACGCCCGCCAATACAGGGCCCCGAACACAGGGCAAGGGCACTACCAACAAATGTGTACCCACCCGCCATTTCCCACCCAGTCCCGATTCCCCTTCTCCGGGCGGACAGAAGGGTCGAGATGCTAACAGCGGACGTCCGGGCAGCCCCACGATAGGAATGCCCCCAGTCAAGAAGAGCCAGCCCTTCTTTGGCTTCGATGACGGAAATTCACAAAAACCCAGTCCTAATTCTTGACCAAGAGCACCCATCCGGCAAATCATAAACCAATAGACATTTGAATCCCTCCAAACCGCCGAGGAGTTCCATTTGAGCAACGAAACCAGCAAGGCTATTCCCCTTGGAGTGGCCAAAGGATTCTTGAGAGACAACCTGGAAGTTGTCTGTTTCGCCATCCTGATACTCTTGTTCTTCAAAACTTTTGTCGGTCAGCAATTTGTCATTCCATCGGCATCCATGCGCAACTCGCTGATGATCGGCGACCATCTGCTGACGAACAAGTTCGTCTATGCCGCACCCAAGTGGTCCTGGGAGGAGAAACTGTTCCCCATGCGGGGGGTCCAGCGGGGGGACATCATCGTCTTCCGGTATCCTTGTGACCGGGACAAGGACTATGTGAAGCGTTGCGTGGCCCTACCCGGCGACACAGTGGAGGTTCGCGACAAGCGGTTGTATCTCAATGGCAAACTGTGCACAGGGCCCTGGGAGCACCACGTCCAGAACCTCATGGACCGCGAGGCCGAACCGCTGGCGGGCCCCTGGCCCCTTACCCGGCCCACCGGGGATCCCCGTATCCATCTGCCCAGGCATCCGGGTACCAACTGGCCGTTCGCGGACCCGGATACCCTGGCCATGGACATGCAGGGCCACGAAGACCTGGACGGTAGTACGTATCTAGAAAACTTCCCCCCCGTTACCGTTCCCCCGGGCCGAATTTTCGCCATGGGTGACAACCGCGACCGGTCCGCTGACAGCCGTTTTTGGGGCTTCCTACCCATGGATCACCTCCGAGGCATGCCGTTCATCGTCTGGTGGAGCTATCGGGAGGGGGGCAACGACAACCAGGATGCCCAGGCAAAGACGGGACCCCAGGACGTGGTATTGGATTTCTTGGATGGAGCCCTCCACTTCTTCAGCCGCACCCGTTGGGAGCGCACCGGCCTTATTCCCAGGTAGAGGTTTTACCTTTCAAATTGAAGTCGGGGATCAGAAGGGCCTTTGACGATTATTGACAGCGCCTTGAGCGTCCTGCGTTGAGAAATGGCGGTTGGGTTCACGCTTGTTGGTAGTGTCCCGTGAAACGTGCATTCGGCAGGGGCCAGGCGCTCTGGTGATTCCTTCTGGCTTGAACCCGATTCCCGTTCACCATGGGGCAGGATGGGTTAACAAGGTTCGGGGGCATCCATGCAAGCTGGCAAGCAAAACGCCCGGTTTCCCGGGCGTAAGTGCTGCATTGACTGGTAGGGCTAACGGGATTTGAACCCGTGTTACCGCCGTGAAAGGGCGGTGTCCTGACCCCTAGACGATAGCCCCATGGGTTTGGGTGGGTCGGGCCTGGAAAGGTGCTGCGGGTGGTGATTTGAAGATGGTGAGCCCAGCCGGACTCGAACCGGCGACAATCTCCTTAAAAGGGAGGTGCTCTAACCAGCTGAGCTATGGGCCCATGCCGTTGCCGGCTGAACGATTAGTTTGCCTCGGTTTGGCCCGAGGGTCAAGACTTGGTTGATGAGGATATGCGAACGGGCTTCCGGCTGACCCCGAATCCGGTTGCCGGCTTCACCGCCACGGCCGAGGAATCCAGGATCTCCCGGACCAGGCCGTTGGCGTCATAGACCTTGGCCAGGGCCGCCAGAATGGCCCGCCCGTCCAGGGACACGCTCCGGTTGCAGCGGGGGTCGTAGTAGAAGCGCCCGGCCACGGTGGCGATGTTGCCATCGAACACCAGGCCCGCCAGATCACCGTTGCGGTCGAGCACCGGCGAACCGGAATTGCCGCCGATGATGTCGTTGCTGGTGATGAAGTTGTACGGGGTGCTGGGGTCGAGCTGGGCCCGGCGCGAGCGCCAGCTCGGCGGCAGCTCCCAGGAATGGTCTTCGGCCGCGGCACCCCAGCCGTCGGCCCGATCGAACAGGCCGCCGAATGTGGTGAAGGGCTGCACCAGCGTGCCGTTGGCAGGATAGGACTCCACCGATCCGTAGCTGAGCCGCAGGGAGAAGCTGGCGTCGGGGTAGTCGGCCTTGCCGTTCAAGGCGAACCGGGCCAGGGCGATGCGGGCGCCCTGCTCGGTGACCACCGCGTCCAGTTCCTCCTCTTGTTTGCGGTAGGGGCGGGCCAGCAGCTCCAGCTTCCGGGCCAGGGCCAGCATGGGGTCCGGGCTGTCCCGCACCTCGACAGGGCGGCCCTGGACCAGGGTCTGGCGCACGGCGGGATCCAGCAGCCGGGTCCCGGCCACCAGCGCCCGGGCCCGGTCCCTTGGCGAACGGCCGTCCAGCAGCGCCTCGACGATGGGATGCTTCGCCCCCAGTTCCTCCAGGGCTTCCTGGAGGCCGGCGGCAAGGGTGGCCACTTCCACTTCAGGGTTCAGGGCATCGCTGAAGGTGAGGACGCCCCTGAGGTTGTCACCATCCCGGGCACTCCGGTAGCCGACGGCCCGTTTGGCCTGGGGCTTGGCCGCCTCGGCCTTCCAGCGTACCAGGCCCAGGGCGAACTCCAGCGCCCGGCTGCCGCGGCCGTTGAGCATGGCGCTCTCCCTGGCGAAACCGCACCGGGCCTGGATCGCCTTCCGGATCAGCGCCCAGCTGGCGCCGGCGGAAGCCTGGAGCCCTGGATCCTGGGCCAATTTGGCCCGGAGCTCCTGTTCGGCCCCGGCCACCTTGGCCATGGCCACCGGATCCTTCAGCCCCTCGAGCTCGGTGGCATACACCTTGTAGGCGTTCTCCAGGTTCAGCAGCTGGGCCGAGACCAGCCTGGCATGCTCGGCACTCTGGCCGGCGAAGGCGTGCAGCGCCGAGCGGGTCCGGTCGAGACCGCGCAGGCGCAGCGGGTTGAGCACGTCACGGGCGGCCTCCATCTGGGCCAGGGTGTTCAGCCGGGAGGTGCGGCCCGGGTGACCTGCCACCAAGGTCAGGTCGCCCGGCTTGAGACCGGCCGAAGCCCAGCGGAGGAACTGCCGGGGATGGAACGGCGCGCCGTGTTCGTAGACCCGGAGCAGGGCGAAGTCCAGGTCGTGGCGGGGAAAGGTGAAGTTGTCCCAGTCCCGGCCGAAGGCGGCGATGGCGAACTCGGGGGCCATGACCAGCCGCACGTCGCTGTGCACCTCGTAGCAGTAGATCCAGGTCTCGCCGCCCTGGTAGAGCACCACCGGCTCGGCGGCGAACCCGGTGCGGTCCTGGGCCTCCTGCAGCAGCCGGGCCAGGGCCTCCCGGCGGGCCCCGGCGGCACGGACTTCGTCGAGGCCGGGCCGCACCGACCGGCTCAGGGCCTCGGTGACGTTTTCCGTGGCCATGAGGGTCCGGACCTCCAGCCCGGGGATCGGGATCTCCTGGGCCCGGTCCCGGGCGGTGAATCCATCCTGCACATAGTCGTGGCCGGGGTCGGAGATCTTTTCCAGCCAGCTGTGGACCACGTGGTGGTTGGTGAGCACCAGGCCGTCCCGGCTGATGAAGGAACCGCTGGCCCCGGGCAGGCGGAGCACGGACAGCCGCACATGCTCCAGCCAGGCGGCGTCCGGAGCGAATCCATACCGGGCCTTCATCCTCTGGACCGGCAGATGGTCGAAGGTCCACATGCCCTCTTCCGCGCGCAGGCCGGCCAGAGCCCCCAGCGCCAAAGCCAGCCCCAAGGCACGGATCCTGGCGAAGCGGTCAGCGGCCGCCAAGGTCACCCTCTCCGACCAGGCCCGCCTCGGCGCAGACGAACCGGGCCAGGGCCAGGCAGGCGGTGAGTCCGGGCGACTCGATGCCCAGGAGGTTCCACAGCCCTTTGACCCCATGGCCGGCTTCGGACTGGATCAGGAAGTCCCGGGCCCCTTCCCCGGGTCCCTGCAGTTTGGGACGGATGCCGGAGTAGGCCGGCTGGAGCGCCCCGTCGGGGAGCCCCGGCCAGTAGCGGCGGATCGCCGCATAGAAGCCGTCGGCGCGGCCGGGATCCACCTGGTAGTCGATGCTGTCCACCCACTCCACATCGGGACCGAACCGGGCCTGCCCGGCCAGATCCAGGGTGAGGTGGACCCCCAGGCCCGCCGCCTCGGGAACCGGGTAGACCAGCCTGGAGCAGGGTGCGGCGCCGGCCAGGGCATAATAGTTGCCCTTGACCAGATGGATGGCGGGAACCATGGCCGACCGGTCGACGCCAAGGATGCCGCAGGCCACCGCCCGGGCCTGGAGGCCGGCGCAGTTGAAGACGTGGCCGGCCCGGATGCGCATGGGCGCGGCGCCCCCAACCTCCAGTTCCAGCCCGTCCGCCACCGGCGTCCCGCCCAGCACCGGGCTGCGCAACACCAAAGCCGCGCCGTGGGCTTCGGCATCCCGCTGCAGCGCCTGCATCAGGCCATGGCTGTCGACGATCCCCGTGGCCGGGGACAACAGGGCCGCCAGGCAATCCAGCCTGGGTTCCATTTCCCCGATCTGCTCCCGGTCGAGCCAGGGCAGCTCCAGGACGCCGTTGCGGCTACCCTGGGCCTGGAGCCGGCGCAACGACTCCAGCTGTTCCGGCCCGGTGGCCACGATGAGCTTGCCGCAGCGCCGGTGGCCCACCTGCCGGGCCTCGCAATACTCGTACAGGGCCGGGTTGCCCTCGATGCAGAGCCTTGCCTTCAGCGAGCCGGGTTGGTAATGCATGCCGGCGTGGATGACCTCGCTGTTGCGAGAGCTGGTGCCCGTTCCCGGACGGTCCTCCGCCTCGAGGATGGCCACCTCCCGGCCGGCCATGGCCAGCCGCCTGGCCAGGGCCAGCCCCACCACTCCGGCTCCGATGACGATGCACTCGATCCGTTCCATGGCCGGCCCCCGGGTTCAGGCGATGGGCACCGACAGGGTGAGGCAGGTGCCCTTCCCCTCCCCCTCGCTGACGAGGCGGATGGTGCCGTTCATCATTTCCATCAGGTGCTTGCAGATGACCAGGCCGAGGCCGGTGCCGCCGTACTGGCGGGCGTGCCCCCCCTGGGCCTGGACAAACTTCTGGAACAGGTAGCGCTGGGCGTCCTGGCTGACGCCGATGCCGGTGTCCACCACGGAGATGGACACTTCGCCGATACCCCGCTCCACCAGGACCTTGACGCTGCCGTCCTTGGTGAACTTGAGGGCGTTGGAAACCAGGTTCAGGAGCACCTGCTTGAGCCGGCCCGGGTCCACCATCACCTCGGGGATCGAACCCAGATCCCCGGGCCAGATCAGCTCGACCCCGGGCTGGCGCGGATAGCCGGCGACGATGCTGCTGGCTTCCGCCATGAGGATCCCCAGGCTGAAGCTCTCCAGGTCGATCTGCATCCGGCCGCTCTCGATCTTGGCCAGATCCAGGATGTCGTTCAGGAGCTCCAGCAGGTGCTTGCCCGATGCGTAGCTGTCCATCAGCATGTGCCGCATGTCGTCCTCGTCCTCGTAGAGGCCGTCCAGCACCAGGCGGGTGAAGCCCAGGATGCCGGTGAGGGGGGTGCGCAGTTCGTGGCTGGTGAGGGCCAGGAATTCGCTCCGGAACCGGTCCGCCTCAAGCAGGGCGGCGTTGGCCTTTTCCAGTTCCCGGGTCTGGCTGCGCAGGACGTCCCGCTGCTCCCCCAGATCCCGGAACAGCCAGGCGTTGTAGATGCTCACGGCCACCTGCCGCTGGAAGATGGTCAGGGTATTCTGGTCCTCTTCCAGGATCCGTCCGGTCTCCAGCCCGATGATGGCGAAGCCCATGAGCAGCAGCTGGTTCTCGAACGGCACGAAGTAGAGGTCGGGATGTCCGGGGGTCATGAGCGGATTCAGCTGGCCGCCATGCACGGCCGGTTCCAGCCACTGATCCTGGAACAGCACCAGCGGGGCGTTGGGAAACGGATTGGGCGCGGGGAGCTGGAGCTGGGACCAGAGGTTCCGGGGCAGACCATAGCCGGCCCGGGGCTGGTAGGAGGCTCCGGAATCCTCCATGATCCAGACCATGCAACTCCGGGCGCCGAATTCCTGGACGAAGACATCCAGCACCACACTGGCCACCTGGCCCACCTTGGGCGTGGCCGCGAGAATCTCGGCCACGTGCTGGAGCACGCTCATCTGATGGGTACGCCGGGCCAGGCTGGTCCTCAGCTCGTTCACCTCCTGGGCCAGGGACGACATCTGGCGCTGGGCCCGGAGCAGTTCCACGATGAGTTCCGCGCCCTGCTCCTTGTTCAGGCCTGTGGGTGGGCTGCCCGCCGGGCTCGGGCGAAGGCTGGGAGCACCGGGACGGCCTGGATTGGGCGGTGGGTTCGTCATTCATTTCTAGGATGGCGCGAAGACACCGCTTTGCAAGGTCTCTTAATGGAGCGGCCATTCGGCCTCCGGACCGGAGCGGGTTCCGGGCCCCCTTTCGGGAGGTCCAAGGGGAAACCGGAAGGATGAACGGACGGGCGCCACCACACGGTCTTGGCTTGTTACCGCCGCCAGAAATCGTCACACTCCTCCATGGGGAAAGATGGACTTCGAGTCCCGGTTCCGACCAAGGAGCCAACTTCACCATTCGCCCTCCTTTTTCCCCACGCAAGGCTATGCCGATGGATGCCGTCCTTGAAAGCGAACTCATCTCAAGAACCCAGCAGGGGGATGGCGATGCCTTCAGCAGTCTTGTGGGGCCTTATCTCGGTCTGTTCTATGCCGGGATCCACCGGATCCTCCAGGACACCCTGGACACCCAGGACGCTCTCCAGGAAGCGCTGATGAGCATCCATAGCGAACTGTCCCGCTTCCAGGGCAAGAGCAAATTTTCAACCTGGGCCTACCGAATTTGCATAAACGAAGCCTTGATGTTGCGCCGGTCACGAATCCGCCGCCGGGAAGACAACATCGAAGATTTTATGCCACGTTTCACCCCTGACGGGCATCTCATTAATACAGAGAAAATGCGCGACTGGAGCCAGGACGCGCTGGCCTTGGCATCCGTTGAATCGGATCAGGTGCGAACCAAGATCCGGGAGGGGTTGAGCCGGTTGTCGGATGAACAGAGGGCAGTTTTCATTTTAAGGGACCTGGAAGGCATGGACACCGACGAAGTAGCCCACATGTTGGGCATCAGCAGAGGGTTGGTCCGCCAGCGGCTGCACCGGGCCCGGCTGGGGCTCAGGGGGATTCTGGACGCATTCATGTCGGGGAGACGGTGATGGGCATGCTCTTGACTTGCGAGGAAACGGTCGCCGCCCTGTCGCACTATGTCGACGGCGTCCTGCCCCTCAACCCCTTCCTGAAAGTGCGGCTGCACCTGTTCAACTGTCCCGGCTGCCGGTCGCTGCTGAACACCCTGCGCGCCCTTCCCGAACTGGCGGCCGGGGCGTTGGCCGAGGAGAAGGGAATGCAAAAGCTGGCCCAACCGGCCCTGGTCGCCGCTTTGGCTCGATTGCGCCAGCCGGGAGCGGCGCGTCCGAGGGCCGCGTCCCCGATCCCCCGGGAAGTCCAGCCGCTGCTGGAAGCCAATCCCGACCTGGCCATGCGGCTCCTGGCCTGCGTCCACGACCTCATCGCCCGGGAACGGGTTCCGCCGGGTCCCATCCCCCTGCCCCAGGGCATCCTGGACCGGTTGCCGGCCCAGGAGCATTGGCGCTGGGAGGATGACCGGAATGGCGGCAGGAAGGTCGACCTGCTCGCGGACCCTTTGGCGGGGCTGCGCCTGCTTCTGGTGTACGCCCCGCCCGGATCAGCCCTTCCCCCCCACCGGCACCTGGGATCCGAAAGCATTCTCATCCTGGACGGCAGCATGGATGACCAGGGCCGCGACTGCGTGCGCGGCGACTGGACCCACCATCCCCCCGGGTCCTGCCACGGGCCGCGGGTGGCAGCCTGTGGATGCTGGTTCCTGGTGCGGGAGGAGGGGATGGTGCGGTTCCTGGGCCCCGCCGGCTGGCTCCGCAACCTCGGCCACGCCAGCTAGCAGGCATTACGAAGCTCGCTTCGTTACGCCTGCTTGTGCCTCGCACGGTCGTTCAATCCACCCAGGGCGCCAACGGTGCTAGGTAGGCGCTCGTGTTCCGGACCTTCGCCAGGGTCGGCCTGGGTGGTTGCTGCCGCAACCGCCCGGGGCGGTAACTGAATCCGGATCCTGGCGGGCGTGTCCCTATTCGCTGGAATGCAGATCCATCAGGCCTTCAACCTGATGGCAAATCGGGTCGAGCGAAGCCGAATGATCATAGCCTGCCAATGGCCGCGGGATCGGACCCACCGGGGGTAAGCGCCGCAACCAGAGCGCCCCACGATCTACGTTCTGCCCCCGACGGGGAGGGACACGGCAACCGCTCGCAGCACGCCTGCTGCGAGCGGTAAAGGTGGGTCGGCGCGGTAAATCGGAACCCGGACTGGGTCGGCGCCTACCCGGGGGACCTTACGAACCAATCCGGAGCCACCGGCAGGGAATGCCGGGGCGGGCCGAAATGTCCAAACCGCAGCCAGCTATATCTTGAAGCCGGCCACCACTTGCCGGAGGCCTTCGGCCACCCCGGCCAGATCGTCCGAGGTTCGGGTGATCTCCTGGACGGTGGCGGAGAGCTCCTGGGTGGCCGAAGCGTTCTGGGCCAGACGGTAGGAGGTCTGGGTCATCTGGCGGGCCACGTCGGTGCTGGTTTCGGCCTGGGACTGGCTGAGGACGCCGATCTGGCGGATGCTGCCGGCGATGCCGGTGATCCGCTCCCGGATGGCTTTAAGGTTCTCCAGGCTCACCTTCATGCCTTCCACCCCTCCGGCCACGGCCGCCTGGGTGCGCTGGTTGAGCTCCCCGATCTCCACCGCGGCGCTGCGGGAGCGCTCGGCCAGCTTGCGCACCTCCTCGGCCACCACCGCGAAGCCTTTGCCCGCCTCGCCGGCCTTGGCAGCTTCGATGGCGGCGTTCAAGGACAGCAGGTTGGTCTGCTGGGCGATCTCCTGGATCACCTGGACCGCCTTGACCACCTGGCCGGTGGCTTCCCGGATCAGTTCCATGCCCTGGGCCGCCCCCTGCCCCGCCTCGGCGCCCCGGGCCGCGTCCCGCACCGCCTCCTCGCTCTGGGCTCCGGTATGCCGCGTCTGTTCCCCCATGGCTTCCACGTTGACGCTCAGGCCGCCCATGGCCTCGGATACCTGTTCCCCGGCGCCCTTGAGCTCCTCGCTCACCTGGGCGATGTCATGCACGGCCCGGGCCATCTCCTGGGAAGTGGCGGCCAGTTCGACGCTGCCCGAGGCGACCCGGTCGGCGAAGCCGCCGATGGTGCGCACCGTTCCCAGCATCTGGCCATTGTAGTTGTTGAAGGCCTCGGCCGCTTCGGCGATCTCGTCGCCCGAGGCGACCTCGATGCGCTTGGAGAGGTCGCTCTCCCGCAGGCCCAGGACCAGCTGGTGCAGAGGCAGGACCATGGCCCGGGAGCGGCTCCGAGTGATCCAGGCCACCAGGCCCGCCACAGCCAGAGCCCCGCCCAGCAGGCTGAAGATGATCGTGCGCATCTGGGCGTCGATGTCGTCCAGGTAGACCCCCGCCCCCACCACCCAATCCCAGCCCTGGACCCGCTTGGCATAGGCCAGTTTGGGGAACAGGCCGGCCTTGCCGGGTTTGGCGAAGGAATACTGGTAGAACCCGCCCTCGGGCGCGCTGGAAACTTCGCGCATGTTCTTGACGATCGTCAGGGTGGCGGGGGGCAGCTGGTCCGCGGGCTTGTCCACCAGTTGCTTGGCCGGGGGCAGAACCAGGATCACATTGCCGGGGCCATGGATGAACACGTAGTTGCCGTTGCCGAAGCGCAGGCTGTCGACCAGGGCCTTGGCCCGGGTCTGGGCTTCATCCTGGCCCAGGCGGCCGTCCTTGGCCTGGGTCATCAGGTCCGTGACCTGGGTCTGGGCGCTCTCCACCACGTTGCGCAGCCCTTCCTTCCTGGAATCGATCAGGAGTGAGTGGACGGTGGGCAGCACGTAGCCAGCGATGAGCACCAGGAACAGCGCGACCGGGATCATGGCGGTGAGGAAGGCCTGTCCGGCCAGGGACCGGAAATAGGAACGCAGGTTCTTGTCGGGCATTTCGGACCTCCCCGTGCAAAGAATTCAATTGATCAGCCTAGCATTCCATTGACATCTGCAAGCGGGAACGGGTAGTGGCGCAGGGAAAAAACCGCGGGGGCGGCAGGCCTGAAGCGCCCGCCCCCCCCGTGTCGTTCCCGCCGGCTCGAATCCGGGTTCAAACCCGCTCGAAGATGGCGGCGATGCCCTGGCCGCCGCCGATGCACAGGGTCACCAGGGCGTAGCGTCCCCCGGTCCGGTGCAGTTCATGGATCGCCTTCACCACCAGGATGGCCCCGGAGGCCCCCACCGGATGGCCCAGAGCGACCGCTCCGCCGTTGGGGTTGGTGCGGGCCGGATCGAACTCCAGGGCCTTGGCCACGGTGAGGGCCTGGGCCGCGAAGGCCTCATTGGCCTCGATCACGTCCAGGTCCGACACCTTGAGCCCGCAGCTGGCCAGGGCCTTGCGCACGGCGGGGATCGGGCCCTCGCCCATGTAGTTCGGGTCCACCCCGCCCAGGCCCCAGCCGGCCACCCGCGCGATCGGCTTGGCTCCGCACCGGGCCGCGGCGCCGGCCTCGGCCAGCACCAGGGCCGCGGCGCCGTCATTGAGGCTGGAGGCGTTGCCGGCGGTGACGGTGCCACCTTCGGGTTTGAAGGCCGGACGCAGCTTGGCCAGATCGGCCATCGTCAGCCCGGCCCTGACGTGCTCGTCCTGGTCGAACACGGTGGTGCCCTTCCGGGTCACCTGCTCGATGGCCAGGATCTGCTCCTTGAACCGGCCCTCGGCCATGGCCACGGCCGCACGGCGGTGGGATTCCACCGAGAAGGCATCCTGGTCCTCGCGGGTGATGCCCCACTTCACCGCCAGATTCTCGGCGGTGATGCCCATGTGCACCCCCTGGAAGGGGTCGGTCAGGGCCCCCACCATCAGGTCCAGCAGCTTGGTGTCGCCCATGCGGGCCCCCCAACGGGCCGCCGGCATCAGGTAGCCGGCCCGGCTCATGGACTCCGCGCCGCCGCCCAGGGTGATCTCCGCTTCGCCCAGCTCGATCTGCTGGGCGGCGCTGATCACCGCCTGCAGCCCGGATCCGCACAGACGGCTCACGCCCAGAGCCTGGGAATGATGGCCCATGCCGCCCAGCAGGCAGGAGACCCGGGACACGTACATGTCCCTGGGCTCGGTATGGATGATGTGGCCGATGAAACCCTGTTCCACCGTATTGGGGTCGATGCCAGCCCTGAGGATCGCTTCCTTCACCACCCGCTGGCCCAGGTCGCAGGGGGAGAAATCCTTCAGTCCGCCGTTGTAGTCGCCGATGGCGGTGCGTACGCCGCTCAGCACCATGATGTCGCGTTTGATAGCCATGCTTCTCTCCGTTCCGGCCCTCAGGCCATGTGCAGCCCGCCGTTGATGTTGATGGTCGCCCCGGTGAGGAAGCCCGCCAGATCCGAAGCCAGGTAGGAGACCAGGCCGCCGATCTCTTCGGGCTTGCCGAAACGCTGCATGGGGATCGAGGTGCGGATGGCTTCCCGCACGTCTTCGCGGATGGCCATCACCATGTCGGTGGCGATGTAGCCGGGGGCGATGGCGTTGACGGTCACGCCCTTGGTCACCAGTTCCTGGGCCAGGGCCTTGGTGAAGCCCAGGCAGCCGGCCTTGGCCGCGGAGTAGTTGACCTGCCCGGCCTGCCCCTTCACTCCGTTGATGGAGGAGATGTTGATGATGCGGCCGAAGCCGCGCTCGGCCATGCCCGGGGAGATGGCGTGGGTGACGTTGAACAGACTGGTGAGGTTGGTGGAGATCACCGCGTCCCACATGGTCCGGTCCATCTTCGGGAAGAACTTGTCCCGGGTGATCCCGGCGTTGTTCACCAGCACGGCGATGGGGCCCAGGGCTTCGGTGACCGCGGCGGCCATCCGGACACAGGCGGCTTCATCGGTGACATCGGCCTCGGCCATGAAGAAATCGAAGCCCAGGTCCTTCTGGGCCTGGATCCAAACGGATGCGGGCGGGAAATCCGGCAGGCAGTTGGCGGCCACCCGGTAGCCATCCTTGGCCAGGGCCTGGCAGATGGCGGTGCCGAGGCCGCCCATGGCGCCGGTGACGAGTGCGACTTTCTTGGTCATGTTCATTCCTTTGATAAGTGAAGCGGGATCAGACGATGTGGAAGATGTAGTAGGTGGCGATCACCACGAACACCGCGGAGGTCTTGATGATGGTCACGGCGAAGACGTCCTTGTAGGACACCTTGTGGGTGAGGCCGGTGACCGCCAGGAGGGTGATCACGGCGCCGTTGTGGGGCAGGGTGTCCATGCCGCCGGATGCCATGGCGGCCACCCGGTGCAGCACTTCCATGGGGATGTGCATGGTGGTGGCGGCCTTGATGAAGGTGTCCGACATGGCCGCCAGGGCGATGCTCATGCCGCCGGAGGCGGAACCGGTGATGCCGGCCAGGGTGCTGACCGAAATGGCCTCGTTGAACAGCGGGTTGGGAATGGACTTCAGGCCGTTGGCCACCAGCAGGAAGCCGGGCAGCGAGGAGATCACCGCGCCGAAACCGTATTCCGTGGCGGTGTTCATGGAGGCCAGCAGGGCGCCGCCGATGGCGGCCTTGCTGCCCTCGGCGAAGGCCCGGGTCACCGGCCGGAAGGCGAACGCGACCACGGCCAGGATGCCCACCACCAGGGCGGCTTCCACCGCCCAGATGGCCGCGACCTTGGCCACGTCGGTCTCCACCGCGGTCTTCATGCCCGCCAACTGGAAGGTGTTGGTGGCGCCATAGATCCGCGGGATCCAGCCGGTGAAGAGCTTGTTCAGCACGCCCACCAGCACCAGGGGCAGGATGGCGATGTAGGGGTTGGGCAGCTTTTCGTGCTCGAAGGCGACCGGTTCGTTCACCAGGTTGGTGCCGTAGCCCTCGCCCTGGGCGGCGGCCTGACGGCGCCGCCATTCCAGGTAGACCATGCCCACCACGAGGATGAACAGGGCGCCGATGGTGCCCAGCCAGGGGGCGGCCCAGGTATTGGTCTTGAAGAAGGTGGTGGGGATGATGTTCTGGATCTGGGGCGTTCCCGGCAGGGAGTCCATGGTGAAGGTGAACGCGCCCAGGGCGATGGTGCCCGGGATCAGCCGCTTGGGGATACCGCCCTGGCGGAACATCTCGGCGGCGAAGGGATAGACCGCGAACACCACCACGAACAGCGAGACCCCGCCGTAGGTGAGGATGGCCGAGACCGCCACGATGGAGAGCATGGCCCGCTTGGCGCCCAGCACCTTGATGACGCTGGAGACGATGGATTTAGAGAACCCGGACAGCTCGATCACCTTGCCGAAGATCGCTCCCAGCAGGAAGACCGGGAAGTAGAGCTTGACGAACTCCACCATCTTCACCATGAACACGCCGGTGAACATGGGCGCCACCAGTCCCGGACTGGTGAGGAGGACGGCCCCGAGGGCCGCCACGGGGGCGAACAGGATGACGCTGTAGCCCCGGTAGGCTACGAACATCAGAAAAGCCAGGGCTGCCAGAACGATGAGCAAAGTCACGTCCGCTCCTTGAAGGAAGGGGTTGAGAAGGGAGAGAGATCGGAAGACGTGGTGGACGGGCTCCGCCCGGCCACCACGTGGGGGCCAAGGGGGAACATCGTGAGCGAAGCGAGCAGGCAGTTCCCCCTTTTCATGTCAGAAGCGGTCATCGGGTGAGCATTTCCAGCAGACCCATGGGTTCGGGCCGGAAGATGGCGGGGTGCATCAGCTTCAGGTCGGGGGCGATGGCGGGGGTGAACGCCATGTGGGCGAGGATGTCCCGGTCCAGGTCCACCCCGGGGGCGATCTCGACCAGCTCCAGCCCGCCCTCGATCAGCCGGAACACGCAGCGTTCGGTGATGTAGAGCACCCGCTGGCCCTGGCGGAACGCCACCGCGCCGCTGAAGGTGCGGTGTTCCACCTCGGCCAGGAACTTGCGGGTGGTCCCTTCCTTGACGATCTTCAGGAGGCCGTCCTCCAGGGCAATCTCCAGCCCGCCGGCGGTGAAGGTGCCGACGAACACCACGGTCTTGGCCGACTGGGAGATGTTGATGAAGCCGCCGGCCCCGGCCAGCCGGGTGCCGAACTTGCTGACGTTCAGGTTGCCCGAGCGGTCCGCCTGGGCCAGGCCCAGGAACGCCAGGTCCAGGCCGCCGCCGTCATAGAAGTCGAACTGGGAGGGCTGGTCGATCACCGCGGCGGTATTGGAGCCGGCGCCGAAGCTCAGCCCGCCGGCGGGAACCCCGCCGATGACGCCCGGCTCGGTGGAGAGGGTCATGAGCTCGGCCGCGCCTTCCTCCACCGCCACCGAGGCGATGCCCTCGGGCATGCCGATGCCGAGGTTCACCATGCAGTCCGGCCTCAGTTCCATGGCCGCGCGCCGCGCGATCACCTTGCGGTCGTTCAGCTCCATGGCCTCCATGGAGGAGATGGGGATCCGGATCTCGCCGCTGTAGGCGGGGTTGTACTGCTCCGCGAAGGTCTGCATGTGGTATTCGGGGCACTCCGCCACCACCACGTAGTCCACCAGGACCCCGGGAACCTTGACCTGGCGCGGGTTGAGCGAGCCGCGATCGGCGATCCGTTCCACCTGGACGATCACCTTGCCGCCGCTGTTGCGCACCGCCATGGCGATGGCCAGGGCCTCCAGGGTCAGGGCTTCCCGCTCCATGGTGACGTTGCCGTCGGCATCGGCCGTGGTGCCGCGGATGATCCCCACCTGGATCGGGAAGGCCTTGTAGAAGAGGTAGTCCTGTCCGTGCACCGTCATGTGCTCGACCAGGTCCTCAGTGGCGCGCCGGTTGATCTTGCCGCCGCCGAATTCCGGGTCCACGAAGGTGCCCAGGCCGATCCGGGAGAGCGTTCCGGGCTTGCCGGCGGCGATGTCCCGGAACAGGTGGGCAATGATGCCCTGGGGCAGGTTGTAGCCTTCGATCTGCTCGGCGAAGGCCAGCTGGGCCAGCTTGGGGGCCAGGCCCCAGTGCCCGCCCACGACCCGCTTGATCAGGCCCTCGTGGCCCAGGTGGTTCAGCCCGCGGCTCTTGCCATCCCCCTGACCGGCGGCGTAGACCAGGGTCAGGTCCCTCGGCCCCGCGGTCTGGAGGAAGCGCTGCTCCAGGGCGATGGCGACGTTCTCGGCGAAGCCGATCCCGACGAAACCGCCGGTGGCCACCGTGTCCCCGTCCCGGATGCAAGCCACCGCCGAGGCCGCGCCGACGACCTTGCTCCGGCGCGGAGCAGGCTTCGGTGGCAGGGCGGAAGGTACAGAACGGGTTGGGGTGTTCGACATGGCAGCTCCGTTGTCAGGGTGGATACGATCCCGATCGCAACGGTGATGCCAAGTTTAATATTTCAAATAACATCTTTTAGAATAAACACTTAAAAAACCACCCGGCCCGCCCCTCGTCTCCAAACGGAGATCCCGTTCCGGATCACCCAGGTCCAGGATGCCGTTTTTATGACAAGCCGGAACGGCCGGACAATCCGTCCCGGCCCCCGTCTCCAAGCGGAGACTCGTCTCTCTTTGGAGACGTCCGCTTCAGGGCGGCCATCCGCTTATAGAACGTGGCCCGGCCGATGCCCAGCCGGCGGGCCGCCTCCACCACCTTGCCGCCGCAGGCGCGCAGGGCCGAGTCCAGGATCTGCCGCTCCGCCTCGGCCATGGTCTCCACATAGCTCGAACCCACCGGGGGGAGTGCCAGGCTGACTGCCGGCCTGGCGGAGAGTTTCACCAGCCCACGGAAATCCGCCACTTCCAGCCGGGGCTCATCGGTGTTCATGGCGGCCCGTTCCAGGACGTTCTGCAGTTCCCGCACATTACCGGGCCAGGTATGGCGGCGCAACAGGTCCACGGCCGAGCCGCTCAACTCCCGGGCCCGGGCGCCGCTCTGCCGGGCGGTCTTCTCCAGCAGGAGTTCGCACAGCAGCTCGAGGTCCCCCGGCCGGTCCCGCAGGGGCGGCAGCGGAATGTTCAGCACATTGAGCCGATAATACAGATCCTTGCGGAAGCGGCCGTCGGCGGCCATGGCTTCCAGGTCCCGGCTGGTGGCGGCCAGGATGCGCACATCCACCCGGATCACCCGGTTCGAGCCCAGCGGTTCGAACTCATGCTCCTGAAGTACCCGGAGCAGCTTGGACTGCAGGGCCAGGGGCATGTCGCCGATCTCGTCCAGGAACAGGGTGCCTTTGTCCGCCAGTTCGAACTTTCCCGGTCTCGGCTTCCGGTCGGCCCCGGTGTAGGCCCCTGGCGCCACCCCGAAGAATTCCGCCTCCAGCAGGGTGTCGGGGATGGCCGCCACGTTCACGGTGACGAAGGGCTGGTCGGCCCTGGGCCCGGCCGCGTGGATGGCGTGGGCCAATAGCTCCTTGCCGGTGCCGGTCTCGCCCAGCAGCAGCACCGGAGCGCCCACCAGGGCGGCCCGCCGGGCCAGGCGCTTGACCTCCATGGTGGCCGGGCTGTTGCCGATGAAGGAGGAGAAGGTGTACTTGGTGCTGCGCGCTTCAGCCAGCTTCTTCTGGACCCGGGCCAGTTCGGTCTGGAGCAGGGAGAAGCGGCCGAACAGGGGTTTGAGGGCCTCGTAGTGGCTGAACAGGGCGAAGCCCACCGCGCCCACCACCAGGCCCTGCTCGTCCCGCACCGGCATGCGCATGACGACGAAGTTCTGGCCGGCGGCCTCCAGCAGATCGAGCAGGATCGGCTGGCCGGTGGCCACCACCTGGCGCATGAGGCTGTTAGGGATGATGGCCTCGATCTCCTGGCCGATGGCCAGGACCGGATCGATGTTGAGCCGGGCCGCGTAGCGGTCGTTGATCCAGACCACCCGGGCCGCCCGGTCCACGATCACGGTGCCTTCGCACAGCCCCTCGAAGCAGGCGAACATGGACTGCATGGCCTTCTGCTGGAGCAGGCCGGGGTCCTGGAGGGTGAGCTCTGGGCGGGTCACGGCCGGGCCGGCATCATTTCCGCCAGCGCCCCAGCCTGGAGGCCGTCCCCGTCCACGACGCCAAGGTCCAGCACCAGGCTGGTGACCAGATGGGCCGGGGTCACATCGAAGGCGGGGTTGAAGGCCGGGGTGGTTTCGGCGGCCCAGCATCTGCCGCCATAGCCGAGGACTTCCGCTGGAGCCCTCAGTTCGATGGGGATGGCCGAGCCGTCCGGACAGGCCAGGTCCACCGTGGACCAGGGCGCCACCGCATGGAATGGCACGTCATGGTAACGGGCCTGCACGGCCAGACCATAGGTCCCGACCTTGTTGGCGAAATCGCCGTTCCGGGCCACCCGGTCGGCGCCCACCAGCACCCGCTGGACCTGCCCTTCCCGCAACAGGATGGCGGCCATGCTGTCGGTGATGAGGGTGTGGGGGATCCCCAGCCGCGCCAGTTCCCAGGCGGTGAGGCGCGCGCCCTGGAGCAGCGGCCGGGTTTCGTCCACGAACACGTGTCGGACCCGCCCGGCCTCGAAGCCCCGGCGGATGACCCCGAGGGCGGTGCCGATGCCGGCGGTGGCCAGCCCCCCGGAATTGCAGTGGGTCAGCAC
>Ga0302193_10001203_pt1 | contig 22322 bp, 20 predicted proteins | sample II_Bog_E3_3_FD_200228 | JGI IMG/M metagenome (GOLD analysis project Ga0302193, IMG submission 200228) | Peat permafrost microbial communities from Stordalen Mire near Abisko, Sweden - II_Bog_E3_3 | ecosystem: Environmental > Terrestrial > Soil > Wetlands > Peat | place: Sweden: Abisko...
TCCTGCTCGCCTTCCTCGCGGATGATCTCGTGAATGATGAGGGCGCGCGGCGTTGCGTGGCGCGCGGCCAGCTCCTGCTCATCCTGGTCGAGATGCGGAGAGCCCTCCGTCATATCGTGCTTGTCGTCTGCCTCTGCTTGCTCCTGCATCCGTGGAATAAGGTTTTGCGAGTCAGCCGGTGCAAGGGGCGCCCCAAGTGCGTGAGCCAAAACCCCTTTATTTCATTGTATATTTCTTGATGAACAAAAGATTTTAATGGCGTAATGTTGTGGTCCCACAAACTAGAGCGTGATTTCTTGAGTTAGAGTCGATTTTGGGATTCCGGCTCGGGCGGAATTCTGATTCAAGATGCAGGCTGGGAGCGGAGGCCAGCGTGCATGGGAATTCCTTATTCGTTGGATTTGCGTGAGCGTGTTGTTGGGGCTGTCGAGTCTGGGATGAGCCGGCGTGGGGCGGCCAAATTGTACGAGGTGAGTTATGCGGCCGTGATCCGATGGGTCGCGCGTTCAAAGCAAACCGGCAGTCCAGCGGCGCTGCCGATGGGCGGCAAGAAGCCCTTCAAGCTGGCCGAGGAGTCGGGCTGGATCCTGCGGCGGCTGGCCGAGAAGCCAGACATTACCGGGCGCGAGCTGCTCGCCGAGCTGCATGATCGAGAGATCGATGTGAGCTATTACGCGGTCTGGAATTTTCTGGATCGCGCTGGCCTCAGCTATAAAAAAAACTCTACGCGCGGCCGAGCAAGACCGGCCTGACGTTGCCCGGCGGCGTGCGCTGTGGCAGCGCTTTCAGGGCAAGATTGATGCGCAGCGCATAATCTTTATCGACGAGACTTGGGCGAAGACAAACATGACTCGCTTGCATGGCCGCTGCCCGGTTGGCCAGCGGCTGTTCGCCAAGGTGCCGCATGGCCATTGGAAAACGCTGACCTTCGTGGCAGGTCTGCGATGCGATGGCATCGTTGCCCCTTGCGTGTTCAACCGCCCGATCAACGCCAAGAGCTTTCTGGCCTGGGTTATCGAGTTCCTGGTGCCAACCCTGCGGCCTGGCGACATCGTGGTGATGGACAATCTCAGCAGCCACAAATCCAGCGCTGTCCGCCGTGCAATCCGGGACGCCGGCGCCAAGCTCATCTTCCTGCCGCCCTACAGCCCCGACCTCAACCCGATCGAGCAGGCTTTCGCCAAACTCAAGACACTGCTTCGTAAAGAAAATGCCCGAACCGTTGAGCAAACGACCGACTGCATCGGCAAGCTCATCGACCGAATCACGCCCACCGAATGCGTGAATTATTTCAGGGAGGCGGGTTACTCAACCTGAAGCTATCATGCTCTAGCTTTGTTTCTGAAGCTTTGTTTCTGAGGGCGATTCAGGTTTTCGGCTTGCTCAAGCCAGCAGACCTCAAACGATCGCGCTCTAGCTTATCTCGCCCGCGCCCAATATCCGCAACTCCCGGTATACGCCGCCGTCGCGTGAAAAATGCGGATTGTAAAACGGATCGAACGGCAGCACGTCCGCATGGCGCTGCCGCATCACCTCATTTTCGAACATAAACCGGGCAATTTTGTTTTCATCGAAATCATCTCCCCGGCTGATGCTCTCACGGTGCTCGGCAACGGCATCTGGCGTATAGACAATCTGCCACCCCGCTTTGCCCAGCTTCACGCATAGATCGACATCGTTAAAAGCGACGCTCAGCTCAGCCTCATCAAATCCGTCAACCGCGTCGAACGCGACCTTGCGCACCAACATGCATGCAGCCGTCACGGCAGAAATCTGCTGCGCCGCCATCCCGCGCATCACATAACCCGGCGCCCTCTCGGGAATCCCCCGGAAAGCATGGTCGGCCACGCCGCCTACCCCCAGCACAACCCCCGCATGCTGCACAGTTCCCTCCGGATACAGCAATTTGGCGCCCACCGCGCCAACTTGTGCACTCGCCAGGCATTCATCCAACATGGTACGGAGCCATAACTTTTCGCGAACGATGACGTCGTTGTTCAAAAACAACAAATAGTTGTACCGCGCCGCGCGCGCACCGATGTTATTGATCCTGGAATAATTGAACGGTTCGGCAATCCTCAAAACGCTGGTATCCAGCAAATTCGCCTGCTCTGCCGTAAATGCCTCCGCGTCGGGCGAGATGGACCAGTTATCCAGCAGAATAATCTCGTATTCCACCTCCGCCGTATGCCGCCTTATGGCGTTAACACATTCACGTGTCATTTCCACGCGTTCCCGGAACGGAATCAGAATGGATACGCGCGCCGCCTTCCGCGTAGCGGCGGGCGGCTTCCATCTTACCTGATAACAGGTCAGCCCATCCCGGCTCGCCACCGCAGCCGGCAGGCCCCGCCGCTTCAAATGTGCCGCCACCGCCGCCGCCCCTGCTCGCACCGCCTCAGGCTTCGCCGCCGAACCTCCCGCCGCCGTCGAATTTCCGGATTTGCGCCAATGATAAAGTATTTCGGCCACGTGATGGATCTGCTCCGGCGCGATCATCTCACAGATGCGCAGCAGAAAATCATGGTCCTGCGCCCCGTCAAACCTTTTATCCAAAAAGCCCGCCTGCCGGACCAGCTGCGCATCCACCATCACAAAATGGCAGATGTAATTTACCTCAAGCAAAAACCGGTAGTTGAAATCCGGCTTGAAATGCGGCTCCGAGAGCGCACCGGCGCGATCGATCTTGTCTTCGTCGGAATAGAGCAGTTTCGCCCGGGTGGCCGCCTGGGCCCGGAGCATGATCTCCAGCGCGGCGCGCTCCAACACATCATCATGGTCGAAAAACGCGATGAACTGCCCGTCAGCCTTTTGCAACCCGGCATTCGTCGCCTCGGCGATGCCGGCATTTTTCGGCAAAGCCAGATATTTGATCCGGGCATCGGCCGTACACAGATGCCGCATCGTCTCGCTTAACCCGGCATCACCGCTGGCATCATCCACCAGCAGCAGTTCCCAATGCGGATAGCTCTGGGCACGCACTGAATCGACGGCCGCCAGAAACGCGCCAATCTCCGGCCGGTATACCGGGCATATGATCGAGACGAGTGGATCGCCGTCCGGCAATGCGCCATACCGCGCCGCCGCCCGCGCCGCCGCCAAGGGCAAGGATATAGCGGCCCATCGCGCATAATCGCTCAGCAGATAACGCTCGCCCGGCAGCGCCGCCTTCAGCTCCCGCCGTAAATGATACGCAAAGCTGAACAATTCATCCGCCTGCGCAATCAATGCCGAGATCCGCGCGCGCTCGCTATCTTCGGGAAAGGTGATCTCCACCGGGCTCCCCTGCAACTCCTGGCGCCCAGGCATCGCAAAAAATCGGAATGCCACCCGTTTGCGGCTGCGCAAAGCCGGCGGCGGCGAAAACGTAAAGCCGCAGGCCGCCTCGCAGCCCATCGCCAGCGCCACATCCGCACGATACTGGTCCGCCACCACCTCGCCCACGGGCTGCCCGTCCGTCGTCACCAAGATCCGAACATTGCCCAGCTTCGTCTTCGCATGATCGTCGATATTCAGCGCCCAGCCCTGGAGGAGCCCGTCAATCATCCCATCCACGGTTCCCTCGACCCGAACCGGCTTCATCAAACAAAAATGGAATGCGGCCATCCCCGTCCCGCCGCGCGTGGTCATCGTCAACGATGCGCCATCCAGCGCGGCAAACCTCAAAACATGCCGTAACCCGTCATGATATCGGACAGGAAGGCTGTAATAAAAACCGATGCGCCGATGCGGCAATTTCAACACCGCCGCATCCTCGCGCTGCAAATCGCAATGAATGACGTCTACGATCACGTCATCGATCAGCACCCGCACACGGCAACTCTGGCCGGGGCTGGCGAAATCCACGACCCAGCCGCCCAGCCCCGCCTCGTCGATACGGTTAACAAAGCCCACAACTTTGCTTGGCGTCTCCAACGCCTTCTGCGGCTCGGGCTGGCGCATCACGCGCGCGGGCGCGGCTTGCCTCGGCATATTCCTGCGCTAACGCGCCCCGGCAATTTCGGAGAGCAATTCCTGCGTGGTGATCTGCCGGCAATACCCCGCATTATTCGCCAGCGCGTTATCATGCCGCGCCTGGCTCTGCGTGGCGCAGCCATCCGTGACCACGCTCACCAGATATCCCAGGTCGCACGCATCCCGCACGGCTGAATCAACACATTGGTCCGTCAAAGCCCCCACCACAATCAGCTGCTTCTTTCCCAGATTTCCGAGAACGTAATGAATGTTGGTCGAAATGAAAACAGAGGAAGATGTCTTGGTGAGCACAATCTCGTCACCCCGCGGCGCCACCTCATCCATCACCTGCGCATCATGCGAGGATTTAGGACAGAACATCCCCGATATTTTATAATCCAGGCTCAAATCCCGCCCATCCTCGGTCAGGCTCGCCATCACGGTATAAATCACCTCAACCCCCGCCGCCCGGCAGGCCGCCAGCAGCTTCTGAATATTCGGGATCACGCGCCCGCGCATCTCGCGAAAGAAAAACCCGTATTTCCGCTCGATCTCTGCCGGCTGCATCCCGGCGGCCTGCCCGCCCTGCTCCATCGTATAATTCTGCACATCGATCACCAGCAACGCCGTCTGGCCCGGCACGACCGGCACGTTCCGGCTCAACCCAAAATCTTTCACGCCTTGCCCTCCTTGGCCTGCTCAGCCATCAATCGCGCCGCCGCAGCCGGCAGCAGCCGCGCCAGCCGCGCCGCCCATTCCGCCTGTCCCGGCGCATCCGCGATCAGATCCTGCCGGATTTCGATTTCCACATAATCCAGCCCGCGCGCTTCCGCATGGACGGGCACGCCGTAATCCGTCTCATCGCTCACCCGGTAGGGATCATTCTCCGCGACCACCAACCCGCCCTCTTCGCGCAGCAACGCCGCCAGCAGATGCGAGAAGCGCGGCCTGCAATGATAAAGCACCGCAACATGCATCCCCCGCGCAGCACCCAGATAAACCGGCGTGAAACTATGCATGGCGACATAAATCGGTGGCCTCGTCCGCCGCGCCCCAATCAACTGGTCGATCTGCGCGTGATACGGCTCAAAAATTGCCTGGCGTCGAAGACGTTTATCGGCCTCGCTCAGCGCTGCGTTGCCGGGTATCGACGTCGCCTCGCTCACCTCCGGAAAAGCACTCGGCCACGAAGGCTGGCGGTTACAATCCATCACGAGCCGTGAGTAATTCTGCAACACCGCCGGCGCCTGCAAGGCCGCAGCCAGCTGGCGCGTCACCGCCGCAATCCCGATATCCCAGGCGATATGCCGCTCCATCTCGGCGGCACTCACCCCCATATCGCCCAGCGCCCGCGGCACGGCGCGCCCCGCATGGTCGGCGGTCAGCAAAAACGGGCTCTCGGCCGCCGGATTCAGGACCGTAAAAACCGGCGCCTCGTCATCCTCAAGCAATCTCATGCGGCCCTCCTCACGGACGCCAGATAATCCGCTCCGGCGCCTTGCTTTTTGGATCATATTCCAGAATTTCGCCATTGTTCACGGAAACCCCTGTCAGCGCCAGAATAAATGCCCAATGGCTGACCAGCAGCGTCGTGCCGCTATCCTCTCGCGCCGCCATCACCTCCCGGAATGTGTTCGCCCGCTCAATGGTTTCCTCAGATGTCTCAATCCCGTCCGGCCACCATTGCGCGGGCAGATGGTCAAAATCATGATGCGGAAAACGTTGCGCCAGCAAGTCCGGATGGCTCCCGATATCGCACACAAACGCCGCCCGCTCGCGCACTTCATGCATGATCTCCACCGGCACAGGGTGCACCGCCAATATCGGCTGCGCCGTTTGCAGCGCCCTTGTGTAGGGCGAGATGATGATGCGCGTGATCTTCGCCCCGGCCAGCTGCCGAGAAGCTGCCTCCGCCTGCTCCAGCCCCAGCGGAGTCAGTTCCGGATCCTCGATCCCAGGGTCGCGCCGTGTCTCGGTGAAATGTAGGTTGAAGTAACTTTGCCCATGGCGAAGCAGGAACATGAAAAGTCTTTCAGGCGCGTTAATGTTGCCGACAAGGATGCATGGACGTATGTCGTAGAATAGTCATCAATTGGCTAGGGGCTGGTCGTACCGGGTAAAGCAGTTTTTGCTGTGCAACCCAGAACGTGAACCCGCCTCGGATCGAACCTTCAGAGGGTAAATTGCAGGCTAACGCGTTACAGGGGCTGGGGGATTTTCCGATCGCCCTTATCATTTTCGCGGGGATCGCGCTGTTCCTCGTGCTTCGGCTGCGCAGCGTCCTTGGCAAGCGAGTGGGCTTTGAAAAACCACCTATTGCCCCCGGCCAGATGCCGGGCTTCGGCACCGGCCCCATCATCGAGGGCCAGGCCATGCCCGCCCAAACCGGCCGCTCCGTGCCGGACCCGCGCTCCGCACTGGGCGAAAGGCTGATGCAGATCGTCAACCGGGACCGAAATTTCGACCCGCCGAAATTCCTGAACAACGCCGAGGCTGCCTTTCGCACCATCGTCACCGCCTTCGCTGCCGGCGACCGTGCCACGTTGAAAACGCTGCTGACCGACAGCGTCTACCACACCTTCGAATCCGCCATCGCCGCCCGCGAAGCGGCGGGTGAGCGCCACCGCACGGAGATCAAATCCATCCTCACCGCGGTCATCGAGGATGCCGAGCTGCTCGGCGATCAGGCGGCGATCATCGTCCGCTTCACCTCCGATCAGGTGAACGTCACGCTGGATGCGAGCGGCGCGCCGGTCATCGGCACCGAGGCGATCACGGAAATCGTCGATCTCTGGACCTTCGAGCGCAATTTGAAGAGCAGCGACCTTGCCTGGCTTCTCTCCGCCGCGCGCAGCGGCTGATCCTATGCGCCGCCCCTGGTTTCTGCCCTTTCTGGCGCTCGCCGGCTGCGTTCCCCCGCAAACCGGCAGTGCCCCGCCCGCGACCGTCGCCAACACCCCCGCCAACGCGCTCGCCATCAGCGCCCTGCCCGGCTGGAACAGCGATGATACCGCCGCAGCGCTTGCGGCCTTCGTGCAAGGCTGCAAGGCGCTGTCCCTCATGCCGCCCGACCAAAAGCTCGGCGGCACAGGCACCGCGGCGCAGACCGCGGGACAGGCGGGACTCTGGCAAAATACCTGCAACGGCGCGGAGGACGTCGCCCCGGGCGACGAGGCTGGGGCCAAGAGCTTCTTCCAAAGCTATTTCGTGGCCTATCAAATCACAGGTCGGGCCCTCGTCACCGGCTATTTTGAGCCCGAATATCCTGGCTCCAAAAACCTCGCCCCCGGCTATAAGGTGCCGCTTTACGCCAAACCGGCGGACCCGGACCTCGCCAACCTGCCCCGCGCGGCCATCGACGACAACGCGCTCTACCGCAAAGCCCCCGTCACCGCCTATCTGGCGGATCCGGTGGACGCCTTCATGCTGCAAATCCAGGGCTCGGGCCGCATCCTCCTGCCGGACGGCCACACGCTGCGCGTCGGTTTCGACGGCCAGAACGGTCAGCCCTACACGCCCATCGGCCGCATCCTGGTCGCCAATGGCGATCTCACCGCCAATAATGTCAGCTTTCAGAGCATCTCCGCCTGGCTGAAAGACAATCCCGATCAGGCCCAAGCCATCATGGAGCAGAACGCCCGCTACGTTTACCTCAAACCCCTCGGTGGATTGCCGGATGACGAGGGCGCCCCTGGCGCGCTCGGCGTGCCGCTCACCGCAGGCCGGTCATTGGCGGTCGATACCTCCGTGATCCCGCTGGGCGTCCCCGTCTTCGTCTCCACCACCAACCCGCTGACCCGCGCGGCCATGAACCAGCTCGCCATCGCCCAGGATACGGGCGGCGACATTCATGGCGCCGCCGCCGCGGATCTGTTCTTCGGCGCCGGCCCGGAGGCCGAGGCCATCGCCGGCTCTATGCAACAGCCCGGCACGCTCTATATCCTCCTGCCAAGGCCAGCCCCCACATCATGACCCAGAAGCCGCGCGTCGCCCTGTTCGTCACCTGCCTGGTGGACTTGCACCGGCCCAGCGTCGGCTTTGCCAGCATCGCGTTGCTGGAACAGGCGGGCTGCACGGTGGAGGTGCCGCGCGCCCAGACCTGCTGCGGCCAACCGGCCTATAATGCGGGCGATCGCAACACCGCGCGGGAAATCGCGCTCGGCATCCTTACCGCCTTCGCCGCCTATGATTACGTGGTGGTCCCGTCGGGCTCCTGCGCCGGAATGCTCGCCAAACATATGCCACATCTGTTCGACGACGACCCCAATCTCCGCGCCGCCGCCGATGCGCTCGCCGCCAAAACGCATGAGCTGACGAGCTTCCTGGTCGACATCATGCATTTCCGCCCGGCCCCGCCTGCCCTCCCGGTCATTGCCACCTATCACGATTCCTGCGCCGGATTGCGGGAGCTGGGCGTCAAAGCCCAGCCCCGCGCCTTGCTTGCCACAATCCCGGGCCTCTCCCTCACCGAAATGGCCGATCCCGAACTCTGCTGCGGGTTCGGCGGCACATTCTGCGTTAAATACCCGGATATTTCGACGCGCATGGTCAGCGATAAAATTGCCGATATCACCGCAACCGAGGCCAGCCTCCTCCTGGCCGGCGACATGGGGTGCCTGCTGAACATGGCGGGCCGCCTCACGCGGGAAAATTCGCCCATCGAAATCCGGCATGTCGCCGAGGTCCTGGCAGGCACCACGCCGGACACGCCCTCGATCGGCCGTTCCGGCTGACCCGGCGATGTACCTTGCTACCCAGACGCCAACAAGCTAAAGCGCCAGAATGGCGACATATTGGCCCGCGTGAACCGAATTTCACCCGATCTTAACGGCTCCAAAGAACGTTTGCGCATTGGCGCCCTCATCGGCGTTCTGGGCGTGGTTTATGGAGATATCGGCACCAGCCCGCTCTATGCCCTCCAGGCGAGCCTCGGCTATTTCACCAAATCCGGCCTGCAATACGACGATATATTCGGTGTCCTTTCGCTCATCTTCTGGGCGCTGATCATCACCGTGACCTTAAAATACGTCACTTTCGTAATGCGCGCGGATAATCACGGCGAAGGCGGCATCCTGGCCCTGATGGCGCTGGCGCAGCGCGTCGCAAAATCTGACCAGACCCGCAGCGCCCTCGGCATCATCGGCATCGTCGGGGCCGGCCTGTTCTTTGGCGACGGCATGATCACCCCGGCTATATCCGTGCTCTCCGCCGTGGCCGGACTCGAAGTCGTCTCGCCCAACCTGTCGCCGGCCGTGGACCCGATCTCGCTGGTCGTTATCGTTATTCTGTTCCTCTCGCAACGCCGGGGCACCGGCAGCATGGGCCGCGCCTTCGGCCCGGTCATGACCGTCTGGTTCCTCGTCATCGGCCTGCTGGGCCTGCTCCAAATTCTGCATCACCCTTTCGTGCTGAAGGCGCTCATCCCGACCTACGGGTTCCGCTTCATCCTCCGGCACGATTATCTCGCCTTCATCGCACTCGGCGCCGTCGTCCTCGCGGTGACCGGCGCCGAAGCTTTATACGCGGATATGAGCCATTTCGGCCGCCGCCCGATCCGCGCGGCCTGGACCTATTTCGTACTGCCCTGTCTGCTGTTGAATTATTTCGGCCAGGGCGCGCTCGTCATCGCGGACCCCACGGCCATCGATAATCCCTTCTACAAGCTGGCCCCGCACGCGCTGGAACTGCCGCTGGTCGTCCTCTCCACCCTGGCCACCATCATCGCCAGCCAGGCCGTCATCACCGGCGCATTCTCCATGGCAAGGCAATGCATCCAGCTCGGCCTGTTCCCCCGCATGGAGGTGCGCCACACCTCGGAGACGGAGGAAGGCCAGATCTATGTCCCCCAGATCAACGCCATGCTCGCAATCGGCGTTATTCTGCTGGTCCTTGCCTTCAAAACGAGCGATGCGCTGGCCTGGGCCTATGGTATCGCCGTCACCGGCACATTCCTCTGCACCAACATGCTGGCCGTGGTCGTCTTCCGCCGCCAGTTCGGCTGGTCGCGCGCGGCGGCACTCAGCGTGTTCGGGTTTTTCGGCATTGTGGACCTCGCCTTCTTCGCCTCCAACACGCTGAAGATTTTCGATGGCGGCTGGGTCCCGCTCGCCATCGGCCTTACCATCGTGCTGGTCATGACGACCTGGAAACGCGGCCGCGGCCTCATCCTCGCCCGCTGGACGCAGGACAGCCTGCCGCTCGCCTCGTTCCTCGCCCGCCTGCCGCAATCGCGCATCGTCCGCGTTCCCGGCACCGCCGTGTTCATGACCGGCAATCTGGACTTCGTGCCCAACGCCCTGCTGCATAACCTCAAACACAACAAGGTGCTGCACGAGCAGGTCTTCTTCGTCACCGTCCGCACGCTGGACGTACCGCAGGCCGACCCTGGCGACCGCGCCACTGCCGAGGAAGTCGCCCAGGGCATCTACAAGGTGACGCTCTATTACGGCTTCATGGAAAGCCCGAACGTCCCGCGCGCACTGGAGAGCCTGTCGGCCCAGGGCATTGAGTTCAAACCCATGCAGACCAGCTACTTCGTCGGCCGGGAAACGGTGGTCCCCGCCTCAGTGCCCAAGCTACGCTTTATCCGCCGCTGGATGTTCCTGTTCATGGCCCGCAACGCCGTCTCTGCAACCGAATTCTTCCGAATCCCGAGTGACCGCGTGGTCGAACTCGGCGTCCGCATAGCAATCTAACCGTCTATTTAAAGCTCTGCCATCACCCGGACGAGGCATTGCGCGGCGTCAGCAACACATCCGCCGTCCCGCCACCATTGCTCGGTATTTTTAAGAATCTCGCCCACAGCCGGCCCTTGCGGCACGCCAAGCTTGGTAATATCGCGCCCCAGCAGGGGAAAAACCGGCTTCTCCATCGCGCTCAGCCGCGCGCGTAATCCATCCCACCCCGCACCATCATCCTGTGCCAGCCAGGTCCGGGCGATCAAAATCTCCGCCGGCTCTACGGCCAGCGCCCGGCGCAGCGCCGCATCATCCATCCCCGGCAACAATGCATTCGGTATTCGGAGCGCGCTCAATGCTTCACACTCGGCGCCGCTCAACTTCCACCGCGCCGCGTAACCCGCCGCATCCGCGGATGACAGCGCCGCCAGCCGCAACAGCGCATCCGCCGGCGCGCCGCGGCGCATGAGACCATCCAGGCCGTCCAGATCAGCCTCCGGCAAAACCAGCGCCAGCACGCCGGATTCGGCCATCAGCCGCAACGCGGCGCGCGGGTCCTCGGCGAGCAGAATAAGCTTCATCTCCCGCCAGACCCGCTCGGCGGAAAGCCTTGCCACCCCATCCTTCAACGCGGCAATCGCCGCCAGCGCCGCTTCATCCGGCGCGCCCTTGGCGTAACGCGCAAAAAAACGAAAAAACCGGAAAATCCGCAAATAATCCTCGGCAATCCGGGCCGCCGCGACGCCCACAAAGCGCAACCTACCCGCCGCCAGATCCTCCCTTCCGCCGAAATAATCGAACACCTCGCCGGATTGCGCGGCGGACATGGCATTGATCGTAAAATCCCGCCGGCTGGCGTCCAACACCCAGTCATCGGTGAATGCCACCACCGCATGCCGTCCATCGGTCTGGACATCGCGGCGCAACGTCGTCACCTCAAACTGCCGCCCCTGCGCCACCAAGGTGACCGTGCCATGCGCCAGCCCGGTCGGAACCGCCTTCAGCCCTGCCCGGCGCGCCCGCGCCATCACGTCTTGCGGCGTCAGCGGGCTCGCAAAATCCACGTCAGCGACCACGCGTCCGGCCAGCATGTCCCGCACCGCGCCGCCCACCATCCGCGCTTCCGGCAGCGCCGCCCAAACCTCCGCTATGCCCGGCAACTCGATCACGGTCCGCCCCGCAACCGCAGCGCCAGATTGCGAAGGATCATCGCCGTCGCACCCCAGATCACATGCGATTCATGCGGCCAGACCCAGAAATCCCGCTGCCCGCCATGCCAAAACGCTTTCCGCAGCCGGGGCATTTCCGGATCCAGCAACATCTCAAAGGGCACACGGAACAACTCTTGAACCTCGCCATCCGCCGGGAAAAACTGCACGCCGCTGGGCACCAGCGCGACCACAGGCGAAATATGAAACCCTGTTCCGGTGATAAAATCATCCATGCGCCCGATGATCTCCGTGGTGGCGCGCTCGAGCCCAATCTCCTCCACCGCCTCGCGCAGCGCCGCTTCCTCCACGGAGGCGTCGTAAAGCTCGATCTTCCCACCGGGAAACGATACCTGGCCCGCATGGTTCGGCAATTTCGCGCTGCGCCGCGTCAGCCATACCCCGCGCTCAGGCTCCAGCGGCACGAGCACGGCGGACGGCCTGTGGCCACCCGGCGCAAGACGCGTATGCGCCAGACCTGGCGGCAATCTGCGCCTCAACTCCGCCTCGGTCAGCATGGAAAATTCCGCCAAACGGCTTCAACGCCGTTGTTATTTGCTCTCATACCCGGGCGGCAGATCGCCCAGCGAGAAAAATTCTCCGTCGCTCCACACGCCAAGAACCTTGCGCCCGTGCAGCATACCCGGCTCGGCCAGAGCCACAAGCTCGTAATAGGTTGCGCGATTAATCCGCGCTTCGATCGGATACTGCCCTTTGCCATCTCTGACATGAAGATAAGGCGTCGGCTCGCAATTCAGCAAATCATGCCTGATGCGTATGGGGTGATCCCGCCCAGCCGTGATGCACTGGTCGACATTGGTACGAAAGCTCAGCACCTGGCTTTTGCCATGGCCCGCCCATTCCAGCTCCACCGCAATAAACGGCACATCCTCCACGTCGATCCGGCCGCGTTCGGCCGGCGTCTCCAGCAGATAGCTGCCATCCGATTCGCGCTTGAGGACCGTCGAGAACAGGCAAATCATAGGCTTGCGATTGATCGGACTGCCGCGATACAACCATGTGCCGTCACGTTTGATGATGAACGGCAGTTCCCCGCAATCGACGATGTTTCGTGCCGGGTCGGTCTTTGCAATGCATGGCCCTACCCTTTCCGTCACAATCTCGCTTTTCCTTGCCACCGATGTTCTCATGGACGTCAGATATAGGTACCATCATAAAGCAATCAAATGGGCAAGCGAGTGTGATATGGCCGATGCCGACACAATTAACCTGACGCTCGAGACTGCCCTCAATGCCGTCTCGAACGTACGGCGCGCAGTCGGCCAGATCATCCTCGGCCAGGACGACGTCGTAAATCTCGCCCTCACCGCCATACTGAGCGGCGGCCATACGCTGCTCACGGGAGTCCCCGGCCTCGGCAAAACCCTGCTTGTGGAAACGCTTGGGCTCACCCTGGGACTCACGACGCGGCGCATTCAGTTCACGCCAGACCTCATGCCATCGGATATTCTGGGCAGCGAGGTGCTGGATGAAACGCCGGAGGGTCGCCGCTTCCGCTTCATCCCAGGCCCGGTCTTCACCGAGCTGCTGATGGCCGATGAGATCAACCGCGCCAGCCCCCGCACCCAATCGGCCTTGCTGCAAGCCATGGCGGAGGGCCATGTCGCCGTCGCCGGCGCAAACCGCCCCGTCCCGCGCCCCTTCCATGTGCTCGCCACGCAAAACCCGCTGGAGCAGGAGGGCACATATCCGCTGCCCGAAGCCCAGCTCGACCGTTTCCTGCTCGACATCCGCATGGACTATCCCGCCGCCGAAGATGAACGCGCTATGCTCATCGCGACCACCGGCACCCACAGCGCCAAAGCCGTTCCGGTCATGACCGCTTCCGCTTTGCTGGAAACCCAACAGCTCATCCGCGCCATGCCGGTCGGCGCCTCGGTGGTGGATGCCATCCTCCACCTCGTGCGCGGCGCCCGGCCGGAAACCCCGATATGGCCGGAGCTGCGCCAGGCGCTTGCCTGGGGCCCCGGCCCGCGCGCCGCGCAATCGCTCATGCTGGCCGTCCGCGCCCGCGCCTTGCTGGATGGCAGACTCGCCCCAAGCGTCGAGGATGTCGCCGCCCTCGCAGCGCCGGCCCTGCGCCACCGTATGTCGCTGAGCTTCTCTGCCCGCGCCGCGGGCCATACGCTCGACGATATTCTTCGCCGCCTCATTGCCGGGCTTTGACGGCGGCACGCACACTCGTCCAGGCCGAGGCCCTCGCCAGCGGGCTTCCCAAACTCATCCTCGCCGCCGAGCGGCTGGCTTTCATCGCGGCACCCGGCCTGCATGGCCGCCGCCGAGGCGGAGGCGGCGATTCCTTCTGGCAGTTCCGGGACTGGCAAAATGGCGACGATGCGAAGCGAATCGACTGGCGCCGCAGCGCCCAGGGCGACCGGCTCTATTTCAGGGAGCGTGAATGGGAGGCCCAGGCCGCCATCGCGCTGGCGCTGGACGACACGCCGGGCCTGAATTTCAGCAGCCATAAATCCCTGCCCACCAAGCGCGACCGCGCGATCCTCCTGCTGCTCGCTCTGGCCGCGATCCTCCTGCGCGCAGGAGAGCGCGTCGCCTTGGCTGGCGCCACACCGCCGCTGACCGGCAGCCTAGCCCTGCCGCTTCTGGCCGAAGCGCTCGCCACCGGGGGCAGCGCACATACGGATACGCGCTCACGGCGCATCAGCTTCGGCGATTTTCTGCGTCCAAACCCGGTCTTTGCCGCGCCGCCCGGCGGCGCGGTCCTGCAAATTCTTGACCCCGCCGAGTGCGACTTCCCCTTTCAGGGCCGCATCGTCTTCGAAGGGCTGTCCGATGAGCCGCCTCTGGAGACCACCAACGCCGAGGATTGGCGCGCCGCGTATCACGCCCGCATCAATGCCCAGCGCCAGGCCGTGGTGCAGGCATCGCTGGCCTCCGGCCAGACGGCGCTGTTCCACCGCACAGACATGCCACCCGCAAGGGCGCTCTCCGCGCTGTACCTGGCTTTGCGCCGCGCATGATTTTTGCCGCACCCCTGGCATTGCTGGCCCTGGCTTTGCTCCCGATGCTGTACTTCATCCTGCGCTTAACGCCGCCCGAGCCGCAGCGGCAGCGCTTCCCCCCCATCGCCTTGCTGCAGGACCTGCCCGAAACACAGCACCCGCCCCGCCATATCCCGCCCTGGCTGCTGCTCCTGCGGCTCGGCGCGCTCGCCTGCCTCATTCTCGGTCTCGCCGCCCCAACCTTGCGCCCGCCTCCGGCCCTGCCCGGCACCGGCCCCGTGCTCCTGGTCCTCGATAATGGCTGGGCCTCCGCCGCCGCCTGGCCGCAAATGCTCCAGACCGCCAAAAACATTCTCACCGCGGCCCGTACGCAGAACCGGGCCATCGCCATCCTGACCACCGCAATCCCGGCAGCCGGGGACGTGCCGGAGCTCCAAGGCCCGTTCGATGCCGCAACCGCGCTGCAAATCCTGTCGGCCATCCAACCGGAACCCTGGCCGGCAGATCGTAAGGCCGCCGCCGCGGCCTTACGCGGCGCAGACGAAACAACCCGCCTTTATATCTCGGATGGCACGGGAGTCGGCCCGGCTTTTCAAACCTTCCTCACCGCTTTGCATCTCACAAGCGCATTTAAACCGGCAACGCTTCCACCGCTGCTCGCCCCACCCGCGTTGAATGCGAGCGGCAATCTCACCCTCCACGCCATCTCGAACCCGCTGAACGCCGCGCTACTCGGCGAATCCGCCGGCGGTGACATCATCACACGAATGGCATTCGACCCGTCCGGCAATGCCACGCTCGACCTGCCTCTCCCGATTGCCAATAAAATCGCGAAATTTGTGTTGGACGGCCCGCCCACCGCAGGCGGCACCGTCATCGTGGATTCCAGCACCCGCGCCAGCCTCGCCGCCCTCGATAGCGGCAGTGCCAACGCGGATTCCCCTTTTCTGGGCACGCTCTATTTCCTCCGCCGCGCGCTGCCCCAGACCACCAAAATCATCACCGGCTCCTTCGAACAAATTCTCGCCGGCAAGCCCGCAACCATCTTCCTGGCAGACTCACCCCTCAGCCCAGCACAGCAGGCACTTGCCAAAAATTTCATCGCAGGCGGGGGCATCCTCGTGCGTTTCGCCGGCCCGCTCACCAGCGAAACGCCTGATGCGTTCTCGGCCGACACGCTGCTCTCCGGCGAGCGGCATCTCGGCGGCGCGCTGAGCTGGACCACGCCGGAACAACTGGCACCCTTCCCGGCCACCAGCCCCTTCGCCGGGCTGGCGGCGGACCCAAAAGTCATCATCTCCCAGCAAATCCTAGCCGACCCCACCACGCTCGACCCCGCCACCATCTGGGCCACATTGCGCGACGGCACGCCGCTCATTCTCGGCAAACCCATGGGCCATGGCTATCTCGTCAATATCCTCACGAGCGCGAATGCCGACTGGTCCAACCTGCCCCTCTCCGGCCTTTACCCGGCGATACTCGCCCGGCTCTCATCCCTCGGCCAGGGCAGCCCAATGAATCCGAATCTCGCTTTGCCACTGCAATCCGCGCTCGACGCCTATGGAACGCTCTCCCCCCCTGGCGTCACCGCCTCGCTCACCCCGGCCCGGCGCGGCAGTGCCACGATATCGCCCGCTTTGCCGCCCGGCCTGTATGGCAACGGCCCAGGCTTCATTGCCCTTAATCTGGGCTTCCATGTGCAGCCCCCTGTTCCCGCAAATCTCCCGAATGCCACCCCGCTCGGCGCCCCGGCGCCGCCCCGCAATCTCGGCCCGCTGCTCGTCGCCCTCTCATTGGCCCTCCTGCTGCTGGACCTTGCTTTCTCGCTCGCCTCGCGCCGCGTCCTCCGTCTCCGGCGGCTCGGCCTCGTCACCGCGCTCGCACTACCCTTCACAGCCCATGCCCAATCCGCCGCCCTGCAGACGGAGCTGGGCTATATCGTCACCAACAATCCGGCCACCGACCAAATTTCCGCCGACGGGCTGGGCTATCTCTCGGCCAATGTCTCCGCGCACAGCTCCATTCAGCTCGGCGCGCCCGTCGCCCTGAATCCGGGCAAGGACGATCTCAGCTTTTACCCGCTGATCTACTGGCCGCTTCTGCCCAGCGCGCCGGTACCTTCGCCAGCCGCCTGCGATGCCTTGAACACTTATATGAAATATGGCGGACTTCTGGTCATTGACATGCCGGGCAGCGACCCGGGCGCCGCAGGCTCGGGCGCAGGCTTCGCGCCGGGCGCGTCGGCCGCCTTCACCCGCGCCACCGCCTGCCTCAACCTGCCCCCGCTTGAGGCGATTTCACCGGACAACGTCCTGGCCCGCAGCTTCTACATCATCCCGGACTATTCCGGCCGCTTCACCGGAGCCCCCGTTCTCATCGCCACCCCGCCCGCGCTCGATGCCGACGGCGTCACCCCCATCATCGTCAGCCAGAATGACTGGGCGGGCGCCTGGGCACGCGATGCCTCCGGGGAACCCGAACAGACGCCGCTTCCCGGGGCGGAGGATCAGCGCGTCGTGGCTGATAGGTTCGGCATCAACCTCGTCATCTACGCGCTGACCGGCAGTTATAAATCGAGCCCGAACGCAGCGCCCGCTTTGCTGGACAAACTCGGCCAGTGATGTCTGCGATTGCGTTTTCCCCCGCTTTTCCATGGCCCGTCCTCGCCGCCTTCGGCACCATCGCGCTGGCCATCTGCGCCGCCTCTCTGGTCGCCCGCGCGCGCGGCGCCCTATTGCGCCTCATCGGCTTCCTGTTCCTCATCGCCATACTTTGCGGTCCGCAATGGCGGCAGAATACGCTCCGCCCGCTACCAGATATCGCGCTTATTCTCATGGACCATTCCCAATCCATGGCAATCGGCAAGCGCAACGAGATGGCCAATCGCGCACTTGCCGCCTTGCGCGCCAGCGCCGGCACCACCCAGTTGCAAATCGCCGAAATTCCGCCCGCACCGGATGGCGGCACAGCTGCTTCCCCCGTACTGCGCGAGGCGCTCGCCGGCATTCCCGCCGCACAGCTCGCCGGGATCATCGCCATCACCGACGGCGAATTCTCCGATACGCCCGAAATTCCCAAAAACATCCCCTTGACCGCGCTTCTCACAGCCAATGGCGAAGAGACCGACCGTGAACTGCACCTCGTCGACGCACCTTCCTACGGCCTTGTCGGCCAATCCCAGACGCTGAAACTCACTGTCATCGACCACGGGCTGACCGATAACCGGGCCAGCGCGCAAATCACCGTTTCGGAAGACGGCACCGAGATCGCCAACCAGCCTGCCATCATCGGACAGGTGCAAACCATCGCCTTGCCGGTCCGCCATGCGGGCCCGACCGTCATCACCGCCGCCGTTTCCCCGCTGCCAGGGGAGGCCAGCCAGATCAACGACCAAATCGCCTTCACCCTCACCGGCATTCAGAAACGCCTCAACGTCCTCCTCATCTCGGGCAGTCCGGACCAGGGCGAGCGCGCCTGGCGGCTCCTGCTGAAATCCGACCCGGCGGTGCAGCTGGTGCATTTCACCATCCTGCGCACACCGGGCGAAGCGATCGACGCCGACCCACAGGATATTGCCCTGGTTCCCTTTCCCGTCCGCGAACTTTTTGAGACCGATATTGGCAAGTTCGACCTGATCATCCTGGATGGCTTCAATGCCGATGGCCTGCTCTCTCCGGATTATCTCGCCAATATCGCGACCTATGTGCAGCAAGGCGGCGCGCTGCTCACCGAAGTCGGGCCGGAATTTGCTGAACCGGGCAGCCTCGCCTTTTCCCCGCTTGCCGACGCCCTGCCCGCCATGCCTGCCGCGCCCGGCACGGTCACGCAGAGTTTTGCGCCCGCAATCACCTCGCTTGGCGCCCGCCACCCAGTTACCGCGCCATTCGCCAACCGGCCGCTATCCCCCTGGTACCGCATGGAAGCCGCCAGCCCGACATCCGGAAACGTTTTGATGACCGGACCTGGCGGCCTGCCGCTCCTCATCCTCGCCAATTCCGGCAAAGGCCGCACGGGCATACTTCTCTCGGACCAGCTCTGGCTCTGGACGCGCGGCGGCAGCCATGACGGCCCTGCTTTGCCGCTCTTGCGCCGGACGGTGCACTGGCTGCTGCGCGAACCGGCACTCGAACCCGAATCTCTCTCCGCCACACTCACCAATAACCGCCTGACGATCACCCGTCAGACCTTGTCGCCCGCCTATCCGGGGGATGCGACCATTACCACGCCGGAGGGAACACAAACCACGCTCCCACTGACCCAGACCGGCCCTGGAAATTATACCGGCGCATTCGCCGCCTCCGCCACCAGCGGAGTCTGGAAAATCAATGAAGGCGGGCTGACCGCCTATGCCGCAAATGCGCAGAGCAATGCGCTGGAATATGAAGACCTCGCCGCCACCGCCGCAAACCTGCGCGGGATCGCGCAGAACATCGTCTGGCTCGGCCAATCCCCCGCATTACACCTGCAAGACTTCCTGAGCCTGCGCCACGCCACGCAAGTGACCGGAAGCCGCAGCGTGCCGCTCCTGCCGCCGCTGCCCACGCTGTTGATTGCCCTCGTCTTAATCCTTGGGGCATGGTGGCGCGAGAGAGGAGTTCGTTCATGACCGCATCGCCCGAAGCCATCATCAAAGCCTATTACGACGCGTTCAACGTTCAGAATTTGGAAAAATTTCTGGACCTTCTGACAGAAGATGTTCAGCACGACATCAACCAGTCCGGCCGCGAGACCGGGAAAGCCGCTTTCGCAGCGTTCATGCAGCAAATGAATCAATGCTATCGCGAAACCGTCACCGATCTCGTGATTCTGACCGCGCCTGACGGCACCCGCGCCGCCGCCGAATTCACCGTCCATGGCGAATATCTGCAAGCCGCACCGGGCATGCCGCCCGCCCACGGCCAAAAATATACCCTGCCCGCCGGCGCATTCTTCACGCTACGCGACGATAAAATCGCCCGCGTATCGAATTTCTACAACCTGCCGGACTGGCTAGCGCAGGTTTCATAACGCGCAGCGCCATGACGGCGCTGCCCGCCGACCCAGATGCATTGCTTCGCTCCTTGCCGATGCACGCATTCGGGCGCCGCTCTCAATGACGGCGTAGATCGGACGTTGCGGCATTCACCCCGTCATTGCGAGCGAAGCGTAGCAATTCATCTTCGTCCTCATCCCCGAAACGACAAACCCGAAACAAAAAGAGGCCGGACCCGAAGGTCCGGCCTCTTTCCTCGAAACTATTCGACTTAGAGCCGGGTGACATTAAATCTAATCGCTTTGCGATCCGATTTAATGTCTGAATCCGCCTCTAAATCGCAGCTTGGAGGGCGATTAGGACATTAAGTTGAACCGCGAGCGGTTCATCTCAATGTCATCGCACTCTAGAACAGCAGGCCGGCCTCGATCGTGCCAAGGAACTGACCACGTCCGGTACCATCATTGCCATAGCCATAGGACACGCCATTCGCATCCTTGTTATGCAGCAGATAGATGTAACCAGCGTTCGCACGGGCGAACAGATCCTTATACTGCCAGGTCGGCGCAACCGCAGCGCCAATCGCCTCGGCGTCAGGCCCAACGAACCAGGCGTAATTCGCAGCAGCAGCGGTATGTGAGGTGAAGTACTCACCCCAGGCGCCGATCGAGTAGGGCGAGGTGCCGAAGGCATAATCCGCAAACAAAGCCGCGCCGAAATCGCTCGACTCGCCATCGATGCCGAGCGCGTAATCCTTCTTCGCATACTGATACTGCACTTCAGGCACCAAATTCAGGTTGCCCTGCGTGAAGCTGTAATACGCGCCGATCATTTCGTTATTTGCAAACGCATTGCCAAAGCCGGTCTGACCGCCGCCATAAGCGAACGTTGCCGGGCCGGTCTTGCCGGTATTGATCGTGCCGTAAACGCTCGCCGTATTGGTTGAGTTGATCGTGTAGGACACCAATGCCTGCAACGTGTTCCACACGCCGGAATCAACGCCATCACCGTATTCAACGGTCGCCGTCACGGGCCCTTCGGTCAGCGCAGCTTCAACACCACGGCTCTGGCTGTTCTGCACATAGAAGATCGCGGTGGTGAGCTGAACTGGGTTGATCCAGTCGATACCCGCCTCATAGCCTTCCAACGAATTCAGCTGACCCGCAGAGAAGGTCACGGGCGAGCCGGTCGGCGCGATGGTGACATAGCCAGCATAAAGCGGGCCGGTGCTGAAGGTGGTGATCGAGGTCTGGCTGGGCGAAGTGCCGAGCGTTGTCGCACCGCCATTGGAGCCGATTTCGATGGTGAACTGAACAACACCATCGGTCTTCTGCAATTCAACCAACGCGCTGCCGACATAGGCGCCGTTATCCTTCTCGCCGTCCGCCGTGTTGCTAAGATAATAGCCATAGCCATCAACGCCGCCGCTCAGCTGCAACGGGCCAAGCGGGCCACCATCAATCTGGATTGCCGTGGGGCCGCTCATGGCCTGGGCCGCATGTAGGGCCAAGAGAGAGGACGCGGCCACAAAGCCCAGTCCCAAAAGTTGCCGACGCATGGTAATCATTATGCCTCCTGAATACGCAGTTATTGCGCGTGAATGCCTAAAACGTAACCTGACACGTCACTAACCAGGAGAAGAAACCTGATTTCGCGCCATCTCATGGTAACGAAATGGCAATCTATATGCCAAGCGCGTGGCCCTGCCAGCCAAAACGGGCAAGTTCAGTGCTTTGCAGCATTCATGTTGCTGAAAGGACACAAATTCACGAACGAAAGTTTCGCAGCCAAACCAGATAGCGGTTCAAGCCGGGCGTGAATTGCCTATCGAATGATTAAGCGCTGTGGCCGCAGAAAACCCGGCCGCGCAGGCCGCGAGGCAAAGAATAACCGAAGCGGCAACGTAAATCCCAGCCCGCCCCGCCTGCCCGGTGCGCATCAACTCGACGGTTTGCAAGCTGAACGAGGAGAAGGTGGTGAACCCGCCGCAAAGCCCTACCGTTACAAAAATCCGCGCCTCATACGGCACGGCAAATCGCGGCGAAGTCCCCGTCAGCATGCCGAAAAAGCTGATGACGAAAGAGCCCAGCACGTTAATCAGCAGCGTGCCCCAGGGAAATTGCGAACCCACGGCCAGCGCCATCGCGTTGCCCAGCCAGAACCGCGCCATACTGCCCAACGCGCCGCCAACGGCCACCCAGAGGTAAACCACGCCGCCTCAGCTCAGCTCGGCAAGCAGATTCAGCTGGGTATCCCGCGGCTCGATATGGTCGGTGAGCGAGATCGGATACTCCCCGGTAAAGCAGGCATCGCAGAAGGCCGGGGCTTTCGGGTCCCGACCGTTGCGCCCGAGCGCCCGGTACAAGCCATCGATCGAAATGAAGGCGAGACTGTCCACGCCGATAAGCTTTGCCATCGCCGCAACATCGTTGCGCGCCGCGAGCAGCTTGCCGCGCTCGGGCGTGTCGATGCCGTAAAAGCAGGAATGCGTCGTCGGCGGTCCGGCAATCCGCATATGCACCTCGGCCGC
>Ga0302193_10001209_pt1 | contig 22283 bp, 25 predicted proteins | sample II_Bog_E3_3_FD_200228 | JGI IMG/M metagenome (GOLD analysis project Ga0302193, IMG submission 200228) | Peat permafrost microbial communities from Stordalen Mire near Abisko, Sweden - II_Bog_E3_3 | ecosystem: Environmental > Terrestrial > Soil > Wetlands > Peat | place: Sweden: Abisko...
ATCGATCGCCATAACCAGAACCCAAAGCCCTTCATCTGGACCGCCAAGGCCAACGACATCCTGGAGAAAGTCACCCGTGCTCAGGCCTCCCTCAATAAATGCCTATCTGTGTGACGCACTACACTAGCTGTATCTCCGCCTTTCGGCCTTGGAGTGCCTCAATAGTCGCACCGACTGCATAATCTACTACGCCCTCTGCTGACTTCTCGCTCCGATTTGCATCGTCGCCCTTTCAGGCATGAAGCGAGATCTCCCCAGGTAAGAACGCATTCCTTCCCCGCACGACCGCCAGATTTACGACACCAAACCTCGGTCACAAGAGCTTCGCGGTATTGGGCCCGCTCGCTCTGTTCGGCACCGCCTTCTATCTGGTTCTTGTTCATCGGCCCGCAGATTCGATCCACGCTTCCTCCCCACACTCGGTCACCCTCATGCAGTTGCGCTTCACTTCGTTCACTGTGACCAGCTTACGACGGGACTTGCACCCGTAAGAACGCGCCCATGCTGGGCGCACCCAAAAAAAGGCAGACCGGCAAGCCGGTCTGCTCGAAAGATTGCAAGAGGACTTGAATCTACTGTTCGTCAAGCCCCCTTTACTGTATGGATGGGGGCTTGACGAACTAATTCGGCGCCAGAGCGGGCCTTGTGGCCTACTGTGGGGGCTCGACGGACTCCTTTAGCGGCTTCGGGGCCTTGTGCTTCATCGGAGCCGCAGCTAGGGGCTTGCGCATCTGAGCCTTCACCGCAGTCTCATCGACCGGGGTGGTTCCAGCCACGTCGGTTGCAAAGTTGGCACCCGCGGGCACCAGGTAGTCTTCCACCTTTTGGCCATCCGTGGTGCCGGTTGCAACGCTGACGCGAGAGGCGTCAATACCCTTTTCCGTAACCAGGTAGTCCTTGGTGTTGACGGCGCGCTCTGATGCCAGATCCTCAACCTTGGCATGCTTGTGGCCCTTCTTTGGGGCCTTTTCTGCGGCGGTCGAATTGCCTACCACCACGGCCTTGGCATCGGACTGCTTCTGCAGATCCAGGGCCACTTCGTCCAAGCAGGCCTTGGCTTCGTTGTCCACACGAGCCGGGCGCTTTGCGTCCTTCTCGAAGGTGATCGAGCAAAGAGCCTGGGTGTGAGGAACCGGAGGCACATACGGGGCCGTGATGGTCACGCTGGTGCTGGCGGTTGCCACTTGACCTTTGTCGTCGCTTACGTTGCAGCCAATCGACACCGGGCCGGTCGGTCCCCCGGTCGAAGAGAAGACCGCCGAGGTGCCGCTGCCGCTGATCACCCCCGCCGCAGCCGTGTAGCTGTAGGTCAGGGGGCGATTCTGCGGGCTCATGCCCATCGCGGTGACGGTGCTGGTCTCACCCGGCTTGATGGTGCTGGGGCTGGCCGAGCAGCTGATGGTCGGCGGCTCGAAAGCCTTCACCGTGAAGCTGGCCGAGCTATCGGCGATCTCCCAGGGCTTCAGGCCTTCCTTACCGGGCTTGCCTTCCTTCACTTCGCACTTCACCGTGTAGCTGCCTGGTGCCAGCGAAGCCGTGGCCACCGTGGCGGTGGCGCCGGTGCCGGTTACCCCGGCTCCGGAAAAGGAGTAAATGACGTTCATCTTCGGATTCAGTGCTCCAGCCGTCGCGGTCACCGTGACCGGTTCGCCAGGAAACACGGAAGCCGGGCTGGCCGAGCACGCCAGGGTCACCGGCAGCGGCGGCGCGATCGAACCAATGTAGTAAACCAAGCCGGTACTCAAACGAAATGCGTTGATATCGGTTGAGTCGGCGTGGATGTATTGATAATCCGCCTGGGCGATGCGAATCGCCAGGTGATTCCTGAACAGAGGAGTGTTGAAGTCCAAACCGCCGCCTGCCGTCACCACTGAACCCCAGGTGTCAGCCCGATAAATACTGCCGACCCGCTCAGCGCCGCCCAAAGCATGCATGAATGGCGTGAAATGTGCCCCAGGGATGCGGTAGATCAAGCCAGCCGATCCGCCTGCGAAGTCATCATTCGAATTGTAAGAGGCATTGTTGTCACCGGCCGGCCAATCCTCCGATTGCATGTGCTCGCTTCCCTCGATCTGCACACCTAGATTTTTGTTGAAGTAGCGGGAAACGCTCAGAATTCCGCCCCAGTCGATCTGGCCATAGGTGCTGGCCGGAGCGCCGCTCTGGGTGCCGGTTATCTTTCCGTTCGGCGCCAGATAGCTGTAGCCCAGAAAGATGTCCCATTTGGATGGGGAATCGCCCGCAGCGGTCTTCCCGGTGGATGTCGATGTGACCTGGGCGGTCAGGGTAATGGGCGCCAACGCCACAAATGCCAAGGCAAAAACACAACTCACATACTTTGGAACACGGCAGTTCATGCGTTTATCCTCCGCAATGAAGTTGAATGACTAGATGAGAAGCTGTCTGCTAGCGCGATTTTCGCCCCGAACTGATTGGGATTAGCGCCTCAGACAGATATTGCGGCACTGGGAAAGAGCATTTCTGTTCAATAAGGAACACTTGTCGAAGACATCCGCCAGTCTTCATAGGTCAGAGAGATTGTAATTTGTAGAAAACACTGCCCCATCGGCCTTGACAATGCCCGCATAGAGGTGTACAGTTTGAAAACGTACAAACAAGGAGGGCTTGCAATGCCGCGTGTTGCTGTCGACGACAATAAACGCATGAACCTGCGGATTACGCCGCTAGCCAAGTCGAAACTTGTGCGGGCGGCGGCGCTGCGCCACACCGACCTGACGGATTTTGTGACCCAGACGGCACTTCGCGAAGCGGACGCCGTGATTGCAGCATCCGAGGTCGTAACGCTGTCGGAGCGCGATAGCCTGTGCGTGCTCAATCTCCTCGAACACCCACCCGCGCCTAATGCCAAGCTGCGGGCGGCCATCGCAGCAATGCCGAAGCCAGCAGCGTGACACTCCCGCTCTGGCACGAAGAGGCAATCACCAAGACGCATGACCGCAAGGCTTTCGATTGTGGTAATGCCGAGATGAACGACTTCCTCCGACGCTATGCGCGGCAGAGCCATGACCTGGGGGGCGCGAAGACTTTTCTGGCTGTTGACGACAGCAACCCCACAAAAATTCTTGGTTTCTATAGCCTGGCTCCGGCTGCGCTCGCCTATGAGCGCGTACCGGAAATTCTACGCAGCGGCCTTGCCCGTCATGATGTGCCGGGCTTTAGGTTGGCGTGTCTCACCACGCATGTCGGCCCACAGGGACAGGGGCTTGGCGGCCAACTTCTCGCCGCAGCGGCTAGGCGTTGCATCAGAGCCGCAACCGAAGTTGGCGGCGTTGTCCTCATTATCGACGCCAAAAGTGAACGGGCGGCCAAATGGTATGCCGGTTATGGTGCCGTGTCCTTGCAGGACACGCCGGACACTCTAGTTATGGCACTGTCCACTTTTGCAGCCGATTTGAAAGCGGCGGGACAGCTATAGCCTGCTTCATTCACGAACCAGCATTCTGTGAGATTTTGGCGGTTTTTTTAAGGCTGAAGACAGTTGAACCGTTTTCATGTGGAGTTTTTGCTTGGAGACTCCTCCCCGAGGTCATCCAGAGAGCGCAGAGTGCGCATTTCGGGCGTGGCTATCCCCGACAGACTTTGCGCCTTGGTGTTGATTCTGTTGTCGGGAGGGAGTGGCCCTATCCGGCGGTCGCGCCCAAGGCCGCAGCGATGCGCTGGAAGTCGCTGCGCCAAGGGAACGATTGCGGCAGATGTACAACGATGCGCCGGACGGAACTGGCCACACGTCCGCCGAGTTTCAACAACCGATCGCGCAGCGTCCAGACCTGCGCTCGGGCCAGCGAAGTCAGCGCGGCGTTCAGGCGAATCTCCTGCAACAGCACATAAGCCGCGGCCGCCATCAGCACGCGCAGTTGATTGGCCCAGAAGCTTGTGCAACTGGTGCGGTCCACATCGAGCGCCTTGAGTTCCTTGATTCTGTTCTCGACATCGCCGCGCTGGCAGTAGACCTCTTCATAGAGCCACTGTGCGCCTTGCTTCATGTTGGTGACCACGAAGCGGGGATTATCGCGTGGCTCCTTGCCATCTGCTTTGACCACCTCGGCCTTGAAGATCACACACCGCTCGCGCTTCCAACTCTTCGCGGCATAGCGTGTCTCGCCGTAAACGTGCTCGGTTTCATCGGTCAGGCCAGAACACAACCGCGCGATTTCCATGGCTTCTTCGCAATGCCGGTCGAGCACGGCGTTGGAGGCCATGGCGACGACATACTCCACCCTGGGTTCGGCATCGAGGAAGTCGAAGAGCGCGGGCGAGGCAAAGCCGCCATCCAGACGCACGCGGATCTGTGCCTTGGGAAACGATCTCCGCAACAGTTGGATCAGTCTCCGCAGCACGCCCACGGTGCCCGTCGCCGCGCCCACATTGCCGGGCCGCAGAACGGCCGCGCAGAGATACTGATCAGGCTCGTGGTCGAAGCTGACGAAGCTCAGCATCGGCAGATAGCAGTGGTTGTCGTAGTGCGTGTTGAAGAAGGATAACTGCTGCGCCCCATAAGGTCGCCGCGTCGGTCGGGTCCATGTCGATGTTGACCCGACGGGCGTGGCCATTGCGGCGCTGGCCGTGGCGCATGATCACGCTCTCGGCCAGCGTCATGCCCATGGTGAAAAGCGAGCGCGGCGCGACGCTGTTCTCGAAGCGCGACAGCGTCGGCTGCGAGGCCAGATCGAGGCCCTTGACAGGGTCGCGACCGGCCAGTAACTTGTGCATCGGATCGCCGCCGATGCGAGCAGCATCGTTGGCATCTTCATAGCCGCAGGCCAGTCCGTAGATGCGCTGCCGCAACAACTCGGGCAGGTGGTGATCGACCTTGCCCGGCTGGCGGGTATCGGGCAGAGAAGTGCTAAGGGACTCGATCAGACCGTTTTCAAAGCGCCGGTTGGCCGCTGCAAGCAGGATCGCTCCGCCATCGCAGGTGCCATGCGCCTGATCGAATGCCAACAAAACCGGGCGCTTTTCAAGATCGGAAAACAGAACACACTGTGCGGGAGTAAAATCAGTCAAGCGAAGGTCCTTTTGTGCTGTAAATGCTGTCTAGTCAACATGTTTGTAGCACATCGGGCTTTCGCTGTATATGACTTCGCGCATAATGCAGGTTAGCCCTCCGAGTTTGAGGTACCGAAGCGTCAGCCAAGCTCGTACGGAGAAATACCGGATTGCCGGAGTTACGGTTGTCACGCCGTTCATCAACCGATTGGCAACAGCCTCTGCTGGTGCTCGGAGACCAAGAAGATCTAGTCCACTGACTTCCTTGGCTTCCGACTCGACCAACTCTGCGATCCCAGGCTCGAGAGCGACATCTTCAATGTTTTGCATGACCGATAGCCATCATGGTAACGCATCCAGGTTTCTGGACAATGCGTCGAAGGTGGCCGAGGCTCCACAGCGTCTCGCTAGTTTCCCAAAGCATCCATCCACGTTGGCGTCTGCTGCCTTTCCAATAACACCTGTTTTTGGAAGGTCTGATCCAATCACTCTCGGCCCCAGGGAATACGCGCCTGTGACTGCAATTCCGGCAGGTTTTTTGGAACGTCTCTTGTGGGCGTGGCTGTGGCAAAAGGTGCCGACTGGCATCAGGCCAATTGATGATTCCGCGGGGGGGCCGCCTGTTCTGGATGCGTCAAGAGCCCGGTCGACCGGCTGGTGTCCCCTTACGATAAGCCAGATCACGATGGCATTAACGCAAGCAGCTTCTGTGCGCCGACACCCGCCTGCTTCCAGAGACAGGCCAGCGCGTCAACGACATCATTCAAGAGAGTTTACGCCTCGGGAAGCAGCTCGGTACCGGTAAACGCCCATGTAGCCGGGATGAATTCTGGCTTCACGCTAAATCGCCGAGTATCAATTCGAGCAGAGGCACAACGAACGAGAGGCGGCTGTCTGCCCTATCTGCGCTACCCGGATAGATCCCCTGAAGCGCCGATAGAGCCGCCTATTCTCTAGCCGCGATTCGGTCGAGGGGTCGTTGCTGGGGTTCACTTCGGCACCACCGGAGTGCAGTGGCGGCCGGCGAGGCACTCTTGGCATACCTGCATGAGGATGAGACCGAGCCGATTGCCGCCGTCTCCGGCGCAGCGAGGACTGACGCCGTACTTCTGCTTGCTGGCAGGAAGCGACTGGCACAGGCAGACTCCCCAGAAGTTGTCGTGGCAGGCATTGCCGTGGACGAGTTGGGCGTCCTCGAGGGCGAGCAGCTTCTCGCGCAGGAGTGGCCAGGAGAACTTTGAGCGCTGGATATCCAACATGATGTCGAGCTGCACGGCCTCCCAATCGGGCCGCATCCAGTTTTTGGGAATGTTCTTGCCCAACCTCCTGGCGTCCCAAGGCTGGATGTTCCAGCCGATGAAGGAAACGCGGTCATTGCGGCTGAGTATCTTCGCCGCTTCAAACGCGGCAGCTGGGGAGTTGTATTGGTCGGTGTCGAAAAAGAATGCGGACTTGTAGAGCAGGCTGAGAAAGGCGTATTTCCCGGTGAAAGACTGAATGACGAAAGGCATGGGGGACTCCAACGAGAGGCGCGGGGACAGTGGTCCGGGCGCGGCGCCGCGCTCAGGTCCACTGTTCGCCGATAGAGATGGATTGGCTTATGACCTGTTCGAACTCTGAGGTCTTCTTGATGCGGATATCGCTGCAGATGCGGTTGTGGCGCAACTGGACGGCTGCCAGCCGCACCATTTCGAGTAGAGCCAGAAAAGCGGCTACTACCGGCCGAGCCGAAGGAGAGTCATTGAGAATGGCTGTGAGCGTGACCAGGTAGTCTTCGACCCGCAGCCGCTGGCGCAGGTAGGCGCCGAAGCCGTAAAGAACGGCGTAGTCGGTTGGCGCAGCGCTAAACGCGGAGGCCAGTGCATCGCGGAATGACTCGCCGGTGGCGAGGTGGAAGTCGCTGACAGGGAGGACCTGTTGCTGGTTGGGAAAGTGGACGTCGAAAAACTGCTCGGGGCCTCTGATTTCCAGGAAAAAGCTTTCATTTAGTTGAGGCAGACGGCTGTTGGGGCCAGATCCGGAAGCTCAAGCGGGGTGAAAATGGCAGAGATTAGAGCTCCCGTCTTGCTCTCCAGGAGCTTCTCATGGCGGCCCCACACCTTGTCCGTGGTCAGAAAGTTTGCCTGGATGCCAGCGGCAGTTACTGCCGCTTTTTGGTTCCAGAGACTGGATCACAAATCAAACGTCTTGGGCCGCGTCTGGATTATTAAAGCGGGTGAACCGGGAGATGAAGTTCAGATGGACCGTGCCAGTGGGCCCGTTGCGCTGCTTGGCGACAATGATTTCTGACTTGGCCCTGTCTTTCTCGGACATCTCTTCATCGCGGCTGTAGTAGGCCTCGCGGTGGATGAAGGCGACAACGTCAGCGTCCTGCTCGATGGAACCGGATTCGCGCAGATCGCTGAGTAGGGGGCGCTTGTCTTCGCCGCGGCGCTCACTGGCGCGTGAGAGCTGCGACAGGGCTACGACAGGCACGTCCAGTTCTTTCGATAGGGCTTTCAGACCGCGGGAGATGGCCGAGACCTCCTGGGTGCGGTTCTCATAATTTCTGCGACCAGACGAAGGCACTGTAGCGGACATCAGCTGCAGGTAGTCCACGACGATGAGGTCCAGGCCGCCGGCGTTCTGCTTGAGCCGTCGCGCCTTGGCCCGCATCTCGGCCAACGAAATACCGGCCGAATCGTCAATGAACAGGCGCGCCTCAACCAGTTGGCTCAACGCATTCTGTAGCTTGTCGTGGTCCTCGCGGCCCAAAAAGCCTGTCTGAAGCTTGCGTTGGTCTACCCACGCCTCGGATGCCAACATGCGGCGCAAGAGCGATTCCTTGCTCATTTCCAGGCTGAAGACGGCTACAGTGGCCTGGCCGCGAATCGCCGCGTTTTGGGCAATGTTGATAGCCAGCGCGGTCTTGCCCATCGAGGGGCGGGCAGCGATGATGATGAGCTCGCCCTTCTGCAGACCGCTGGTCATGCGGTCCAGTTCGGTAAAGCCGGTGGCCAGGCCGGTTACTTCACGGCTTTGCTTGTAGAGGTTGTCGATGGAGCCGAAGGAGTTTTCGACGATCTGGTGCAGGCTTTGGAAGCCCTGGGTGAGGCCGTTTTCGCTGACCTCCAGCAGTTTGGCCTCAGTTTCGTCCAACACCCCGATGGCTGTCTCGCTCTGGTCGGCGGCGCGGGCAATGGCCGAGGAGCAAATGAGCATGAGCCGTCGCAGCATGCTCTTGTCCTTGACGATCCGGATGTACTCCTCAATGACCGGGCGCCGTGGCAAACCCTCGGTGAGCGAGAAGAGATAGGCCCGGCCGCCGACCGCATCGAGTTCCTTGTAACGGTCCAGCTCGTTGGCCAGGGTCACAATGTCGACGGCGCGCTGAGCGTCCATCAACTCACTCATGCGCAAGAAGATACGGCGATGCGAGTCGAGGGAGAAATCGTCGGATTCGAGCTTTTCCGCCGCCTCGGCGTGGGCCGCATTGTCCAGGAGAATAGCGCCGAGGATGGTCTTTTCGGCGTCTACGTTCGCCGGCAGTCCAGCGTCGAGGGTCAGATCGGGGATCCCGGCCATATTCCTCTCCATATCTTACGAGGTAGCAGCAACACAGCAACAGGGTGCGGGGCATCGAGTAAAACGCCGGCTGCCAGCCTCGCACACCCAATCGTCGTGGTGCAAGATACCTCAAAAGATTGACGATAAATCGTCTTTCTCGTCGCAGGTGACGGCCGCGCTGTTCTCGGCAGCCGAGCCGTTGGTAGCTCCGGGCACTGCCGTCGCGTCCGCGTGAGGCTCCGGTGCCGGCGTGAGCAGCGAGATGTCCGTCACGATGATATCGGTCCGGTACCGCTTCTGGCCTGTCTGCTTGTCCTCCCAGCTGGAGGTAGTGAGGCGTCCGTCAAAGAGGACCCGGTCGCCCTTGTGAACACGATCGCGCACCACATCGGCCAGCTTGTCGAAGGCGACGACATTGTGCCACGAGGTGTATTCGACGTATTCGCCGGTCTGCGTGTTCTTCCTCTGCTCGTTGGTGGCCACGGAGAATTTTGCGACCGCGTAACCGTTGGAAGAGATCTGGAACCTCCTGCGTGGCCCAGTATTTGCGCCTTCGCGAATGATTTGGACATGGATTAAGCTCCTTCTTGAAAAATGCCAAAACCCGGTGTCACTGGAACCTCTCCAATAGGTGGAAATGGTCCAAGATAATCGGGACAATGAACGACCGGAGAGGAAAAGAGGAGTTGTGGGTGGAGAGTGAGTAGTCAGCCCCAGCGCAGGGACTCCGTGTATCGAAACAGGTGTGCCCATGGGCAGCCTGCTTTAGCAAGCACCTGTCGAGTTGGGAAGCCCCGGACCGCCTGCATCGGCAGCCGCGCGTGAACCGCTTGCGCCCGATGTCATCCCGATCACGCGCATTCCGCGTCATGGCCAACAGCGGATCATAGTCGGTCCATTGGTGCCATTGGATCGATCTTTCATCAGCCATGGTGACGATGATGGTGATGGCCGTGGTGGTGGTGCTTGTGCGCCGCGAATACCGGACTGGAAAACGCCATCAGTAGAAGAAAAACAGCAAGTGGCTTTTTCATCGATTCTCCTGCGGGCATCATAGACAGAGGGAAACGAAGGCGGAAGGTCTACAAAAGCAAAATCTGCCGGCTCAGGCCGCCTTTCGCCGCGCGATAGCGCGGGAGAGTCGGCGGCGCTGGTCGGGGTCGATGACGAGGGAAGCCATGCGGCCGGTCTCGGCATTCCAGAATGCGCCTTGGTAGGGAATGCGGCCATAGCGGAACAGGCGGGTGAGCATGGACAGCGCGGAGACCGCCAACGCCTGATTGACAAACGGTTCCTGGGCGTTGATCGCCGCCGCGGCGCTGCAGCTTGGCAAGGGGTCTTCTTCCTCGCCCAGCATCTCCGGAAACAGCTCGGACACGATCCGCAGCCGGTCTTTACGCCGGCGGTTGCGCGAGTTCAGGGGCTGACCGAGGACGAATTGGCCGCTGGAGCTGTTGTTGCCCAGGTCCAGGTAATAGCTGGTGCTGGAAGTGGAACTGGTTACAGCTGCCGTGATCTCCCTGCGCGCCGCGCGCGAGTCCACGCACCCCACAACAATGTCGAAGCTGTCGTGGCCGCCACTTCTTGTGGAGAGGCACTTTCTTGTGAAATGGTGCGGGACGGCGGACCAATTCAGGCCCCAAAACAGGTTGAGCCGCGACACAAGAACGGTGGCCTTGTTGTGGCCTATGTCGGAAACCGCGAACGGCTGACGAACGCAGTTGGTTTCCGAAACCGTGTCTCCATCCATGACCGTGACCTCGAGGCCTTGCGGATGGCCCCACGCTGTGAGCGCCTGGTGGAGGTAGGGGAGGTTGAGCAGGAAGGCGCTGCCGGTGCCTCCAGCGCCAACGATCAGTATGCGCACGCGGTTGCGCAGCAGGTGGTTCTGGATCGCATGATCAATTTGCATGGCGTTTCTCAATAAAGCCTGCGAGGGTTTGTTTGGCGTCCACGAGGTAGCGGGTGGGGAATTGGTCTTTGCCGGCAAGGGCCTCCCAAAGACCAGCGAAGCCGCCTTTGTGGGCGGTGATCCTTTGCGCGCCGTTCGGGTGAGTGAACTCGCTCTCAAAAAAGGCGCGTTCCCATTGCGGCATGGTTGAGATGGACGGGGATGTAGGGATTGGTGTCGAGCCCAGACAGATGGAGCCGTCTTCGTAGACATTCCAGTAGGGCGCCACATAGAGCTTGGTGTTTGCCGTGGGGCGCTGGCTTTTCTTGACGGCGCGAACGGAAAGGGTGTGTTCATCGGAAAGAAAGACGAGCGGCGGCTGCGGGAAGGAGAGTCCATTGAGCGTCGCCATCTTGCCATCTGGGGAGCCGAAGAACATGGGGCGCATTTGCGCTGGCGTCCACCACATGAACATGTCGTTGGTGCGCGCAAGCACGTTCTCAGGCAGAATCTCGACGCCGACATTCCGGTGCAGGTTTTTGGCCAGGGAAGTAAGAAATGCAGTGGAGAGCCGTTGGGCCGGGCCGAGGGTGGGCTTGGACTCACCCTGGACGTCATGCAGGGTAACGAAACTTCCGCCACGGGTGTCGCCATTCCCGGCATAGATCAGCAGAGCCTGTTGCAGATGGTAGCGGAAGTTCTGGCCGATGTGGAGGTCAACGTTCATGGGGATCTCTCCTAACGCACGACAAAAAGAGCCGCCCATTGGCGGCTTTGGACAGCATTACGGCTGGTGAAGAGAGGCTACTCTGGCGCGGAAGGCCGGACTCCAATCAAGAGGTCCTCAGGGTTCCCACGCGTCGCTTATCGCTTTGAGAACCTTCTGGTCACAGATTGGTCCAGGAGAGACGAGAGGGAAACTGCTCTATTTCTTCCTGGCGCGGTCTTCCAGGATGGCTTCCTTCCAGCGATAGAAGGTGAAGTCGTTGTCTGCAGCTTTTCCAGTGGTGTGGTCGCGAAGTTCTTCTTGATAACGCTTCTCAAACAAGTCGAGATCGAAGGGGATCTTCTCGGCGAGTTGGAGAACGTCTTGGAAGTCTTTATCGCTGTCGCGCTTCAATTTCGTAAGAGCAACATCGTACGGATCCATAACCATGAGGGAAAGATGCTGAAACGCTCCTGGATACATAGGGCGCAGCCGGGATTCGTAATCATAGGGGGGATTTGCGATCCCGACAAAATCGATATACACCTTATGCTCGATTGCCAGAGGGGAGCCTTTGCCCCCCTCCCTCATCAGGATATCTACCGCTCTGGGCGGTGCGACATCCAGAACGTCTATATCAGAAGTTGGTCTGCTGATACCGTACTCCAGCGTGACGGCGAAGCCTCCAAAGCATGGCAACGTACAGGCTTCGGTCATCTTCGCGTCAAGAGCCTGAAGGAACTCCTTCCACGGGCTAGGCGGCAACGTGAGCAAGATTCTCCTCTGTGAGTCGCGTATCCAGTTTCCAATGAGCCGCAAGAACAGACCGCTGTTTGTGAGCAAACTTTCTCTGGCTTGGTGGCCACGACGTTTGGCATAGTGTATCGGTCTTCGCGAGGCGCGCTTCTTCCAGCGTCTTCACAACCTGGGACAGGCGTTTCACAACGTCGCGCTTCGCCTGCTTCTTCGCGACCTTTGCGGAGAGAGCGACGACAAAGCCAAGGCGATTTTGCCGATTGTGAACCTTTGCTTGTGTAGTAAGCCAGGTCCAATCCATGTTCGAGTATCGCAGCGGCAGCCAGGGTAGCGCCTCCACTAGACGGGCATCGAGGTCTGGCCGATCGAGTGCGTCGAAGAGAACTTCGGCCGGATTCCGTGGCTGACTTCGGAGGTAACCGTAACCAGGATAGCCGAGTGCACCGAGATCAGCCGCAAGTTGATCGTCGCTGTGACGAGTCTTTGGGAAAACAGGAAGCTGTTCAGGAGTTGCCTGCAAGTGCGTTACGGCTTTCTCGGCAACCGTGGGCGTGACGGAACGCTTGCCCTTCTCCATAAGAGAAAGCAATGTCTGAGAGACACCAAGTCGCGCTGCTGCTTCGACCTGCGACATGCCCATTTCGGTTCTAGCTTGACGAAGAGCCTGCCCAGTCATTTTGGCCTCCAAGCAAACAATATTACATCATGTGTAATATGTCAATTCTGCGCTTATTGAGTGCGCTGGTTGCTAAAAATCGCTCAAACAATTGAAACAATGGACGATTGAGCACTCAGATGAGGGCCAAGATCGGCCCTCGGCAAAAGTAAAGCAGCGCTTTACTTCTGAGAAGTCAGTGACCGGCCCATATAGCCAGCCTGGAAGCCGGTCATGTCGATTTACCAGCATAACGCCGGCAATCTGCAATGCGGGGGCAGGAAAGTACTCAGACCTCAAAAACAACGTGTCACGTTTATACGTTGTTTTGTGAGGGCTGCTGACCACCCCTCTCCAGCGGTTTCGCGAATGTGGCGAAGTCCATTATGAGTTGGCAGAGTTCGCGGTTGATCTGAAGAAAGGTCGCAAGGCACTCAAAAGCAGCAGCGGTCTGCTTGTCATCTGCCGGGACGAAGGCGGCGGCGAAGCATGGTTCGGAGCTTCCTTCCGGCCACTGTTGAGCCTCTTCGTCAAAGCAGCCCTCGATGGCGTCCTGCTTATCAAAGACAATCAGCAGTGAGGGCATGCACGCCTGGTCGTAGTACGCGCCGAGAAGTTCGCGTACGTCGCCTGCGGCTGGAAACTGGGCAAGCCGGTGAATCTCGAAGAGCCGGCGGATCCAGCCACCGATCTTGCTGTCTTTTTCGTGCTTTTGCAGCAATGAGAGGTTGTGCTCGTGAGCTGGGCCGGGAGAGGCAGCATCGCGGAGAAACTCGGGGATCGCACCTTCGACATCCGGGAATTCGTAGTTTTCGGCCTCGTCGTCCCCCTCTGCCATCTGTTTCATGCCGTCCACGTAATCTCGGGCATCGCCCAAGTCGTAGATGCGCATCCACCTTGCAAGGGAAGTGTCGAGTACGCGATAGAACGCTCTCCCCAGCCCTTTGGCTTTGGCTTCGAGCGCATCGAGCGCCGCGCCGGCGACCATATAACCACACTGCTCGGCTTCGAGGGTAATCAGGAGCGAGTCCTTCATGGCCGTGTTTGCGAGCATCCCTTCGTTTTCGGCCTGGATGGCAAGGGAGTAGTTGATGTTCCTGTCGATGATGTCGCCGCCCTTCGCGTTTACCCAGGATGCAAGGGCGGCCTCGGCGAACGCCAGCGGCGAGGTGCGCAGTTTCTCAATCTCGGAGGGTGCGGTACCGGCGATGCCAAGTTCTGCGAGGCGGCGCAAGAACGCGAATAGGCGCGCGTCTCCGTCGTAGTACTCGTAGGAGGTGGGAACGCCAGCGAGCAAGGGAAGAGAGAGCGCCGCCGCCGGCGCCAGTGTGCTTAGGCAAGTGGAGGGAGAAGCGCCGAGGGTGGGGCCAGGGTTCTCGACTGGCTGTAGCGGCTTCCCTGGACGGCGTGCGCGATGAGTTGTGACAGTTGCTGCGACTCTCTGCATTGGAGGTGCCTTGCGAGGAGGGAAACGGGTTTCCGTGCTGCCTTCTGGGCAAGATCGTCGATCTCGCCCAGAAGGTCATGCACGGGGTGTGCTGCCGGGAGTGGATCCATAGGTCGCCCAAGCATGATTTATCCCTTGGAGCCGATGGCCCGCGAGAAGGTGTACTGCATGCACGTTCCGGTGGCCTCGGGCCCGGTGATGGAGGAAGTGGCGAGTTCCGGGTACTGCGTGGCGTAGTGGTCGCGCACCTGCTCGACGGTCAGTCCGGGCAGGTCCGGAAGCTTCAGTCCGCTGTACGAAAATGCCCTGGGAAGAGCCTTGGCTTGAAGGGTCACGGTAGTTTCTCCTTGTGAGTGTGAATGGAAATAGGAGGGGGAGCGGCCGGGAGATGCGCCCCAGGACCGCCTGTTAGGCGCGAGTCCCGGGGGAATGCTCTACGCAACGCAGGCAGTCTGTTCTTCCTCGTGTTCATCTGCGTACTCGCCGTTCTCGGGGTCGGGATCCTCGTCGTCGAAACACTCGTCAGTGGGGGCTGGGGCAGGCGTCCCGGCCGGGGCAGCATCGAAGAGGCCGGCGTGTGCGGGAGCCGTGGTCTGTGTGGCGGGCTCCGCGGCGGGAGCCGCATCGAAGAGGCTGGGAGGAGTTGGCGGCGCCGGCGCCGGGGCGGGAGTGGACGCCGGGGGCGCGCCGGTCTTCGTCTTCTTCCACTTCTCGCTCGCTTCTTTGGAGGACTGCTTGGCCGCCTCGGCTGCGGATTTCTTGGCTGTCTCCATCTCGGCGGCCGACTGAGCCAACGCTGCTGCCAGCGAGAGGTGTTGGGCAACGAAGGAGACGAGAGCTTGCGGAAGCTCTCGGTCGAGCTCCTCGGCGGTTCCGGTCACACCAGTTGGTGATAGCGCCGTCGAGAGGGCGGGATTGTCGGAGTCGCGGATCTGGGTGGGAACCACGTTGACGGTCAACGTGTCATCCGGATTGTGAATCACGATGAACGTGACTTTGCGGTTTCGGACCATGGGCAGAAGTTCTGTGAACATGGGTCAGTTGTCCTTTGCGTGGAGGGATTGTGGGTTTGGTAGGGGTAGAGGTGGTTTTCACGCCACCCCTGCAAGGTCTGCGAACAGGGACAGCTGCTCGCACGGAGAAGACGCCGACATCGGCGCTTTCGAGCTGCGCTTCTTCCGGTTATGTGTGAATGACTCAGGGAAGAGCAGGACGTCGCCGGCAAAGGCATAGGCCGGTTCTTGCGGGCCCTCGGCGATTTGCGGTGACGGCACAACAGTGAGGGCAGGAGCGTCGAGTTGAGATTGGCCCTGGAGTTCCGGTTGGCCCAGTCCGACCTCCATATCGACTTGAGGCGAGTCTGGCGCCACCCGTGCCCGTTCGCGTGCCAGGCTGGCCCAGACAGCATCGGCTGTTTCTCCGATGCGAGCTTCGGAAACCAGTTCGCGAGCAAGCGCGGTGAGGATATCGGCAGCATCTTCGTCGCCGGCGTCCTGCAAGCCCTCGCCTGTGAACTTTCCCTCGACGGCCAGGGCCACCATGAGTTTCTTGCCCATCAGCCGCAGGCAACGCTCCTGCACGGTGTCCTGGTAGTGGACGAACTTCACACGAACGTTCTTGCGCTGTCCGATGCGCCACGATCTCCGGCTGGCCTGCCGCAGCGTGTACAGCGAATAGCCGGTTTCGGCGAAATAGATCGTGGGAAACTCGGGCAAGTCCAAACCTGTCTGCACCAGCCGGGGGTGGCAAACGAACACATCGACTCCCTCGCGCACGCGCTCGGCGATCCATGCTTCGCGCCGGTCGGTGGGCACGCTGGCGCGCATGACAGCGACGCGAAATCCTTCGCGGCACAGCACTTGCTCCAAACGATGTGTGACGTCGTGGTCGCCGGTGTATGTGGCGAAAACCAAACAACGGCGCCCTTCGAGTCTTTCCTTGCGGAGGTCGTCGATGAGCCACTGTTCCTTGGGGTAGATGATGGCCTCGTCGAGGCTTTCGGGCCAGGCGATCTCCTCGCGGTGCAGATCGCCATTTCCGTCCCGGATGAGTGCCTTCAGAGGGCCGAACCCGAACGGATGGTCCGGATAGCAGAGCAGCGTATTGAGCATGAGGCTGGTGATGCTGGCTGTGGACTTGGGATTATCGCGCAGGGCATCCTTGATCTGCTCCTCAAGTGTCTCGTAAGCCTTGGACAACGTTTTGTCCATCGGGACCGAGATGACCTGCTCCACGTAAGCCGGGAGAGTCTCCGAGATGTCCTCGAGGAAGATGAAGGCAGTCGAGTCCATGAGGTAGGTGCCGAACAGCAGGGGCGATGCTCCGGGCCGGCGGCGCACGCGTACCTCGGCTTTGGCCGCGCGGCTACAGCGGTTGTCTTGCGGGTAGACCTTGCGGACCTCCTCGATCGTTCCGTAGGTTTCCTGAAAGGTGCGCTGCCCTTGTGTGCCCCATACAAGACCGTCGCGGGCCATGCGGGGACCGTCCATCCGATAGAGAACCCGGAAGATGTCGTCCGCGTAGCCGCCAATGATCGTTCCGGTCATGGCGATGGTTTTCTCCGCGGCGCGGGCAAGGACGGCCAGTCCATTGCCCTGGGCGGTATCCCCATTCAGCTCATGCGCCTCGTCGGCGATGGCATAGTTCCACCAGCCTTTGAGGTAGCGGCCAATGTAGTCCAGCGGCGCCATGCGCTGCAGCTTGCTGCGGTCGGCGGACCAGAGCGGCGCGAACAGCTGGGAGCCGCTGACAACGCCGTCCTTGCCCTTGCTGCCACGGATAATGACTTCGCTGCGCTTGGCGTCGCGGAAGTCCCTGGTGTACAGGTTCTCGCCGTCGCTGTTGAGGACACGGTCGCCGGAGTCGGGATTGACGAGTGATCCCATGAGCTGGCCGGATTTGGCGACCGTGAAGACGTGCCTCCAGAAATAGGAGAGCTTGCCCTTCTCACGGCCGAGCACAAACCAGGCGGGTTCGGGGCAAGTCTTCTTCCAGCCTTTGCGTCCCAGGCGGCGCATCTCGGTGAGGCTCCCGGCCCAGCCGGTCCTGACCAGCCGGTTGTTTTGCCATCTGACCTCGGTGACACCATGGGGTTTGCGAGGGTCGCCACCGTTGCGCATGTCATGGATGAGGAAGACGCGAGAGTGGGGGATGCTGTTGAAGATTTCACGGGCCCATTTCTCCACCAGGTGTGGAGCAGCCATCACCAGACCGGTGTGGTGCTCTCCGTCGGCATGAACATAGCAGGATGCAAGCGACATGAAAGTTTTGCCGGTGCCGCACTCGCCAACGATCTTGGCCGAGTTGGCCTTGCGCAAGTACTTTGCAACTGCCATGACCACGACAGTCTGGGCGGGAAGCAGCGTGCGGTTCAGTAACCCCAACAGCGGTGAAGCCGGCTCCGCGGGACTGTGTAGCGGCCGGAATGTGGTGAGGATACGGTCGGACAGCTCCGTAGAATAGGCCCGCATGTAATCGAAAATCGTGGAAAGGGTCTTCATGGGGGTGTGCTCGCTCTGTGAGGTGGAGTGGGTACTAGGTGGATTGGAGTTCTGCGAAGGTCAACGCCACGCGGTCGAGCTGCATGATGGCGGCATTCATCGAACGTTGAGCTTCCTCGATCTGCTCTTCGCGACTCGCTTTCGGGTCGTAGGTCTCTGCGAGTTCGATGATGATGAAATCTGCCAGCGTGTCGCCAAGCTCGCCGCGCGCAACGAGGCGTCCGTTGCTGTCGATGACCTCGTCCCAGGCAGACTTGTCTCCATCTGAGGGCTCGTCGTCGTTGTAGACTTTGGCGGCAATGCGGACCAGTTCGCGCAGGGAGATGCTGTTTTGTTGCTGTTCAGGCATAGTGGAACCTCGAAAAGTGATGGGCAGTGGTGGAGCGGGCTCACATAGCAATGCGCAAGGACTCCACTCTGTGCTGGCCATGACGCCAGAGGATGGCAGTTGGGAAAGAGAAACGGATTGGCGGCGATGAGTTGCAGGGTGGGGCGGCGGCGGTGATGATCACACCGTCGCCTGAAGGGGACAGTTCCCGAGGATCACATTTTATGGAATTGGCGACCCACCTCGGCAAGTTGCACTGTTTTGTGGAATGTAGCCCCTGCCTGTGCGGTACGAATGTCAAACGCCGCATACCATGCTCCCCTGTCTGGGCCATTGAAGCGGCTGGCAAGCGGGTTGGCATGCGTGCATCCAGCATTGACGATGCTGGAAACGGGAAGCCCAAATATCAGTTCATGCGCGCCGATTCCAGGCAGCAGTTGGTTTTCGGCAAGAAGGCGCTTGTTTGTTGCGTTGTCCAAGTCGAAGATGTCGGCAAGGTGGCTGTTTTCGTCCTAAATCAGTGCCAAAACACTGTTTTCCCCGATGCTGCATTTGGGGGGATGAGCCGGTGAGCGTTGTGGCGGCGAACTCAGGAAACCGGGAGCCGCGGGTCGTCGCCGCTTTCCGGTCTCAGTGGACGAGGGCGTTCAAGCTTCACATCCCCCCTCGGCGCGCGTCGAGAATTCGCCGCACGGTCTGCATAGCGGGAATCCCTCCTTTGATCATGCAGTCGAGAGGCGTACTGCCACTGAAGATGCGGTTTGCGTTAGGCAGGCAAACCCACTCATCGGCAAGTTCCTGACCGTGAAGGATATTGAGCGTCTTGAAGATCCCCACCAAGTAGGAGACCCGTTGCAGCCTATCCGTATCGAGTAGTCTGCCTCCCGGGTTTTTCTTCATTTCATAGTAGAGACCGTTCGTCACCCCGCCCAAAAGCAGGCGCGCATCTTCGTCCCGAATCTTCCAGCACTGAATGATGCCGAAGAATGCCTTGAGGGCAGATGCACTTAGCCGCTTCCGCACATGCTCGGACGTCAGATCGATGATCGGAGGAGGTGCATACCGCGTTATCGGGTAGGTTAAGCTTTCCATGGAAACTCCTGATTAGGAGAGTGTACGCTCGGATTCACGCCGCGTTCACTCGCAGGCTATCTGAACTGGGCCTCCATTATGACAGGACTGAGGTGGCCATCATTTATTGAGCGCCGAATGCCATTCTGCGACAATTCTCTCGAACTGTTCACTGTACCCGAGATTGTCTGGATAGCTGTTGAGGTTGGCCAGGAGGCGCGCGCAAAGCCGATCAACATGATCTGCTTCTACTCCCTCTTTCGCAGCGGCAAAAGCCGAAGCCTTGTTCGCTTGGGATCAATCGTCAGTAGGGCTCCGGCATCCAGTTCCATCTGCATCTGGCGCAGGGCCAGCACCACATGATTTCCGATGGATACGGGTCTGAGATCTTCTCCGCGTATCTGTGCCACGCTTGGCTTCTCTCTGTGCGCGATAGCCAGAGCAATTCCGAAGTCCAGATCGTTGGTCAGGATGACAAACCCGTTCGCTGTGGCATAGCCATGATGGCTGGGTCCGGCGTTGTGGCGGGGCCAACCTCAGACCAGTGGATAGCTTCAATGCCCGCCTCGTTCAGCACCTTAGCCCAGCTTGGCGAAAGGTTCATGCCGATCAAAATCTTCATGCGCTGGCCAGCAACACTTCCCGTTCATCGGAGCGCCATGCAGCGTAGCGCAATGCCTGCATGATGTCCTCGCGTCCCAGATACGGATAGTCAGTAAGAAGCTCGTCGATGCTGACGCCGGCGCCGATCTGGCCAACGATCATGCCAACGGTAACGCGCATTCCCCGAATGCAGGGCCGGCCGCTCATCATGTCCGGGCTTTGCGTGATGCGGTCCAAATCCGCCATGGGGGCTCCTTGTTGAAACTCATTGCGATGATAGAAGTTTGAGAACTACATTTCAAGAATCATTGACGAAGATCTGAAGTCCTTGATTTCTAAAATCAGCCTGGCTGCGGCCTGGGGCTTCTCATAATCTCTCGTTTGCGAGAGGATCGCCAATGCCCCGTCGTTCAATCCTGTCTCACCCACGGCAAGGATTCGTGTTGGATTGTCACACTGCGACAAGGGCAGCTCAGATGAGCTTTTCTCCGATTGGGGGCATTGTGAATTCCCGAACACTGTCGAGCGCCTCCGGCACCCTATGCCGATTGAGGGCGTAAAGTCCAAAGCAGTTGAGATGCCCAGTCAGGTATGGGCTGGAGCAAGCGATGAGGTCCGCGTCCAATGCATCCCCCTCTGCGACCAGCCTTCCCAGTGCATTGCTCATGGTCACAACGTTGTGGAAGATCAGGAGATTGGCGACGAGGTGGTTGTATTTGATGAACTTGCGCTGCTCATCGCGAATTCTTTCTGCGCCCAATGCGCCTCCGCCGAAGGCGATCCACTGGAGGAACTGATTGAAACGTTCGCCTATGAAGAGTATGTACGTGTTTCGCAGTCCATAATAGCCCGCGATAGGATGGTCATTGAAATGAAGACCACTGACCCGAGGCGACGATGAGCGGCGGCAAACTCGATCTGCAACGAATTCGCAGGGCGATCCGCGTGAGCGGCAACGAGACCATCTTCTTTCTGCTCGATGACGCCATCTCGCTACTTCCTCCAGCCAAGCTCCGCCAGTTGCTCACACAATATATGAAACCGGAGCAGTTCGTCTCCGATGTTGCAGGGAAGCGTGACCTCCTTGCCGAGGTTCAGGCATTTCAGAAGGCCTGCCTGGCGCGTGAATACTACGAAGCTTTTGACGTCAACTCGAAGAATTGCACGCAGAGTTCCCTGGGAACGCTGGCCTGGATTGCCGATTTTCGGCGCTTGCTCTTCCGTTGCGTGGAGGAATCGAAGAAGCGCAATGTGGCCAATGTGCGCCGCGCCTTCGATATTCTCTTCGATCTACTGGATCGTTTCGACGATGCGGACGACAGGATGGTCTTCTTTGCCGACGAAGGAGGGTCGTGGATGGTTGGCATCGATTGGAAGCGAGTACTGCCTGCATGGTTCCGGGTTTTATCGGATACGGCGGATCCGGCCGAATATGTGCAGCGCTTCGAAGCATTTGTCGGCCGCTACTGCAATTACCAGCGCGCGGAATTGCTTGGAGAAGCACGCCAGGTCGCGACTCCTTCTCAACGGAAGGAGCTTGCGGAACTGTAATGCCGCGAGAATCATGCGGTCAGCCGCCTGGGAAGACTTCTGGATTTCCGGCCCGCGGCAAGGTTGAGGGATCATGCCTGTTTCTGATTCGTTCACAGCTCCATGCCCCCAACGCAGGGACACGGAAAGCGAGCAACCGGTAACGCAAGCCATCCGATTAGTGATCAGGTCTCTGGCCGGCAGATTTGTATCAACGTGGATTAAGATGCGGTCAGCAGTCTGCCCTTGTCCGGTATAGCTGGTGATGGCATAACCATCGAGAGTTATCGGCTTTGATCTTCAGATAAGCCTCTTCGCGGCGGCGCGTTCGTCATGTTCGAAGGCATCTACGAATGGCTCAAGTTCTTCTTCACTCATGCCAATACTTTGTCCAGTCTTGCGCCAACCATTCACGGCATGCATAACGTCGTTCAAGATCTCCTTGGCCCGCGTAGCCGTGATGCGGAAATAGGCAATCACGGAATTGAGGGCATCGATGGTCATGTCAGGGCCTGCATCCTCGGAAATCCACGTCTTCAATTCACGCACGCGCTCGGGTGACGGGTTGATGTCAAAGGCGGGCGACAGCCGCCAGAATTCCCTATCTACGTGCAGGAAACCGTGATTGCGTAGGTGGTCGTCTACATTCGTTATCAAAATCGAAAAGGCGATACGTCGCCACAACTCTTCGATATCGGCCTGTGCGTCGGCCCCGTGTACGCGGATTGCGTCCACGATCTCGGTGTAGGTATGTTCCTCGGGTTCCGTCGCCTCGACACCCAGCATGGTCGCTGCGGAGACATACATTAGGCGATGCCCGCTGTTTTGCCGGTCGAAGCGGCGGATCAGCGCAACCGGCAATTCTTCGCACTGGACGATACGCGCCGAGGCTGCATCGATCCCGGCCTTTCTGGCAAGCGTCAGAGCGAGCACTTCTCCCTTGGCAACGGCGCGCTCATCTGCGATGCTCGGAAACTTGGCGATGCTGAGCGCGCCGTCTTCGTCAATGACCGTGCATTTCGGGCGCATGCCGCCAAGCGACGTGCCTCGGCCGCGCAAATATGCCAGGTCCGCCGCCGTCTCTTTGTTCGCCTCGAAAGCACGTGACGCGCTGAGCAAATGTCCGAGCTCGATGAGTGGCGGCGCGGTCCGGCGCCCTTCTTCCTGCGCGCGCTGAAACACGCCCTCTTCGTCGCGAAAACGAAGCGCGCCGACACGGCTGAAATCATCCACAGCCAGTAAA
>Ga0302193_10001210_pt1 | contig 22265 bp, 21 predicted proteins | sample II_Bog_E3_3_FD_200228 | JGI IMG/M metagenome (GOLD analysis project Ga0302193, IMG submission 200228) | Peat permafrost microbial communities from Stordalen Mire near Abisko, Sweden - II_Bog_E3_3 | ecosystem: Environmental > Terrestrial > Soil > Wetlands > Peat | place: Sweden: Abisko...
AATAAGTACTGCACCCAATAACTACTGCACTTGATAAGTACTGCACTGTTAAGACTGCTCGCCATCGCATCAAGCGTTTGGCTGGCGAATCGGCCGGATTCCTTGGCCTGATTAAAAGGGAACCTTCCCAATCAATCGTGTTTACCTAAGAGTTTCCTGACCGTTAACCACGGGGATTACCTCTGGACACACCATTGTGTTTGTTTCCCCAGACTATCGGCACGCTCGCCGCGAACGTACTCCGCCCCTCGTGTTGTTGTCGTTTCGTGATACTGAGCCGGGACCGCAAGCTCGGCTTGGTACGGTTGGCTGGTGGATTCTTCCCCTGACCAGGCCCCCGCTCCGCGCACCCCGGCGAAGCGCACGACGGCAGCCAAACCGGCCGCATCGCGCGCCGCCACGGACGCGGCGACGCCAGCCCGCAAGGTCCCTGCGCGGTCGACCACTGACCGGTCGACGGCGCCCCGGTCGACGGCGCCCCGGTCGACGACCGCTCGCACCCAAACCCCGCGCACCCAAACCCCGCGCACACCGACCGCTCGGTCAACGTCCGATCGTCCCGCCCCCACCCGTACCCCGCGTCCGAAGCCGGTCGAGACCGTCCTGTCTCTCGAGGGCCTCGTCAAGCGGTTCGGCGACACCATCGCGGTCGCAGGCATCGACCTCGCCGTCGAGTCTGGCTCGTTCTATGGGATCGTCGGCCCCAACGGTGCTGGCAAGACGACCACACTGTCGATGGTCACTGGCCTGTTGCGCCCGGATGCGGGCAGGGTCCTCGTTCACGGGGTGGATGTCTGGCACGACCCGGTTGCGGCCAAGCGCAACATGGGCGTACTGCCCGACCGGTTGCGCCTCTTCGACCGGCTCACGGGAGCCCAGCTGCTCTTCTATTCCGGCACATTGCGCGGTCTGAACGAGGAGACCGTTCGCACCCGCACGTCCGACCTCGCGGGCGCGTTCGGGTTCGAGGATGCCCTCGGCCGGCTGGTCGCCGACTACTCGGCGGGGATGACCAAGAAGATCGCACTCGCGGCGGCCATGATCCACTCCCCACGCGTACTCATCCTTGACGAGCCGTTCGAGTCCGTTGACCCCGTCTCTGCGGCGAACGTGACGCAGATCCTGCGCAGCTATGTGGATGCGGGCGGCACCGTCGTCGTCTCCAGCCACAGCATGGATCTCATCCAGCGCATCTGTGACCACGTGGCCGTCGTTGTGCACGGCGCGATCCTCGACTCCGGCACGATGGCGTCGGTGCGGAAGGGCAAGACCCTCGAGGACCGCTTCGTCGAACTGGCCGGAGGCCGCACGAGCGTGGAGGGTATGTCGTGGTTGAACAGCTTCTCCGACTGAAGCTGCGACTGCTCGGCAACGCATTCCGGCGCAGCCCGTGGCGCATCGTCGCCCTCGTCATCGGGCTGGGGTCGGCGCTCGGCATGGCGCTGGTGGTGGTCGCCGGGCTGATCGGCCTGAGATTCGAGAGCGCCTCGGCCGCCTCCCGTGGCGTCGAGGTGTTCGGCGCGCTGCTCGTTCTCGGGTTCGTCCTCGTACCGCTGGTCTTCGGGGTCGACGACGTGCTCGACCCGCGCCGGTTCTCGCTGTACGGAATCCCGACGAGCTCTCTCGCGACCGCACTCGCGGTCTCGGCGCTCCTCAGCATCCCCGCGGTGGCCATGACGCTGATCGGCCTGGCCCAGATCGTGACCTGGGCACGCAACCCGCTGGCGCTGGTGCTCGCCATTATCGGCGCGCCCGTGATTGTCGCGACCTGCCTGCTGTGCTCCCGCGTCTCGATCTCGGTCGCGGGCGCCGCGCTGTCATCGCGACGCTCCCGGGACTCTGCCGGGCTTCTCGGTTTCGCCGCCCTCGCCGGATTCGTCATCGTGTTCGTGCTCATCTACCGCACCAATTGGCTGCAGGACGGCGCCAACGTGCTCGCGACTACGGCGAATGTCGCCAGTTGGTCGCCGTTCGGAGCAGTATGGGCGGCACCGGCAGATGCGGCGCAGGGGCATTTCGGGCTCGCCCTGCTTCGGGAACTCATCGCGCTTGTCTTCCTTGGTCTGCTGTGGCTGGCCTGGCGGACGCTCGTCAAGGTGATGCTCGTCACCCAGCCCCGGTCATCCGAGGGCCGGAGTTATCGCGGGCTCGGCCTGTTTCGCATCGCCCGCGTCTCACCCGGCGCGGTGATCGCCGAGCGCAGCCTCACCTACTGGATCAGGGATGCCCGCTATCACGCGTCGCTCATCGTGATCCCGGTGATCCCGTTCCTGCTCATGGTGCCGTTCCTGATCATCGGTGTTCCCACTCCGGTTCTCGCGCTCATCCCCGTGCCGGTCATGGCACTTTTCCTCGGCTGGCTGGTGCACAACGACACCGCATACGACAACACCGCAATCTGGTTGCACCTCGCGTCGGGCACCACCGGTCGCGCCGACCGCGTCGGACGGGTCGTGCCGCCCCTGGTTGTCGGAGTGCCGCTCCTGCTCCTGGCGGCCATCCTGAGTGCTGCCGTGTACGGCAGCTTCGGCATCCTCCCGGCGCTGCTGGGGGTCGGCCTCGGGTTGTTGTTCACCGGGCTCGGGCTTTCGAGCGTGGGGTCGGCGCGATTCCCTTACCCCGCCGTGCGCCCGGGCGACAGTCCCTTCGCGGCGCCGCAGTCCGTCGGGACGGCTTCGTCGCTCATCCAGTCCCTGTCGTTTGTGGTGACGATCATCCTCTCGTCGCCGACACTTCTCTTCGCCGGGCTCGCGCTCTTCCTGCCCGGCCCCTGGGCGTGGCTGTCGCTGCTGAGCGGGCTTGTGCTCGGGGTGTTGTTCCTCTGGCTCGGAATCCAGTGGGGCGGACGCATCTTCGATCGACGCTCCCCTGAGATTTTGAGCGCCAGCGTGCGAAACTAGACGCATGAGCGAGACCGAGCAGACGGGCCCCGGCGCAGGTGGCGGGGCAGGCACCGACACGCTCGATCGCGAACTCGAAGAGCTGATCGCCAACGAGCAGCTCGAAGAGGGCGATCACGAGCGCTTCTCCCACTACGTACCCAAAGACAAGATCATCGAGTCCGCGCTGACCGGAAAGCCGGTTCGGGCGCTGTGTGGCAAGCTGTGGACCCCCGGACGTGACCCCGAAAAGTTCCCGGTATGCCCCACCTGCAAAGAGGTCTACGAGAAGCTCAAGCACTAGGTGTACTAGGGCACTGGGGCACTGGGGCACTAGGGCACTGGGGCACTGGGGCCTTGCAGTGTCCTGCGGCTCCCGGTGACGTTGAGCGAGACCGTTAGGCGGTCGCGTCGGCGATATAGGTCGTCGGGATGGCCGGCTCGCCTTTGCTCAGCCGCAGCGCGTCCAACGGCAGTTCGGCAACGGCGAAAGCGCGATGTTCGCGGGCTCGCTGCGTGCCATCCGCTCCCAGAAAACTCTCATCGGCGGCTCCCGCGGTAACGAGCGGCACGAGCAGCGGGCGTGCCGAGGCCGACTCTCCAGGCACGGAGCCGACATAGATGGTCTCCTCTTCGGCCACTCCCGCGGCCAGGGTACGCACCGGGAACTTGCGGCCACCGATGGTCGCCTTGGACGCCGACAGCTTCGCCACCGTCTGCCATACGCCCGCGTCGTCGCGGCGGGCAACCAGTTTGTAGACCAGGCCGGCGGCCGGATGCCCGGAGCCCGTAACAACGGACGTGCCCACACCGAAGGAGTCGACCGGTGAGGCGCTCAGGACTGCAATCGCGTACTCGTCGAGATCATTCGTGACCGTGATCCTGGTGCCGGTCGCGCCGAGGGCATCCAGCTGGGCGCGCACGGCGGCCACCTGCGAGGGAAGGTCGCCGCTGTCGATGCGCACCGCGCCAAGACCGGTTCCCGCCACCTCCACGGCCAGCTCAACGGCGCGCGTGACATCGTAGGTGTCGACCAGCAGGGTCGTCGCGGGGCCGAGCGCCGCCACCTGAGCCTCGAATGCCGCCCGCTCGGTGTCATGCAGAAGTGTGAACGCGTGCGCTGCGGTTCCCATGGTTGGCACACCCCAGGTGCGCCCCGCCTCGAGGTTGCTGGTCGAGCCGAAGCCTGCGATGAAGGCGGCTCGTGCGGCCGCGACTGCCGCGCGTTCACTCGCCCGGCGGGAGCCCATTTCGGCCAGGGGGCGGCCGATTGCCGCCGTCACCATGCGGCTAGCCGCGCTGGCAACCGCACTGTCGTAGTTGAGCACGCTGAGCACGAGGGTCTCGAGCAGTACGGACTCGGCGAACCCGCCCTGCACGATGAGCAGGGGAGAGCCGGGAAAATAGACCTCGCCCTCGCGGTAGCCCGAAATACTTCCAGCGAAGGAGTAGTCGGCCAGCCAGTCGAGCGTTGCCTGGCGTACCACCCGGTTCTCACGCAGCCAGTCGAGTTCGGAATCCCCGAAACGGAAGTCGCGGATCAGCTGCAGGAGCCGGCCGGTTCCGGCCACAATCCCGTAGCGCCGGCCATCCGGGAGCCGCCGCGCGAACACCTCGAACACGCACTCGCGTTCGTGCACGCCGCTGCCGATCGCCGCATCGATCATCGTCAGCTCGTAGCGGTCGGTGAGCAGCGCGCTGGTCATGCGCTAAGCCTATGCGGGCTGTGCGGGCTGTGCGGGCTGTGCGGGCTGTGCGGGCTGTGCAGGCTGTGCAGGCTGTGGGCTGTGCAGGCTATGCGGGCTGTGCAGGGGCCGGCCCGCGTCGGCCTCGGGGGAGGCGCAGGTGCGTCCCCTAAACTCGTCCCGTGAGCGATGCACCGATCGGAGTCTTCGACAGCGGGGTCGGCGGGCTCACCGTCGCGAGAGCCATCATCGACCAGCTGCCGCGCGAGTCGCTGCTCTATGTCGGCGATACCGCGCATTCGCCATACGGTCCCAAACCCATCGCCCAGGTGCGCGAGTATGCGCTCGAGGTGCTCGACGACCTCGTCGACCAGGGGGTCAAGCTGCTGGTCATCGCCTGCAACACGGCGTCATCCGCGATGCTCAGGGATGCGCGCGAGCGCTACACCGGAACCAGGGGCATACCCGTAATCGAGGTCATCCACCCCGCCGTACGCGCGGCAGTGCGGCAGACCCGCACCAAGCGCATCGGTGTTATCGGCACACTCGGCACCATTAATTCGCGTGCCTACGACGATGCGTTCATCGCGGCATCCGATCTCGAGATCTTCTCCCAGGCTTGCCCACGATTCGTCGAGTTCGTTGAGTCGGGCATCACCAGCGGAGCCGAGCTGTTCGAAGTGGCCGAGGAGTACCTCACGCCCCTCAAAGAAGCCGACATCGATACTCTCGTGCTCGGCTGCACGCACTACCCGCTCCTGGCCGGAGCAATCCAGTACGTCATGGGCGAAAACGTCACCCTCGTCTCGAGCGCCGAGGAGACCGCCTACGACGTCTACCGCACGCTGGTGCGCCACGGCCTCGAACGCGAAGCCCCCGAGCCGCCCAGCTACCGGTTCGAGGCGACCGGCGACAGCCAAAGCGACTTCCTGCGACTCGCCAGCCGTTTCCTGGGGCCGGAGGTCAACACCGTCGACCTCGTGCGCACCGGCGCAATCCCGCTCCCGCGCTCCATCCCATCCCCCAGCAGAGGAACAACGCTATGACCCGCTCCGACGGCCGTGCCGACGACCAGCTTCGCGAAATCACCATCGAACGAGGATGGAGCAAGCAGGCGGAAGGCTCCGCGCTCATTTCGTTCGGAAACACGCGAGTGTTGTGCACCGCATCCTTCACCAACGGTGTTCCGCGCTGGCTCGCGGGCAAAGGAAAGGGCTGGGTCACGGCCGAGTACGCCATGTTGCCGCGCTCAACCAATGACCGCATGGACCGCGAGTCGGTCAAAGGCAAGATCGGGGGCCGCACTCATGAGATTTCGAGGCTCGTCGGCCGCAGCCTGCGCGCCGTCATCGACATGAAGGCACTCGGTGAGAACACTCTCGTGCTCGACTGCGACGTGCTGCAGGCCGACGGCGGAACCCGCACAGCCGCCATCACCGGTGCCTACGTAGCCATGGTGGACGCCATTGAGTGGGCCAGGGAGAAGCGGTTCATCGGGCAGAATTCGAAGCCGCTCATCGACAGCGTTTCGGCGGTGTCGGTCGGGATCATCGACGGCGTTCCGATGCTTGACCTTGCCTACGTCGAGGATGTTCGTGCCGAGACCGACATGAACGTTGTCGTCACCGGTCGAGGGCTGTTCGTCGAGGTGCAGGGAACGGCGGAGGGTGCCCCCTTCGATCGCACGGAGTTGAATTCCCTGCTCGACCTCGCTCTCGCGGGCACGACGACGCTCGCCGAGTTGCAGCGAGCGTCCCTGTCGTGACGGCGGTTCCCCAGCGGCTTGTGCTGGCGACCCACAACGACCACAAGGTCGAGGAGCTGCGTCGTATTCTCGGGCCGCGCCTGGGCGGCATCGAGCTGCTGCCGTACGACGGTCCCGAGCCTGTCGAAGACGGAGACACCTTCGAGGCTAACGCGCTCATCAAGGCCAGGGCCGCGTTTGAGCACTCGGGGGTCCCGGCAATTGCGGATGACTCTGGCATCTCGGTCGACGCGCTCGGCGGGGCTCCGGGCATCCATTCCGCGCGTTACGCAGGAACCCGCGACGACGCAGACAACCTGCGACTGCTCCTGGAGCGGATGCGTGGCATCGAGACTCGCGCCGCCCACTTCACCTGCGCCGCCGCGTACGTCGCGGACGGCGTCGAGCATGTCGAGGTCGGGGTCTGGCCGGGATCCCTTCTCCCGGCACCCGCAGGCGGCGGGGGTTTTGGCTATGACCCCATCTTCCAGCCCGACGGGGTGAAGACCAGCGCTGCGGAGCTCTCGCCCGAAGAGAAGAACGCGGTATCCCACCGGGCAATCGCCTTCGTACGGCTGTTCGATTTCATTACCGCGCTCTGACCTACTTTTCACGAGTTCTTGTCCCTGTGCATAACTACAGGCGGAGTTGGTTCTCCTCCCGCACACTGGATGAAACACGGGAATGAGAGGCTTGGCTGGTGACGATTACCGGGCCCAGGATTCGTGGCCTGCTCCTGCTCGGGCCCGCGTTCGTTGCCGCGATCGCCTACGTCGATCCGGGTAATGTCGCGGCCAACCTCAGCGCGGGAGCCCAGTACGGTTACCTGCTGGTCTGGGTGTTGGTGGCGGCCAACGTGATGGCGGCCATCATCCAGTACCACTCGGCAAAACTGGGGCTGGTCACCGGGGCGAGCCTGCCCGAACTGCTGGGGCAGCGATTGGGAGACCGGTCGCGGATCGCGTTCTGGGTTCAGGCCGAGCTCATCGCCGCCGCAACCGACCTGGCCGAAGTCGTGGGCGGAGCAATCGCCCTCTACCTGCTCTTCGGCCTGCCGCTGGTACTCGGCGGGGTGATCATCGGGGTCGTGTCGATGGTGCTGCTCGGGGCGCAGTCGAGATTCGGCCAGCGGCCGTTCGAGTTCGTCATCATCGGCCTGCTGGCGATCATCGCGATCGGCTTTCTCGCCGGCCTCGCGGTGCGGCCTCCCAGTGCTGCCGGGGTGCTCGGGGGTCTCCTGCCCCGTTTTTCGGGCACCGGGTCGGTGCTGCTTGCGGCGAGCATCCTGGGGGCAACCGTCATGCCGCACGCCATCTACGTGCACTCGGCCCTGGCGCGTGACCGGCACGGGCGAGGCGAGGGAGAGGCGGCGACCAGTCGGCTGCTGCGGGTCACCAGGTGGGATGTCGGGATCGCGCTGACCCTCGCCGGGCTGGTCAACATCGGCATGCTGCTGCTCGCGGCAACCAACCTGCGCGGCGGTAAGGGAGTCGACACGATCGAAGGAGCGCACGCCGCGATCGAGGCCTCGCTCGGTCCCGTGATCGCGATCGTGTTCTCGATCGGGCTGCTGGCCTCCGGCCTTGCCTCCACCTCGGTCGGCAGTTACGCAGGTGCCACAATCATGTCTGGCCTGCTGCGGCGGCGTATCCCGCTCATCCTGCGAAGAACCATCACGCTGGTTCCTGCGCTGCTGCTTCTCGGGTTCGGGGCAGACCCGACCGCTGTGCTGGTTATCAGCCAGGTCGTACTCAGCTTCGGCATTCCGTTCGCGCTCGTTCCCCTGCTGCGCCTGACCAACAACCGCGAGGTGATGGGCGAGTTCGCGAATACCGCGACCGCACGGGTGGTTTTGGTGGTCTCAGTGGTGCTGGTGATCGGGCTCAACGCGAGCCTCCTTGTCCTGGGGGTCATCGGCGCCGCATAGGGTGGGGGAGTGCCAGACGACCAGACCGTTCCCCTCGATGCCTCGCCCGGCGACCGCATCGCGCTCGCTGTCCAGCGATTCGGCGAACACGACGTTGCCGACCGCGCGGCCGCACTGCTGAGCGGCAGCAACGAGGGCGAGGAATTCCTGCTCTGGGTGGGCGGCCAACATGCCCAGGGCATCCTGGACGGCGCGCCGGCGCTGTACTGGCCGGAAGTGTGGGGCGCGCGCACCCTGCTCTATGCCTGGGACGAGGTCGCGGTTCCCGCCATCCGGGCGGGCCTGTCCAACCAGGCCTGGCGGGTGCGCGAGATGTGTTGCCGTGTCGTGGCCGCCCGCGAGCTGCCGTTCGGCCCCGAGCTCGTGCCGCTGCTGGTCGACCCGGTCGCCCGCGTGCGGGGAAACGCGGCGCGGGCGCTCGGCTTCGTCGGCGAGCAGGCGCAGGCCGACCAGGTTCGGAAGCTGCTCACCGACCCCGAGCTCGACGTGCGCAAGCAGGCCGGCGCCGCGCTGAAGCAGTTCGCTGCAAGGCGGGGCGCTCCCGTCGCCTGACCCCGCGCTCGCGTCGCCCGTGGGCAACGCACGGGCGCACGGGCCCAGTGGTGCCGCTGGTCAGCTCGCGCTGTTCGCCTTGCGAACGCGTCGGGTGGCCTGCACATAGTGGTACACCGTCGGCACGACGGCGACCAGGATCGCGCCGACCAGGATGAGGTCGATGTAGCGGGTGACGAAGTGGGCAACGGGAGGAATGAAGCCCAGCAGGTAGCCGCCCACCGTGATGACGATTGCCCAGAGGAATGCGCCGATCAGGTTGAAGATCCCGTAGTGGCGATACCGCATGTGCCCGACGCCTGCGGCGACCGGCGCGAAGGTGCGCACGACCGGCACGAAACAGGCCACGATGATGGCGAATCCGCCGAACCGTACGAAGAACTTGTTGGTGCGCTCGACATTCTCCCGGCTGAAGAGTCCGGTCTCCTTGCGCTCGAAGATTCGGGGGCCAACCTTTCGCCCGATCAGGTGCCCCACTTCGCCGCCGAGGAAGGCGGCGAGGCCGATGGACAGGGCGACCAGGTAGATCGGCAGGTGGATCAGCTGGGTGTCATGGCCGTGGATGTCGGGCGGCGTCGGGAAACTCAGCAGGCCGGTGATCAGCAGCAGCGTGTCGCCCGGCAGCAGGAATCCGACCAGAAAAGCGATCTCGACAAAGATCACAATGCAAACACCGAGGAGCGCAAAGCCGCCGAAATCGTGCAACAGGGCGTACGGACTCAGCCAGGGGATGAGCGCGGTGGCAATCACAGGTTCTCCAAGATGGGTTCGCCAAGAGTGGCGTAGCCCAGAGTACCGTCAAGTGCGGGAGAAGGGACTTGAACCCTCCCCGGGCGATTACTACGGCCTCTTTGGATGTACTTGGGCTGATTTCGTGCGGAGATTCGTTCAGCTTGGATTACTACGACCATGCTGGACCCCACACGATTGTGGTGGAAATGTGGTGGGTAGTCGGCGTCATTCTTCGACCCCTCGACCTCTCGCACGTTAGCTCCGACCAGCTTCGCTCACGTTCACTTCTGTTGACCGTAAACGTAAACACTCGGCGGCCCGAGTTTGCCGCTTTTCGTCAAGTACTGACTCGTCCATGCGTTGAACGCTGTACTTGCCGCGGTCGGATGCGTGAATCCATGAGCGTTGTAGGGCGCAACGCCGAGCGCATACAACCCGACATTGTTGGGGTCCTCGATCTGATTCACCGTAAAGTCAGCAAAATACAGGTCATAAAGCTTCCCCTTCATGCGCACTTCGTAGTCGCCCAACAACTCCACCGTCCGCTTGCCGAAGTCATCAGCGTCGAACTCACCGGGCCCACCGTCTGGCTCACCCAAATTCTTGAAACCAGACTGGAAGAAGGACAGGAAGTCCTTTATTCCTCCATCCAAATCGGCGCCCTTCGCACGCGCAGTCTTCGAGAATAGCGTCTTCAATGCAGCAGCATCGTGAGCTTTCACTGCGTCCTCGATGTGCTGCATCTCAGCATCCGCCTGCTGATTGCTGTTGGCCACCCCGAGTCCCACCGCTGTACTCGGTGGCAGAAGGGCACACGAAGACAACAGCGCCACGCACACCAGCGCCACCACGCAACCCCCGAGAATTCGTTTCACCCTCACGTCGGCCTCCTCCTCAAACCTTATGGGCGTCGCAACCTATCGACGAGGGGGCTAACCCCTCAATCGAGAGGGCAAGACCGACATGCAAAACAGAGGACCGTTTCTCAACCCTCAACCCTCAGCCCTTGCGATGGAAGTACATCGCAAAATCCGCATTTCCTTCACTTGTTCTGGTCCTCAACAAACGACCGCGGCCCGCTCAGCACTCATTTCGCCGGTTCATAAACGTAGACACTCGGGATCCCGGTCGGTTCGCCGTTTTTGATTTGGTACTGGTTGGCCCACGCGGAGAGCGCGTTGCTGGCGGCGGTCGGCTTGGTACCCGGATGAGGGTTGTAGGGCGCGACACCTAACGCGTAAAGTCCAACACTGCCCGGGTGCCACGTATTGACGGCGAAGTCCGTGAAACTTAACTCATACGTTTTGCCATTCGCATGAACCTTGTACTCGCCATCTAAGAAAACGGTCACCTTACCGTCGCCGTCGCTCTCGTCTGTCTCCCCGGGTCCCCCTTCTGGATCGCTCCAGCTCGTGAAACCGGACGGGAAGAAGGACAGGAACTTTTCCACTCCACCATCCAAATCGGGGGCCTTGGCACGCGCAGTCTTCGAGAACAACGCCTCCAACGCCGCCGCGTCATGATGCTTCACGTCATCCGCGATGTGCCGCATCTGGGCGTCCGCTGTACTGGTCGGATCAGCGGCCGGCAGAAGCGCGCACGAAGACAACAGCCCCACGCACACCAGCGTCACCACGCCAGCCCCGAGAACCCGACGCATCATCACCCCTGCCTCCTCCTCAAACCTTATGGGCGTCGCGACCCATCGACGAGGGTGCTAACCCCCCCAATCGAGCGAGCGATTACCGGAACACAAGCTGCGGACCGATTCGCCATTCTCACCCTTCGCGATCGACGTACATCGCAGTGTCCGCATTTCCCTCACAATAGCGAAGCACTCCTGATCAATCGTCATCGTTTCGAATCACTGTGTGGCATCGGTGACGCACAGGAGTCGGTGAGTGAATGCCGGCGAACGCGGTGGGATGAGATTGCTAGTCGGGCAGGTGTTTGACGCCCCAGCCGGCGGAGCTGAGGTAGATCTCGAGTTGGTTGATGCGGCGTTGGGTTTCTTCGATGCGTAGCTCGGTGTTGTCCCATTCGGCGGCGGTGGCTCCAGCGGCGGTCGCGGGGAGTTCTTTCTCTAGTTCGATGATGGTTTGGAAGCGTCGGAGTGCGCGTCGTTCGGCGAGGAGTTCGCGGAGTGCCTCGAGCTGGGTTCTCTCGCTCATCTCGTCCGCAGTGACCGGGCGGTATCCGCCGTTCGTCAGTCCTGATACCCAGGCGTCAAACTCGGCAACGGACATTTCGGCAACGGCAGGGGTGATGTTGGGCAGGTCGAGGTGCTCGTGTGGAGAGCCGAGCGGCGCCAGGATGAACAGCGGCGAGACCCGCAGTGCGGCAGCGATGTTGAGCAGTTGCGCGACCGCGAGATCGTTCTTCCGGTTCGCCTCAATGTTCTGAAGGATCGACTCGGTGACGGAGTCTCCGGGGATCGCTTCGGCTAAAGCTTTCGTGCTCGCGAATCCGCGGGCTTTGCGGAGTGCAGCTATCCGGGCGCCGACCGTGGTGGCGGTTTTGAAGTCTGCCATGTCGACAGGGTATCGCCCGCGCATCTGTGCTGGAATCCGCCCGAACCACTAAATCTGTTAAAACAACGGAAATAAAAACTGGATCCTGTTAAAAACGTGTACCGTACAAATCATGGACTTCAGCGTTTTGATACTTCGCCAGCTCGTTCGCCCGACGCGAAGGGGTGAACGAAGGCTCGAGGGGTCTTTATCCCTGTCCCACCGCTGCTGCCGCGCAGGGCGCGCTTCCCAACCCCTCACACTCACCAGTTCATGGGAGGGGTTGGGAAGTAAAGCAGCAGTGGTGGGACAGGGATAAAGAGAAACGAAAGAGAAGAAGAAAACAAGAGACGGTTCGAGGCCGGACGAGCAACAAGGAAGAGAGATACGGGGATCGCAGAGATGGTGTTGGTGACGGCACGAGATGAGCAGATGATCGAATGGCTAAAGGTCGTTCGGGTCACCGATATGGAGTCGATCAGGTTCGCCCTGGCCGCATTCGCAGACGCGACGAGGCCGGTCACTTTGCGCCGGGCGCAGCAGTGGGTGGCGCGTCTGGTCGAACTCGGGCTGGTCGAGAAGCAGCGTCTCACTCTCCAGGATGGCTCCGCAATCTGGGCCACCCAACGAGCGACCGGGATGCGGCCGCTGAACCTCCTCGGACAAACGTTCCGCCATGACGTCGCCGTCGCCTCAGCGTCGGCACGCTACCTCTTCAACGGGTGGTCGTGGGCTCGGGATCGGAAGGCGTCGAGCTACCACGACCACCAAGCGGACGGGATCGCCACCCGAAGGGATGAGACAGAACTCGTCGAGATCGAGCTCACTCCGAAGGCGATCGAGCGGTACGCGCCGATCGTCAACAGTCACTCGTGGCGAATCGGCGGCGAAGGCGTCACCCGAGTCGTCTACCTTTGCACGGCGGACGCGACTCGGATGGTCAGGCGTGAAGCCGACAAGCTGTTGTCGCGAGACGACAGGTCGCTGCTCGTCACGATCACCGCGTTCGACAAACGCGGCACCTGGATCGACATCTCGGGACGGTTCCCCGACGTATGGGCGTCCACGCCCAACGAAGAGGTCAGTCCGAACGAGAACCTCCAGTCGCGAGTCATCCGCGCGCGAACCGTTGAGGGCGAGCGTCCGGTCCCCGCCAACCGGCTCTTTTACGTGCAACTGTGGGAAGCATCACGCCCTATGAAACGGCGAGTGGTCGTCGATACCGTGCTCGCTACCGGGACCCCGATCATCATCAACGTGATAAGTGGGGATTCAAGACGAAGCGGGAAGCAGAAATCTTCCTCGCAACGATCGAAATATCCAAAGCGCGGGGTGACTTCCTACGACCTGAGGACATCCGTCTGACAATCGCTGAACTTGGAGCCACGTGGATTGGCAACCAATCCCATCTCAAACCTTCCGCCTATCGCACCGTAGAGACTGCGTGGCGCGTTCACGTCGAGCCGACCTGGGGGAGTCGCCGGCTCGGGGAGATTCGCCACTCTCAGGTTCAGTCGTGGCTAACAGCATTCAGCGCTAACGACGGTAAACCGCGCTCGGCGACAGTCGTGATTCGCGCGTACGGAGTCCTTGCAGGGATCCTGGACACCGCTGTGCGCGACCATCAACTGGCCTCCAACCCAGCACGAGGGATCCGGCTACCGCGAAAGGCGAAGAAGAAGCGGGCCTATCTCACCCCTGCTCAGGTCGAGCTGTTGGCGCTGAACGCAGGGGAGCACGCAACACTGGTCTTCGCGCTTGCTTACACGGGGATTCGGTGGGGCGAAGCGATTGGCTTGCGAGTGTCCGCGCTTGATGCTCTTCGCCGTCGATTGCTCATCACGGAAAACGCGGTCACGCTGGGAAAGCGGGTTGTCGTTGGAACGCCAAAGACTCACGAAAACCGAAGCGTGCCGTATCCGCGATTCCTCTCGGAGCCTCTGGCGGCGGCCTGCGAGGGAAAGTCGCGCGACGCTCTCGTGTTCGGAAATGGGGCGGACCATCTGCCTCGGGCAGGCAGCGGTAAAGGCTGGTTCTGGGAAGCCGTCCAAGCCTCCCGACAGAAGGACCCAGACTTCCCGGAGATCACTCCACACGATCTCCGACACACGGCAGCCAGTATCGCCATATCGTCGGGCGCCAACCCGAAAGCGGTGCAGAGGATGCTCGGCCACGCCTCAGCCGCGATGACGCTCGACACCTACGCCGACCTCTTCGAAGACGACCTCGATGCGGTGTCAGACCGGATGAACGAGGTCCGCGCAAAAGCAAGTGTGGTGGATTTGTGGGGGAACTCGCCGAAAACGGGCGAAAAACCCAGATAAACGCAGGTAACTCAGGTCAGTTGCCGAGTGCGGGAGAAGGGACTTGAACCCTCACGCCCGAAGGCACAGGAACCTAAATCCTGCGTGTCTGCCAGTTTCACCACTCCCGCGAGCGTGCCTATTGTATCGGCGCGGGGAAGGCGGAGGTTCCCGACCGCACGGTGATTCCGGTGCCGGCGAGGACGTGCCCCAGGGTCGTCAGTGCGCTTGAGGGCGGGCTGATCACCTCGAGAGGCTGGATGGCGCCGGCGAGCACGAGCTCGACCGGGAGGCCGGCATCGAACACCCGCACTCCGGGGAACTCGGACACCGCGGACAGCATCGCATTCGTCTCGCGACGATGGGGCAGGTACGTGAGCTCGCCGTGTCGTGCCTCTGCCGCGACCCAGGCCAGGTAGTCGTGCATGGCGACCAGGCCATCCACCGGCCGGGCGCTGCCGAGCAGAACCCGGCCCGCGGGCAGATCGACCGGGCGCGCTGTGCGCCGCACCCATTCGAGCGTGTGGGGGATGACACGCACGCCCTCCTGCCCGAGAGCCCGCAGCCGCTCCTCGCCCAGTGCGAACGCGGTGAAGAGTACGAGCCGTTCCCGTCGTGCCAGGCGCAGCATCCGCTCTCGAGCCCAGCGTCCGAGCGTCATGGCGATGGCGGATTCGCGCCCGGCGGGGCGTCCGAAGTCGCTCCGGCCCAGCAGGGCGTCGGCGAGCGCCACAGTGTGGGCACCATCGTCCATGAGGGTGATTCCGCGCGGCCGCAGCAGGGACAGGGCGAGCCGGAATTGCCCCGAGAACCCGTCGCCGACCGCCCAGCTGCGGTGCCTGGACAGCAACTGCCACGGGATCCCGTAGAACGGGACGCACTCGGCGAACCGGGCACCCCGTGCGAGCAGCTCCTCGGCGGTCATGGCCATTTGCGCGCTGCCCAGCCGCACCGCCACGAGGATCGGCCGCTCCTGCGTCGACGCCCACTCCGCCGCAGCGATCAGCTGCAGGGGTGACTCGACCCAGGCCAGTGGCGTATCGGTGCTGTGCTCCATGAGAGCCTCGATCCGTGCGATCGGCAGGATTGCTGTTCGTTAACCGTGCCCGGGCCGTGTGACGCCGAAGTGAACGAGCCCGATACGACGAGTGAATTCAGCTGCTGGCGACGAGCAGCCGCAACGGCATTCAGCCGCGGCCACTAACCGAGGCGCGCTGTGCTTGATCTCTGCACGAAGACGGCGTCCGCCCTGATCGACGTGCGTCGGGACAGGTCCGTGCCGGCAAGGTCCTCGAGCAGGATGCGCGCGCCAAGGGCTCCCTGCTCGAACGGATCCTGCGCAATCGTCGTAAGACCGAACGACTCCGAAAGATCGTGGTTATCGATCCCGATGACGGAGAGCTCAGACGGCACAGCGATACCGCTGTCCCGGGCAGCGAGGATCGTGCCGATGGCCATCTCGTCGGAGCTGGCGAAAACCGCTGTCGGCCGGAGCCCGGGGCGCGCGAAGAGTTCGTTCATGACCATCCGGCTGGCGGTAAGAGAGAACCGTCCCGAAAGAAGCCACTCGTCCCGCACGGGCAGCCCGGCCGCAAGCATCGCGTCCTGGAATCCCAGCCGCCGATCCACCGGAACTCGGCGATTAAGGCCGTCGTCATCGTCGCCGCCCAGGTGCGCGATATCGCGATGGCCGAGGGCAATCAAGTGCTCGGTCGCCTGGCGCGCCACCGCACGCTCCGCAATGCCGATGTGCCGGATTCCCCGCACCGGCCCACCAATCATCATCATCGGGTGTCCGACGGAGAGCAGCTGTTCGCGTTCCTCGGCCGTGAAATCGATGCCGACCGCGATGAGGGCATCCGTTCGTTTGCGCAGGATCGAACGATGGAAGACCCTTTCCCGCTCGCCGCCGCGACTCGCCAGGTTGTAGAGGATCATGTCGTAGTTGGCGTGGCGAAGAACCGAGTCGACGCCCTCGATCACTGTCGTGTAGAACCAGCGGCTGACGGACGGCGCGACGAGTCCCATGGCCATGGTGCGGCCGGAGGCCAGGCCCGACGCACTGGACGAGGCAACATAGCCGAGCTCGTCCGCGATCTCGCGGATGCGCTCACGCGTCGATGCGGAGACGTTCGGAAGTCCGCGAAGCGCGCGGGAAACGGTCGCGATCGACACCCCGGATGCGCGAGCGACATCATCGATGCTGGTCACCTTGCGCGTTCACCTCGCAAGTCGCGACCTCCTCGACTCCACACGAATACTCGGATGGATTCAAGCCTAGCCAGCCTTAGGCGGGTGCCGTGCTGCTTCGTTGGATGAGCCATGATTCGGCCCGAACGGACGTCTTTCGCGACATGCCTTCGGCGTTCAGGTCATCGAGCAGGATCCGGGCGCCGAGCGTGCCCTGTCCGTACGGGTCCTGCGCCATTGTCGTCAGCCCGAAGGTTTCAGCGAGATCGTGATTGTCGATGCCGATCACGGAGATGTCCCGCGGCACCGTCAGGCCGTAGTCCTGCACGGCGAGGATGGCGCCGATCGCCATCTCGTCGGAGTTCGCAAAGATCGCGGTCGGCCGCACTGACGAATTCCGCAGAAGTTCGCCGATGACCTGCCTGCTGGCTGTCAGCGAGAAGCGGCCGGACAGCATCCACTCGGGTCGTGCCGAATAGCCGGCAGCGGTCATCGCGTCCAGGAAACCCAGTCGTCGGTCGCGGGGGACCTGGCGATTGAGGCCCTCGTCGTCATCGCCGCCGAGGTGCGCGATGTGGCGGTGCCCGAGCTGGATGAGGTGGTTGGTGGCCTGGCGGGCGACCTCTCTTTCGTCGATTCCGATGTGCCGGATCCCGCGCACCGGACCACCGATCATGATGGTCGGGTGGCCGACCGAGAGCAGCTGCTCCCGCTCCGCCGCCGTGAAGTCGAGGCAGAGCGCGATCAGCGCATCCGTTCGTTTGCGCAGGATGGAGCGGTGGAAGACTCGCTCCCGGTCGCCGCCGCGGCTGGCCAGGTTGTACAGGATCATGTCGTAGTTGGCTTCGCGCAGGGCTGCGTCGATGCCCTCGATCACGGTGGTGTAGAACCAGCGGCTGACCGACGGCGTGACGACTCCCAGCGCGAGGGTGCGGCCGCTGGCGAGTCCGGATGCGCTCGATGATGCGACATAGCCCAGCTGGTCGGCGATGGACCGGATCCGGGTGCGCGTTGCGTCTGACACATTGGGCAGGCCGCGCAGTGCGCGGGAGACAGTGGCGATGCTGACACCGGATGCGCTGGCCACGTCTCCGATGCTGGGCGACGTCATGGTCATACGCCGCCTCCGAATCGATTGCGGGATCGTGCGATCCCAGTTTCTTGCGCGGAATCACCCGCGTCAGCACTGACGACGCCCATTGAATCAGATTATGCGTCGAATTGGAAACGCTTTCTGTAAGCGCTTGCATTCTGGGGACCGCATCAGATATGTTTCACAACTACTGGGTCTCCGGCGGTGCCGGTTTTCGGCGTCGCGTGTGAGAGCCACTGCTAGTCCCCCCGGATTAGCGGGCGGTTCAGATTCCACGCTGGTCCGCCAATTTCACTCAACGAGGAGGAAATATGTCGGCTCTCTTGCGCCGCCGAATCGCATTGCCAATTGCCATAGCAGCCGCAGCGGGACTCGCGCTCACCGGATGTACCACCGCAAGCCCGGGAACGGGAACGAGTACGAGCAGCGCGAAGGGGGGCACGGTCTCCATTTATGGCCCGTGGTCCGGCGCTGAGGCCGTCGAGGTCCAGGCCAGCTGGGCATCATGGGCCAAGAAGAACGACATCACCATCAAGTACTCGGGTGATGCGAACTTCGCGGCCAACATCGCCACCAAGATCCAGGGCAACTCTCTCCCGGACATCGCCATCTTCCCGCAGCCGGGCCTGCTCGATGCCGCCATCAAGTCGGGCAAGGTCGTACAGTCCGACTCGGTCACCCAGGCCAACGTCGACAAGAACTTCTCGAAGGACTGGCAGAACTACATCACGGTCAGCGGAAAGCTCTACGGCACCCCGCTCGACGCCAACGTCAAGGGCTACGTCTGGTACTCACCGGCCGAGTTCACGAAGCTCGGTGTCGGCGTGCCGAAGACCTACGCAGACCTGCTGACCGAGACTGCCACAATCGCGCAGAAGATCGGTGGTGCACCGTGGTGCGCCGGGTTCAACTCCGGTTCGGCGTCGGGATGGCCCGGAGCAGACTGGCTGGCTGACCTCGTGCTGCGCGACGACGGCCCGACGGTCTACGACCAGTGGGTTGCCGGCAAGGTCAAGTTCACGGATCCTCGCATCCAGAACGCTCTGGATGACCTGGGCAAGATCCTCAAGAACCCGTCCTACGTCAACGCGGGCTTCGGCAACGTGGCATCCATCAACTCCACCGCGTTCGGTGACGTTGCTGCGCCGCTCGCGTCGGGCAAGTGCACCCTGACCCACCAGGCCAACTTCCTCGAGGCGCAGTTCGGCTCGGTCAAGACGGCAGCCGGCGGAACCCCCGCGGTCGGTCCCAACGGTGACATCTGGGCCTTCATGCTCCCGCCCACCAAGGCGGGCGCGGGCGAATCGGTGACCGGTGGTGGTGACTTCGCTGCAGCCTTCTCGAAGGATGCCGCAACCACCGAGGTCATGAACTACCTGTCGAGCGCGGACTACGTCAACAGCCTCGTCGGCGCCAAGGGATCGTCGTTCATCAGCGCCAACAAGGGCGTGAACGCGGCACTCGTCACCGACCCGCTGCTGCACAGCGCCGAGCTGACGCTGCAGGACCCGAAGACCACCTTCCGCTTCGGAGCCGACGACCTCATGCCAGAGGCTGTCGAGGCTGCGTTCTGGAAGGGAATGGTCGACTGGATCAACGGAGACTCGACCCAGGCAGCGACAACAGAAATCCAGGCCGCATGGGCGACCAACTAACCAGTAAGTAACAACTAACCAGTAAGTAAGCAGTACCACCGCTCCAATGCTGCTGTGGTGGGACCACGGGTCGTTCCGCGAGACTTCGCGCCTCGCGGAACGACCCCCTATCCCCGACAGCGGTTCACGCCTACGCTCTGATCTAAGTCGTTTGAGTCCAGTGCCGCACTCGAAAGGTTCACCGAAATGACTGCGTTTTTCACCTGGTTGGCGAGCCTGCCGCCACTGCTCCAAATCCCCGCGATCCTCGTCGCCTTTGCCGTCGTCGTCGGGGTGGTGCTGTTCTTCGTCGAAGTCGCCCCGCGGCGCGGCAGGCGATACACCATCATTCGACTGGCCGTCGCGGTGCTGGTTCCGGTCATCCTGCTGCTGGTGCTGGGGATCTACACCTCAGCATCGTGGGTCATGATCGTTGCCGCCGTACTCGGTGGCGGGCTGTTCCTGCTCGACTACCGCTCCCGGGAAGGCCGGGGCTACATCCTGCAGCTCATCGCCTTCCTCTCGCCCGCGATCGTCCTGATGCTGGTGGGCCTCGTCTACCCGGCAGTGAAGACGATCATCGCGGCCTTCTTCAGCAACGATGGCTCCCAGTTCGTCGGCTTCAACAACTTCGTCTGGGTATTCTCCGGCGGGAGCCAGGGCCTGGTCGCCGTGCTCAACTCGATCGCGTGGGTCGTGATCGCGCCCATCGCGGCGACCGCGATCGGTCTCGCCTATGCCGTCTTCATCGACCGGTCGCGGGGTGAGAAGCTGCTGAAGACGCTCGTATTCCTGCCCGTCGCAATCTCGCTCGTCGGCGCATCCATCATCTTCAAGTTCTTCTACGACTACCAGCAGGGGACCCAGATCGGCCTGCTCAACCAGATCGTCGTCTGGTTCGGCGGCACACCGGTGAACTGGCTCCAGGTCAGCCCACTGAACTCCCTGCTCCTGATCGTCATTTTGATCTGGGCACAGACCGGGTTCGCGATGGTCATCCTGTCCGCCGCGATCCGCGGAATCCCCGCAGAACAGGTCGAAGCGGCCCAACTCGACGGCACCAACGCCTGGCAGCGGTTCTGGAACGTGACCGTGCCGGGCATCCGGCCCACGATCATCGTCGTGCTCATCACGATCTCGATCGCCTCGCTGAAGGTCTACGACATCGTGTCGGCGACCACCGGTGGATTCAACAACACCACGACACTCGCCTACCAGATGGTGCAGGAGTTCCAGCTGCTGCCCCCACAGAGCGGATACTCGGCGGCCCTTGCCGTGCTGCTGTTCCTGCTCGTGATGCCGTTCCTTATCTTCAACGCCCGTCAAATCAGGAAGCAGAGGGAGATCTGATGACCTCGACCGTTGCAACGCCGGCGATCAAAGCCGAGCCGAAGACCCTCGTGAAAACCGGCACGACATATCGTGAATCCAAGAAGTCGCTGACCAGTCCCGGCGCGACCGTCGGCGCGATCATCATCGCTGTCCTCTGGACGCTGCCCACGTTCGGGCTCTTCGTCTCGTCGTTCCGACCCGCCGCCGATATCAACACCTCAGGCTGGTGGACCGTATTCAGCAAGCCCGAGCTGACGATCGACAACTACATCAAGACGCTGAACTTCGGCGACACGTTGTCGGTGGGGCAGTCGTTCATCAACTCGTTCGCCATCACGATTCCCGCCACGGTCTTCCCCATCGTCATCGCGGCCCTCGCCGCGTACGGGCTGTCCTGGATCAACTTCAAGGGGCGTGACGCGCTCTTCATCGGCGTCGTCTCGCTGCAGATCGTTCCGCTCCAGATGGCCCTCGTGCCGCTGCTGAGCCTGTTCTCCAACGGCGTCAGCATCGGGTCGTTCAACCTCCTGCCGGGAATCAACCTCGGCAACGCGGGAGCGAGCTTCGCAGAGGTGTGGATCGCCCACACGATCTTCGCCATGCCGCTCGCGATCTTCCTGCTGCACAACTTCATCTCGGCGCTGCCTGCCGACATCATGGAGGCGGCACGGGTGGATGGCGCAGGGCACGGGCAGATCTTCTTCCGGATCGTGCTCCCGCTCGCGAAGCCGGCGCTTGCGGCCATCGCCATCCTGCAGTTCCTCTGGGTCTGGAACGACCTGCTGGTCGCCACGATCTTCACCTCAGGAGAGAACCTGCCGATCACCAAGGTGCTCAACGACCTCTCCGGCCAGTACGGGGCAACCTGGTACCTGCTCTCGGCCGGATGTTTCCTCGCTATCATCGTGCCGGTGCTGGTATTCCTGTTCTTCCAGCGCTACTTCGTTCGCGGCCTGCTGGCCGGAGCGACGAAGGGGTAAAGAAGCCCGCTGTCCTGAGTTGCGCCGGCCCTGCCAGGGCCGGCGCAACGCTCACCCGTGCCCAGACCTCGCGCGCTCGCAGAAAGCACCACACGCAATGACAACTGAATCTACTCACGCGCCGGAAACGACCCACGCGCGCCATCGAGCGGCGCCACCGGAACAAGGAACGCCGCCGTCCTGGTGGAGCAGCGCGGTCGTCTACCAGATCTACCCCCGATCGTTCGCGGACAGCGACGGCGACGGGATCGGCGACCTCGGGGGCATCCACCAGCACCTCGACTACCTGGCGAGTCTTCACCTCGACGCGTTGTGGCTGTCGCCGTTCTACGTCTCGCCGCAGGCCGATGCCGGCTATGACGTGCAGGACTACCGTGACGTTGACCCGCTGTTCGGTACCCTCGCCGACTTCGACCGGCTGCTCGACGCCGCACACGAGCGCGGAATGCGCGTACTGATCGACCTTGTGCCGAACCACACGTCGTCGAAGCATGACTGGTTCGTCGCCGCACTCGCATCGCAACCGGGCAGCCGGGAGCGCGCGAGATACATCTTCCGTGACGGGCTCGGCGCGGGTGGCCAGTTTCCGCCGAACAACTGGCAGTCGGTGTTCGGCGGCCCCGCCTGGACCCAGGCACCGGACGGGCAGTGGTACCTGCACCTGTTCGACTCCGAGCAACCCGACCTCGACTGGCTCAACCCCG
>Ga0302193_10001214_pt1 | contig 22249 bp, 25 predicted proteins | sample II_Bog_E3_3_FD_200228 | JGI IMG/M metagenome (GOLD analysis project Ga0302193, IMG submission 200228) | Peat permafrost microbial communities from Stordalen Mire near Abisko, Sweden - II_Bog_E3_3 | ecosystem: Environmental > Terrestrial > Soil > Wetlands > Peat | place: Sweden: Abisko...
TCGGGCAATTCAGGCCGAACATGCTCTTTACAGCGTCCCCGTCGTCTAGCCCGGCCTAGGACACCGCCCTTTCACGGCGATAACACGGGTTCAAATCCCGTCGGGGACGCCATAAAATCAATAACTTACAGTCACTTTGAGCGAACCACCGAAAAGCGGGGACGCTACGGGGACTAACGCAAAGGTACGCTGCCCCCGTCCATCCCACCAGACAACTTTACTTCGGCTCCGGCAGCGCCCCGGCAAACACCCCGTCTAACTTGTTCACTGCCGCCGCCATGTATCCGGGTGAGAGATGCGCGTACCGTTGCGTCATGCGCGGCGTCTTGTGTCCGAGAATCCGGCCCACCGCGTACAGGTCCACGCCTTCCATGACCAGCCAACTTGCCGCCGTGTGTCGGAGCGAGTGGAAAGAGGCGTCTGCAATGCCCACGGAAGCGAAGACGCGCCGCGTGTAGACGCTGAGGCGGGCCGCGTTCACGTCGGGGAACGCCAGCGCCCCCGGTTCGCCCACGGGCAGGCTGTTGAGCACCTGGACGGCCAGTGCGTTCAATGCCACAACCCGGAGCGTGCCATTTTTCGTCTCTGTCAGGTATGCGCGCTGGTTGGCAAGGTCAATATCCTTCCAACACAGGCCGAGAATCTCGCCCCGGCGCATCCCGGTAAAGGCGGCCAGCGCCATCGGGGCGCGCATCCAATCCGGCGCGGCTTCCAGAGCCGCCTTGAATTCCGTGGGAGACAGATACCGCGTCCGGCCTTCCGACTGCCTGGGCAGCTTTGCGCCCTGGGCCGGATTCACCGTGAGCAGTTCCCATTCCACGGCCAGCCGCAAGGCGTGGTTCAGCGTGGCAAACTCTTTGGCCACCGTTCCGGCGGAAACTGTCTCGCTCCGCTTCAGGATGTAATCGGCAACCGTGCGGCGCGTGATCTCTTTCGCCAGAGTGGGCAGCGCGGCCTTGAGCGTATTCAGAATGCCGTCCAGCCGGACAAACGTAGTGGGGCGCAGTTGCGCTTTCTGGTACGCCTTGAATCGCGCCAACAGGTCCGCCGTGGTGATCTCGCTGGCAGACTTCACTCCGAGAATGCTGTCCCGTTCGATGCGCGTCTTGATTTGCGATAGGGCCGTCATTGCCTGAGTGCGCGTAAAGGCCGTGACCTTCTCTTTCTTGCGCTTGCCGTCTGCATTGACATACGAAACCCACCAGCCGCTTCGATCAGTCCGCTGAAACACTCCGTCCCGCTCTTTAGCCTTTGGCATTTTTCCCTCCCATGCCTGCGCTCTCAATCTCTTCTTTGTTCCTTGAGACGAACTGTCTTTGCATGAAATCTCGGTTACTCAGACTCTTGTTTGCTTCGCTTGCTACCCATACGAAGCGATTTCCGAAAGCTGGTTTCCACTTTGACCAAACCTTTGCCGCCGCATCAATCTTCCGTTTGTACTGAAGGTCTCTTGCGGACTCCACTCTGCGTTTAGTACCAGCACCTTTGCACAGTGGACAATAGGTGTTGTATCTGGGGACCGGCGTTCGCTTGTAGACGAAGTATTGCTTGCAGGCTTCGTTAGAGCAGCGCGCAAAACATCTCTGCCTTGGAGAACTTACAAGTCTAAATAACCAGTAGTTTGCCAATTCATTCCCCCAAAGACATCCACCGTGAACTGGCGGCAGGCTTTCGTCCAATCCGGGCGGATTGAATTGCAAGAATATCGGCGGCTGATCTGGCAGACCGCCGGGAATACCAACATAGCCCGATAGCATTCCAATCTTCGGCGGGTTGCGTTTTAGCCAAGGTGTGAGGGAATACTCCAGCGCAAAACTGCTAGGCGATCTCTTGAAGAGGCTGCGCTTCTTCGGTTCAATCCTTGCCTCTGAATCTGCCTTGAAGTCTCTGCCGGAGTCGATCCACTGGTCCACTCGTTTTCGAAGTGCGTGGCGGAAGGATTGCTTGGCAACTCGCATAGCCTCCCCCCGCCCGCTCTTGATTTCCTTTGGGTCTTCAAGGCACCACGTTCCAGCATGGTAAGGGAGCCGTGTGTCCGGTGAGCCATTCAGGATCAATGCCACTAGACCGGGAATTTCGTTCTGATCGTGGTGTCCGGCGAACGGTTGCATAGTAGCCTCAAAAGACTTGTTACGCGCAAGAATATCACTGCGTAACAAACAATGCAACACCTGTCCTCGATTGTGCCTAATACTCCTCGTATGGGCGTCGGTTACAAACCCAAACGAGGAGAAGTGATATGCAGCAACGTGTGACGAATCATCAACTCTTGAGTGTGGCGGACGCGGAGACGGCCACAGGAATCTCTCGCTGGACATGGCGGAGATGGGCCTATGAAGGCAGAATTTCCAGTGTGAAGTTGGGGAAACGTCTCATGCTTTCACAGGTTGAGCTGGACAGGGTTATCGCAGAAGGGACACGTCCACGCCTTCAGGATGCGCACAAATGACAGCCGCTACTGTTGTGCATGGAATTCCGCCGGAAGTGCGCGCCGCCGCTGGCCGGGGCTGGCGGTTGTTCCCGGTTGAAGCGAGAGGCAAGCTGCCTTTGATAAAAGGATGGCCGGAAGCGGCCACGAGCGACATTGCGCAGCTTGAGGCGTGGGCGCACCAGTACCCGGCTTGTAACTGGGGACTGGCCACGGGGACGACTTCCGGGCTGGTGGTGATCGACGTTGACGGCGTGGAAGGCCGCGCATCATTGGCGGACCTGGAGCGGCAAGGTCTCACGTTGCCAGTAACGCTCACAGTGACCACGGGGCGCACGGATGGGGGAGAGCATCGGTACTACCGCCCGCCGTCCGGGGTTGATATTCGCAATGACCAAAGCGGCAAGATAGGCGCACACGTTGACGTGCGGGGCACAGGCGGCTTTGTCGTGTGCCCGCCGTCCATTCATGCCAGCGGGAAACAGTACCGCTTCCTTGACCCATCCGCGCCGGTTGCGGACTTGCCCGGTTGGGTAATCGAGCGGCTCACAGTGCGCCCGCCAATGTCTTCCGCAACGGCACAGGCAAGCCCGCAAGCCGTGGGGAAGGGTAGCAGGACAAACACGCTGGTTTCTTTGGCGGGGACCATGCAACGGCGCGGCATGACCCTGGAGGCAATTGAAGCGGCCTTGCTTGCGGAGAATGCGGCGAAGTATGCCCCACCGTTACCAGAGGCGAAGGTGCGAACAATAGCGGCGGACATTGTAAAGCGGTATCCAGCCGGGGAGCTTAATTTGCCACTGCCGGATGAATGGCCAGAGCCGGAACCTTTGGCAGAGTCCCTGCCCGATGTGATGCAGTTCGATCTGGAGTTGATGCCAGAGTCTTTTCGTCCGCTGGTGAAGGATGTAGCCGAGCGGATGCAGGTTCCGCTGGATTTTCCCGCCGTGGCCGCGATTGCCACTCTTGCAGGAATAACCAACCGGCGGGCCATGATTCAGCCCAAACGGAATGACCACACTTGGACGGTCGTACCGAACCTCTGGGGCGGTATCGTAGCGCCACCTGGAATGCTCAAGTCTCCCGTGCTTACGTGCATGACGCAACCGGCGCGGGTAATCGAGAGCGAATGGCGCAAAGCGCATGAAGACGAAGAGCAGGTCTACCAGAGTGAGTTGGAATCGCAAAAACTGGAGATTGCGGCATGGGAGCAAGAATACAAAAAAGCTGCGAAGAAAAAGGACAGCAAGGAACGTCCTGCAAAACCGGAATCCACTCTTGTACAGCCCACGCTTCGCCGTCTTATCACCAGCGATGCTACGTTTGAAAGTCTTCATCATGTTCTTTCAGAAAATCCAGCCGGGTTATTTGTGATCCGGGATGAGTTGACCGGATGGCTGGCCGGACTGGAGAGACAGGGCCGGGAGCAGGAACGTGCTTTCTTTCTGGAATGCTGGAATGGAGATGCAGCCTTCACCGTTGACCGGATCGGGCGCGGAAGTGTTCATGTCCCCCATGCCTGTATTTCGCTGTTTGGCGGAATCCAGCCCGCTCGCTTACGGGATTATCTGGCCGATGCAATGCGAGATGGGCCGTCAAACGACGGGCTGGTGCAACGCTTTCAACTCATGGTGTGGCCCGATATACCACCAGCATGGCGCTACGTTGACCGCCAGCCCGATACGAACGCTCTGGAGTGTGCCGGACAGGTCTACCGCCGCATGGCCGCGCTGGAAGCAGCAAACCCGCTCCGCTTGCAATTTGACGATGAGGCTCAGGCGCTATTCGAGCAATGGTTGACCGATCTGGAGCAACGCATCCGGGGCGAAGAAGTCGCACCCGTCATGCAAGCGCATCTTTCCAAGTACCGCAGTCTAATGCCTTCCCTAGCCTTGCTTTTCGCGCTTGCCGATGGGCATACGGATTGTGTGCCTCTTGCTCAGGCGAAGCTGGCCTGCGACTGGTGCGACTATCTGGAGACTCATGCAAATCGCGTGTACTCCGCACAGGCGCGACCAGAGCAACACGCGGCAATCGCTTTGAGCAAGCGGCTTACAAAGGGTTGGAAGCGTGAGGATGGATTCTTCACCGTGCGGGATGTGTATCGGAGCGGATGGACCGCGCTCGATTCACCGGACTCGGCGCGGGGCGCATTGCTGGTACTCGAAGAATACGGCTGGGTAAGGCGTGAGACTGACGCGCAAACTGCCGGACGGCCAAGCGAAACCTATCGCATCAATCCGAGAATAGGGGGAACCTATGCTGGCGAGTAGACGCTGGAGAGACTGGAATCCACCTGAAATAATTCAGAAAAGCCCAGAGCATCGACTGACAAAACCGACAGAACCCCGGTCCGCCCCCATTTTGTCGGTTTTGTCAGTTCCTACTCTGCCAGTTCGAGAAATAAATGCTCCATCTGCCAGCATCCCGCCGCACGACCCGGCAGAGTGGCGGGAGCCGTTCGTCCGGTGGTTGGACTTCGCCTGTGTGCGTTCGCCGCGCTGCTTTGGTGGTGTGACCTGCCTGCACATCGCCTTCTGCGAGTGGGAATCTGGGCGCGGCGGGGTTCCATGCACACGCGACGTTTTCGAGCGACTGCTGACAGAGCGGGGTTTTCTGATAGGCGAAGTGGCCGGGGTGGTGCTTGTGTCCGGCCTGATTCTCCGGGAAGACTTTGAGGCGGTGGGACTGTGACCGGCAACGTGCCGCCCTCCCCCATCGGCGCAAAGGTGCGCTTGCGTGGCTGTGCCTTAGGAGAGCCGGGGACGGTCCTCAGAATCGAACTGTGCAAGGTGGTTGTGTACTGGCATGATCTCGACTATCTGGCACGGCACAAGCCGGATTGTCTGGTGCCGACCGGGGATTATTGCACCCCCTAATGCGCGCGCGCGTGAGCGGAATTATTACAGTCCTTAAAAATGGTTTCTGAATAATCTGACCGTAATTAAATGGTAACGGGGAAAAGAATTATGCAACCAGTACGCGCGGGCGCGCGAGCGTGGATTGAGACAGGTTTGGACGGATTGGGCCTGTAATATCCGGTTCACCGTTTTCTGGCCTACTTCGCCGGTTGGACGAAACCGGCTCCCACCCATCCGATAGAGCGAACGACGCCCCACGGGATGAGGAATCCAAGGACGGGGAAGAGCGCAATCAAGAGGTACAGCCATGTGGCTGGTGCTGGCGTTGGATAGAGCGTCTGGCCGTCCTGGGGTTCGATGGACGCAATTTCACGGTTCTGAAAGTGAACTGTCTTTATGCCTCCGCTGTTTAGCTCGGAGGGTGCATAATCGGTGGCACGTTCGTCATTGATGGGGATTAAGCAATAGGGAGGGATCAATTTGCCGTCCCTGTCGAATTCCACGGAGGGCCTCTTATCCGGCATCGCGCTGTTCTCAAAACAGTACTTCCGTGCCTGTTTCACTACCGGAGAATTTGTCAACTGCTCAAATCTGTTGTGACGCGCCCTTTGATTCTGGACGGTTTGCAATTCCATGTATGAGGCAAACCCGCCGAAGATTGTCCCTACCACTCCCAAGAGCAGTGCTAGCCGCCGCGTTCCTTCCCTGAGATTCATAGCTTCTCCGTTCCTCAATCCAGAGCCTTGCACGTTAGAGAATTGCTATTGCGCTGGCAGCGCCAAGAAATGACCCATTTGTCTTGCCGGTCGATGCGCCCGAAGTATCGCACCGGCAACACATGAAAATCACGGTCCAAATCATTCGCCGTCACGCCGAGAAAATACATTGCCCCCGGTGGCGGAGCCTCAGTATCTGGCGGGGGGGGAATAAGAGCAGTTTCATGCTGGAAATCGAACAGCCCGTTCGCATCCTCTGCGCAAAACAATCGCGGCAACTCATTTAGAGAGTCGAGGTCTTTTCTTTGCGCCGGAACTGTTCTGGTTCGCATCTGGCAGTCCCGGTACTCGCCCACTAGCCAGTCACCCTGAATCCAAACGGGAGTATCGTGGTTGTGAGTAATCCAGCCGCTTTCATCTATCCCTTGGTAGCCTGCTACAGCCATTCCGCCAATTACGCAGACAACGCCAATCCCTAAACAAAACCGCACGACAGTCCAGATTACTCGTATTCCTTCGTACTTTTCGTGCAAACCACGAAGCCAGGAGGTCGATTTTTGATCTGAATTCACGATTCTTACCTCAGCGTCATCTGAAGTCGTTCACTGTGAGAGTATCGGCCCTTTTGATTCGACCGCAGTATACGCGCGGGGGAACATCGAAGAAAAAATCGTGTTCCCATATCCGGCCTTTCATGCTATCGCAAGCGACAGGTCTTGAACTGTTGGGTTGCTCAAAGTCTCACCAGCGCGTGATCTTCCAACGATTGGTTATGGCTGGTAGCGCCACAGGTCATTGAAATCGACCGTTCCTTGGGTGGAAGAGTTGCCGCCTCCGAAGAGCCACAGATTGCCACTCCCATCGATCCAACTGACGGCATAGGCACGAGAACCAGGGACGTTGCTGGCAGACGCGGTGCCGAGTGTGCCGTAGACGCCTTGTGCATTGCCCGTGCTGCTTCCGCTCACCCATGTCCATGTCTTCGCAGTGGGGCTGAACTCCCACAGATCGTTGAGGTCGCCAGACGCGCCCGCTACATCAATACCGCCCCCACCAAAGAGCCACAGATTGCCGCTGCTATCCACCCAACTTACGGAACTGCTGCGCGCGCCAGGAGCATTGCTGGCAGAGGCGGTACCGAGGGTTCCATAGACGCCTTTCGCATCTACAGTGCTGCTCCCGCTAACCCATGTCCATGTCTTCGCAGTTGGATTGAACTCCCAAAGGTCGTTGAGTGCGCCAGACGTGCCAGCCGCATAGCCGCTTCCGCCAAAAAGCCAGAAATTGCCGCTGCTATCCGTCCAACTAACGGCAGGATAGCGGGAGCCAGGAACATTGCCTGTGGCGGCTGTGCCGAGCGTTCCGTAAACCCCTCCTGCATTCACGGTGCTGCTGCCGCTCACCCACGTCCATGTCTTTGCCGTGGGATTGAACTTCCACAGATCGTTGAGGACACCACCTGTGCCGGTTGAAGCGTGACCTGCCCCCCCGAAGAGCCAGAGATTGCCACTCCCATCGATCCAACTGACGGCAGAGTCTCGGCCTCCGGGTACGTTGGAGGACGCGGCTGCGCCAAGACTGCCATAGACGCCAGTTGCGTCGGCAGTGGTGCCGCCGCTCACCCACGTCCACGTCTTGGCTGTGGGGCTGAACTCCCAAAGGTCGTTGAGGTCGCCATACTCAGAATTCCCGCCCAACTGTTCGCCGAAGCCTACCCCACCGAAGAGCCACAGATTGCCGCTGCTGTCCACCCAACTTACGGAACTGCTGCGCGCGCCGGGAGCATTGCTGGCAGAGGCGGTACCGAGGGTTCCATAGACGCCTTCTGCATTTATAGTGTTGCTTCCGCTTATCCACGTCCATGTCTTCGCAGTTGGATTGAACTCCCAAAGATCGTTGAGAAATTCAACCACCGTTCCGTTCAGTTCAGTGCCCCCGAAGAGCCACAGATTACCGCTGTTGTCCGTCCAACTGACGGCAGAGTCTCGGGCACCGGGGACATTGCTGGCGGACGCAGTGCCGAGCGTGCCATACACACCGGGCGCGTTTGTGCTGCTGCTGCCGCTCATCCATGTCCATTCTTTGGCCGTGCTCGGCGGAGGAGTAGGCGTGCCGCCGCCGCTACTGCTCGCACTCCCGCCACAGCCGGAGGTGAGAAGGACAATCGATAGAGCAAGCATTGTAGGCAGGTTCAACAAAGCGGCGGTCAGCTTTTTTGCGGCAAACTGGACACTTGGCATAAGGTCACCTCTGAGGGATTCAGAACAAAACGACGGTTCACCTGATTTACAGTTAAGCCTACACCAATGTGACTCATCGGATGTGTACGCATCGGCTACGATACTTGATTATCGAACCCAATGCTGCTCGATATTCGCATCCGGTTCGGTCGCGCTATCCGTCGCATCCGCGAGGAACAAGAGATCAATCAGGAAGAGGCTGCCGAGCGATGTGGGCTGCACCGGACATACTACAGCGGAATTGAGCGGGGTGTCCGAAACGTCTCGCTGGTAAACATTGAAAAGGTGTCCAAGGGCTTGAAAACGAGCCTGCCTGACCTGTTCAGCCGTCTCTGAAACCGCGGTGGGCAGTAAACCATCGAACAACGTCAACCGCAGCGATTCCACACTGATTTCCGGGGACGCTACGGGGACTAAGCGGGGACTAAAGCCTGCAAAACTGATGCAAGCCCATCCGAGCAAAAACAGGCTTATCTATTCACAGAATCAGCGATTTATGCGAACATATGCAAAGCACTGCAAATGGTGCAAAATAGCCTAATACCCACTTTCACGGCGATATCCATCCCGGAAATCTCGTTCTCAAAGATGGAAACTTCTACTTCCTCGACACCGGCTATATCGGCCGTGTTCCCGAGCGCATGCGGAAGAATCTCTTCTACTTCTTCGAGGCCTTGAGCGCTTACGACTACGTCTCCTCAGCGCGCTGCCTCAACGCCATGGCGGAGCGATCCATCAGCGGGCGCGCTTTCGCCGATTTCGAAAAGAAGTTTCTCGCCCTCTACGCGGATTTCACTGGAAAAACAGTGAGCCAGGTGAGCCTCACGAAAAAAATGATGCAAACCATCCGGCTCGGAGTGCTTTCAGGCATGCACTTTGACGAAGGCATGTTCGACATTATCAAGAGCCTCATGTATCTCGACGGCATGGTCATTCGCGCCAAGCCCGACGCGGTGTTGTTGAAAGACATGCGCCGCTTCATTCAGGAATTCAAGGATTTGATAGGGTAGTGTGAAATGGACAAGACAATGGATCTGAAGTCTGGCCAGGAAAGCAAGAAGAAGATCGTCATCGTCGGCGCCGGCCCAGGCGGATTAACGGCCGCCATGATCCTCGCCCACCGGGGCTTCGACGTTGAGGTGTTTGAGAAGGAGGCTGTCGTCGGTGGACGCAACGGCGAAATGGCCGTCGGCGATTTCCGCTTCGATATCGGTCCCACCTTCCTAATGATGAAGTTCGCCCTGGACAACGTCTTCCACGAGGCTGGTGAGAACAGCGAGGATTATCTCGACTTCAAGCCGCTGGATCCCATGTACCGCTTGATGTTCCCTGACTTTTCCATGGATATATCGAGCGACCGTGAGAAGATGCGGGCGGAGGTAGCACGATGCTTCCCCGGCGAAGAAAAAGGGCTCGATAAATTCTTCGAGCGCGAGAGCGATCGCTTCCGCCATATCTATGCCTGCCTCGAAAAGGACTATTCTTCGATTTCGGATTTCTTCAACCCTATTTTCCTGCGGGCGATGCGCTATATTCCTTTCGGGCGCTCTATCTACCAATACCTTGGAAATTACTTCCGTTCCGAGAAACTGCGCCTTTCATTCACCTTCCAGTCGAAGTATCTTGGCATGTCGCCGTGGGAATGCCCTGGGTTCTTCGTGATTCTGCCCTACATCGAACATGAGTTCGGAATCTTTCATGTGCAGGGCGGTCTCTCTGAAATTTCGGCTGCCATGGCGAAAGTCGCCAAAAAGCATGGAGCCAATATTCACTTGAATGCTCCGGTCGATAAACTCCTCATCGAGCAGGGCAGCGTAAAAGGTGTTGTGCTCGCTGACGGAAGCCGTGTGCTGGCCGATGAGACAATCGTCAATGCGGATTTCGCGCATGCAATGCAAACATTGGCTCCTCTGGGCATTCTGAAGAAATACTCCCCCGAGCGGCTCAGGAAGAAGAGATATTCCTGCTCCACATTCATGCTTTACTTGGGGATCGACAAGGTTTTCCTTGATCTACCGCACCACAGCATCGTCTTTGCCCGCGATTACCACAAGAACATCGATGACATATTTAGAACCCTCAAACTCTCCGACGACATTTCTTTCTACATAAGAAACTCCTCCATCACCGACGACCGAGTCGCGCCCGCTGGAAAGTCCGGCATCTATGTTCTGGTGCCGGTCCCGAATAACTCCAGCGGCATCGACTGGGCAACTGAAAAGTCTCATTTTCGCGACTTGGTGCTGGATGCCATTGCCGCGCGCACACCCATGGGCGACCTTCGCCCGCACATTGAAGTAGAGAGCGTTATAACTCCGGCGGACTGGGAGCAATCAGGGGTATTCTATGGCGCAACATTCAACCTCGCGCATAACATGACCCAGATGCTCTACTTCCGTCCCCATAATAAGTTCGAGGAATTGGATCATTGCTACCTTGTCGGAGGCGGAACCCACCCAGGCAGCGGGCTGCCCACCATCTACCAGTCCGGCTTGATTGCCGCTAATCTTATCGGCAAACAATACGGCCAATAGTAACCCCAGAAAGCCATACGAGAGATCTGCGCTTAATGGACTTGGTTCGCCTGCGCCGCAAATCGTAATGCTGATTCTCAATTGCTGATATTCTCGGAAGTCGTATCACTGTATGCTCGATGGTGTTTGAAATGAAAACGCGGACTCAAGATGCATTCGCGTGTTCGTCGCACCTGCTTTCAATCCAATTGGTGCCGCGTCACTTGCCGGGGATGGCACAGTCCTCGCAGGTGTGAATAGACTCAAACCCGGCAGCTTCAATGAGAGCGGAGATGGTGTCATTGCTGTAATTGGGTTGAAGCGCAGCCCGCCAAACTTCTATTTGACCTATGCACATGGAATGAGCGCCCAGTCTCTGTTTCAGCTGCGGCAACGACCGTCTCCAGTCGCTCGCACAGTGTCCAGACCAAATCGAACCAGCTGTCACCGTGCTCGAAGCCAAAGGGCATCGACCTGGGAGAGGTTTGCCTCCAGGTTTAACCAGGTAGGCCACCGCTGGCGCAGTCTTTGCTCAAGTTCCGCCCGCATAAATTCAACCCCTTGATCTCGTTGACGCGTGCAGAGAAAGGTAGGTTCAGCCGAAGGCGCGAAGGCTCCGCCTCCGCAATTCCTCTTCCCGCTCCTGAAAATGCCGACGGGCATTGCGGCCTCTGGCGTCGTCAAATAGTCCGAGCGTGATTCCTCCTCGAACTCAAGACATCCCAGGTGTTCGCACGTCAAGAAACGCGCTCGTGGACTCCGCGGATTAGCGCACATGCCCCAATTGCCGGTGAATGCCGATAATTTCCTCGATATGAATATCACGCTAGCTCCGGCGTGGCGACAAGTTGTTTCAAGAGAATATCGAGTTCGCCGGGCAAATTCAGGCCATTTTCTGCATTCGGGCAGCCGGATTCCGGTCATTTTGGTGATCCACAGTGGGAAAAGAACTACTCGTGACTGCTACCAAACCTGTTTCTCCCATCGAATTGTCGTTCCCACTTGCAACGGCGCGGTAGTTCATTCCTGCTCAGTCAAACGCCAGGAAAAGCGTATATTGTTTGCTTGGTGGGCTGAGGACAAAAAACATTCACTGCCCTGACTCAGTGAACTTAGGAGGGGCGAGGCGCCAGAGTATTTTCGCTTCACTTGTTGACATTACGAGTGCTTCGAAGGTGGCTATTTCTTGATGAAGAAGCCACTTTGTTGCATGGATTCTGTAAACACCGGAATCTAAAAATGCTGTAGTTGGGCCGCTCGCAAATTGAAGGAAGGACACATCGAAATGCCGCCATTGATCCATCTCATCTACGCAAGCGTCGCAACTCAGGAGTTCGGACCAGAGCAACTCACCTATCTCTTGCAACAATCTCGCGAGCCGAATGTACGTGCCAGCCTGACCGGAATGCTCTTATATTCAGACGGCAATTTCTTTCAGGTGTTGGAAGGCGAACCGGCGGAAGTAGATAAGCTCTACAAGAAGCTCGAGCAGGATAAGCGCCATGCACAGTTAACCCTGATTATCAGGGAACCGATCGTCAAACGATCCTTTGGAGGCTGGAGCATGGGTTTTTCCAGCGTCTCGCCGGAAGAACTTACGAAAATCGAAGGACTGAACGACTTCTTCGCCGGCGGCTCCTGTTTTTCGCAGCTTGATGCCGGCCGCGCAAAGAAGCTGCTGGCTGCGTTTTCGCAAGGCCGCTGGCACGCGAAACTCACCGGTCCAGTGCTGGAGACAGTCTGACCATGGGGGCACGAAGCGCATCCGGTGCGGGCTTCACCTTCGCATTTCAGCCCATTACCGATACGAATGTGCGCGAGGTCTTCTCCTACGAAGCCCTGATCCGCGGCTCCGGCAACGAGCCCGCCTACCAGATACTGGGCCAGGTGCCTCCCGAAAGATTGATCGAGTTCGACCAGAAGGCCCGCATCGAGGCGATTGGCCTGGCCACGCGGCTGGGAATTGGCTGCCATCTCAACCTCAACTTCATGCCACAGAGCCTGCGCTCGCCGGTATCGATTCTCACCACCCTGGAAGCCGCGGATCGATTCCATCTGCCCATCGATCGCATCGTCCTCGAAGTCACCGAGGGAGCAGTCATTGACGATCAGGCTCACTTCGCCGAGGTCATCAACCAGTACCGGGGCCTGGGGCTGAAGGTGGCCATCGACGACTTTGGCGCCGGATATTCCGGGCTCAACCTGCTTGCTGATTTTCAACCCGACCAGATCAAACTTGATATGAAACTCGTTCGCGGGATTGAACGCCACGGCCCGCGCCAAGCCATCGTTCGCGCCATCGATCAGGCTTGCCAGGACTTGGGAATTGACGTAATTGCAGAAGGGGTCGAAACCGTAGAGGAATACGCATGGTTGGCGAACCAAGGTATAAAGCTGTTTCAGGGGTATCTGTTCGCGAAGCCCGCCTTCGAGTCCTTCCCGCCGGTCCATTACCCTCAAATCTGTTGAGGTGGCCGTCGCTCTTGCCCGCATTTCTCACAAGCACTAATTTTGGGAGTACTTGGGCTGGTAAGGAAGCTGTAGTTGTGCTTTTTCGATGGTGGGAGTTGCAGGAGGAGCCTTTTTGCTTCCTGGCCATGGTCTGGTTTGATTCCGGGTAGGAGTTTTCAGCATGGCTCCGCCTGCCATGTGGTCCGCAGCGGTGAGGAGTATGGTTGTCGGAGCGATGCGCACGCCGTTCAACAGCGCAGGGTGTGGAAGGCGCGCGCGTCGATGTCTTTCCAGGGATAGGCGCTGCTCATCCGCGTACGATAAGGCGCACGCTGAGGTGTGCCATGGCGCCGATTTTGAACAGCTTCAAGCGGATGGTATTGACCTGCGCCTGTGCCCACTCGGTGTCCTTCAGACCCAGCCGGCGCAGGGCCTCGATCAGCGTGTAGGCCAGCGCCGAGAAGTAGAGCCGCAACTGGTTGCCCTTCATTTCATCGGTGGAGAGCCGGTCGGCGAACAGGCACCTTTGTTTTCCCGGGAGGGGCACTCCTTACGATGCGCCCCCGGACAGAGCCGTGCGAGCCCGATTTAGGCACACGGCTCCGACCTTGGGTGCTTGACGCCGAAGCGGCGCTCTGGCCATAGATGAAGGATGCACGGAGATGGAAGATAGTCATCGCGAATGCACATCATGCGCTCCCACGGTATCGACGCGCGTTGGCCGAGCCGCATGAGTGCACGCTTCCAAAGCCTGGTCACCCGGTCTCGGAAAAAAACCAGAGATAGATAGTTCGTCGCTATCGCATGATAGGCATTGAAGCCTCGGATTACTTGCGTGAGCCGCTGTCCTTGAATAAGTATCTGACTACACCGGTCCTGAAGCTGGCAAGGTTCCGCTGATCGACCTCCATGGAATTCTCGGTTTACGCCAACAGCCCAAACCGCGTTCCACGACCGCTCGCCCTCAAGGCAGAGTTTGGGAATCTTGTGTAAATCCACAGTTCCTCGCGGCGACATCGGCGTTCTGCCAGTACCGATACCGAAGCCCAGTTCTACGGCGACAAACCGTGTCAGTGAGAGCTTTGGGATGGTGGCAACTGCGATTGAACATAATCGGTCTTTTGCGCATCTAAGTTGATGCGCGCTTGCTCAGTTCCCACTTGACATGGCGTCGGCTTTGCCCCGTAATAGGGGATGTCGAGAGACCTACCGCGAGGGGCGGCAAACGGCGGTTCGCCAGCAAGGTTAGGCGGGCACAGTCGCCAGGCACGCGGGAAGTGATGCCGTAGGAGATACTCGTTGCGCTCAGCGCACTTGGCCCGCGGAACTTGCCGGGAGGAAGCAACACCTCTCCGGAAGTCCGGTGCAATATCCGGCTTAGATGCCAGGCCCCTTGCCATGGAGTGCGTCCGGCACTGACCCCGGTGGGGGATGAGCGACAGGGCGGCTCTGCCGAAGCGGGAGAAACACATTACCCGCGGCGGTACAAAATGGCCTAACCCAGCAAATAGGCGAGGCGTGCAGAGCCAGGCTCTGGCGCCTCGACTAGATTTGGGGACAAGACAGAATAGTGCCTAGCCGTCTGCGTCGAAGAAATGATCGTCAGAACAAAGTTGCATGACGAGCCGGGGACGCCGGTGGCAGCATGCCTTTAGGTACGCAGACCGTGCGTTCGACGTAGTTGCGGGTCATCAACGCCTGGTGGGCGCCATAGGCCATGGCCAGTTCGTCTACCATTCCCAGGTAGAGACCGCCAAGCCGGGTCAGTTCCGTACGCATCTCTTTGCGGCGTCTCGAGGTGACGCCACTGGACGGTTCCCAGCGCGCAACGAGAATGATCGTGAAACGCAGGCGAGCAAGCTGATCGGTACTGCCGGCAAGCAATGCCTCTGCGTCATCGTAGGCATACCGGGAGTCGGGGTCGATCAGGACTACAGCGGGTGTGGGGCTGGACATGGACTCCTCCTGGTAACGTGGGCACCGGGACGGGCAAGGAGAGTGGAATCCCGTCCCGGTGGCGTTACCAGTATCCCTGGGGATACCGGACTCAAAGGATTGAAATCAGCAGATAAAACTGGAAAAGTGCTTGCCGAGAAGTTGGTCTTCGAGGTCGGTTAGTCTGGCCAGCTCCTTCTGGATCTGCGCACGGTTTCCACCTCGAACCACACGATTCCAGAGTTGCTCCCGGTACAACTGGAGCCTGCGCAGGCGAATCTGATGCAGGGTCATAGCGATCTCTGCAAGTACGGGGGTGAGTTGGGGCCGAGCGGCGATCGGCGCCGCATCTTATATGTCGGTGTGAGCCGGGCCAGGACCCTGTCCCTATCCCTATATATGGTGGAAACCGGCGCCCGGGGCCGCGACCGGTCTGCGGCGGAACTGACCGTATCTATATATAGGAGGAGGGCGTTCCCGCCAGAAGCGGTGGGGTGTGCGATCAGCATAGGAACTGATGGAGAAAAACACACGAATGAAGACGCGCGCTGCGATCTCCATTTCTGTGGGCGGTGTTTGTACCGCCATTGAGATCGTTTCCGTGAGCTGTACCAGGGGGAGCTGCTTGCTCCCCCTGGCTGGCGATGGTCGATCTGGCTAGCCCGCAACGGCTGCAACAGCCGAACGGTATCCGGCAATGGGAGCCACTTGCGTGCGGGCCTTCCGGTTTCTGTGGCGGCGGCGATGGTGCGCGGCGCGCGGTTGGTCGGGTGCATTGAGGAGGGCGACAACCTTAGGCACCAGCATGTCTAGCTCATTGCGGGTGAAATCGCGGTTGACTCCCTCCGCATCCAGCAGGAACAACGCACCGCAAAGTGCATCGAAGACATAGATGGCGCCGGAGTTGGGATGGCCCTGGACCCGGATCGCTGCAACGAAGCCGTTGTGCGTCTCCTCGACCCGCTGCAGAATTCCCACTTCCGATTTGTGCAGGAGTTCGGAAAGCACCGTCAACGGGGACTTGCCGGTCTCAAGAGACAGGAAGCAATACTCAATTTTCATGGCGATTCCCTCGGGCTGGTTCCTGAATGAGAGCCGGCCGGGTTGTCTCGCGTGCAGGGCTGAGTGTCGCCACGCCACCCCCACAAACTTGCAATGGAGATTCCCCTGTCACCTGGTGAACGGATTGCTACCGGGCCGAAAGGCACAGCAGCAGGATGTTGAGTTGGGAGTTTTAGGCCGCCTCGTCCAGGAAGCAGTCGATTGGTTCGTTGACTGATTCGGCGATATTGTCGAGGAGCGCGTCGATGAAGCAGGTAGCTGCCACGGTGCCGACACCCAGAGAGGCGCTAGCGATGATAATCGCAAGTTCTTTGCGATCGTCGGGCAGGACGGGAATGCTTACGAGGGCGGATAGGGCCGCGCCCACACCACTCTCAAAGGGTGTATTGTTCTCGGTGATATTCATTGCTGACCTCGCTATCGACGTGAACAGTTTGTCCGGTTGCCACCGAAGCATAAGTGAACCATCTGCCGTATCGCCCCGGCCCACCCAATAGCAGCACCAAGCATCAGGAGCGCAGAGGGGTCCTTGCCGAGAAAACGTATGGCGCACGAAACAGTTGCAACGACAATTCCTAGTCCTCCCAGGAGGAGGACGAACCAGGCAAAACGCCACACGCGCGTTTCCAGAGTCGCGCCTGAAAATGATGTGTGCATGGAACCTCGGAATAGGACTTCGCCGACTGGGAGGAGGCGGACGAAGCCACTTGGCTTGAGGTTGAAGAGGAAGGTGCAGAGCCCCACCACAACTGGGGCGGCGGTGTGAAAGGGTGGGAATGACGGAGACCGGCTGGGGTCCGGCACCGTTAGGCGAGTCGGGGATGCAGCGGCTTAGTAGCCCCGCAAGATCGGGTTCAACTGCGGGAATGCGAATGGTGAAGAGCTGGTCCGCGATGGGCCCGCGAACAGCAACGGATGCGTGAGTAGAAAGGTCGGCCGCGTGGTGGCGAACGTGGCACCCTGGTGCAAGAATGGCGTGCGAGAGGGGATCGGCATTTGGCTATCTCCTGTGACGGGTTAAGGGACGGGCGATCGGCGAACTCGACCAACCGCAGGATTAGAACAACAGTGAGGCGGACCCGGACCGGACAGCAAAGCCAGGGCCGGGTGGTTGTGGGATGGAGAAATGACGGGGAGGGAATGCCGGGCAGATGGTCTGACCGGTAGGCGGCGTCTCAGTGACCGGATCTGGGCTGTTCAGGTCCGGCCGCTAGAGGACATAACGCTTCGGCTCTGCAACGTGGGAGCCAATGGGCGCAAAACGCCACCAAAGCAGCTCCAGACCCACTAATCGGGAGTGGTAAGGGGTTAGCAGGTCAGTCGGTTTGGCGCCAGCTTCAGAGCTGGCAGGCCCCCAACGAGTGCGAGGGCCAGGCTGGCTGGGTCGAACAGCGCGTTTGCAAGCAGCATCACCTGGTCTTCGGAGACGCCTGCGATGCGCGCCTGACATTCTTCCAGGTTGACCGGATGACCAAGGGCCAGAAGCTGGCCGCCCAGTGCATTTGCTCTGGAGGCGCTGGTTTCCATCCCGATGACCTGGCTGATGATGAGCTGCTCCTTGACGCGCCGAAGGTCACCGGGCGAGACGGGTTCAGTCTTCAGACGATGCAACTCCCGGAGAACAATGTCAAGGACCTGCTCGATGCGGGAGGGTGAGGTGCCGGTATGCACACTGAAATATCCGGTGTCCTGGTACGGCATGAAATCGGCAGTAACGGCGTAGGCCAGGCCGCGCTCTTCACGAATAGACTGGAAGAGGCGAGAACTTGGTCCGCCCCCCAGCAGCATGGCCGCCAAGTGGGTGATGTAGTACCGGGCATCGGTGATTGGCGGGGCAGGGAAGCCAAGAACCATTTGCACCTGTTCAGTGGGCCTATTGACCAGCGTACTTCCTGAGAATGACTTAGGAAACGTGGCGCGGGGAAGGGGCGTGCCGGCCGGGGCTCGGCCAAAGTACCGCTCCACCTTCTTCACCAGGTCTTCGTGCTGAACATTGCCCGCAGCGACGAACACCATATTCGTCCCAGTGAAGTGCTCTCGAGCATAACGCACAAGCGTATCGCGGGTGAAAGTGGCGAGCGTGTCCGGTGTACCCCCGATCGGTAGCGCGAGTGGGTCGTCTTTCCAGAGCGTGCGCATAAAGGCATCGTTGGCAAGATACTCCGGATCATCCTGGGTTGCGTTGACCTCTTCGAGAATGACTGCGCGTTCACGGTCGATCTCTTCGGGAGGGAAGTCCGGGTTGAGGATGAGGTCTGCGAGAAGGTCGAGCGTATCGGCCACATGAGCATCAAGCACGGTGGCGTGGAAGACGACCAGGTCCTGCGAAGTGAAAGCGTTAAGATTTCCGCCGAGTTCATCGGCATGCAGGGAAATCTGCCGCGCTGATCGGATAGTAGTGCCCTTGAAGACCATGTGCTCGACAAAATGAGACAGACCATTGTGTTCTGGCGCATCGTGACGCGCGCCTGTTTTGAGCCAGATGCCCATGGACACGGAGCGGACATTCTCCATGCGCTCAGAGAGGACAGCCAGGCCATTGGAAAGGACGGTTTTGCAAACGTTACTGATTGTAAGCACGGGTAGTCTCCATAGTGGCAACACAGAAGTGCGGTAGGGAGTTGGAGGAGTCAAGCCGGCCGTCCTGGGTGGCGGCCGGCTTGGTTGGTCGGCGTGAGGTTAGGCTGAGGTAGGAAGTTCGGCACGCCACTTTCCATCTTCTTCCCGGACGAGCCGGACTTCGGACAGATTGGCGGCGTTGAGCGCGTTGGTAAGTGTCCAGTCGAGTGTGCGCGTCAAGGCCAGGCGCGCGGCGGCAATAGTACCGCCGAGCACTTTGGTGATACTTTCCTCGTAGCGTTGCTGGAAGTATTCCTCCTGGGTGTCGAAGCTGTCGGCGTCGGGGTCGTCGCTCGGGTCGAAGACAAGATGCTGTGCAGCGGCGATAAGACTGAACGGCTGGTAAGGTGAGCCGGTTGTCGCCCATTCACTATCGCGGGTGATGAAGAGCGTGACCTCGTCGTGGTCATCCGCACCCCAGCCTGCGAAAGGCAAGTCCCATAACACCTGCTCAGGTGAGGCTCCCGACCGGACAAGATCGAAAGACAGTTGAATGCTGTTGACGATCGTGAGGACTTCAGTCGCTACTACATCGTCGGCAGGTTCTCCGTCGATGGTCAGCTTGAAGTTGGTGACGCGAGCCAAACTGTCATACCAGGAATAGCCCTTGAACCGGGTGTCCTTACGGACAGGTAGCCGCGGAATCTTGTGGTCCCTTGAAGCCAGATCGAACGCGAAGGAAGAAGGGATGATGTAGTCATCCTCCAGATCCACGAGAGCGCATGTGACCGGGTCGTGGACGGTGGCCTCGCCATCATTATGGTCGCCATCGAAAGGAGTCCGTGTCGAATTAGAGTCGCGGACCGAGACGAAGAATGGCTGCAGGTACGGACTGGCCTCCTTGAGAGGGATGCCAAGTTCCAGCGCTTCCTTGTACACCGCGAAAGGTGCGATGTGCTGCACACTGTCGGTGGCCAGGTATTCGAGAACCGCTCGGCGCACCTGCTTCCGCAAGCCGTCGTACGCCTCGTCATAGACAAGGTCGGTACGATCAGGCAGTTTCAAGTGGAGACTCGCGGTGGAGAGAATGTCGAGACGCGCAGTGACCTTCAGTGGCATGGTGCTGCGGTGGACCTGGGCCAGCACCTGGGCGTAGGTGATGTCGTGGTCCAACAGAGTGGCGCGGATGAGGTTGCCGTGGAAGTTGCAGTTTTCCATCGGTTCGGAGCTGCCGATGAAAATGCCGATGCGCACGCCGTCCACTTCCTTGATGTACTCGGCGCCCGCGAGGAAGTCTTCGCGCTTCAACAGCTCGCCATTGAGCGTGACATCCACCGGGCCGAATCTCGCGACGCGTCGGAGAGTGTCAGTGATGGACGCTTCTGTTTCCGGTCGAGTGAAAACCAGCGTCGTTCCTGTTTCCGGGTTAGCGGACTCCTGGTCGCGGACTTCTACCGCTTCCTTTCCCAGGAAGGCATCCGTCGTAATGGTTGCGGCTTTGCCACGACTGCTTACAACTACGCCGGAATGCAAGAGCGCAAATAGACCCATGCCCGCCGGATCCTCGGCGCGCTCGACGGATTCATCCCACCCAGATGAACCCAGGTAGAGAAGCTTGTTGAAGTCGTCGATGCCGGATCCGTTGTCCGTGAAAGTGATGACAGTGGCTGCGGGGTTGGACGTCGGGCTGGTGGTGACAGTGATCTGGGACGCGCCGGCACGACGCGCATTCTGGAGTAGCTCGATGAGGATTTGGCTGGTGCGATTAGTGAAGAGTCTCCCAGCCTTGCTGAGAATCCTGGCGCTCACATGCGCCTGAATGGTTTGCACGGTGAACTCCTTATGGCCGCCTCACTCAGGAGCGTCGGCCGGTTGTGGTGCGCGAATGAGAGTACGCGTGGAGAAGATGTGCCAGAGTGGCGACAACCGGGTGGAAGGGAAGCTGGTTCGGCAAAACGGCAGAGTGTTACCACGCCACCCCACCTGCGGTGGGATTCCCGTGTTGCCGAACCGGCCGGAAGTTGTGTGCCGCTACTGAGCGGGAACTGCCGCTGTGGCCAAGGCCACTTTGCGCGCAGCCGCCTCGGCAGCTTGCTCGTTGAAGCACGCACGAAGCAGCTTGTTCTGTGCCTGCTCGTACCGGTTCCAGTCGTACCGTTGTGTTCCTTTACGCATAACGCTCTCCTTGAAAACGGAAATGGTTGGCGATCTGCCAAGACGGCAAACCGGGTGTGTGATTGTGGTGGGGTGTTGGTGCGGAACAAAGCGCAAGGCTGTGTGTCGCCACACGTCGCGTGTGTGGGAGTCCCCTGTCGACGGTTGCTAGATGGGAGCAAGTCGGAGCTGGGCACCCAGGTGGGAATCCGGTGCTCAACGTGAGAACGTCCCGCTAAACGGGACCCTCAATCCGGCATTGACGTGCGAAGAGCACCGCGGATTGGAAGCCCTTCCATGGCAGCAGCAGTAAATCGGTGGCAAGCTTGTCGTACTTGCCCGCCCTTAGAGCGCGAAGGGACGCTGGCAACCGCCCGAACGGCAGCTGCGGGACAAACGAAACTCGGCTGGTTGTGCTGGAACAGCTGCTGAAGCGTTGGGAACTCGGCCTGCTGACGGCTGGGCGCGGCAGGTTAGCACGTACCGATAGCTCTGATGAGAGGATCTGAGCTCATGACGAGCCTGCGTTTTCATCTGCATCGCACTGGTAGGGAGCGGACAACCGGATCGATTGCATGAGCGGCGATTGACGGTGACACAAATCTTGGTCACCGTTGAGTTGAGGCGCTCTTGCAGAAAGAGACGTGGCGGAACTGCTGCGAAATTGAAATGGAACGAAGAGGCAATTGCAGGGCAAAGGTGCGAAATCCGACGACGTGGTGATCACCCCTGTCGGGTAGCATTGGCAGCACATCAGGCGGCAGATGGTACGGTCGAAAGGGAGCCCGGCAGCTTGTTTCGCACTGCAAGGCAGAAAGGACCAGTGACCAACCTCAGCCCTTCGGCCGCCGCGGCATGAGGATTGGCCTCGTAGCCGGCAACCCGGTACCTCTCCACAGCTTCCTGGTAAATCTGTCCACGCTACCGAGCGATCTTCTTGCGCGCGTTAGCTTCCAATGCAGTGCGCACGTAGCGTGTGTTCATAAAGGTGATGGTGATCTCCTAATTGCGGCGCTCCGTTGCTGTCAGATTGCAAGTGCGGGTTGGCGACAAGGAGCACGAGTGAAGCAGCCGGCAAACGACTGAGTGTCACCGCCCCACCCCCACCACCTGCGGTGCGGATTCCCGTGTTGCCGAACCGGCGCAATATCGTGAGGCGGTGCCGGGTGGAAGCTGCTGCGGCCAAAGCCACTTTGCGCACAGCCGCCTCGGCAGCCTGCTCGTTAAAGCACGCCAGAAGCGTGGTGTTCTGATCCTGATCGAACCGGTTCCAGTCGTCTCTCCGTAAACCGCGACGCATATTGCTCTCCTTGCGATGGAGGTGGTTGGC
>Ga0302193_10001220_pt1 | contig 22193 bp, 33 predicted proteins | sample II_Bog_E3_3_FD_200228 | JGI IMG/M metagenome (GOLD analysis project Ga0302193, IMG submission 200228) | Peat permafrost microbial communities from Stordalen Mire near Abisko, Sweden - II_Bog_E3_3 | ecosystem: Environmental > Terrestrial > Soil > Wetlands > Peat | place: Sweden: Abisko...
AGGCTAGACATGGGTGGCTCCTGGTGGTGGGGAAGGTAATTTGTTCCCGACAACAACATAATGTTGTTGTCGTCCGCGTCAATACTTCCCAACCACCACATTAATTATTGTGACCTTGGTCACACTTTCCCGTCAAGGACAGGGCACAGACACCTCATGGCGGGTCGATCATCGTTATAAGTTTAAACATTTCTAAATTTATGTAAAAGCGATCCCCGACGGCGTGGTGGTATCTGGAAAATGGATCGCGATTCCCGCTTTCCATGTGACGGCTTGTCAGCCGCCCTTCTCTGAAAGGAAATAATATGAACAAACAATCACACCTCGACCGCTTCGAGACCCTCGCCGAGGAGGACCGGATCAAGGTCCTCACGGACATGGGGGAATGGTAGCAACGGAACCGGGAAGTCAGATAGGATTTACCTATTTAATGATATCGGACTATTTAACCACTAAAATCGGGTACAGAATCTTTCGCCCGTCTTCCCGAAGTGTCCCATCGGGTCCGACATGCCGGTAAAGGGTCTGTCGGGTGATCCCGAGTTCCTTGCTGAGATCGGCCACCTTGGTTTCCGGCTTCCCCATGGCGGCCATTGCCAGACGGACTTTCGCCGGAGTCATCTTGAAGGGGGCACCGCCCGTCCGGCCACGTGCCCGGGCTGAGACAAGCCCGGCCTTCGTCCGTTCAGAGATCAACTCACGTTCGAATTCTGCGAGCGCCGCAAAGATCCCGAACACCAGTTTTCCTGCCGGGGTGGTGGTGTCGATCGAAGCACCTTGGCCTGTAAGAACCCTGAATGCAATACCGCGCTTCTCGAGGTCATGGATGGTGTTGACTAGGTGGCGCAGGTCCCGGCCCAGTCGGTCCAGCTTCCAAACCACCAGGGTGTCCCCCTCTCGAAGGGCTTTGAGCATCGCCGTGATCCCCGGCCGATCGTCGAGCCGTCCAGAGGCGTGGTCCTCGTAGACGCGCGACGGATCGACCCCGGCAGAGAGCAAGGCATCCCTCTGGAGGTCCAGGGTCTGAGATCCGTCCGCCTTGGAAACCCGCATGTAACCGACCAGCATTCCTGTCACTTAAACCCTCGTTTGGGTGACACCTCAAAGGAATGGATTTGATTACCGGATTCTTGTCTCATTACCAGTATTATAGTCAAAGTATCCTATAGGTCCAAACTTAAACCAAAAATGACACTCCAGTGTGTCCCGGGTCAGGGGATCCGATGCCTGTTGGCTTTCTAACCGATTCTCAACGATCCAGCTTCGGCCGGTTCACGGGTCCACCCTCGCGGCAGGATCTCTCGGGGTATTTTCATCTGGATGATGGCGACAAGGCCTTGGTCTTACAAAAACGTGGTGACCAGAGCCGACTTGGATTCGCCCTGCAGCTCACCACGGTACGCTTTCTGGGCACCTTCCTGGACGACCCTACCGACGTTCCGCCCTCTGTGATACGCACCATTGCCCGGCAACTTGAGATCGGGAGCTGGCGATGCCTTTCCTTGTACCAGGACAATCGATTGCGCTGGGCACACACGGCGGAGATCCGTGCCCGCCACGGATACCGTGATTTCGGCGACATCCAGGCCGGCCTCCGGTTGACCCGATGGCTCTACACCCTGTGCTGGATGGGCACAGACCAACCTGGTGTGATTTTCGATCGCGCCAGGGACTGGTTGCTCACCCACAAAATCCTGCTTCCAGGCGCCACAGTGCTGGAGAAATTCGTTTCCCGCCTTCGAGCAAGGGTGGCAAGTCGGTTTTACCGGCGACTCTGCCTGGGGGTCACCGCTGAGCAGGAAACCCGCATGGAGGCTCTCCTCGTGGTGCCAGAAGGCCGACGGGGATCCTTACTCGATCAGCTCCGTTCGGGGCCTGCCCGGGTGAGTGGTCCAGCGCTGGTTCGAGCCCTCGAGCGACTTGAGGTGATCCGGGGCCTTGGCATCACTTTGCCGGTGGCTTCGAACCTCCCTCAGACGCGCATCGCGGCGTTGGCGCGCTTTGCTCAGAAGGCGAAATTGACGGCCATCACCCGCCTCCCTCATGAGCGGAGGCTGGCGACCTTGGTGGCCTTTTTTCACTGCCTGGAGGCGACGGCCCAGGATGAAGCCATCGAAGTTCTGGAGATTATGCTCGGGGAGATGTTTGGGAAGGCGGAGAAGGCCCAGCGGAAGGCTCGGCTCCGCACCATCAAAGATTTGGACAAGGCTGCGGGCACGCTGGCGGATGCATGCCGGATCCTGCTGGACCCGGATCTGCCCGATGAAAAGCTGCGCACCCAGGTCTTTGCCACGACACCACGCCCCAAGTTGGAAAAGGCCCTTGCGGAGGTCAACACCCTGATCCGCCCCTCCGATGATGTGTACTACCAGGAGCTGCAGGAGCGATACCGCAGCATCCGGCGCTACTTGCCCGCCGTGTTGAAACACCTCCACTTCGGGTCGAGCCCAGCTGGGGAACAAGTGGTGGCGGCCTTTGAATGGTTGCGGGACATCGAGGAGGGGAAGAAGAAGACTGCCGTTCCTGCCCCACGTGAGGTGATCAGCAAACCTTGGGAGCGCCACGTCCTCACCGAGGGCGGGCATATAGACCCCCACGCCTACACGTTCTGCGTGTTGGACAGCCTCCACACGGCACTGAAACACCGAGACGTTTTTGTGCGCCAGAGCTGGCGCTACGCCGACCCCCGAGCAGGTTTGCTTGATGGCCCAGAATGGGAGGCGACACGGCCAGTCATTTGCCGGACCCTTGGTCTCTCTCCTGAGCCAGGTCCCGTGTTGAAGGCCCTCGCAGAGGAGCTTGATCAGACTTACCGCGCCGTGGCGGCGCGCCTTCCTGAAAATCCAGCAGTACGCTTTGAAACCGTAGGCGAGCATAAAGATCTCATCCTGACCCCCCTGGACAAGCTGGATGAGCCCGCCTCGCTCGTGGCCCTCCGAGAGGCTGTTGCGGCGCGCTTGCCCATCGTCGACCTGCCGGAGATCCTGCTCGAGATTGCTGCGCGAACGCGCTTCACGGAAGGATTCACCCACGTAGCAGAGACATCAGCACGGGCCGATGAGCTGCCCACCAGCCTCTGCGCAGTGCTCCTCGCCGAGGCCTGTAACACCGGCATCGAGGTGCTGGTGCGCCCTGATGTCCCGGCCCTCCGGAGGGACCGCCTGTTCTGGACCAGCCAGAACTACCTCCGGGATGAGACCCTGACCGACGCCAATGCCCGCCTGGTAGAGGCACAGAACCAGATTCCCCTGGCCCACGCTTGGGGTGGCGGCGAAGTGGCCTCGGCGGACGGTATGCGGTTCGTGGTGCCGGTGAGAACCGTCCATGCAGGACCCAACCCCAAATACTTCGGCAACGGCCGTGGTGTGACTTGGTACAACCTCATCTCGGATCAATTCACCGGCCTCAACGCGATCACCGTACCCGGCACCTTGAGAGACAGCCTGGTGCTCCTTGCCGTGGTGCTCGAACAACAGACCGAGCTCCACCCCTCGCAGATCATGACGGACACGGGAGCGTACAGCGACGTGGTCTTCGGGTTGTTCCGCCTCGTGGGCTACCGCTTCAGTCCCAGGATGGCGGACATCGGCGGAACCCGCTTCTGGCGGATCGATCCGCAGGCAGACTACGGCGAATTGAACGCCCTCGCCCACAATCGCCTCCATCCGGAACTGATCGCCCAGAACTGGGATGACATTCTGCGACTGGCCGGCTCCCTCAAGCTGGGCCGGGTTCCCGCCGCCGGCATCATGCGCACCCTTCAGGTGGGGGATCGGCCCACCCAGTTGGCTCAGGCTGTGGCTGAATTTGGCCGCATCGAAAAGACCCTCCATGCCTTGACCTACCTCGACGACGAGACCAAGCGCCGGGCCATCCTCCTTCAGCTCAACCGCGGCGAAGGCCGCCACAGCCTCGCTCGCGAGGTCTTCCATGGGAAGCGGGGCGAACTGCGCCAACGGTATCGGGAGGGCCAGGAGGACCAACTCGGCTCGCTGGGCCTGGTGCTGAACGTCATCGTGCTCTGGAACACGATCTACATGGACGCCATTTTGACCCAGCTCCGAGCAGAGGGGTACCCCGTGCGTGATGAGGATGTGGCCCGCCTCTCGCCGTTTGTCTTCAAGCACATCAACCTGCTGGGACGGTATTCCTTCCTGGTTTCCGAGGCGGTGGCTCGGGGCGAGTTGAGGCCGCTTCGACGGGAAGCGGATGACCGTGAAGAGGGAATTCTCGCGTAGGCAGTCTTGGTTCGGCCGGCGCAATCAACGAAAATCAACAGGAGGAGACAGGACCTATGCCATTCAGCGACGACGATTACGCAGAGGTGGTGGATTCCATCGAGACCCGGGACATCCTGGATGCCGTGGACAAGGTGGACGAGGTCCGGGGCTATTTTGGAGATGGCCCGAATTGGGAACCGCCAGAAATCCGGACGAAGCTCCTCCGCCTACACGAAATGGGCATGGACTTCGTAAATCGCGGGATGAAAAGCAAGGCTCGCGAGTTCTTCGACCTGAACGAAGAACTTGCGGCGGAACTCTTCCAGGCGCACGAGGCGATTGAGGCTGCTTGGCAGATCCTCGAAAACATCGGGGACCAATACCCCGAAAGCCTTGATGACGAACAGGAGGATGAGGAAAGTGATTGATTCAGAGTTTCCCTGTTTGTCACACAACTCGTATCGTATCTTGAACCCTTATCTGACTTCCCGGTTCCGTTGCTACCATTCCCCCAGCTTCTGTGAGGCTTGCGATGGGGTCATAGTGTCTCCGTGTAGGCCATGGAAAGCATTAACCAGCGGGCGCACAAGCGCAGCAAGGTCGTCTGACACTTCCGGTCATTCCAGGCATTTCCGGCAATAAACGGCAATTTCCGGCAATCGCGATGGGGTCATGGTGTTTCCGTGTGGCTCACGGAAAGCATTGGGCAGCAGGCCCACGGGCGCATCAGTGGGCGCCTGTATGTACAGTGATACCTATGGACCTATAGGAACATATAGGGAACTCAGGCATTAAAAAGGGGCCAGCGACGGCCCCTTGGTGGTCATTTTTGACCTTCCCGATATTTGAAACTCAGCTTGGGCAGGTTTAGTTAGGTTAAGCCGTTTTCCGAATTGCCTTCACCCTGTTGGCATGAAAAGCCAAGAACCCGTCAAGATCCCAAGCAAGTTCGCCCTCCGCGTGGTTCGGGACGTAGCTCATTCGGCCAAGGGCATCCATCCGGCAGGCAGCAATCCGGGTGTCTTTGTTGTCCAGCAAGACGTAGGTTTTCCCCCTGAACGCCCAGAGCGTGCAGTCCTGGGGATCCTCGTAGGCGAAGCCGTGAATGTTGCAGTAGCGGAAGAATGCCGAGACAGCGCGGAGGGCCTCCGCATCGCAATACCGATCAAGGATGCGCACGAGACGGGGCCCCTGGCTGGCAATGGCGGCAAACTGGGTTTCGGTCAGGTGGTCCAGGGCGGTCATGGCCTTGAGTGCCACCTTGAGCAGGGCTTCGGGTGATTCAGGGTCAGATTTGACCTTCTTGGTGATGGGCGATTGGGTGGCCATGGAATCTCCAAATGGTTGGCCGGGGCATCCCCCAGCGAGGTGCTTTCAGACGGTGCGGGTCTCGACGCCCAAGACATTCCCCAGCTTCCCGACAGACAGAGACGCTTCCGCGTAGATCGTCAGGGCTTCCTTGGCCAGGATGGGGAGGTCTGCCGCCATCAGGCTCGAATGGAGAGCCGTTGCCATCAGTGCCGTCCTCTCTGCCGACTCCAAGGCCTCAAAGATGATTTCTTCCTGCGTCTTCTTCTTGCCCATGGTGGGTCTCCAGATGGTTGCCTAAGCCTTCGGCTAGGCGAGGTTCTGCCTTGCGTGAACTGTCTTTTTTTCGATTTCCTTACCTATATTTATTCAAAAGGTTTCAATGGTTCCTTTTATTCCGATGGTTCTATTTCTTCCTGGGCAGATAGTCCTCAATGTCCTGGAGGAGAAGCTTGGAGCCCCACCGCTTCCAGTAGGCGCTTACCTGGTCCCGCATCTGAGCCTTGGCGGCGCCGTGCTCCATGGCGGGAGTTTCGCCGTTCCGGTAGTCCCGATACAGCCGGGGCACCAGGTCATACAGGGCCCGGTCCTGGGCCTTCCAGTCGGGGTCAAATCCGTGCATGAGAACCCACCCGTTCCACGCCCTCTCAAGGGCAGGGAGAAGCTCTTCCCATCGGTCCCACTTGCCCGTGGTCCCACCCTGGCGCCGGGAAATCTCCCGGGCCTGGGCCTCCATGCTCTTGGTAGTGATCTTCTTGGGGTCCAAGGGTGTCTCCCTGCGGTCAGTAAGGCTGTTCGATGTTGAGTGCGGCTTCGGCAGTGGCCCGAATCGCCCCTAGCTGGTGGCTGGGGGTGTGATTTGGATCATGCTTCGTCAGCTCCAGCACTTTCACGAAGGCACCCCTGAGAGCGTCAATATCTTCTTGCTGGCGGGCGGCCAGTTCCTTCCATTGGGCGATGGTCTTTGGCTGTCTGGTCATGGGCCTACTCGAAAAACACAGGGACTAGGACTTCTTTGGGTCGGTCGGAGACGCCAAGGTTGGCTGACCGAAGGATCTGAAAGGCCTCCTCCCTTGCGAAATCTCCGGCTTCATCGGCGTGCTTCGTGTAGCCGTTGCCTCCGGGTTTCAACCAAGCGTCATGCTCAATATTCCAGATCATGTAAAGTTCTTTGGGCAATCCTTCTCGTAATTTCATGGGTTCTCCTTGATGGCCCGGCCATGTGCCTGGACTACCCCTTGATGACGACGGGACGGCCCTTCTTGGGCGCGGCGCTGGACTGCGGAGAGGTTGCCTTCACGCGGGTGGCCAGTTCCTTGCGCAGGGCTTCCTCCACCAGCGAGGACAGGGTCAGGCCCAGGGTGTTGGCGACCATCTGGCGGCATTCCTCGATCAGGGCAACGTCCATGTTGACGGTGAACCGCTTGGAGGTCGGGGCGGCCTTGACGGCAGGCGCTGCGGGCGGCGGGGTGATGCCTCGCTGTTCCGGTCGGAGCTGGGACTGCTCCACGTGTCCCTGTGAAATGAAGGCCGTCATCTGGCTGAGGTCTTTCTTCTTCGGCGCCATGGGTCTACTCCTTGATGAGGGCGGCAAGCCGCCCTGCTATGACAGTGATTTCATCGGCGGCGGCGGATCCGGTCACCACGCCCCCGCCGGCCATGGCCTCCGGGAAGGCCACGCGGTCCCCAAGGTGTCCCAGGTAGGTGACGCCATCCAGATGCCCAAGGGCTTCTTCCACGGCCCTGGTGAGGCTGGAAATGGCCTTCGCTTCGTTCAGCACGACGCCCACTTTCAACTCGCTGTTGATGCTCCGGGCCTCCGTGATCAGGTTCTCCATGCGGCCCAGTGCCCGGAGGTCGGACGAACCGGGCTTGACCGGGATCACGATCACATCAGCCACGGCCAGGGCGGTGCGCAGGTTCTCACCCTCTCCAGGGGGAGTGTCCAGGACGATGGGTCCGGTGATGGTCTCCAGGAGGTCGAACACCTCTTGGGCGCCGTGGACGTGGTGGGAGGAGACCAGCCCGGACCGGGTGGCCCAGTCGTGGGCATCCCCCTGCGGGTCCAGGTCCAGAAGGGTGGCGCCGAGGATGTGGGCCAGGTGCACGGCTAGGACGGTCTTCCCGGATCCACCCTTGAGGTTGGAGACGGCCACCACTGGCCCGTGTGGCTCTGCGGCGGTCTTGTCCGTGGCTGTGTTTTTTCGCGCCATGATGTTGCCCTCTTCACCAAGATATTCCGTCTGTTGAGGAAGTAAAGGATTAATCGCAACCTTTTATTCCTTTTCTTCCTTTTGTGGTTTTCATTGCGCGTCGCAGGGCAAGCGGTCCCAGCCAGCCAGCTCCGGCAGGGATCGAAGATCGGCCAGGGCCCAGCCTTTCTTGGCGCCCTGCTCAAGCAACCAGGTGCGGTCATCGGGACAGGTCAGGTCGGCCACGGTCAGCCAGTCGGCTACCTGGCGCCGCATCTGGTCCCGGACGTTCACAGGCTCGGGAGGGCGGGGCGGGCCTTGGTGGGGTTGCTGGACCAGCCGGGGGCCTCGCGCCTGGTCATGCTCACGGACCAACTTGGCCCCCAGGGACGGGCGGATGACAGCGGCCACGATCAACCCGCCGGGGCGGTATGGCTTGGTCGGCAGGGCGGCCACGGCTGCGGTGATCTTCGCCAGGGTGTCCAGGCTCAGGCGGTTCTCCCGCTTGGCTACCTTCACGGCCCGGACGGCGCCAGCACGCTCCACCCCTGCGGCCACCAGCAAGTCAATGGCGGCCCCGGCGGGTGACGAGTGGGCTTCCACCTGCTCAACCGTCGCGGCGGCCTCCGTGCGGATCGCCACGTCCACCAGCTCGGTGACGCTGGCCACGGGCGCCAGCTCCACCGGCAGCACCTGGTCTTCAATCCCAACCCCACCCGCCCCGGAGGGGGTCAAGGGCGGATCCGCTGGGGGGACATGGGCGCTCGGATGGGTTTCACCCTTCCTGGAAGGTTCTAATACTCCTTTAAGAGTCTCTGCATTTTTTGCAGACTCGCAGGAGGTAAGGTCTGGGCTCGCGGCGGGCTTGCGGCGGTAGTCGAACACGATCACGCCCCGCTTGGGGCTGCTGACCCACCCCAGGGCCTTCAGGTGCTTCCAGGCGGTCCAGGCTGTCCGATGGGACACCCCGCCCCAGTCGGCCACCTCCTCCACTGTGGCGTGGATCATGCCATCGCCCTGTTTCATGGCGAGCACCATTCCTTCGTTCAGTTGGACGGCGAATTCTACCCACTTGGCCTTGACTAGGTGGTGCCGGAATAGGGCGCGGGAGCTACCGAAGGTGAACGGTTTCACGGACGGGCGGGGGGTCACTGGGCCGCCCCGTCGCCCAGCTCGTGGGCTGATTCAGAGGGGCAGACAAAGCCAAACAGTGGCTGAGGGGCCTTGGACATACGGATTTTCCTTGAAGTGAAGGGAAACCCACTTGCCCTAGAGCACAGACCGCCTCAAAATGAGGAGTGCCGGTTGGAGAACCAGCCATGGAGTTTCCGGATTTTCTTCATGGTGGTGGGTTGTGACCCCAGCTCACCGGCTTAGTCCAACTGGCGTGTTCAAGCACGCCAGCATGGGCTATGGAAATAGTCCCTCTGAGTGCCTTGCCCTTCAAGGGTTTTCTTCCGGGGCCGGGTTCACGCTTCCCGCAGGGCCTGGTAGATCGTTTCCCGGCTGACGTTGAAGACGTGGGCCAGGGTGGACTTTCGCTCGCCCGCTTCGGCCCGGCGGCGCACGTCGGCTTTCTGGTCGGGGGACAGGGCGGGCTTGCGGCCCTTGTAAGCCCCTTTTGCCTTGGCCAGGGCGATGCCTTCGCGCTGGCGTTCCAGGATCATGGACCGTTCGAAGGCGGCCACGGCGCCCATGATGGACAGCATGAGGGTGCTGGCGGCGGTGTCGTCGCCCGTGAAGGTCAGGGCCTCTTTCTGGAAGGTGACCCGGACGCCCCGGTCCGTCATGCCCTTGACCAGGGCCAGGAGGTCGCCCAGGTTGCGGGCCAGGCGGTCCATGGAGTGAATCACCACCTGGTCCCCCTCACGGACGTGGGCGAGCATCGCTTGGAGGGCGGGGCGGTCCTGGCTCTTGCCTGACACCTTGTCCGTGAAAGTCTTGTCCACCACCACGCCCTCAAGCTGCCGGTCCGTGTTCTGGTCCGCGCTGCTGACCCTGATGTATCCGATCCGCTGTCCGCTCATGGTCGCTCCCGTTTGTGTCCGTTTAGAATTTAAGACTTTATCCTGATTGTGTCAATTAATGTATTTTAGGCCCTAGACTGACGCAATCACTCCGGGAGCAAGGCCACCCCCTGAGTGTCTGTCTAGGGTATACCCCAGAAAGCAATGAGATAGACACTGAGGAGCACCAAGGAGCACCGATGAGCACCGATGAGCACCAATTTGAGGAGCACCGATGAGCACCGATTTTGGGTCCAACCGGACACCAGGTGTCTGGTTGAGCGATGGGGGGAAACCAGTAGCGTCACGTCACCGGTTTCCCAGGTGGCCACCATCCGGGAAGGAATGCCGCAAATGGACGAAAAGGAATAAAGGGATGAATGGGACACCCTTGGTCTGCCCACTCCCCGCAGCATCACAGGGACACCGCAGGCGGTAAGGGATCCGAGGCGGCCAGCTTGGCCGGATCCGCAGCTTGTGCGGAATGCTCCGGCGGCGCCTGGCGTCCCACCAGGAACCCGGGCACGGCGTCCACCATGTCTTGCATCTCCAGGTGGGCCACGTATCGCTGAGTTGTGGCAATGGATGCATGCCCCAAGAGCTTCGCCACTTTGACGATGTTGGTTCCGGACCGCAGGCAACCGATAGCGTAGGTGTGCCGGAGCGAATGGGGGGTGATCCGCTTCACCACCCCGGCGGCCTTGCAGTGGGCGTGCACGATGCGGGCGGCGGTCCGGGTGCACATCTTGTGCCCGGCCTCCTGAAAGAGAGCGTCCTTCGTCCCCAGGACGCGCCCCCAGTTCAGGAGATAGATGCGGATCGCTGCGGGAACCTCGGTTTGGACCGGCACCTTGCGGTCCTTCTTGCCCTTGCCTTGGTGGACGTGGATGTAGGTCCCGCCGTCGTGGCCTTGGCAGATGTCCAGGCCGCTGAGCTTCACTACCTCCCCGACGCGGAGTCCGGCGCCAAGGAAGACCAGCATCATGGCGTAGTCCCGGACGCTGGCCTTCTGAGCCTCTTCCAGGACGCGCATGGTCTCTTCTTCGTCCAGCACCAAGTAGGGGTTCAGCACGGACACCCGGGGCACCTTCAGGACGGTCTTGATGTGGCTGGAGTCCATGGTGAGCCCGTTCAGCGTCGCGGCCCAGGTCAAGAAACTCCGGAGCGCGATCAGGATTTGAGCGTGGGTAGCCGCGCCGCGTCCGTTGGCCATCAGGTGGTCCCGGAAGACCATCAGGTGACCGGTCTCAATCTGGCCAATGGTCGTCAGCCCCATGAGCGTGCCGAATCGCTCAATGTGGCGCCCGTAGGCCGCCTTGGTCCCATCGGAAACCAGACTCCCCAAGTAGAGGTCCCGGGCCTTCACGATGCTGAGGGCCGGGCTGATCGTGGGGATCGACGGCAGGATGTATTGGAGGGGGATGACCGTTGCTGCGTGTGCCATGGTCAAATTTTACCTTTCCTGGCGGTTGCTCTCGGTTTGCGCACCTGCGCAATGGGGAGAATCGGGCCGGTTGAGAGGTGCCGGACCGGTCCATATTGCAGGGCTGGCTGAGGTGCCCTGTCACATAACGGACATTCCCTGACACCCAGCCGGACGGTTTTTCGGAACTCGGAATATGCTCTAGAACTGGTATTGGCGCGGGTTTCAGACAGACCTTCGGCTCGCCGCGGTGAACTCGTTCACCCAGGCCCGCACATGGTCCAAAATCATCCGACGCAACGTCGAAGAGTAGTTCTTCGATGACCAGTTCGTTCTTGAAGTTGTCTACCTTCACAAAGGCCGATGGCTGGCCCTTCCAGCGGCACTTTCCAGGGCGCCCACGTGGCCCAGCTCGCGGAGCGGCGACATGATGTCCTACTCCGGGCCCGTCAGGGACCAGGTGCAGGAGGGCGCCGGGGCCTGCGCAATGTTTGCGCGGAAAGATTGCCTCTTGCAATTGGGTTATATTGGGCTATATTGAGGCATGGCCAAAGTCATCCTCTCCCCTGAAGCCCAGACCGAATTCAACGGCTTAACCAAGAGCTTGAAGCCCAGGATGTTGGATGTTTTCATCCGCCTCCAGTCGTGGCCTGAGGTTTCAGGGGTGAAGTGGCTCAAGCACGAATGGACCGGCCATGCCCGCATTCGGGTGGGGGACTGGCGGGTGATCTTCACCTTTGAATCTCCAGACGTGATCGTCGTCCGCATCAAGCACCGAAGCGAAGTCTACGAAGACTGAGGAGAGAACATGAACGCTGTCGCCCTAAACATCCATGGAGAAGAATTTGTGGTCATCCCCAAGCGGGACTATGACCGCCTGCGCGGCATCCCTGACGGGAGCGTGGATGCCGTGGAGTTTGCCCGCACCTCCATTGCGAACGACCTTCGCGCCATGCGTGAGGCCGCCGGCCTGACTCAGGTGGAGCTGGCCAAGAAGCTCAAGAAGTCCCAGGCATTCGTGAGCGGCGCCGAAAGCGGGTCCTCCCGGGTAGGGGAACGCTACGTGCTGGCCGTAATGGCGGCCTGCGGGCTCCCCGAAGACTGGAAGGGCTGAACGTAAAGCGCACACCGCCATGGCCAACCCCTAGCCACCGTCATTTGAAGTGACGGTGGCTTTCTTGGTCTCTGGGCCTCACCCCAGGATCCGGGCCACCAGCATGCCCACGGGGACGGCCAAAAGGATCCAGCAGCACCCCAGGGACCGCCCCGCCTTGCGCTGCCGTCCCGCCCGGGACAGTGGAACCCCAATCTTCCGGGATAGCCGGGCCTGGGCCTGGGAGACACCAAGAGCCCTCTTCCAGGAGAAGGATAGGCCCGGGATTCCGGTTCCACGTCTGCGGGCCATGCTGTCTCCAAGGGTTGCCAGGATCCTACTCCCCGCCGGAGGTCCAGCGCCAGGTGCGGCAGTCTACTGAGCCTCGCGGGCCAGGAATGCGAGGATTTCAGCCTGAGGCACTGCGATGGCGCGGCCCACTCGGACCACCTTGATCTTCCCTTCCTTGATCAGGGTGTAGGTCGAGTTCAGGCCCAGGCTGATGCGGGCCGCCGTCTCTTCGACGGTCCATGCATCCTTGACGGGTTGGGTATTGATCACCAGCGGGTCGAGCTTGGCTTTGGGGTGTGCCATGAGATTCCTCCGGTCATTTTTGACCACGGGCCCCAGCTCAACATCGAGCCGGTGGCAGGGTGAAATCAGGGATTGAGCGACTCTCGCTTATCGGGTCCAAGCACGTCGAGGTCATGCCGGGCAAGGACCAAGGCTTGCCTCCAGGCCCGACGCAGGGCCTTCACGGCGGCGGGGCGGTTCTCATGGGCATCTATGAAGGTGGCGGCTTCCTGGGCCAGCTCCAGAGCCACGGGCGGCAGGTCTGGTGAAGGGGTCATCGTTTCGGCGACCCCTTCCATGGCTCGTATTGCCAGCTCCACCACGCGCCAGGCCGGAACCTTGCGGGCCCCAGCGGCGCCCCGGATCAGACCGGCGGTCTCCGGCGGCATGCGGAGTTGCATCAGCTCCACCTCCCGGGTTGCCCCTTTCGGGCGGCCCCCGCCTACTCCCCGGCCAACGCCCTTACATTTTGCGACCACCATACCTACCTCCAAGGTCCGTAGTGACTTTGCTGAACCACGTTGGCCGAAGCCTCCTTGCACGTGTAGCGGGCCAGCTCCACGCCCGCGAAATGGGTCAGATACGCTTCTCGGGAGCAAACCGCATCACAGACAGTGTCATACACAGTGTCGGAGGACGGGCCTTCTAGCCATGCATGGCCGATTCTTTGCCCTTCCGGCCCACGAACTTCCCCATGAACGAGGATCCACTCCGGGGCCTGCAAAACCCCCTTCAAGGCCAGCTCGTAACATCGGCCCGTGCGCTTTCTGATCCTGCTCAACCGGCAGGTTGGAAGCGGTTTGCCGCTTGCTTTCGCCATGCCTCACCTCCTGCCCAAAGCATCCTCGCGTGCGTGCGAGGGGTCAAGAATGAATTCAGCATTACACTCAACTTTCGATAACATGTATTATGTAACGTAGAAATCATTCCAATGTTTAATTCATATACGTGAAAGAATCGGTTGATAAATAAGGGTTTTGTTGCGTTGACCAACCGCGACCAGGCCCGCCATCGCCTGAATCTAGGGTGCGGATCCCCTCGTCCCATGTTGGAGGCGGTGCCGGGGTCCACCAGCTCCCCGGCGCGGATCGGCGCGGCCACCACGGCGGCCCGGGTGAAGGGTGTCGGTTTAAACTCCCCCCTTGCCCCTGGCGCTGGCCGTCCATGACTCATCTGATCCGCATCCGCGAAGGTGCCATGAGTTTCAAGCTATTCAGCAGGTCTTGGCCTATCCGAATTGGGCCAGACCCGCTTGAGAAGTAGGAAAGGGCCTGGGTCATGGAATCCACCTGGTCATCATGGACCGCGTTCGGGAAGTTTATGACCTCGGCTTCAAAGTCAGGGAGCCATTCGGCCACGTGGGGGATGAACACCCGGCCCGACTCCACCAAGGGCGAGACAGAAGATGCCCGGACCACTTTGTCTCCCCTGGGTTCCACGGGCAGCACGGGCAACCGCGTGTGAGATTTCATGTCCTGCACCAGAGACTGGCCTGAGGCCTTGTCCTCGATCAGCACGGCCTGGGGGTGCCATTTTTCGGCCAATGACTCCGCCATCCTGCGCAGGTCCGGGTATTCCATCCGGCGGCGCAGCACGTCGAGCAGGTAGAACCCGGTTTCGGTTTCGCCCCAGGTAGTGCAGACGCTCGGGTCGTTCACTTCGGCGGCCTTCATGCCAGTGTCCCAGGACTGAATGATCCGTCTGAACGTGTCTGGAGCCGCCCCATACCGCTGGAACCAAGCAAGCTTGAACAGGCCGCCCTCCATGGGCGACGGGCGCTGTTGATACAGGGCGTTCCAATCCCGGGTGCCAACCGCCAGGCGAATGGAGTCCAGGGCGCCTCCGTCGAACTGGGCTGGCCAGAGGGGTGCACCCTCGGGGCGGCTCATAGGGTCGTCCAGCTCGGCCCGGGCGGGCAGGTTCACGACCTCCCAGCCCTCATGCTGGTGCTCGGCCAGTAGCCACCCGGCAAGGTCGTCTTGATGCCAGCGGGTCTGAATGACGACTACGGCCCCGCCCTTCATGAGCCGGGTGCGGGCGTCGCCCCGGTACCAATCCTTCAGCCGCGCCCGCATGGTCTCGGATTCGGCATCCTCCCGGCTCCGGATTGGGTCATCGATCAGAAGGAGGTGGGCGCCACGGCCCGCAATGGGAACCCCGACGCCTACCCCCAGGTAGACCCCGCCCTGGCCGGTGTGGAACCGGTGGGCGGCCTGGGAGTCCTGGGCCAGGGTGAAGCCCGGGAACATGGCAACGTGGTGCGGGTCGCTGGCGAGGTTGCGTACCTTCCGCCCGAATTCATCAGCCAGCCCTTGAGTGTGGCTTGCCGCGATGATGTATTTTTCGGGGTGCAGCCCCATCCACCAGGCCGGGAAGAACTGCGAGGCCAACATGCTCTTGCCGTGCCGGGGTGGCATGAAGACCATGAGCCGATTGCATTCCCCACGTGCCACTCGCTCCAGTTTCTCGGCCAGAAGAACCAGGTGCGAGGCCGGGTCGTAATCCGGATACTGGCCGATGGCGTAGGGCAACAGGTCCCAGGTCATTTCTGACCCTTCTGGAAGGCCAGCATCTTGGCGGCGGTCTCGGGCGAGAAGAGGTCCTTTCCGTCCTTGCCGGTGACCTCAACCCTTTCCTTCATGAGGCCCATGATCTTGGCCAGATCCTCCAGCGCACGCGTCTTGTCGATGAACTTGATCTTTCGGAGCTGAACCGCCACCGGACCGCCCGGAGTTTCGAGGTTCGAAAGCTCGCGAAGCTCCATCCCGCCTATCGCTCGCCGTGCATCCTCGGGGATGTCAGCGAGGGCCTTCATGGTCCCATCCGGGTTGAAAAGGTCCAAGGGGTCCAGAAGGGCTAAACGCTCCAATTCCTGCATGATGCGATCAGATGTGATCTGGAGCCGTTGGGACTGTTCAGACCCCCTCCTGTTGATCTCGGCCAGAATCTCAACAGTTTTCAACAGCCGGTGACCAGCCGCGCCTGCGGTTTTTGCCGAATATCCGGCGCGGATCGCCGCCTGGGTTGCGTTTCGGTCGATCATAAACTCATCAACAAAACGGTCACGGCTGGGCTTCCCGACCTGGGTTCTTGGTTTCTTCTTCGCCTTCGTCATCGTCTCTCCATTGGTGTCTATTGCGATCCGTTCTCATCGCTCATGGCGTCGGCGGTGTTGGGCAGTGCGTTGGGCACCCGGGACCGCCTTCCTTGCCCTCCTGCCTTCACGCTGCGTCGCCGTCCGGGCCTTCCGGGTGGTATTCCCAATCGAAGGGGCCGGGGTTGGTGGTGAGCTTGTCCCCCATCACGAGGCGGCAGGCTTCAATCGCTTCCGCCATGATGCGGTTGCTGTTGCTTCGGGGCTCGATGTTGAGCCCGCCCTTGCCGTCGAACGTGACATACATCGTTCCAGCCTCGGGTATGCGGGCCGTGGCGCAATCGTGCTCCGGTAGCTCAGATTGGCTCCGGACTACCATGTCGAGCATGGCGCCCACGAATTCCCGTAGCCTCCCGATGTTCCACATCGGAAACCTTTCCTCCGTGATGACGGTGAGCCTGGTGAGCATTTCGTGCGGTAGGGCTTTCTGACTCATGATGCTTTCCTTTCAGCGTCGGCATGGAGAAGTGCCATCGGTTCGGGTGGATGGGAGGGCGTTCCGGCTACCCCATCGCCCTGGAGGATCGTTGCAAGTTCGGCCTTGAGCAGGGTGACCAACGCCACTTCGGCGGGTGTGCGTCCAGTGGGGATCCTCAAGGCGCCACCCGTGATTACCAGGCCCAAGCCACGGGTGCGGAGCGTGTCGAGGTATGCGACCGCGGCATCATGCCGCCAGGTGTCGGGCCTGCTCATAGCTCCACCATCCCGGCATCGTCGTAATCCTCTGCCATCCATGTCTCGGAGGCCATCGGGTCCGGGCCTTGGCTGTCTTGCTCCTGGGGGGCCGCCTCGGTCGAGGCCTTCGCAGGTTCATAGCCTTTTTGCCATGGAGCGCGGCGGGGGATCTCGATCCCGTTCTTTGTAAGCAGCTTTTCCAGGGCTTCAATCCGCCTGTCTCGGACCTTCACCAGTTTGCCAAGTTCATAGACATGGTTCATCTGGCCGGTTTTTAGGCTCTCGGCAACCCTGGCGCGAGCGGCACAACGCTTGTTTTCGTCCAGCATGGCGGCCATGCGGTTTTCCCCGTTCGTGCCGTCGATAATTCGTCGGAGGGATTCAATCTCCTCCTCCAGTTCCTTTTTCCAAACATCCGGGTCGGTCGCTTCGGCAAGGCTTGCCATCTCGGCCAGGCGGTCCCGCAATTCCTCGTTCTCGGCCAGGAGCTGCTCGTTCTCGGTTTTGGGTTCGGCATCGTCTTCGTCGGCCCCGGGATCCCGGGGCGGGGCAGGCAGGGGAACCCACTTCGGCGCCTTGGCCTTCGCTTTGACCTTGGGGACCGGGGGCGCGGGGGTGTCTATGGCGGCCTGACGATCTTCCTCGGGCAGCTTGGCTATTTCGGCGGCCTTCTTGGCGGTCACCTTCCCGTCCCGGACCGATTCGCCCAGCCCGGCTTCCTGGGCCTTCTTGGCTGCCTTGATGGTGCTGGGGTGGACCTCGGCGGCCTTCGCCATGTCTTCGTTGGTCGCCAACCGGACACCAGGTGTCTGGTTGGGCTGGTTCCCATCGTTGGCCCATGCGGAACATGCGACCACAGCGGCGGCCCTCTGGGAGCCCGTCAGGTGCCTCCGGTGGAGATTGACGCTCTGGACGTAGGCCACAGGGTCAACGCCTTCCTCAAGGGGCTGGGATGTGGGCGCAATGCCGAGGTTCGTGCACGCCTGGAAGCGGTGCCATCCGTCCAGGATCATCCCGCCATAGATCACGATGGGATGCCGGAGGCCGTGGGTCTGAATATCGGCTTGAAGAAGTTCCAGGTCCCTCGGGTCCATGCCCGGGAAGGCAGCGGAAAGCGGGTGCTGGTTCATCGGTTGACCACCTTCTTTTCGGGCAGGCCCGCATCTTCGTCCCGGAGCTCACGAACCCGTTTGTTCGGCTCTTTCCGCCGGAGGGCCGCTTTAAGCCGCACCACCTTGGCATTCAGTCGGTCAACCTCAGCGACGTAATACCCCAAGAGCGCGGGGTCTATGAGCATCAGGTGCGTTTCTGCCCCTTCATCCGGGGCGGGGGTCGGGGGGCGGAGGGGTGCGGGAGTGAATCTGACGATGTTCATGGTGTTCCTCATGAGGTTCGGGGTCTGGGGGCGCCTGCCGGGGGCGGGATGCTTGGGTGGGGTCCATGGCTCAAGCCACCCCTCCCGTGGCAAGGGCCATGGGCACCGAGCGGAGCAATGGTGCTATGCAGATGAAGATGAAGATGTAGAGCCGTCACCAAAGGGGGGCTTTGGTGGGGCCTTTGGTGACGGGATCGGTTAGAAGTCAACGTCATCACCCGGGCCTTTCGGGAACCTCGTGCCCTTGCCCCGGTTCTGTCTCACGTGCTCATCCAACAGCATCCGGGACGAATACCAGATAGGCCCGGGCTGTTCAGGAATCAAGGTGGCAGGCGATCCATCCTTTCTCCCGCTTCGGGGGACATAGACGAAGGCGGGACAGGTTTCGCCCGACTCAGCCCCCTTCATGACGCCTCGCTCCACCAGGGCCTCAAGAACCTTGACGCTACATCCCACGGCTTGAGCGATTTCTTTAAGGGGCCAGCGTAGAAGGCCGTATTCGTCGGAAGCATGCATGAAGCACATTGCCTCCATCCAAACGCCCCGCATCTCAAAGGTGCATCGCCGAAGGTTGCTGTTCGCCAAGTAGTCGGCAGGGTAGAACTGAAAACTTGGGCGGCGGGCCATCACTGCCCCCCGTGGACGGTCGCAATCCGGCGCTCGTGCATGTAGGCCGCGACCACGCCAACGATCAGCGAGAAGTCATCATCCCGGGCCCGGAGGCGAGCCAAGAGGGCCTCTGGCGTCGGCAGGCACTGCAATGCCCTCAGACGGGCCAGCTCGTGCAGGCAGAGGTCAACAGCCACAACCGCACAAATGCCCCTTGAATCTTCTGTGCCCTGGCCGTATCGTTCCCTTGAGTCTTCAAGTGATTTCAGGCCCTCGTGTCCAGCGGGGGCCGCTTTTTGTCTCATCGTAAACTGCCTTTCAGGTTGGGCAAGAGGTTGCAGGCGGTCCCCAGGACGATGCCAAGGTGTTCCATCCATCGGTCAACGGAGAACGTCGCCTCTGCCCCATCAACGGCCAGGAAACGGCATCCAGCGACGTAGACCAACTCTAGGAAGTGTTCACGTGCACTCGGGGCCAGGTCTTCCAACATCCCGGGACAGTCGGCTTGAATGAGTCGGAAAGCAGCCTTGGCCAGGACAGAGGACTTCTCGCGGATCTGGGCCAGGGTGGCAGGCGCCAGGCTGGTGGCCCATGGGTTCTCGATCAAAATCTTTAACATCAGTCGTTCTCCGCTTTGTAAAAGACGTTTTGCAGCGTCAGGGGCACGGGGCTGGCCGGGGTCTGGGCCTGCACTTTGCCGTTCACTACCTTCGGCCCGGAGGTGGGGTTCTTCGGGTGAGGGATCGTCACCGTTGTATAGGCCGGGGTCACCTCCCGAATCTCGATCAGCGAGAGGTCCACAAGTAGGAGGTTCACGCCATTCTCCGCAGTCTGGGAATGGTCATAGGACTCAAGGGTGACGTTGAGATAGGTCATCGTGGGCGTCACCACGTTGTAGAGGCTCGGAGCGCCTACCTCGGTCATGAGTGCGGCCTGGAAGGCAGCCATCCGTGCCGTGCCACCCACGGCCAAGCGCACCTTAATGGCGTTGGGCTCGTTCACTTTGTTGTAGCTGGCAAAGCCACCCGTCTCGACAGGAAAATTACTGACCTTGGCCTTGTTCGAGAACTTCAGGTCAATGCAGGTATCCACGTCGAAGGTGAGACTCCCGTCGAGGTTGTAGAGGCCCCACCCGTTAGCCATTAGACCCCCCCGTCGGATTGATCAGAGAGGCCGTGGGACTTGATAGCCCCGGGCAGTTCAGCAGCAATCCCCTTGGCGTCGGTGGCCTTCGTCTCGATGTGGATGGCCCCGATGTGGGTTTCGCGGGTGCTGGTGCTGGTGGAATTCGAATTGGAGGTTGAGGGACGCATGGCCATGCCGGCAGAAGCTCCAACCCCGGCGAAGGCAGGCTGCTGCCCACCGCCGCCCATGCCAAGGGTGGCGACCTTCAGGACGACGTTGCCGATCTTGGCCAGTTTGTCGCCGATCCAGTTGAGGGCCTCTTCGGCTCCCTTCTTCATCGCCTTCCACATTTTGGCCCCCGCGTGCTCGATGACGAAGAAGGCCCGGAGCAGTTCGTAGACCAGGAGCAGGGCCGCTTCGCTGAAGAAGTGGCCGATGTCCTTGCAGAGCGCCTTGAAGGAGGCTTTGATCTTGTCGCCGTTGCCGGTAAATAGACCGACCACCAGGTTCCAGTAGTCTTCAAAAACCTGGAAGAAGGTCATGACGATGTCCTTCATGGTGTAGAAGACGGTCAGCACCGTGCCTTTGATCGCATCCCATATGTCCTTGAAGAACTGGAAGAACCCACTCAGAACCGATTCCCCGCCATCAGCCCACTTCTGGAATTCCAGGTAGACCCATGCGATACCGGCCCCAACAATGGCGAGGCCCGCGATGATGAAGTCGAGCGGACCCAGGAGCAATACCCATGCCCATGCAGCCTGAACACCCATGATGAGGGCGTTGGCCCCTACCAGGGAAAGGGCAGCAGCCACGCCGATAAGGGCGGCTTTGACCATGGTCCCGTGATCACGGATCCACGCACCCACCTTGGCGAGACCTTCGGACATGGCGGTCAGGGCGGGCATTACGGCGGTCAGGATCTGGCGACCAGTGGCGGCCATGGCGCCTTGAAGCGCAAGCATCTTCTCGTGGAAGGCCGTTGCTGCCGCTACCTGCTCGGCAGAGGCCACATTCTTTTTGATGGCTCCCGTGAGTGCATCAAGACTGGCCTTGCCCTTCTGGAGCAGCCGAACCGTGCCTTCGTCCATGCCGAGTTTCTCGCCCAAGGCCATGGCCTTGCCCCCGCTCATGCCCTGCATCTTCTCGGCCAAGAGGCCCATGACCTGCGTGGCATCCTTGCCCTTCAAGGCGACTTCGGATATTCCCATCCCAGCGAACATCTTCAAGGCCATCTTGGACCGTGGACCGTGAATCTCAATCATGGCCAGCCGGGAGTTGAGGCCCTTCAGGCTGGAGTCCATGCCCTCGACGCTGCCTCCGGTGGTTTTCACGGCACCTTCTAGCGCCTCCAGCTCCATGACATCGACGTTGAGTGTTTTGGCGAGGCGGCCCGCTGCGACTTCTGCGTCGAGCTGCCCTTTGACGAACGCTACCATGGCCCCGGCAGTGGCCAAGATGCCGAAGAATTCCAGGGCACCGGCAGACATTTTCGAGAAGGAATCTGAGGTCTTCTTGGTCGCCTTTTCCATGCCTTCATTGAATTTTTCGGCGTTCAGCCCAAGCTGCACAACGAGGGCGTCTATGACGGTCGCCATGTCATACCGCCTTCTGGAACGTGGCGCCCTGAGCCAGACGAACCAGGTCTTCGTATTTGACGAAACGTTTCCGGGGCCCGATGCAAACAGGGGTGATGAGACCCTGAGCGACCCACAGGGTCCAGGTGCTTTCGGATACTCCCCCCATCATGGCCCGCGCTTCTTTGTAGCTGTAGAGCAGGGGGGGGACCGCAAGGGCAGCGATCTTATCGACTTTGCTCATTTTACCTCCAGACCAATCAGCCCTCCTTGGGCCTCATGGGTTCAGTGGCAAGTTTCTGGGCTTATAACGCCCTATACGGGGCATTACCTTCGGCTTTTCCTGAGAAGGAGCTGCCGCTGGACGATCTTCTGCACGTAACGCTTCCCGATCTGGAAACGCTCGGCAATGGCGGCCTCGGTCATGGTCCCCCGGAGGTCATAGATCTTGGCGTCGCGCTGGGCCAGATCGAAGGATGCGGCAGCCTTGCGGGCGAGGCCTTCGGCATCCACCGCGCCTTGGGCGGCGAAGACATCCCTGAGCAGCCCTTCCAGGTAGGCGGTGCTCATTTGTGCGTCCCGGCCCAAAGGAGGTCCATCTTCGCGAGAAAATGGCGGCTCCAGGCCAGGCAGTAGCCCGGGTGATCACCATCGATGGGTGAACCCGTCAGGGCATCGGCCAATCGCGAGGCCTGCGGGATGAGCCTGTTCCGGTCGTTGATGTATTTCTGGTCTTGGCACCCTGCTTCCACCGTGGCAATGAGGGTCTGTCGCAGCGGCAGGTCTTTGGGCGGGAAGTTGTTCAGGGACGAGAGGTGCGGCAGGTCCGCCAGCTTGGGGGAATGGTAGCAACGGAACCGGGA
>Ga0302193_10001221_pt1 | contig 22164 bp, 20 predicted proteins | sample II_Bog_E3_3_FD_200228 | JGI IMG/M metagenome (GOLD analysis project Ga0302193, IMG submission 200228) | Peat permafrost microbial communities from Stordalen Mire near Abisko, Sweden - II_Bog_E3_3 | ecosystem: Environmental > Terrestrial > Soil > Wetlands > Peat | place: Sweden: Abisko...
GTGCCCTTGAACTCTTCGAAAATCACCTCATCCATGCGCGAGCCGGTATCGATCAGCGCGGTCGCGATAATGGTGAGCGAACCACCTTCCTCGATATTACGCGCGGCGCCGAAGAAGCGTTTCGGGCGCTGCAGCGCGTTGGCATCCACACCGCCTGTCAGAACCTTGCCCGACGAGGGAACGACGGTGTTATAGGCGCGCGCGAGGCGGGTGACGGAGTCCAGCAGAATGACCACATCGCGCTTGTGCTCGACAAGGCGCTTGGCTTTCTCCAGCACCATTTCGGTGACCTGCACGTGGCGGATGGCAGGTTCATCGAAGGTTGAGGCGACGACTTCGCCCTTCACGGAACGGGACATGTCGGTGACTTCCTCGGGCCGCTCGTCGATCAGCAGCACGATGAGAAAGACTTCCGGGTGGTTCGCGGAAATGGCCGCCGCGATGTTTTGCAGCATCACCGTTTTACCGGTGCGCGGCGGGGCGACGATGAGGGCGCGCTGGCCTTTGCCGATCGGCGCGATCAGGTCGATCACACGCGAGGTATTGTCCTTGGGCATGCCCTTCACGGTGGGTTCGGCGACCTCAACCTCCATTTTCAGGCGGGAGGTCGGGTAAAGCGGCGTCAGATTGTCGAAATTGATGCGGTGCTTGACGGCATCCGGCGCCTCGAAATTGATCTTATCGACCTTCACCAGCGCAAAATAACGCTCGCCATCCTTCGGCGCGCGGATTTCGCCGTCCACAGTGTCACCCGTACGGAGTGAAAAACGGCGGACCTGGGCGGGCGAGACGTAGATATCCTCGGGGCCGGGAAGATAATTGGCTTCCGGGTTGCGCAGGAAGCCGAAACCATCGGGCAGGATTTCGAGCGTGCCATCGCCATGGATCGCCTGGTCGTTCTCGGCATGGGCCTTGAGAATGGCGAACATCATGTCCTGCTTGCGCAGCGAAGATGCGTTTTCCACCTCCAACTCCTCGGCAAGGCTGAGGAGATCCGTGGGGGATTTGGCCTTAAGTTGGGCGAGATGCATGGATGGTCCGATCGGTTACGTCTACCCGGCAAGTGCGGGGCCGAAATACGTGGTTGGGAAGATGCCTGCCCCGGCGGGACTGCGTCGGCGCGAATGGCCTGATCATTTAATGGGGGGTTTAGGCATAAACGTCAAGCGGTGCGGCAGTGCGCAGCCGGTTTTCGGGGCGGCGGCGTCATAAAATGGCAACGTTTCCCAAGGGTGACAAAGCCTTTGGCTGTAGCTAAGGGGGGTAGAGAATGAACCTCCAACGCCAGGCGGCTTGATGACCAATTTTACCCCCCCTGCCCTGGCCGGACGGCGATTGCCCAATCGGTGGGATGGCGTGGCGCTCATGCTCGTGATGGGCGTGCTGATCGCCGTCATCGATGTTGGCAGGGGCACGATCGCCACACCGATTGCCGCGATTCAGAACACGCCGATCCATCTCGACCCGGCCTATCTGCCCTTCTATGCGCTGCGCACCACGGCGCGGATGTTCGCGGCCCTGTTCTTTTCGCTGGTGTTTACCTTCACGTATGCCACGCTGGCGGCCAAGAGCCGGCGCGCGGGCATGGTGCTGATCCCGATCCTGGACATCCTGCAATCCGTGCCCATTCTGGGCTTTCTGACTTTCACCGTAACGTTCTTCATGGCGCTGTTCCCGGGACGGGTGCTGGGCGCTGAGCTGGCCTCGGTCTTCGTGATTTTCACGAGTCAGGCCTGGAACATGGCGTTCAGCTTCTACCAGTCCCTCACGACGCTGCCGGCCGATCTTCAGGAGGCGTCACGTAGCTTCCGGCTATCGCCCTGGCAGAAATTCTGGCGGCTGGACGTGCCCTTCGCCATGCCGGGACTGGTGTGGAACACCATGCTCTCAATGTCCGGCGGCTGGTTCTTCGTGGTCGCATCCGAGGCGGTAACGGTGGGCAACACCACCTTCGCGCTGCCGGGTATCGGCTCCTATGTGGCGCTGGCGCTGGAGGAGAAAAACCTCAAGGCGATTTTCTACGCCATCTTCGCCATGCTCGTGGTGATTCTGCTCTATGACCAGCTGATCTTCCGCCCGCTGGTCGCCTGGTCCGGCAAATTCCGGTTCGAGACCACGGCCAGCACGGCAACGCCCGAGCCCTGGATGCTGAAATTGCTGCGCCGCACGCGGTTTTTTGCCGCGATCGGGGATTTTATCGGCACGGGCATGGGGCATGTCTTCCGCCTGCGGCTCAGCCGCGGCGCGCGGGTGCAGATTGATGAGAGCCGCACGCCCTCGCGCGTGGTGGATGGCATCTGGTATGGTGTGATCGCCGTTATGGTCGCCTATGCGGCGTGGAAGATCGTCGGCTTCATCGCCGGCACGCTGCATTGGCACGATCTGGCGACCGCGGTGCTGATGGGCGCCTATACGATGACGCGCGTGATTGTGCTGATGGCCATTGCCGCACTGATCTGGGTGCCGATCGGCGTATGGGTCGGGCTGCGGCCGAAAGCCACACGGGTGATGCAGCCAATCGCCCAGTTCCTCGCAGCCTTCCCAGCGAATTTGCTGTTTCCGCCCGCGGTTTTGGCCATCGTATATTTCCACGTGAACCCCAATATCTGGCTCTCGCCGCTGATGTTGATCGGCACGCAATGGTATATTCTCTTCAACGTCATTGCGGGCGCGGCGGCTTTTCCCGGGGATATGAAGGAGGCGGTCGCGAATTTCCGCGTGCATGGCTGGCTCTGGTGGCGGAAGGTGATGATCCCCGGCATCCTGCCCTATTTCATCACCGGGGCGCTCACGGCCTCAGGCGGTGCGTGGAATGCCTCGATCGTCGCGGAGGTTGCGAGCTGGGGTAAAACCAATCTCGTAGCCCAGGGGCTCGGCTCGTATATTGCCCAGGCTACCGCCGTCGGCAACACGCCGCGGGTGGTGCTGGGGGTCGCCGTGATGTCCGGCTTTGTAATCGTGTTCAACCGTATTCTCTGGCGGCCGCTTTATGGCTACGCGACACGCCGCACCACGATGGGATGAAGACCATGAATGTTGAAATGCCACTCGTCACCGTGCGCAACTGCCGGCAGGCCTATCACAAGGATGCCAGCGCCGATCTCATCGTGCTGGACGATGTGCAGCTGACGCTGGGATCGGGCGAGATCGTCGGCCTGCTCGGCCGTTCCGGGTCAGGTAAATCCACCCTTCTGCGCATCGTGTCTGGCCTGTTGAAGCCGACTTCGGGCGAGGTGAAATGGCGCGGCGAGACGCTGACCGGACCGGCCGAAGGCGTGGCCATGGTGTTCCAGAGCTTCGCGCTTTTCCCCTGGCTTACCGTCCAGGAGAATGTCGAGCTTGGGCTGGAGGCGCTGGGCGTGAAAAAGGCCGAGCGCGAAGAGCGCACGGAGGCCGCGATCGACCTGATCGGGCTGGGCGGGTATGACACGGCCTATCCGAAGGAGCTGTCCGGCGGCATGCGCCAGCGTGTGGGGCTGGCGCGCGCATTGGTGGTGCATCCGGACCTGCTGCTGATGGACGAGCCTTTCTCGGCGCTCGACGTGCTGACGGCGGAGACGCTGCGCACCGACTTGATCGATTTATGGATGGATAAGAAGCTGCCGGTGAAATCCATCCTCATCGTCACGCATAATATCGAGGAGGCGGTGCTGATGTGCGACCGCATTCTCGTATTCTCCTCCAATCCCGGCCGCGTGGCGCATGAACTCACCGTGCCCTTTCCGCATCCGCGCAACCGTTTTGACCCGGCTTTCCGCCAGATGGTGGACGATATCTACGGCATTATGACGCGCCGCGTGGTGAAAGAAGTGGCCGCGACACCGGCCGCCGCGCCGACAGGCTTTGCCACACCGCTGCACCCGGTCAGCACCAATCTGATGGCGGGTTTGATAGAGACGCTCCACAACCCGCCTTATGATGGCCGCGCCGACCTGCCCGCTTTGGCCGCGGCGCTGCAATACGAGGCCGACGAGCTGCTGCCGCTGGGCGAAACGCTCGGGCTGCTGGGCTTCGCCGTGCTTGAAGAAGGCGATCTGATCCTGACCGATACCGGCAAGAAATTCGCCGAGGCAGAAACCGAGGACCGCAAGGTGATCTTCGCCGAGCAGTTGCGGGCCCATGTGCCGCTGGTCAGCGCCATCCGCGCCGTCATCGACCAGCGCTCCAACCATCGCGCCTCCGCCGTGCGGTTCCGCGACGAGCTGGAGGATCATATGTCCCCCGAATATGCCGAGGAGACGCTGCGCACCGTCATCGCCTGGGGGCGATATGCGGAATTGTTCGAATATGATGAGGAAGCCCAGCAATTCGGCCTCGAGGAAGACGACGAGGAGGAGGGGTGAAATCCTACCTCCGGATCAGCGACCAGTAGACCGGCGCACGGCCCGCAAGAATCGCCTTCGCCTCATAGCGCGTTGACGGCCAGCCTTCCGGACGGGTTTCGCGCCGCGCCACGGCAAACAAATCTTGCGCCGCCAGCACCTCGTCGGTCCACCCCTGATAGGTTGGGTCGTCCGAGGCGATGCGCCATTCGCCGCCCGGCTTCAGCGCGCGGGCGACCTCCGCCAGATGCTCCGGATGCACGAAGCGGCGCTTGGCGTGGCGGGCTTTCGGCCAGGGGTCGGGGAACATCAGGAATAGCTTGCCCAGCGAAGCATCGGGAAGAGCACGCAGCAGCGGTCTTGCGTCGTCGGTGAACAGGCGCAGGTTCGGCGGCGGCACGGGCTCAACCACATCTTCAGGCGCCAGGCGCGAGAGCAGCGAACAGATGCCGTTCTCGAACACCTCCGCCGCGATGATGCCGATATCTGGATTTGCCTCGGCCAGCGCATAGGCGTGCTCGCCACCGCCGAAGCCGACTTCCAGCCAGGTTTCACGCGGGGTGATGCCGAAACCCATTTCGGGCCAGGAAACGCGCGGCAGAAACTGCGCCATCAGCCATTCCTGGCGTGGGCGCAGCTTTTTGCCTTTGATGCGGCCATAGAGCCGGTCCGGTGGGGATTTGACGTCGGGGCCGGACATTTTGGACCTTCAGGAAGCCGTCATGGCCGGGCCGGGGCAACACCCAGCCGGCCATGACGCATTGATTTAGCGGTTGAAGGCGGATTTCAGCGCGGGGACCAGATCGGTCTTTTCCCAGGTGAACGTGCCCAGATCCGCATCCGGCGTACGCCCGAAATGGCCGAAGGCGGAGGTGACGGCGTAAATCGGGCGGTTCAGCTGCAGATGCTCGCGAATGCCGCGCGGGGTGAGGTTGACCAGCTGGCGCAGCGTGCGCTCCAGCTTGCTTTGATCCACATCCCGGCCCGTGCCGTGCAGATCCACATAAAGCGAGAGCGGGTGCGCAACGCCGATGGCGTAGCTGAGCTGCAGGGTGCAACGCTCAGCCAGCCCGGCCGCCACCACGTTCTTCGCCAGATAGCGGCAGACATAGGCCGCCGAACGATCCACCTTCGTCGGGTCTTTGCCGGAGAACGCGCCGCCGCCATGCGGGGCCGCGCCGCCATAGGTATCCACGATGATCTTGCGCCCGGTCAGCCCGCAATCGCCATCCGGCCCACCGATCACGAAAATCCCGGTCGGATTGACGTAGAATTCGTTCTGCTCCGGCATCCAGCCGGCGGGCAGCGCGTCCTTCACGATCGGCGTCAGCATTTCGCGGATCTGCGGGGTGGAAAGCTCTTTCTCGTGCTGGATGGACACCACCACCGAGGTGGCACCGACTGGCTTGCCATCGATATATTTCAGGGTCACCTGGCTCTTGGCGTCCGGCAGCAGGCCTTTGGCGCGGGAATCCCCCGCGCGGCGCAGCTCTGAAATCCGGCGCAGGATGAGATGGGAGTAGAAAATCGGGGCCGGCATCAGCGCCTCGGTCTCCGAGCAGGCATAGCCGAACATGATGCCCTGGTCGCCCGCACCCTCGTCCTTGTCACCCGCCGAATCCACGCCAACCGCGATATCGGCGGATTGCGCATGCAGATGCACATCGATCTTCGCGTTCTTCCAGGAGAAACCCTCCTGGTCATAGCCGATATCATGGACCGCCAGCCGCGCCAGATGGGCCAGATGCTCATGCGTGATGCTCTCCGGCCCGCGTGTCTCACCCGCCAGAATGATCCGGTTGGTGGTCACCAGCGTCTCGCACGCTACCCGCGCATACGGGTCCGCCGCGAGATAGGCATCCACAACGGTATCGGAAATCCGGTCCGCAACCTTGTCCGGATGACCTTCCGAAACGGACTCGGAGGTAAACAGAAACTCGCCTCTATCGCGCATGCACAAAATCCCCTCTTAAGGCGGCCTCGGATGGCCGATATGCCCCGCCGGGTCAATACCCCAGCGAGATGTTGGAGATATGATGGGTGGACGCAAGCAAGGCCAGGGGCTCCGCCCCTGGACCCCGACACAGGCTCGCCTTTGGCGGGGTCCAGGGGCAGAGCCTCCCGGCCTTGCTTGCCTTAACCCGTCAAAACTCCAGCATATCCCGCATGGTATACAGCCCCGGCGGTTTGGTTTGCAGCCAGAGAGCGGCGCGGACGGCACCGGTGGCAAAGACGCGGCGGTCGAAAGCGTGGTGGGTTAGCGAGATTTGTTCGGTGCCGGCGGTAAAGGAGATTGTGTGGCTGCCGGGGATCTGGCCGCCACGCAGGGTTGCGAAGCCGATATCGCCATCGCGTCTTGGGCCGGTATGGCCGGAGCGCGTGGTGACCATGACATCTTCGAGATTTTGTCCGCGCCCAGCGGCGACGGCGCGACCGAGGGCGAGCGCGGTGCCGGAAGGGGCATCGATTTTCTGGCGGTGGTGCATTTCCAGGATTTCGGCGTCGTATTCGGCGGCGGGAAGCGTGGCGCCGAGGCGTTCGGCGAGGAGCAGCGCTAGGTTGACGCCGGTGCTGAAATTCGGCGTTGCGATGACGGGGATATGTTTCGCCGCATCTGCAATCGCAGCCGAGTCGTCGGCGCTATGGCCGGTGGTGCCCAGCACCCAGGCTGTTTTGGCGGCCACCAGCGCCGCAGCATGCGCGGCGGTGGTGCTGGGATGGGTAAAGTCGATCACGATATCCGAGGCGGCGGCCAATGCTGCGATATCCGGCAGCCATGCCGCGCCATCCGGCCCCTGGCCCGACCTGCTCGTGCCGCCCGCAAGGACAGCGCCAATGGCGAGCGTCTCCTCCGCCAGCAGCCGCCCCATGCGACCAGAAATTCCTGCGATGCCGATTCTGTTGGTCATCCGGCTCTCATAGCGGATTTCTGTAAAATCAACCAAGCGGCCACCGCCAAGGCATTGAGTTTTACGCAACTTCTACGTAGTTTGGTACGGAGGCGAGCCGTCCGCGATTGAATGAACGTTCCTTCGCGGGTGGTTAAATATAAGTAATAGTGTTTGATTGCGTTTGGGTGATGGAGTTTTTTGGATGGGCTATTGCGTGACGACGAAACGGGTAGTGGTCACGCTGGTTGCCGCTTGTAGTCTTTCCGCTTGCGCCATGGCGCCGCAAACCGGGGCGGTGCCGGCGCTGAATGCGACCCAGATTGTTCCCCCCGCCCCTTCCTCCGGCGCGGCCGATGCCCCTGTGGGTAACCCAGGTGCGGAGAGTGGGCTTGGTACAGCCTATTACACCGGGCGCGGCGTGCCGCAGAGCTATGTGAAAGCGGCTAGCTGGTACTACCGCGCCGCGAGCCAGGGTGATGTGACGGCGCAGTATATGCTTGCAACGATGTATTCGACCGGGACCGGCGTGGCACCGAATGCGGGCTATGCAGATTACTGGTTCACCCAGGCCGCAAACCAGGGCAACGCGCTGGCCCAGAACGCGCTCGGCGATGCCTATACGCAAGGGACTGGCGTGGTGCCGGACGATGCGCAGGCGAGCGCGTGGTACGCGAAGGCGGCGGCGCAGGGCAATGCGGACGCGCAGAATAGCCTCGGCTTCAACTATAATGCCGGCAAAGGCGTGCCGCAGGATTACGGCCGTGCGGCGGCGCTGTTCGCGCAGGCGGCGGCGCAGGGCAATGCCAAGGCGCAATACAACCTGGGCAATTACTACTATCACGGCCATGGCGTGCCGCAGAACGCTGCGCTGGCCGTGCATTGGTGGCAGCAGGCAGCAGACCAGGGCAATGCCGATGCGCAGGACGACCTTGGAAATGCGTATCACCTCGGCCAGGGCATTCAGCAGGACGATGTGATGGCCACCTTCTGGTGGCAGCGCGCGGCGCTGCAGGCCAATAACGCCGCCGAGTTCAGCCTTGGCAATGCGTATCTCACCGGCCAGGGCGTCGCGATGGATGGCGAGAAGTCAGCCTATTGGTTCATGCTGGCGGCGAACCCCTGAGATGGGCCGGGCTGGCTTTTGCGTTCAGGCAGGGCTCATTGCAGCCCTGCTTGCGGCTTGTCAGGCCCAGCCTGTTGCCGCGCCCCAGTCGACCGATGATGCCGGTAATGCGGGGGTACTGAACGTCGCGGATGCGGCCATTGCCGGGAACGACCCGGAGATGGCGCTGAAAGTCAGCCAATCCGTGCTCGCGACGGACCCGACCAATACCGATGCGCTGTATCACGAGGCCGCCGCCTATTACGCCGTGGGCCGCTGCGAGGATGCGGTTGCCGCTTACAAGGTGGCGCTGGGGATCGACCCAAAATCCTCCCAGGCGGAGACCGGCATCGGCCGCTGCCTGCTGAAGACCAACGCAACCCAGGCCGAGCAGGCATTTGAAGCGGCGGTGCAGGATGATCCGGGCAATGCCGCCGCGCTGAACGATCTGGGCATCGCGCGGGATTTGCAGGGAAATTACACGGGCGCCACGCAGCCTTTTAATCAGGCGCTGCTGATTTCCCCCGGCAATACCTCGACCGAGGTTAATCTGGGATTCTCCCTGGCGCTCTCGGGCGATGGCGCGGATGCGCTGCAATATCTCGGGCCGCTCGCCACCGGCAGCGACGCGACGCCGAAAATTCGTGAGGATTACGCGGCTGCGTTGGTTGCCGCCGGGCGCAGCGATGAGGCGCGCCAGGTGTTAGCGGTCGATCTGCCGCCCGATCAGGTGGCTGCGCTGATGACAGATTTCTCGAACGCCATCGCCGCCGCCCAGGCCCCCGTGGCTCCCGCAACAGCGCCCGCACCAACCGCTGCGAATGTATCCACCACGCCTGTGGCGAGTTCGCCGCTGGCGGTTACAACCACTCCTGCACTGAACGCCCCCCCTCTGGCCAACCCCTCGCCGAATGCGCCGCCGCTCGTCGAGGCCTCGCCCGTACCGGGACAGCCGGTGGCGGCCGGCAACGAGATTTTGCGGTAGTTTCAGGCCGCCAATTTTTCCAAGCGTTTTACGATTTGCGCCGGTGCAGAACGTTGTCGCGCCAACCATATTGCTGATCTGCTGGCCAACAACGAAACAAAATAGTCCCAAAGCGGCATTGGCTATTTAGCGGTTCCCACATGGTGGCCGCTCAGCGCCTCGCCCGCGTTGTCAGGTAGCCGGGCGCAGAGCGGTACCGCGAGCATCGCGATGGCGCTTATCACGATGAAGGCCAGCGCGTAATCGGATTTCAGCGCCGTGGGATGATGGTGCAGCCGGGCGGAGATCTCCAGCGTGGCTGCGCCGATGACGATGCCCAACGTTAATGTGAGCTGCTGGATCGTTGAATATAATGTCGTGGCGGCGGACATTCGGGGACGCGCGATATCGCCATAGGCGATCGTGTTGAAGGCGGTGAATTGCAGCGAGCGGAAAAAACCGCTGACGAAAAGAATTCCATCGAGCATGAGCGACGGCCAGCTCGGTTGGAAGGTCGCGCAGAGGCCGATCATTCCCGCTGCCAGCGCACCGTTCAATGTCAGCACCGCACGGAAGCCGAAACGGTGCAGCAATGGCTGGGCGGCGGGTTTCATCAGGATAGCCCCGGCGGCGGAGGCAAAGGTGATAAGCCCGCTCTGCATCGGGGATTTGCCGAAGCCAAGCTGTAGCATGAGGGGCAGCAGAAACGGCATGGCGCCGACGGCGATGCGAAACAGGCTGCCCGCGACCACGGAGCTGGCGAAAGTTTGAATGCGCAGCAGTGAGAAATCCAGAATCGGATGCTCCCGCCGGCCTGCGTGCCGCGCATAAAGCAGCCCTGTCGTCCCACCGGCGGCGAAGGCGGCAAGCGTCCAGGAAAGTGGGACCAGGTGACGGCCGATCGTCTCAAACCCTGCCATCATCGCGGCCATGGTAAAGCCGGTGAGCAGGAGACCCAAACCGTCCAGCTGCCCGCCCCTGCCCTCCTCGCGAACATCAGAGATGAAGATGCTGACGGCGATGACGCCGATGATGCCGATCGGTACGTTGATATCAAACACCCAGCGCCAGGAGAAATAGCTCACGATGAAACCGCCCAGCGGCGGACCCATGATCGGCCCGATGAGGGCGGGCATGGTCAGCCAGGACATCGCCGAAACCATCTGCGCACGCGAGACCGAGCGCAGCAGCACCAACCGCCCGACTGGCAGCATCATCGCGCCGCCGAGCCCTTGCAGAATGCGCGCCAGCACGAGCACCGGCAGGCTTGGGGCAATGCCGCAGAACACCGAACCCAAGGTGAAAATGACGATCGCCGTGCGAAACACCTGGCGCGCACCGAAATGGTCCGCCACCCAACCGCTCGCTGGGATGAAGACGGACAGGCTGATGAGATAGGAGGTGAGCGCCACGCTCATATGCAGCGGGTCCGCATGAAAGGATTTCGCCATCGCCGGCAAGGCTGTGGCGATGACGGTGGAATCCAGATTCTGCATGAACAAGGCGGTGGCCACGATGATGGCGGTCAGGCGCATCCGGCCTTCGGAGATAACCGGCTCTGTTTCAGTATCCATGGCTACTCGCGCGTCAGCCCGGCATCTTCCAGCATGCGCAGATAATGCCGCCAGCGGATTTTCTCTTCCTGGCCGAGCCGGTGGAGATAATCCCAGGTAAAAATACCGGTATCGTGGCCGTCCGAAAAAATCAGGCGGATTGCGTAATTGCCCGTCGGCTCGATCCCGGTGATGGCGACAGATTTTTTGCGCGCGACAAGCACTTGCTGGCCCGGCCCATGGCCCTGCACCTCGGCGCTGGGGCTGTGCACGCGCAGAAACTCTGCCGAGAGGCTGACATGCCCGCCATCTTCAAAACGGACTTCAAGCAGGTTTTCAGCTCGGCGGAGTTTGATCTGGGTCGGCGAATTCATGGTTCGCGCGTTCGCTGGGGCCTGAAGCGTGAATCGCCCTCAGAAAAAACAACCATGATCAACGATTCCAAAACGATCACGCTTTACAGTACGCGCGCTTCGTCTGCCAGCATGATGGGAATGCCGTTGCGTATGGGATAGGCAAGGCACGCCTTGGCGCTGACGAGTTCATTGCGCGCCCGGTCATAGGTGAGCGGGCCGCGGGTGAGCGGGCAGACCAGGATTTCCAGCAGGCGCGGGTCGATCATGGTGTCGGGCGTGGTGGCAGGAATTGGTTCGTTTTCCATCATCAGCTCGCTTTGGGGGTTTCGTCACTGTCATCGCCGGCACCATCGTCGAAGGCGTTGATTTCCAACAGCGCCAGTAACGCATGGGCGCGCTCGGCCTCGTCCCGGGCTTCCAGCAATGCCTGCTTTTCCTCGGCATCGAACGGGCAGGCCATGCAAAGCGAGGTGACCAGCGCCGGGTCCGACATGGAAGAAATCGCATCCCAGTTCGCCTCCACCCCTGCATTGGTGAAGTAGCGGCGCAGCGCGTCCAGCAGATTCCCCCTCTCGAACGGCAGGCCGTCCGGCTTTGGCGTGTGCAGGTCTGATGCGAAGCCGGACAAAGCCGCCGAGACACGGCGGTAGCCGTGCGTGCCCTCGATTTCTTCGATGATCGTGTAGCGGATCACCCCGGTCAGCGTGATGAGATAGCGCCCGTCATCGGTCTCGCTGAAGGACGAAATTCGTCCGAGGCAGCCGGTACGGTAAAGGCCGGGCCCGTTATCGCCGCGCGCCAGGCGTTTATCGGGCTGGACCATGCCGAACATGCGCCCGGCGGCTAGGGAATCCTCCACCATCGCCACATAGCGCGGCTCGAAAATGTTTAGCGGCAGCCGTCCGCCGGGCAGCAGCAACGCGCCCGTGAGCGGAAATACCGGGAACTCGCTCGGCAGATCTTCAAGCCTGGGATGGAAAAAGGTCATCTGGGCTCAGCTGAACAAAATGGCAGAGAGCTTGCGCCGCGCGGCGATGCTGGCGGCATCGTCCACGCCCCAGGATTCGAAGAATTTTAGTAATTGCAGCCGTGCCGCATCCTCGTTCCAGGCGCGATTGCGGCGGATGATTTCGAGCAGCGCATCCGCCGCTTCCTCACGCGCGCCGGTGGCGTTCAGCGCCGTGGCCAGCTCATATCGCGCCTCGTGGTCGGCAGGGTCGGCGGCGAGTCGGGCCTCCAGCCCGGCACGGGCGGCCTGTGCCTTTCGCCCCTCGGCGGCGAGCGCCAGGGCCGAGCGGGCACCTGCGATTTCAGCATGTTCGGCGAGATTCGCGGGAACCTGCGCCAAAATTTCAGTTGCCTGATCTTCATCCCCCATGGCGAGCAGCGCGCGCACCAGCCCTCCCCAGGCTTCTGGCTTCTCGCGGTCCTGCTGCACCGCCCCGGCGTAGAGCTGGGCCGCCGATTCGGCTTGTCCCTCTTCGAGCAACGCCTTGCCCTCCGCGATCAGATCCGCGCCCGGCGCGCTGGAGCCAGCGATTTTAAGCAGAGCTTCAACAAAACGCTTCACCTCGCTCTCCGGCAGCGCCCCAGAGAACGTATCTGCGAGTTGGCCTTGCCAAAACGCCACGACGGTCGGCACGGATTGCATCGGCAGCCCCATGCGGGCGAGCTGGGCGACGAGCGCCTGGTTTTTATCGATGTCGATTTTTACCAGCTTCACCCGCCCGCCATATGCACGGACGACTTTTTCGAGAATCGGCGTGAGGGTTTTGCACGGGCCGCACCATGTCGCCCAGAAATCCACGAGTACAGGGATTTCGCGGGACGAATCGACGACATCGGCCATGAAACTCGTCTGGTCGCCGTCGATGATGATGTTTGCGGGGGTTTGCGGGAGCGTGTCCTGGGCAGAGCTAAGGAGGCTATTCATCTTTGATGATCCGTAAGAGTTTCCTATGGGTATATAGTATCATCGCCACGGCTCACACCCCAGACGTGCGGCAAGGTTCCTCGGGTGGCTTGCATTCCTGATCGAGGATGCTTAAAGACCGGCCCACGGAGTGCGGGCGTAGCTCAGGGGTAGAGCACAACCTTGCCAAGGTTGGGGTCGTGGGTTCGAATCCCATCGCCCGCTCCAGTAACTTCATAAAATTTTTCTGAGTATGGCTTCGAATATACCGGCTTTTCTCGCGCGGCGCGTAGTTGAGCACGTGCTGGAACAGGCTGGAAGCTAACGTTCGACGTGGATCTGACCGTTCATGCCCGGCCAGTCCGAATAGCCGACCGGGCCGCCGCCATACCAGTAATCCTTCGGCGCCTCAGCCAGTGGCGCGCCGCTGCGCAGCCTTCCGACCAAATCCGGATTCGCGATGAACGGCCGCCCGAAGCTGAACATATCGGCATGGCCCTTGGCCAAAGTCTCATCTGCCAGTTTGAGCGTGTATTGATTATTCGCAATATAAGCACCCGAAAAACGCTGGCGGAGGGCCAGAAAATCAACGCCGGATGGGTCGCGCGAGAGCTGTGTCACGCCTTCAATGTCATGAATATACAACAGCCCGGCTTTGGAGAGCGCATCGACATAGGCGCCATAGGTCGCCATTGGATCGGAATCCAGCTTTGTCTCGCCCGGCATCGTTGTCGCGGGCGAAATGCGAATGCCAACGCGCGCCCCGCCGCCCCAGACGTCAGTAACCGCCTTCACGACCTCTAGCGGAAAGCGCAGCCGGTTTTCGATCGACCCGCCATAACGATCCGAACGGTGGTTTGTGCTGTCCCGGATGAACTGTTCCAATAGGTAGTTGTTCGCGGAGTGGATCTCCACGCCGTCGAACCCCGCCTCCTTCGCACAGCGCGCCGCGTGCCGGTAATCCTCGACAATCGCGGGAATCTCATCGGTCTCCAGCGCGCGGGGCGTTACATGATCTTTCAGGCCGGTATTGGTGAAGGCCTGCCCGACCGGCCGCAATGCCGAAGGCGCCACCGGCAATGCCCCGCCATGCAGATCAGGATACGAAATACGGCCCGTATGCCAGAGTTGGAGGAACATCCGCCCGCCCCGGCGATGCACGGCCCTGGTCACGCGGGACCATGCCTGCACCTGCTCCGGCGTCCATATGCCCGGCGTGAGCGCGTATCCGCGCGCCTGGGCGGAAATATTCGTCGCCTCGCTGATCACCAGCCCGGCATCGGCACGCTGCGCGTAGTAATCCGCCGCGAAGTCCGGCGGCACGCCGGCATCGCTGGAGCGGCTGCGCGTGAGCGGCGCCATGACGATACGGTTGGGAAGCGCCATGTCTCCCAATTTGAACGGCTTCAGGACCGCGGATTCGGTTTCATTTTGCATAGAGAAGCATATTCCTTTTGCTGCGGTGCAAAATCGACAATGTGCCGCTGCAACCTCGAAATTTCGAAATGAGAGGCTGGGCCGGCGGATACAACCCCGGATTTCCTCGGCAAACTTTCTTTTTTGTTAGGTTATTTTTTCCTGCATTTCAGAAAAACCCTTGCTTTCGACAGGGTCGATCGATGATAATGCGTGTCAATAATAGACCACAAAAAAGGGTGAAATGTCGTGTTCCAAACCGTCGAAACATCTCATGAAGAAGAAAAACCCGCACCGGGCTGGGCCTGCGTGGCGCTTGCCGTCGGTTTTGTCGCGTTCCTGGCCGCTGGCCTCGCGGCGGTGCTGATCATCGGTTAGGCCGGTTTTTGCGGTAACGGCGTATGGCTCGGTCCGGTTGGACCGATAACTGCTCTTGTGCCGTTTTCATCAATTTCCAATAACAACGCGTCTAACCGATCATCCCCGGCGCGTCGGCAGCCATACGGTGAAGGTGGTGCCCTGACCCTCGGCGCTTTCGATCATGAGGCGACCGCGATGGCGGTTGACGACGTGTTTGACGATGGCAAGGCCGAGGCCGGTGCCCCCCACGGCGCGCGAGCGGCCTTTATCAACGCGGTAGAAGCGCTCGGTCAGGCGGGGGATATGGTCGCGGGGGATACCGACGCCGTCATCGGCCACGCTGACCAACACGCCGTTCGGCTCGAAACGTGAATCCCCGACGGCGCGCGCGGCGGTGAATTTGATGCAGCCGCCCGGCTTGCCGTATTTCAGCGCGTTATCCAGCAGGTTGGTGAAGACCTGGGTGAGTTGATCCGCATCGGCGGGAATGGCGGGCAGGTCGGCCGGGACGGAGACGGTGATTTTGGTGTTGCCGGCTTTCAGCATCGGCTCCATCGCCGCGAGGATACGCTCCAGCAGCGCGGTGAGGTCTTGAAGCTCCTCGGGCGGCTGATGTTCGGAAATCTCGATGCGCGAAAGGTTGAGCAGGTCGTCGATCAGGCGCTGCATGCGGGCCGATTGCTCGGCCATGATGGCGAGAAAGCGTTGTTGGGCGGCTTGGTCGTCCGCGGCCGGGCCGCGCAGGGTCTCGATGAAGCCAATGAGGCTGGCCAGCGGCGTGCGCAGCTCGTGGCTGGAATTGGCGATGAAATCCGCGCGCATTTTCTCCAGCGCCCGCTCATGCGTGCGGTCCGTAATCAGCACATAGGCTGGACCGCCGACCGGGATGATCGTGGCGTCGAGATCGCGCGGCACGGGCACGGCGGTGGAGAGCTTACGCCGTACCGGATGACCCGCCTGGGCGGCCTCCACCAATGCCGCGCGCAAAATAGGGTGCCGCAGCAGCGCCGCGCTCTCATTCCCGAAGGTGGCGGCGGCGGTGGCATTGCGCCAAAGCACATTGCCTTCGGCATCCAGCTTGATCAACGGGTCCGGCAGCCGCTCGACCAAAGCGCGGTCTTCGGCAGCGCTGTCGACGATCCGGCTGCGGATCAGCCTTTCAGCACGGATGAGGCGCAGCGCCTCCTGGCCGAGGGAGCGCATGCCAGGGACCAGAAACCGCGTCTCGCGCGGTAATTCCGCCGGGCTTGACTGAAGCGCGCGGACCAGCCGGGTCATCACCATGATGTCGCGCCCGAGCAGGATGCCAAATCCTACGGCGACGGCGCTGCAAATGGCCCAGGCGCAGAGTCCTGGAAGCAGATGCATCTCCCGTGTGCCAACCAACAGGCCGAAAACGAGCGTAGGCAGCGCTGCCAGTGCGAGGAAAACCGCGAAGGCTGCCGGTCGGGCGCGGTCCAGCAGCCCGTTCTCGGCCATCAGCTCGCGGGCTGGTTAAGCTGGGTGGGCGCCGGCGAGGTAATGACCGGCGCGCCGGGGGCAATCTGGAAAACCGCAAGGCCGCGCAGCACCTGGCCTGTCGGCTGGAGCACGAGCACGCCGTCGGTTCCGGTGAAGCCGTCCGGCGCGGTCAGCACGGTGCTGGTATAGCCGCCCGACGAGGCCGCGAGATGCGCGATGGCCGCAGCGTCGAACGCCACATCCGCAATGGCCGGCGGCGGGTTGCCATAGGCGCTGGCGTATTTGGCGTCGAAAGCGGCTGCACTTGCGGGGTCCGGTGCTGCGTAGAGCGCGCCCAGCAGCACGGATTGATGCGCCATATCCGGCGCGATGGTGGACCACAGCGCCGGCCCCAGGAACTGCACCTGCGGCGGGTTCACATCGTAATAGGGGAGGAAATTCGCCAGCTCGGCTAGCGTGTTGCCATCTGTGGCGCCCAGGAAGAGCGCGTTGAAATTTGGCGGAGGAATCTGCTGGTGCTGGAGCTGCTGCGCCTGCTCGCGCCCGGCTGCGGTGCCGAGATCCTGCGCCTGCTTGATCTGATCCTCGATGCCCTGCCCGCGATCCGCGAAGTCTGAAACCTGATCGACCGCCTGGTTGATGCTGTTGAAATCCGGCTGGTAGAAAACGATTTGCGGGCTCGGCTCGCTCAGCGAGGATGTCTCGGCGGTAATGGCATCTGACAGGCTGTGGCCGAAATCCGTATCGGGCAGCAATGCGGCGAGCTGCGTGCGCCCGCCATCCGCCGCCGCCTGCACCACGCGCTGCACCTGCTGGGTGGGGGTGATGCCGAGTGGCCAGACACCGGGTGCGGCGATGGTGCTGTCATTGGTAAAAGCGAGCATGTTCACGCCCGCAGCCTGGGCGATGGGCGCCACGGCATGGGCCTCGGCCGAGGTGAGCGGGCCGAGGATGACGCCATCGCCCGCCGCGATGGACGCCTGGGCGGCGGCAATCGCGCCCTGGGGCGTGCCGCCAGTGTCGCGGATGTCGAGCGTGGTCGGTCCCCCATCAGGAAGGGCGAGTTTCGCGGCGTTTTCCAATATCTGGCCGACGGGCGCCATCGCGCCGCTGAGCGGAAGGAGCAGCGCCACATTGCCGCTGGTTTTGCCGATCACCGGCCCCCCGGTTGCAGGCGCTGGCGCAGCGGGCGCGCCGGGTTCGCCGCCCAGCAGGGACGGCAGGCTGTTATTGTAACCGGTCCCCGGGGCTTGACCGGCGCAACCAAGGAGCGCCAGCGTGGCCGAAAGAGCGAGTGATGACTGAAGATATGAGCGACGACGCAGAGACTTACGAACCAAAGACGGGGCCCTCCATTGCCGGCTCTCAACAAGCGGCATCGGCAGCCCTTGTGCTGGTTTCCACCCCAATCGGCAACCTCAAAGATTTTTCAACGCGCGCACGCGATACCCTAGCTGGTGCGGATGCGGTGTTGTGTGAAGATACGCGGACGAGCGCGGTTTTGCTGCGGGCTTACGATATCAAAACCAAGCTGATCGCGCTGCACGAGCACAATGAAGAGTCGCGAATCGGCGGCTTGGTGGCCGCCATGCAGAACGGCGCACGCTACGCGCTGATCTCGGATGCGGGGACACCCCTGGTCTCCGATCCCGGCTACCGGCTGGTACGGGCGGCGATCGAGGCGGGGTTGAGCGTGGGCGGCGTGCCGGGGCCGAACGCGGCGGTGCTGGCGCTTACTCTCTCCGGCCAACCGCCGCATCCTTTCCTGTTCATGGGATTCCTGCCGGCGAAAGCCGGGGCGCGGCGGGCGGAATTCACCCGGCTGCGAAGCCTGGAGGCGGCGGGGCTCAGCGCCACGCTGTTGTTTTACGAGGCGCCGCACCGGCTGGCGGATTTTCTGGCGGATGCAGCGGAGATCTTCGGGGCGCGTCCGGCGGCGGTGTGCCGGGAGCTGACGAAACATTACGAGGAAGCGCGGCGCGGCCCCCTGCCCGACTTGGCCGCGCATTATGCGCAGAACGCAGCGCGGGGCGAGATTACCGTGGTCATCGGCCCGGCGCCGGACGAGCCGGCCTCGGCGGAGACGCTGGATTCCGCATTGGCTTCGGCGCTGGGGCAGATGAGCCTGAAGGATGCTGTGAGCGCCGTGAGCGCTGCGACAGGCTTAGCGAAGAAGCAGGTCTATGCCCGTGCCCTGGAGCTGAACCGGGGGTAACGATTTCAGCGGGCGGTTGCCTCTGCCACAGCGGGCGCGGTCTGGCGGCGGTACAGGAACAGCGTTGCGGCCAGGCCGCATATGGCCGCGAAGCTCATCCACATGCCGGGGGCGGCCTTATTGGCGGTGACATGGATGAGCCCGGTCGCGATGGCCGGCGTGAAGCCGCCGAACAGCGCCGTGGCTAGGCTGTACGCCAGGGAGAATCCGGCCGTGCGAACATCCACCGGCATCACCTCCGTCAGCGCCACCACCATCGCCCCGTTATAGCTGGCATAGAGAAAAGAGAGCCAAAGCTCGGCGGCGAGCATTTTGGGAAAGCTCGGCCCCGCGACCAGCCAGGCGAGGACGGGGTAGCTCGTAAGGATGGTCAGAAGGGTGAAAGTAACCAGCAGCTTCTTGCGCCCGATTTTATCCGAGAGCGCCCCCATGACCGGCAGCCAGAAAAAATTGGACAGGCCCACGCAGAACGTCACTGCCAGCGTGTCCGTGACCGAGAGCTTCAGCACCTCCCGCCCGAAGGTCGGCGTGTAGACGGTGATAAGATAGAAGGAGACCGTGGTCATCGCCACCAGCATCATCCCGGCGATGATGAGGCCCCAGTTGTCCACCATGGAGCGGAAAATTTCGGACGTGCTGGGATGATGGGTGCGCGCCAGAAAATCCTCCGTCTCCTGCAACGAGCGGCGGATGAAATAGATGAAGGGCACAATGAAACAGCCGACAAAAAACGGAATGCGCCAGGCCCAGCCATCCACCGTGGCGGGCGCGAAGGAGACATGCAGCCAGTAGCCGAGAATGGCGGCCAGGATGATCGCAACCTGCTGGCTGGCGGACTGCCAGCTGACATAGAATCCCTTATGGCCCGGCGTTGCCATTTCCGAGAGGTAGACGGACACGCCGCCCAACTCCACGCCCGCCGAAAAGCCCTGCACCAGCCGGCCCGCGATAACGAGCAGCTGTGCTGCGATGCCGATGCTGGCATAGCCTGGCGTGAAGGCAAGCAGAATAGTTCCGGTGGCCATGAGTGTGATGGTGACGATAAGCCCCTTCCGACGCCCGACACGGTCGATATAGGCCCCCAGCACGATCGCGCCCAACGGGCGCATCAGGAACCCGACTCCAAACGTCACGAAGGTGAACATCAGCGAGGAGAATGCATTCCCGCCGGGAAAGAACGTATGGGCGATCTGGCTGGCGTAGAAGCCGAACAGGAAGAAGTCGAACATCTCCAGGAAGTTGCCGCTTGTGACGCGGATGACGGTCCCCAGTTTCGAGGACGAGGCGGTCGTCATAGCGGTTTTCTCCCGAGTGATTTTCTTTGAGCAAATAGAGTGGCGTATTCCGGGCTTAAGGATACAGTAATCCCGTCTCCCAGCCATCTCCGGCGCGCGAGAAGATCACGCGCTCATGCAGGCGGAATTCCCGGTCCTGCCAGAACTCGAAATAGCCGGGCTTGAGCCGCCAGCCGGACCAGTTGGGCGGGCGGGGCACGTCCTCACCCGGGTAGCGCGACTCCATCTCCGCCAGCCTGGCCTCGAAGACCTCCCGGGATGGCAGCGGGCGCGACTGGTCGGAGGCAATGGCGCCGAGTTTGGAGACACGGCTGCGGGAGGCAAAATACGCATCGGCCTCGGCTTCGGTCACCGGGCTCACCTCGCCTTCGATTCGGATCTGACGGCGCAGGCTCTTCCAGTGAAACAGCAGGGCAACCTGCGGATTTTCAAAGATTTCCCCGGCCTTGCGGGACTCGAGATTGGTGTAGAACACGAATCCACGCTCGTCCCAGCCCTTCAACAGCAGCATGCGCGCCGCTGGGCGGCCGGTGGGGGAAGCCGTGGCGACGACCATGGCGTTTGGATCGTTGGGTTCGGAGGCTTCGGCTTCGGCAAACCATGCGCCGAATCTGGTGAAGGGGTTATGGTCCATTATCAGCCTCCTGCTTTGCGGCACTTGATCGCGTGATGTAGTCTATGCCACCAACCGGCCTTTCGCCGTAAGTCCCAATGGAGATAGCGCCCATGCCCGATACCTCAACCCAGATTTCGCCAGCGAAAGGCACACTCATGCAGGGCAAGCGCGGGTTGATCATGGGGGTTGCCAATAACCGCTCCATCGCCTGGGCCATTGCGCAGGCCGTTGCGGCGCAGGGTGGCGAGGTGGCGTTCACCTATCAGGGCGAGGCGCTGGAGAAGCGGGTGCGTCCGCTGGCGGCGTCCATTGGCGCGGATTTTCTGGTCCCATGCGACGTGACGAGCGACGAGGCGATGGACGCGGCCTTCGACGCTTTGGCCAAGAAATGGGGCAAGATCGATTTTCTGGTCCATGCCATCGGCTTCGCGGATAAAAACTTCCTGCGGGGTCGCTATGTGGACACGCCGCGCAGCGCGTTCCTGCAGGCGCTCGATATTTCGTGTTTCTCCTTCACCGCAGTTGGCCAGCGCGCGGCGGCGTTAATGCCGGATGGCGGCTCGCTGCTGACGCTATCTTATCTGGGGGCCGAGCGCGTGGTGCCGCATTACAACGTAATGGGCGTCGCCAAGGCGGCTCTAGAGGCGTCCGTCCGTTATATGGCCGCCGATCTCGGGCCCAATCAGATCCGCGTGAATGCGATCAGCGCCGGGCCGATTAAAACGCTTGCCGCCTCGGGCATTGGCGATTTCACGTATATCATGAAATGGAACAAATATAACGCGCCGCTGGAGCGCAATGTGGAGCTGGAGGAAGTCGGCGGGTCCGGACTCTATATGCTCTCCGACCTCTCCAAAGGTGTCACCGGCGAGGTGCATCATGTGGATTGCGGGTATCATACGGTAGGCATGAAAAATCCAAACGCGCCGGACATCACGGTGGTGAACGACTGATCCTGAAAGCCTCGCGGCACGGCAGAACCGACATTAAAAGTTGGACGGATTTGGGGATTTTCTTTCCTCAAGATTTCGTGATGAAGTAGGTTGGAACGATGCAGAATGAACCCAGCATACCCCTCCTCAGCTATGCCGTGAAACTCGACAGCAAGCTGGACCGCTTGCTGCAACGGCTGGATGATTTTCTCTCGCGCGCGCCGACGGCGAAAAAACCGCCCACTTCGCCGCGCAAGCCGCAGGACCGCTCGGTTTAAAACTTCCGCACCGAAACGACCGGCTTTTAGAGCGCGATCGTGTAAGGTTCGCTCAGTTGAGCGAGCTGAAAAAGTGAATCACCCTCAGAAATTAAGATAGAGTATGATCGCACCTAGCGCCGGATGACATTAAGATGAACCGCTCGCGGTTCATCTTAATGTCATCGCACTCTAAAACGATCATACTCTTCTAAAATGATCATACTCTAAGGGGCCCGACTGGAATTCCGCGCCCATTGGCGGTACGCCACCTTCATGTCGCATAATACATTCGGGCATTTGTTCAGAGTCACTACTTGGGGCGAGAGCCACGGGCCTTCTATCGGCTGCGTGGTGGATGGCACGCCGCCAGGCATTGCGTTGTCCGAAGCCGACATCCAGCCATTCCTCGATAAGCGCCGCCCCGGACAGTCGAAATTCACGACACAGCGCCAGGAGCCGGACCAGGTAAAAATCCTCTCCGGCGTGTATGAGGGTAAGACGACCGGAAC